>Ga0179593_1473135_pt1 | contig 11174 bp, 17 predicted proteins | sample CZODoug2_1_08_16_FD_185931 | JGI IMG/M metagenome (GOLD analysis project Ga0179593, IMG submission 185931) | Vadose zone soil fungal communities from Angelo Coast Range Reserve, California, USA - CZODoug2_1_08_16fungal (PacBio error correction) | ecosystem: Environmental > Terrestrial > Soil >... | reverse complement strand
TACCCTGGTTTCGCCGACACGTTCAGCAGCTTTTTAAGGTAGCAGGTGGGCTATTTCTTTCCTTCAAGCTCCCCCCGCCCCCCTTTTTTTTTTGTTTTTTGAGTGGGGAATGTTACGCCTGCGGTTTAGCCCCCTGGGCTGCGGGCTTTTGAATCACTTGGTTTTTTCCCCCCCATTCGTCCCCCCTCTCGGATCTTTCTTCCTTTTCCATAATTGATGATTTTTTGCCGTCACCAAACTTGGGCGAGATTTTTTTTCACCCGAAACCCCCCTCGCTGAAACATTTCCCCCCGTTTCCCCCCCCATTTCTCCCTTTTCTTGTAGGTTTTTTGTTTTGGTAATCCCCCCCAATCCTGTCCCCACCGTGCCATTTCCGGACAGGTGTCTTTTCGTCAGTTGTGACTTTTGAGGGATTCATCTTTCCCTTAAAGTTGTACAATGAATTTTCACTTGCGTGGAAAGAATTCCATCCATTTCGTTACGTTCGTATTTGTTTCGACCCTGGTCGAGCAGTTTGTAGCGACGCCGTCCCCCCCTTTTCGCCCCACGCCCCTCCCCGGAGCTTTTAGCATTGGAGATTTGCGTTTGCCCCTTTTTTTGCAGTTTTTTTGGGCTGAAGCACAAGTGGCCGTGCGGACTCGAAACCTCCTCCCTTTCCCGGTGTCTTTCCCCTTACACCTCGGTCTTTTTTTGACCCTCGTCTTTAGAGGTTTTTGGCAAGGAAGGTAAGACACCTGTTCCTTTGAGCGTGGGGGGTCAATCCCCAGGCGGTGGAGGATCCCTGGCTGCCAAGCTCCTTTTCCCCTCTGTTTTCCTTTTATGTTGCCCTCCTTCTTTCCTTGGCCTTTTGACTAACAGTATTCGCCTACAATAGTGTCTCCATTCTTTTTATCCCAACCCCCCTTATTTGTGGAGTCCAAAATTTTTTTTAAACGGATTTTCCCTGACAAATAAAGGCCCCACAAACTCTGAAAAACCACACCCCCCGAAATCCCCCCGCCCCCCTTACAATTGCTGGGGCTGTTAACACTTGAACCTTTGCACCCCTGTTTTACCAACCTGTAAACCCTTTTTGTTTGCGTTCGATCCCGGACCCACCCAAGCCAGGTTTTTTTTTTTTTTTTTTTTTTTTCCTCGAAGAGTAAATTAAGGATCAAGTTTCCGTCCTGCCGGGTATTTCACCAAACTATTTTGCTTGGATGGAATCTTTTTAAATACCTAAAACCCGCGTTTTTTCATGTTGTTTGTGCAAACACTTCACTTCTTTTCCTTCGGCTTTCCAGTTGTTCCATAAGTTGGCCGTGATGTCGCTCCAATTTTTACTCTTTTGCAGCCCCAGGCGGAAATCCTGACCGGAAGTTGCTTGGAAGGGCGTCGATGTTTCTGGCCGCTGTCTCCCCTCTTCTAGTCACCATTTTTTACAAGTGGTTTTTCCGGCCGCGCCGGTTTGGGGCCCCCGCATGAATCCTTTTCGGCGCTGGCTTTTCACCGTCTTTTCTGTTTATGTAAATTAACGGGCCAGCTCAGCCATCTTTTTTATCGTGGGCCTGTGTTTCCACGTGGTTCCTTTTTCGATGACTTTTTGCGGCACCACTTCACTCGGCTGTCAGCTTAATTCTTAGGAATTTTTTTTTTTTCTTGGATTTTCGCTCAACCCCCCCCCTCCGCTTCCTTTTTCTTTTGGTTCCTCCTACGTTTATTTTCATGTGTAGGGAGCTTGTGACGTTGCTTGGCAGGTGTTCATATCAATCGGGTAGACTAGCCCCATTTTGAAATACGTTTGCTTTTCCCCCCCCTCGCAGACGGAGATCTACCAAATCCTTTTTTCTCTGCTCGCGATCTGTCTGCGTCCCCCATACGTTTGCATTTATTCATCATTTCTTTCCCAAATGATTGCACGCTTTACCAACCACTTTTTGACCCCCGCTTTTCACTTTGACGCTTTTCGCGGTGTTGGAGACTGGCTTTTTATGAGCGTTTCCCCGATGTCGCCTTTGCCCATTGGTCACCCCGACCCTCACTGATCCTTGGCGCCTCTTTGTTTGCCCTTTATTGTTTTGTTGGATCTTTTTTTCCATGCGTTATTGTGGAGGTCTGGTCTTTTGTTTTTTTCCTAGTCTCCATGTAAGACGTGTTGCATTTAGTTTTTGGTGCCTGTCTTTCTTCTCCTAATTCTCGGGACTTTTTTACTCTCGGCCTCGTTCCTCCTTGCGGCACGGGTTCTCGTTTCTCCCCCCCCTCAAACCCACTTTTTGGTAAATTTGGCTTATCAAGGGGAACCTTTTTCAGCCCTTTTCCATTTTTTGTTTTTTTTTTTTTTTTCCCCTTTTTTCCAGTTTCAAGCTCTTTTCTTCGAACTATCCATGATCGATTGTCTTCCCTCCTTTTTCCCCCAGTGCTCGTTTTTTGTTTCTTTTTGTCTTTTTTGGGATCTCTTTCTTCCTGTCTTTGTTCTGTTTTCTCCTCGACCTTTTTGACATCTAAACAGGCTGCACCCCACAAGCCTTGAACTAGGTCGTGACCCTCTTGCTTTCCCTTTTTCATTTCGTCTTTTTTTTGCCTGCCCAAACTGGACAAGTACAAACCAACTGTTTGAACTTTCTGCCTTTCCTTTTTGTGAACCATTACCCTGCTTTTTTTTCAAACTCTACACGCTGTGTGTCCTACCCCCTCTTGGTGACATGCTCCTGTTTTACACGTCCGGTCTCCCCCGAAACCCCAGGCGACTTTCACCCGGTTCCATCGCGATGGACGCAAAAAAACCATTCCCTCAACCTTGTTCCCTTCATGCCACCCCGATTTCCCCCCTCCCCATAAAAGAGTCACTGGATTCGACACTCTAAATTCTTGTCCCAGCTGGGACCCCTTGTCTTCCCCCCTTCTTTTTCGATTCAGTTTCATCGGCTCCTCAACCGTGCCCTTTTCGTTTTCTCTTTTAGTCCCTTGGGTTTTTTACGCGTCTTTTTCCGTTTGACCTTGGAAGATGCCCTGCGATGCGTTTCCCCCGTCCCCAGGACTTCACTTTCCTCCGAGCAATTTGAAGTTTCTTTAAGCTCGTTCTGGGTGTGTCGCTCTTTAAAAGCTTTTTTTCCGATGTGTTCAGTTTTTTCTGATCTACCCTGCACTTGAATCCCCTTACAGACCTGGATTTGGCCAAAGGCCGTCACCTTTTTCCTCCCAACTTTTTTCCCCCGCACTCCAAAGACCATAGCTGGTGATTTCGCCCCCTTGACCCTCTTCCCTCACGACCTCTTCGCACTGCTGGCACTCACTGAAGGCTTTTCGTTTTGCCGTGCACTCGCCTCTTCCCCATTCTGGTCCCTAACCTTCCCCCCCCTGCTAGAAGTATTGCTCTTCTGCCAGTTATTTGCATCGAAGGAGGCGGATACCCCTTCGCCTTTTCCTGCTTCATACCCCCCCGTTGAAGAGTGTGATCCCCGCCCCTTTTTTTCCCTTTGCGAGAATCTAAGCCGGTGGCTCACTCCACCCCTTTCCCGCGCCTTTTAAACATTTTTTTTTTTTCCACGAATGCGGACCATGTCTTTCCATCCCAGTCAGATGTAACTTTTTTCTTCGACATGGAGCCTCTGAACAACTGTGGTTTCAAGTGACATTGGCCCCAGCTAATGATTTTCCAAAAACACCCACCCCCCTTCCCCCCGTCGCTTTTCGGTATTTGACGTTCCATCAAGGCGTTCCATCAAGATGGTGTTTTCAGTGTATAGAGGGCCACCCGGCCTTATGTTTCCCTCCCCCTAGACACTTCCCTCCCTGCCTTTTTTTTCCCGACACGCCCCCTAACTGGTTTCGATTCCCCCCCGTTAATCAACAAATGCCTTTCCCGTATTTATGGGCGTTCTTTCGTTTTTTCTGGTTCTTTTTTCAGATCTTCCGTTTCAACTTTTTCCTTTTTCCCCAGGCATTTGTTCACACCATAATGTTTCTAATTCCCCAAACTCCTTGTTTTCGGAAAAGCATAACCGGTCCAATCCCCCACCCACCCAGCCCCTGGACAGCCTTTAAGCTCCCAACCACTCTTTCCTGATTTTTTTCGATTGGCCAGCATGGGCCTCTCCTCCCCCCTTCTTTGGGCACTTGCACCACCACGCTCCTGGATGTTTGTGCCCTCTTTGCCATTTTTCAACCCCCCAAACGTTGAACCGTGACCCCCCACTCCGAGTTGACCCTGGTCCCCAAACTCACCCGAGGTCCCAAGGTCGCCGGACGGTCTGCGCTATCCGCGTCAGTGTCAATTTTTTTTTCTTTTCCTCCCCCCCCGGCAAAACGTTTGTTCCAAGCAAAGATCCAGGTCACCTTTGAAGTTTTTTCGTGGGCGAAACAGGTTTCGCCTCCCCAACCTGCTCGCCTTGCTTTTTCCATCTTACGCTGGCTGTCTTTTCCCTTAACCTTTGCCTCCCCGTGTCCACGTGAGATATCTCATTTTCTCCCCCTTCCCACTGCTACCCCCTCTGAAAATGTTCCACGATTGTGGATTTTTTGAATGTTTTTTCCCTTTTGCCAGCGTTCTCTTCCTCCCTGGTGATACAGGATTGGTCGCGAGGGTTCGTTGCGGTGCGCCCCCCCCCCCGGTTTAGTGTGGAAAACCTTTGATTTCTTTTGATTCTCCGCCTTACTATGTCGTCCTTTAAACACCGATGATTGCATTACCATCGCGTGTGTTCTCTCCTTCCATCCACCCCCGAACAACGTTTGGGATTGTCCCTTTCCTTCTTGCCGAACCCGCCCCCCTGAACTTTTTCCCCTTTTGTCCCTTTCTGGCTCACGTTTGGTGCTTGGACCGTTGTACATATCTTATCCCCTTTCCCTCATACTCCTTTTTTTTGTTGTTGAGATCCTCTATTCCACGGTTAAGCCCGGCCTACCGAGGCTTCAGGGTGAGAGTTTCCCTTTTTGCGATGCTGGCTGATCCTATCCAAGCGTGTTTGTGTCGCGGGTTTCAACTTTTTTTTGCACCCGCGGTTAGCCCACCCTGGCTGTTTGTTTGTCTGCCCTACGGTTTTTTTCCACTTTCGACATAGGTTTTTCCTCCTGAGAACTCAAAAGACACTGGAGGATGGCCCCTCCCCACTACACATTGGCGATGTTTTTACAAGACAACTCCTCGCCGGAAAAAATTTCCCGGTGTGTTTCCTTCCCCCACTTCTACATAGCGATGCCGTTTTTTAATTTTTCACGCCCTCCACATCCTGCCCAGCACGGCTTTACCTTTCACCACCTTGGTCGCAGGTGACTTGGAGAATGCTGATTTCTCTCCCCCCGGTTGACCATTTTTTGTCATTTATGCTGTTTCCTAAAGAGCCCTCCCCCTTCCTCACGCCCTTTCTTTTTTTGCAGCACCGGTCCCTCAAGCATTTTTTTAGAGTAGTGCGACCCTTGCCCACAAATTAAACATTAGCATGAAAGTAGTTACATTTGGCTCTTTTGATTTGCCTTTGTTGTTGTTCAAAGACCTGGCAATGGCCCTCGTCTTTTTTTTCTCCACTCCAGCCCCTGTCACCCTGAGACATTTACCTCCGGTCTTTTGCCGTTCTTCTCGTTTGGTTTTTGTTTTCGGACCCAAAGAAGCCTCCACCCTTTTCGAGGCCTTTTTGTTTGCAACAGGTTGAGTCTTAGGACTGTCTTGCAAGCTCTCTCTTTCTTTTTGAAGCTCTTTTTTTCTGCAGTTACGTAATGTTTGGCATTTTAGTCTCAGGGAACCCCCACCTCTTTTTTCGATCCCCTTTGTTTTTCAGCAATTGAGTAAAAAACATTATGGTCTTGAGACCCCTGGTTGTCCCGGTTCACCCTGGACCCACAGATCTGAACCCCCCCCCCCCCCACAACCCTCACATTTCCGGTCAATTCCCTTAAATAAATAATGATGTGCTTGAAAAACACTTTCCAACCTTCCAAAAATCGTTCCAATGAGGTAGAATTCACAGGGTTGCCACACCAACAAAACACACCAGCAATATGACTTTTGAGTGTCCCCTGACTGCAAAAGGGACCCTAATGAATTTTAAAATTTTCTTTTTGCAGTTTTCCCTTTGATGATCCCCCCCCCCCACGCTTTTTCTGTGTTGCCCTCCTGGGTAAAAGACGTCCTTACCGAACCCCCCCCATGGGGCTTCGGGCAGGTCTTGTTTCCCGCTTTCCTCTTTCCCCTTTCTTTCTTGCCCCCCCCCCGGTTGCAGAGGGAATCGTTATGTATTCAACCGTCCTCGCCATTTTTTGTAAACCCTCCCATTTTTTTTTTCACTGTCCCCGCTTCCCCTCACGAAGGTCCTGCAGTGCGGCCGTTATTGTTGCGATTCTTTCCCCACTTGAAAGTGGAGGAGTCCGCCAATTTCCCCCCCAGACTGGGGGACTCCCAAGAGCTTTAAGGTATTGTTCCCCCCCCCCCCCCTCTTTCCTGTGATTTCAAGGAACTTCAGGCGTGGCTTTCTGATTTCCGTCTGATTGATTTTCAATAACTGGTCCCCCTCCCTTCATGCCATCCTCGTGCCTTGTGCGTGGGCGTCCTTCCAATTTGTAAAAACCCCCCCCCCCCCTCGCTCAAGGCCTTTCCCAGTTCCCCCTCCCCTTGCTCAATTACTCGGGGACTACTCTGGAGTTTCCCCCCTCGTTTTGACGGTTGTTGATTCTCCCCCCTTTTCTGCTTTTATTGGGCATTTTTGTCTTTTTGAAGCCCCTTCCGACAATTTTCGTCACTTCTTAACCCCGGTGCGGGGATTTTAGATTTTTCAACCCCCTGCCCCCCAGGGACAAATCGTTTTGGCAGGATTTCCCCCAGGTCGCAGCCTAGATCTTCTCAATACTAGCTTTCCCTTCTTTGTAAGTGCCGTCTGGGGCCTGCTGAATCGCCGCCCCTTTTTTTTTTTTATTTCAGTCCAAAGACCGGCCCTCCCCCCCGTTTTACCAACCGCTTCACCGCTATTTATTTTCCATGGTCTGTTTTGCTTGAGACCGTTTTTTCCCTTTTTTTCTTCGGCCAGAATGAGTTCCCCCCTGCAGCCGTCCAGCGCTATCACATTCGGGCCCTGGCGATGTTTTCCCCTTTTAGTGTCTTTTTTTTGCCTTTGTTTTCCTTCCTTTTGACATTTTTTTCCCCGTGTGAGGAAACTTGTTATTTGTTGAGTCCTCGTTGCATGTAGCCGGTTTGCCGGGCCGTCTTTGAGCAGATATAGAAATTTCATTCTGACATTTTTACAAGGATCTTTTTCTTACCTTTTCCATTTTTTGGAGAAATCCCCCTCCTCCAAAGAGTGGTACCTTCTTATTGCAATGTTCCCGTCGCCATTTTTTGTTGTTGTGGTCACCTTTTCCCCCCCGTTTTTTTTCCCAGAGACTTCTCCCCCCGCAGTAGAAATGACGAGCGGTCTCTCAGGCTGGTTGCCACTTTGCTTTTTTCCTGGATTCCTCTTTCCTTTTCCCCTCCCCCCTTTTTTCCCCCCTCCCCCTTTTTTTTTTTTTCCGGGAGAGACACATGGGCCCCTTTAAAACAAGGGCCTGCAACAAAGCCGATAAAGAACTTATGGTTTCACTAGCCTACTAGTCCCCCCCCAAACTTTTCCCAAAAATTTTCACACCAAATGGAACGGCACGGTCCTTGGATTAAACTCCAAACCCTTGATGGGAGTGATTAATCTACGCCGCACCATCTGTCCCTTTCCCTGAGTACTATATTTCCCTTTCCCCGTATCTTTGAGCAAAGAACGGCGCGATGCAACGGTCTCATATGAGGACCGCCCCATACATACCCCCCCCCTCCGACCAGGACCCCTTGCATGTACCCCACACTCTGCAACCCCCCCCCCAACCTACCCCCGAGAATAGAAGAGCGCAAGATACATTGCTTTGTCCGGCTGGCTTCTTTGCTCCTCTTCCTTCCGTGGCTATTTAACAGAGCCTTGTCCATATCCTTTTTTTTTAGCGGTTGTTCCCTTTATTTAGTCCCCATTTTTCCCTCCCTGTAAGCTGGGCGCGTTTTCTTTCCGCCGGGACTGGCACTTCCACTCGCGACATCCGAAGGAGTGATTCTCGGGCTTGGTTCCCCCTCCGCTGGGAAATGTCCTTTTCCCCCCCCCCCCCTTATTTCAATTGGTTTGATGATATACCCGCACTGTCTTTGACGATTATCCCCCATTCCTCCCCTTTCGATCCACTTCAATCTGAGCTCCTCTCTTACCTTCTTACTCTATTCTACCTCCCACTTCCCCGATGGTTTTTTGACCAAATACCCTGTCTGGTGCCCCCCTTTTCTATCTCACACGTACATACCAATTCGCTGCCCTACCCTAACTAAGACCCCCTGAAAATCGCTGGTGTTGCTCCGACCTAGCCTACGAAGTAAGAGTCTTTCACTTTAAAGGTCCTCACTGAGTCCTGTGTGAGAAGAAGAGTTGACCCCCCCCCCCCCCCCCCCCCGTGGTGGTTTTTTTTTTTTTTTTTCGTTTGTGTTTTTTTTTTTTTGTTTGGGTTTTTGTTTTTGATCCGCCCAAAGGCACCTTTTTTTTCCCCCACGATTATGGAGACGGTTCCAGGTAGTTTTGCAAACCACCTTATGTCTCACTCCCTTTTTTAAGTTCTGAAGGTGATTCAGACCTTCCCAACGTCCCACTGACAGGTTAGACTGTGAATCCAACCCCCCCCTCACCCCTTTTGCCACAATGCGGACCCCCGTGCCAGTCTACAAAGACCCTTTTTTTTTCCACAGAGCCCTGAGCACACCATTTCCTGGACCAGACTGGACTGCTTTCAGTCTGGACGTTTTTATACTCCCCTCCCCCGCATTTCCTTTTGAAACCCCTTTTTTTTTTTTCCACCGGGGTTAAGCAAAGTAATTTCTCTTTTTGACACAAACACTGGCCCCCCCCCCCGCCTCTTTTCCGGCTGCCCATCTTCCCATCAAAGGTTGCAGAAGGATTTTTGTTTTTCACATTTCCTTCTGGCGGGGACACTTTCTTCCCCCCCCCTTCTTTTCACGCCGCCGACCAACTTTCCCCCCCCGTTTTGACCTGTTCGTGGGTTCTTATCGTTTTGAACTCCACCACTATTTCGAGGGGTGTCCCACCTTGGTTTTTTCCAGTTTTTCACAGCCCATCTTCTCCCCTTATTGCGTTCCGCTGTGGTTTTTTATTTTTCCCGGTCCATTTGTGTTTTCACCGCATTTGTTCCACCTATTGGTTAATTACCCCTTCATTGTGACCTCGGTGACCCTAAACTGTGTCCTCTCCCCCAACCCCATTACCCTTTTTTTTAACTGCGGACCAAGTTTACGTACGGTCACCCCCACGCCGCTTTCTCTTTGTTCGCTTCCCTATTACTAACTTTTTGATTGTCACCACCCTCTCCTGAAACACCCTTTTGCATTCTTTTTAAGCAAACACCCGAAGACCTTCGCCCTTCCCCCAACCTACTTGTGTTTATCCGTCTTTTTCTGTCTCTTTCCGGGCTGCCAGGTTGGGCACCGTTTACCCCCAAAGTGTCCCCCTCAACCATGCTCCCCCCTTTTCACGTTTCCCTGTGCTCGTGGGTCGTTTGTGACCACCGGGTTTCGTGTCTTCCCCTACCACCTGATCCCCCTGGGCGCACCCACATTCTGCGTCCTCTCTTTCTCTTTTCGCACCACGCCGGTACACTTTTGTTCTTTTGGAACGTCTCATTCTCCTCATTTCCAAAAGTCAACCTTCCCCCTAGACAAACATGGCCCCGGCTTGTTCTTCTTTCTTTAATTGCCCCCTCCCCCCAAGGTATTTTCTCCCCTTGTGTTTCTTTTCCAAAATGATGGTTATTTTTTTTTTCGCGGTTTTTTCTTTTCCTTTTTGCCCTGGGGGACCCCCCCCGCCAGTTTTCTTTTGATTCCTCCTTCAATATTTCCGGTTCCTGTTAAACCCCTATGTTTCCCTCCCCCCTTCTCTTTGAGCCCTCCGGCGTCCATTCCCCCCAAGAAAAAAACGGATGGATCTGTTTGCTCTTTTATATGCGTTACTCCCCCCTGTACCCTTTCACAAGTGCGGTTCTCACTAGCGTTGTATGGCCCCCGTTGTTACCTTCTCTTTTCCTATCCTTCGGGTTTGTTGTTTTTTTTTTTTTTTGTTTCTCAGATATATACGGTTTCAACTCCCCCGCCTCCCCCTTGACGTCCTGCCTTTAAGGTTTAGATTCCCTTTGGTCGCCCTATCAGATTCCTCCCGCTGTTTTTGTGTTGTCTTTTGTCCCCGGGACCCCCCCCTGCGTTTTTCGCTTCCGTGTCTTGTTTGGATTCAATTCCATCGGTTGTTTCAACTGAAAAGTGTGCTCTCATCCCCACACCTTCAATGTGTGATCCCCCCCCGCCCTCCTTTCCGATGCTTACCCTGTGGAAACCCAGAACCACCCCCTTTTTTCCCATTCACACCATGTCCCCCTCGCTTGTGCCGTATACATTACCTTTTTAGCGCAATTCCAAAATATGCCCCCTTTTTTCCCATTTTTTTCCTTTTCCTTGTTCTCTTTACTTGAGCTGCTGATTCTTTTTCTACGTTTGTCACACTTTTGATGTCCTTGTCCCGATTGTTCACGCGTACCCCCTGGATGTGGTCGCCCCCGTATTGAAATCCTTTTTTCGAGCTCTACAACCCTTTTCCCTCCCCCCTAACCTCTCCTCTCCCTGTCGATTCTTTGGGGTCCCTGTGTGACGTTTGGCGGAAATCCCACCCTTTTTCCCCCCCCTGGGGATGCCGCGCCCCCCTGACGTCCCCTGTCCCCGTGCGTGCCGATTTACCTCGGCTGCCCCTGCGCGCGTTGTAAGAGGTTCTTCTGGTGGCGAACTTTTTTTTTTTTGGCTCCTTCCCACCTCTGCGTTTTTTTGCCCCCCCATCCATTTAGCTGCTCGATGTTTCCGTAAGAGTTTGTGGGGTGTTAGAGACATCACTAACGCGCGGGTCCCGTTGGTGGATAGGATTTATATGCCTTTTTTTTTTGCCAAGATGTCCGGATCTTTTTTTGTTTTTCTGCCGTTTTCTTCTTTCCCCCTTTTTCGTTACTTTGGTCTGGGTCGCAGGATGCCGCCCGGTTCCCTAGTTCCCAGCAAATACAGCTTTCTTGTGAGTAAGCAAATGTTGTAGTAAAGACACCTTGTTGGTTCCCCCCCCTCCCCCCCCTTCCCCAGAACCGTGGGTTTTTTGTTGAAA
>Ga0179593_1397488_pt1 | contig 11174 bp, 17 predicted proteins | sample CZODoug2_1_08_16_FD_185931 | JGI IMG/M metagenome (GOLD analysis project Ga0179593, IMG submission 185931) | Vadose zone soil fungal communities from Angelo Coast Range Reserve, California, USA - CZODoug2_1_08_16fungal (PacBio error correction) | ecosystem: Environmental > Terrestrial > Soil >... | reverse complement strand
CCACTTCTAAAGGGACATATCCTGATCTCTCCTCCCCGGGATGCCCTGTTTAACGGCCTTCCAAGCACTTAGCTCCACCTTCGTACTCCCTTTTGACTCTGCGGGGGTGTGCTGTCCTTGATGCGAGGGCATCCTTATTTCCCCCCCTTATTTTGTTAGATTCCTTTTTCTGCGCCTTCTACACCGCTCCGATTTATCAACTGCCATTTTTTTTCTTCAAATTTTTTCCTTCTTTCGGTCGTACTTTCTTTAAAAATCCCCCTCGGCCTTGCCTTCTCCCCCTTGATTATAATACTTTCTCCCGACCAATATGGTCTGAAGTAAACTCACTTCTGTGATGCGTGCGGGGGGGGTTTTTTCCCCTGGATGCGAGTAGCTAGAACCATTTTTAGCTTCACCCAAGTGTGCGTGTTTGGTCACTGCGAGTTCGAGGTTCTTCTCCTTGGTTTCCCCTTGTTTTCCCCCCCTTTCCCCCCCAAATTTCTTTCTCCTATCCGTCTTTTCGTAGCGTGTCCTGCCCTCTGAGTCCCATCCCACTCACGCGGATCCTTCTCTCCATTTTCTCACTGTTGAACCGACGTCACCTTGGCTTAGGTTTCCTCTTAACCCTTTCATCCTCCTCCTCATACCACTCGCGTTGCTTGGTTTTTCAGATTTATTTATCCAAACTTGCCCTCGAAAAAACGGAAGCGTGTGATGACATTTTTTCATTTTAATCTCCTAAAAGAGTCACCGTCGGTCTCTCCTGTATTTTCTTCTTGGCTCTTTTTTTGGCAGAGTCTGATCCTCCCTTTGCAAAGCACTCTTCTTTAGGAGATTTGACGAAGTTCGACCCCCCTTTTCCCCGGCAATACGATGCCCCTTAGTCATGTAGCGTCCCCTTTCCCTTCGTTGATTTCGGTCTTTCACCTTACATTGGGCTGCTCGAACACCCTGTCTTTTATGATGTTCGTGTTCCCCCTTTTATTTTCTTGCTTTCAGACTTCTTCTGAGAGCCCTCATTTTCCTGGGTTTTGTCGCCCTTGGTTTTCCCATTTTCCTCAGAAATGATAGGCGTTCCCCACGGGGTTTTTTCTGATCTCTCTTTTTTTTTCTTTTGACAGTTTTTTTCTCGTCGATAGCCCCTTTGGTAAACGCGACTTGGATAAGCGTGCGGATTCGACTTCTTCCTTTCCCTGTTCCTTTTGCTCTCTTCCCACGGTCAATAAATCTTTTTTTTCTTTCTTTTTTCCCTTCACGGTCCGGATCCCCCTCCCTTTAAGCGGGTGTTTTCTATTTTTTTTTCCCACCGGGCCTCTTTGGCTCCCCCCATTGACGTTACTGTTCTTCAATCTTTTTTTTTTTCTCTTTTTCCTGAAGCGTGTTGCCTGTATGGCGCACGCGGACTCGCTCCCCCGCCCCTCTTTACCTAGAGCAACGCTTGGTGTATATTATCGTAACTGGACTCTCCCCCGGTGGGCGGACGCTGCGTTCAGTTGTCCCTTCCGTTGGCGCTCGTCAATCTGCAAAACCCCCTTTTTTTCCCTCTTTGCAGAGTTTTAGCTCTCTTTTTTTTTCAAGGTTCTCGCCAGCCGGTTTTTTTTGCTTGCTTGCATCCCTTATCATCAAACTCACACTCTTTGCGTGTTGGTATTTGCTCCGCTGCTTTTGGAACAGTACCCATATTGAGAGCACCATTTTTGAAGTTTTTCCGGTCTTTACCACTGGTTGCCCGTCCTTCTAAGCATTTATTTTTTTGGAGCAACACAAGTCTTTTCCCCCTTTTGTCCCTCCAAAGGCGAGATTCTTGAATTTCCCTTTGACCCCCTCCTCTCCCTGACAAAGCATCCTCTGCTTTCAGTTGTGTGGTTTACAAGGCCCCGTTTCGTCGTTTTTAACCCCATGTCCATTGCAATATGTTTTTCCCTACTCTGGTTTTGTGGTCAGCTATAAGACCATCATTCTTTTTCTTTTTTTTGTACGCCTTTCCCTCCTTTTCTTTTGGACGCCAGTTTCCGTGTAAAAGCCGGCGTCCAGCCCTGGGCCTACCGGTCTTTTCTTTTTTTATTCCCTCCAATGCGCTAATTATAAGTCCAGCCCCCTTTTGAGTCTCCACTATCTCCCCTGCCTGAGTTTTGCGAGTTACTTTGGTTGCCTCCTCTTGACTTGAGCGATAGTCGCTAAAAAAGGGAATCTCTTCCTCCTCCTCTGTGTTTTTTATTTTTTCACGAAGAAACGGGGCCCGTGGTAGCGATCTAAGTCTCCCACTCGGGCTGCTGACTGTCGTTAAGTGAGGTACCACGTTTCAACTCTCTTCGCTGCGGCCGTTTATTTTTGGTCCGCAAAGGGTGCTGATTTCTTTCGTTTGGTCATAATTTTCAACACTGCGCCCCGTTTTTTATCGCGCTTTTTCTGGCACAACATTTTTTTTTCCCAGAGCCCCTCTTTATTCGTCAAGACCATTTTTTTTGTTTTTCTCGCTTCCCGCTTTCTGGCAAGAATCTTCCTTTTTGTTCTACATTTTTTTTCCTCCCTCCCCCTTCTCTTTCAGGCACATCCCCCCACTGACCCTTTTGCTTGCTTTTCGTTGGCGGCTTGCTGGTAAAAATCTCTCTTGCTTGTCCCCCTTCATTTCTCCCCGTATTTCAACGTGGGGGATTAGGGCCACTTTCCCGAGTTTTGCGCCTGCCTCTCGCGCTTTGCCTTTCCTCCCCGGTCCACTCATTTGAGATTTCCCGTTTCTGCCTCTGAGCTAACAAGAGAGTAGGAGATTCTTCCCCCCTCTAATGTGTTTACCTTTCCTCAGCCGGCGTTTTCCCTTTGGGTACTTTCGTCTCCGAATATTTTTCAAAACTCGAAATCCAGGGCCTTCCCCGTCCACCACTTTGCTCGCCCCACCTTGCGCATCGTGGTGCTCTCCACGGAGCTTCCCCCCCTACTATCATCTACAGCCCGGGATTTTACCCGTCCGTTTAGTTCTGGCGGGGATTCCCGTGCGATGGCGCAATTATCCCGCTTTCCCCTCATTCGCTTTATTGACGTTGCGAACAAAGACTTCAATACTGGAGCCCTTTTTCACTTTCCTTTTTTCCTCCCCACAAAATTTTCGTCCCGCCCCCCGGTTTCATTGGTCCGTTTGTCTGATCGCATACGTCATAGACCTATCACAGGTCTTGATGTTCGTTTTTGTCCCTTATTCTCTGAAATGCTGTGCCCCAGAATGAGTTTTCTGAATTTCTTTTCAAGTCCTCATTCTGTTAATTACGACCCTTCAATCGTCGTTAACTGGGGTATCTCTCTCTCTCTTATTTTCAATACGTTTGTTGCGGCTTGAGCGTCCTCTTTTACCCTCCGTTTCATTCTCCGGAGGCTTCCTTACTTCGGATCGGCCTTCTCCCCCTGCTTTCTCCCCTCTAGTCCTTTCTTAAGTCTTCCCGACATTAATCAAGCTTTATCGGTCGGTTCACTTGTTTGTCACAACAATGTAGTCCCTCCCCTGTCGGCCGGGTCCGGTGATCAATTTAGCCTTTTTGTAGATGACGTTAATTTGTGGTCCTCCCCTCCTCTCTTAGATGTTTTTTCGTGGAGTTTCTTCCTCCCGGAAGCAGCTAACATACCTCTGGTCTCCCTTACTTTTATTGACTAGTAAATTGTTTCCTTTTTGGAGGAGACCCCCGGGTGGTTTATTTTTTGATATCTCACCTGAACCACCACTTTACTCGCTTTTCCGCCTTTTTTGTTTGATTTATGAAATGGTTAGACGTCCCCTCCTCCAAGGTTTTAATGAAATCTCATTCAACCCTTTCCGCACTGCGGGTTTTTCCCGGTGCGGGTTTTTTCCCCTCTGGCTTCTTCTGGAATTGTGCCTTCTCGGCTGACAACCTGCGCCCCCCTCTCTTTAAGAATTTACTGCATTCGGCCCTATCCGGCCCTTCCCCTTGAAATGTGGCCTACCTTTTAAGGCCTGTCTAGCTCTCCTTCCCTCTCGTCCGAACAGCACGCAGCAGTCAGGTGTTGGCTTAAAGGCTCCCGTTGGGCTGCACCGCCTTTTCCTCAAGACAACTCCCTAATCTTTGTCAGAAGCGGTGCGTTGGGTCATCGATCACTCCGACAAGTGAAAGTTCTTGACTCCTTGCTCTCCTGTCCTATGGGTTTGCGGGAGGAAGCCCTGTGGTCGGTACCCCCCCCCCAAAGGGGCGCCTCAAAGGCTCATACCTTTCCTTTTTGCCTTTTGATGACCTCACATTTAGTAACCTCCATCCCCCCCATTTGAGCTCAACTAGCCCGTCGGCGGGTTCGCAGTTTAGTGCTGTCCTTTTGCCTTCGATTCTTTCCATTTCCTTTAGAAGTTCTGCTGAAAAACATGGTTAGACTCTCTTTTTTTCCGTTTGTTGCGCGCGTTTTCTCCCAACCTGGGACCCTTGATTTCCTCCAGTCCCGCGACCCTTTGCGTTTACCTTTTGATGTGAACGCTTCCAGGTTCCCTGAAAAGACCCCGGCGCCCTCCCGGCTGGGCTATATTGATATCCCCCTTTGGGCTGTTTTTTTCTTTCTTTTCGAGACTACCCGGCCCCGGTTATGCCGGCCTGGTGTTTGGCGCGTTTTACCGCCCTACTGATGCGTGCGCTCCGCCCTCTCCTGCCCGGCTGAACCCTATTTTCCTTTGGGTATTTGCCTCGTCGGCCCAATACATTTCCTGCGATCCTTCTCAGCGTTTTTCCCGCCAAGGTCTGCCTAAGCCACACCTACTCCAACTTTTCTCCTTTTTTCCTGTTTTGTGGCTTTTGTCTGGTCAAATGCTCGTGTCCCTCTCGTCCTTCCCCTTAAGAGCTTTTTCCCAGGTTTTTTTTGGGTCCACGCGGCTTCTGTGCTCCCTTCTTCCCCTTTTTCTCGCTTGTGGCGTTTGCCCCGCCCTTTTTCCTGACCCCTTCCTAAATACCGATGGGACCTTGTTCTCCGACCCCAACCACGCGCTTTTTCTTGGAGATGATTGTAGATATATGCCAGTGTCGCAGTTCCCTTTTTCCCCCTTGGAAAGGTCTATACCACATCATTTACCGACTCTCCGCTTCCATCACCTGCGACCCTTTGGTTTTTTTTTGATATTTCACCATGTTTTGCCTCCATAGTGCGTTTTTTTTGGTTCCCTCCCCCCGGGTAGAGTCCATGTGCTCGATATACAACAGCTGGGCAGAATTTTTTATATTTCGCGGCTTTTTGCGTTTTGCTTCTTGTGACTCACGGAAGCTTCTTCGCATCTGGTCCCTTATTTATTTTTTTCCAAAGTCATTTCAACCTGGGCGTTCCCTCTCTCGCCCCTTTGCTCTCGCATACCAGTCCTTTTTCCTTATTTCTGTTCTTCAGTCTGCCCTTTGTGGCCTGGAGCGACACCATATGACCATTCTCCCGGCTTTTTTATTCTGCTGTCGTTATCTCGATCTCTTGATCCTCTGTGCGAAAGTGTGAATTTCCCGCCTCAGTAAGGAAGTACGACGGTCAATCGGCGTTTCATGGGGCTCCTAGCCTCTTCCTTTTTTTATCTCTTTTGTGGTTATGGATTTTCTCGAGATCTCTTGTACCTTGCTTTCATTGATCAGGTGACTTTCCATCTTTTGAGCCATGCCCTCCTTTTCTCCATCATCTTCCCCAGTTTGTCTCTAGGTCCCCCACCCGACATCATAAGAAAGCCGTTCCTTTCCTGAACTGTTTTCGCTCTCTCTGTCCGGAATGAAACCCGCTTTTGACCTCCTTGCTGCTTGCACAGGTGATTTGTGCTCCCAGTGTCCTTTCCCTTTTTTTTTTTCTGTAATAATCTCTCCTGTTGAGAAGTGTTGCCGAGGCTGCTGGCCATCGCACGCGGTTAAGCAGCGCCCCGCCTTCAAATCCCTACCCCCCTCGGTTCTTCGGACTGTTTTTTTTAGATCTCTTAGTAAATGGGACTTCCTTTTTTCTTCTCAATGAATACTTGGGTCTTTCCACTTTTTCATTGCCCCCACCCCTCCGATCCGAAGAGTTATCGTTTTCTTCCTGGTCCATTTTGAAAAGGTGCCGGCGGGCCTGCTTTTTCCACCTTTATCTCCTTTCTATTCCCATAGTCCTTTGTTTTTTTCCGTCGGCAGGCCTTGGCCCCTTCCGTCCCCCGCTGTTGTGGCGGGTCGAAGGCTTTTGGTTCTTTTTCCCCCCCCCTTACCAAAGAGAAAGATTCCGCAGGTGGCGCCCCCGGACCCTGCCCTTCTGAGACGGGCCTTCAGGTTGTCTTTTGCCATTTGACCTCTTCCCTTCACAAGTCCACTCGCTACCAGTATGTAGGTGGGGGCTTAAAAGTCTTTTTTGTTCGGGTTCACGTCATGTCAGCCTCTTCCTCCGGCCATATGCCGCTGAAGCGGGTTTTCGGCACCGAACGGATGAAATTGGATTGATACTTCTGCTCTACTGGTTATGTTCTTCTCCAGAGATCTCTTTTTCTTTTTCCCACCCTCTTTTTTTTTTTCCCAAAAATGAGGCATAAACCTTCCGGTTGAATGATGACTCATTCGTCTACGTACTCTTGTTTTCCTAGATGCCCCCGGACTGACGTTTCTTCATTTGGCCTTTGTCGATCCTTAGTTTCATCTCTGTAGACTTCTGTCTGTCGAACCAATCCACGGTTTTAGTCGTTTATCTCTACTCTTTCCTGTGTTGTGATGAGACTAAAACTTTGTCCTTTTTATAGTCCCCTGCATCGGCTCTGCTGCTCTTCCCTTTTTTGCCAAGGAAAAAGGAAAAGAAGCCCTTTCCCCCCCAAGAATGCAGGGTGATCTTTTCCAATGGGTTTGGATGTGGGGTAATTCGCATGCTTTCCATCCCCCTTAACCGTCGCCCCTAGACGGTGTTTCCTTAGACGACTTTCTTGCGGTTTTACCGTCCAGCTAGTTCCCAGCACGCGGTGTCGCCTTTCTACCCCATCACAATTCTATTATGGTATTGCAATCGCGCCCCAAAGCCCGTATTTTAGCCCCGAGTTTTTTGACGGTTCTATTCACTAACTGGCTTCCTGTTCCACAACACTCCCATGTTTTTTTTTTTTGGTGGGGTTGTTCGCTTGTTTTTCCCCTTTTTTTTAACACTTTCTGAGCGTCCCTCATATTATCCGCCCTCTTCAAATTGGCCTTAAGGAATTGCCGACTTCTTATTTCCCATTTCTTTTACTCAGGTGGTGTAGACACTGAAGACCCCGACCGTCATCTCACTCTTCGTTTGGACGTCCTCGTCAATTCCGCCTAGGCAACCCCCCCCATCTCCTCTTGTTTTTTTCTGATGCGTAATTGATTATAACCTTTCTCCTAAGGACTTCTGCCACACTTTGGAGTTCTTACCCATTAATAAAGAATAGCTCTCTACCTTTTTGAAACTCGATCAGGTTTTTGTCTTTTCCATTCTCCCAAAAGGATACCCACCTTGCGCAGCGTGGTGGTTACACAGGAGATCCAATTTGACCAAGTCTTTTTTTATTGTTTTCTTGGTTTCGCTTTCCGTTTGCGGTACATCCCCCCTCCCTCCTCTCTTCGTATCGGACTATTTCGACGTTTACCCAAATTCCAGTTAATTTCTCGATTTTCTCTGTCGCGCCCTTTCGCCCTGCCTGTTCACCGTCTGGGTCTTTTCATTATTTCTTCCTTGGCTTTTCCCTTATGTTTTTTCTTTCTCTAGTTGGGGACAATAATGATTGCTCACGAAAACTTTCTTTGAGACGATGTCCCCCTCCTGCAAGCCGCAGTAAGGACTTGCGGATTCCCTCTTCGTTAACACTGTTCTATTCGATCTCTCTTTCCCCCCTCCTCCCTTTTTTTTAGATCTTTCTATCTTGCCCCCTTTGCAACGTCTTCTAATTTTCGTCCTACTTACCCCGGCCATTTCCTTTTTTCTCGCACATGCCTTCTTTGACGCGCTCTATTCTACAATCAGAAAGCAGGGTGTCGTTTTCTTTTTTCCCCCACTCCGCTCCGTTTTTTTTAACAAGACCACCTTCCCCCGAGGCTGTGTATTTTGCGCTCGCCCCCAAGGCGTGGATGGGGTGATACGTTCACTTTTTTTGTCAAAACGCGTCGCTTCTTAATCTGGGGCATGCGTTCTCTCTCAGCAACAGCGACGACCGGTTTTCTCCGACTTTAGTCTCGAATTCCTTTAGAGTGGGTTGTTCTGTTTTTCTGCAAGGTTCTGCCCTTTGTTTGCAATCTGTTACCCCCTGCCTCGCTTTTTTTAGCAGAGTTAGAGCTGGAGTGAAACTGGTGGTTATTTGATCACCGTCCCTCCCGTGTGAAGGGGGACGTCCCGGCCTCACGATTCACACATCCCCTCCCCCCTCCCTTTTTTTGTCGGCTCCGTTTTAGTGTGAAACGGGGTCCTCCGTCTGCCTGTCTTTTAGTCTTTCTGCAGTTGCGTGCCTGGGGCCCCCCATGCGCCCCACAGCGCCTAACTTTCTTCTCCTGGGTCCCTATCACGGACAGGCCCTTTTCTTCTCCTTTCCATTACAATTTCGGCTTCGGATCTATCCTGCGACAATTTTCCCCTGACCCGCGCCCCCAAGTAACGTGAAGTGGTTTACAGCATCCCTTTTTCTTCTTGGCCACTATATGAATCGGCAGCCGAAGAAGCGGTGCTTGTTTTTCGCGATTTAACCCTAAAGCGAACCTTTTCTTGATTATGTTGCTCCCCTTCTGATTTGCCGCTCTATAGTCAGGTTCGGTACCTCTGCGCGGAAGCACCCGTCGGTCCTCCCGGTCGCGGTGTAATTTTTCAAGAAGTCCGACCTCAGCAGCCATTGCGCTCCCTTGTAGAAGGCCTTGTTTTTTCTTTTCCTTTTTTTTTTCCGTGGCCGTTTCAGAAAGCCCCTTTAGCCTTTTTTAGGTTTTTTTTTCGATTTAGCCTTCCTGCGTATAAATTTCCCGGTTAGTCTTGGCCTCTTATTTCCTACGTGGTGTTTTTGATCTCTATCCCGACTAAAACCGGGCATTTTTTTAGCGACGTCAGTCTCCCCTTCTTCGGCATGATGCTTTCTGACATCTCGAGGCCCAAGTGAACCAGAAAGCCCCGGAGAACCTTTCTTTTCCTCCTTTTGCTTCCATGAATGGGGCTGCTGAGGGAACTCTCATTTGAGGTCATCCTTCTTTTTAGCCCTGTTTTGTTGGCTCCGGCTTTTCTTTCCTTTCCACAGGGAGTCTTCGCCAGCAGCCCCATATTTTTATTTCACTTCTTACCCATCAACATGATTACCTTTACCCCCCCACCGCCTTGGAGAGTGCCCCCAGATCCTTTTTATCCCCCTTTTCTCACCGACAACGGTGAATTTGTAAGAAACACCCCCCCTCCACTAGTCCTTTTCTCTTGTGCCGTTCTGTGCCCATTTTCGAGGGGTCCTTCTCTGCGTTAGAGCGCCGTCTCACTCCGTTAAAATTGCTTTACAGAGCATTTCATGTGTTCCTTTTCCTCACTTCTATTGCGCCTTCCCGGTCAATCGGCTATAGCGGTGGTGCTATTTGTTCCCTAGGGTCCATTTCTCCCCTCATCCATTAGGGGGTCTTCGTCCCTTTCTGACTCGGAGCCCCGAACCCCACACAAGGCCCCGATTTTAGGGATCTTTCTGTTTGGCCGATAGGGGTTGATAAAGTGGCGCAGGCCCCCGCCCCTTCCCCCTTGGCGTTAACTTTTTTACCCCATTCATAACCGAGCGCTCCCCTAAACTCTCTCAATACGATAGTTTTTTTCGTAAACATGTTGAAATTCCAGCGCCCATGCGCCTGTGTTTTTTTTTGTATTCGTTCCGTTACTCCTCTCTCCCCCCCATTCCTTTAGAGGCTCGTTCTTATAGTGATGCGGGAGTGTCGTTCGTGCGGATGTATCAGTCAAAGTCACTCTTTCCCTATCGGCAGACTTCAGCGACCCAAAATTCCCTTTCCTCTTAGCCCCCACAGCTTTCCCATTGACACCCCCGCGCCATTTCCCCCTCTTCTTAGGTAGTTAGGAGGCACCCCAGGACCCCGTTCTTTTCTCTGTTTTAATCCTTGTATCGTTCTCACGAAATGTGAAGTCCGCTGTCTCCTTTTTCCCCCGCCCGTAAGGACTTCTGATAACGAATCGGCTTACATGGGCCTCCTTTCCATCTTTTTTGTTTTGTTCTCTCTCTCTCTCCCTTTAGGCTTTTTGGAGTCTCGCCACTACGTAGTTTGGTCCCCTTCCCTTTTTTTCCAAGAGTCACGTAGTTGCGCGGAATCAGTATTCCACTACCTATAGACAAGCCGGTTGATTCCTGAACGGTCCGGAATTAGAAACGCGTTCCGGCCGGGTATATTCGCGAGCAAATGCGAACTGGCTCCCTTCTTTTCTTTCTTTGTCTCCTTCTCCCCCGCGTCATCTTTTACGCGTGCTGTTATTGCTTTTCACCCCATCATATACCCGCCCCTTCACTAGCTCCCGTACCGTTTCTTGTCAGACTGTGTAGATAGATTTACGTCCATGGTTCTCTTGTTGTTTCGGTCGCACACTTTGCAGTGTGTTCCTTTTTCAGATCTTCCTCTGCCCCAATGATGAACCGTTGGCTTTTTTTTTATGAAACTTTGTTCGCTCACCTTAACTCAATGGTGGAAGGGCCAGTCATACAACTTCATTCACCGACATCTCATCCCCAGGGTGTTTGTTTAGGCCGAGGCCTCGGGCTGGATTGCGTTGGGTTTTTTTTTTCGGCGGTTACATTCCCACCCCCAATCAGATAGACATTGATTGGTCCTCCCCCCTTCCCCGGACACGGGAAAAATTTTTTTTCACTAAATCTCTTGCTGGCTTTCTCTGCTTTGACCAGACCGCAACTTTCTCCTTTGCTTGTCTTTTTGCTTTTCCCCTGCATCCTTTATTTTCTGAACCGTTCCGTAAATCCTCTTCGGCGAAGAGAACGTTGTGGGTCAGCGATTGCCTACCCTCAAGCGGAACTTTTCTTGACCGCCCGTTATGTTTTCTGCTGGCCGCGCGATGCCCTGTGGTCCCCCCCGACCGGCCCACCCAAAAAGGGGGTAAAACTTCTCCTTTTGACACTTCAATGGATAATCAGCAGCCCATGATCTCCCCTCTAGCCCCGGCCGGAGTTTGGTGTCGTTGTCCTGGTTACAGCATCCCCCTCCTCCTTCTTTGCCTCTGCTGTCTTCAATGTTCCCTGTTGAGTCTTT
>Ga0179593_1322845_pt1 | contig 11174 bp, 13 predicted proteins | sample CZODoug2_1_08_16_FD_185931 | JGI IMG/M metagenome (GOLD analysis project Ga0179593, IMG submission 185931) | Vadose zone soil fungal communities from Angelo Coast Range Reserve, California, USA - CZODoug2_1_08_16fungal (PacBio error correction) | ecosystem: Environmental > Terrestrial > Soil >... | reverse complement strand
TGGTTCTTCGCCCTTCCTCTTCCTCTCTGTGGTACTCTTCCGTTTTCCCTTGAACATAACCTCCTCTCAGTCCTCCCCTTAGAAGGAAGATTCTGCTGTCGTGCAGATTTCAATTCCCCCCTTTTCCCTCTGCATGAACCCCCAAATCCTGAACTCACTTTGGCGCAATAATGTTGTTGCACCCTCTTGATGGGCCTTTATTGCATCACACCAGATGACGTCGATCACGGGGTTTATGGGATTCCCCGGCCCGTTTTTTTTCGGATTCCAGCTATCTCCCCGTCGCCAGGAGAGTGCACTGCCTTATCACTTTGCTGTTATTCGATTGCATTTGCCGCCCTCTTGTCATTTTCCCACTGGATCACCCTGCGTTCCTTCGCCTAGACTCTTGATCTTGTTTTTCCGGCTCACAGGTTTGACAGCCCCCTTCTTTTTCGTAGTTCTTTGAATCGTAAATCGCCGGCTGTCACATCGAACCCATCTTCTTCCTGATTTTTCCCCGGTTCTTCCCCCGGCTGTCCTATCTTCGCCCTGTCCCACGGATGGAAGCCTGTCGTTGGCAGACCCGACCCCAGTCATCTCAACAGGGACTTTTGTGCGTGGTTGGGTGCCCGTGCCGCTCGCCCGAAAGACTTTTTCAGTGCACTTGTCATTTCCACGATGACGCGCCCCAAGTCCTTTTCGCCCACATTTCACCACCCTTTGGTTCTTTTTTTTTCTGTTAGTTTTGTTCTCTTTGTTCCTTGCCGCACACCTCATTCCAGTAGTCATGCTCCCAAGCCCAAGGATGATTTCGCACGATTCGTGCCGCTCGTCCCCCTTTACCGTGTGTTGCATTCCTTGTTCAGGCAGGCCACCCCCCCCTTAATGATAGGCGAAGCCCTGCGTGTCTTACACTTCCTCGGCAACCCCCCTCTGTGGAGTCACTTGTTGTACTCTCCTGTTGCAGTCGCCTTTTCCTTTGTAGGGTGCTGTCGTGACCAGAAATAGCCCCCTCAAGCTCGCTTTTTCCCCCAGTTCAGACAGCTGCATGCCAGTACATTCCGTCCTCGCCGCCAGCCCACTTGTCAGGATTCATCCTTTACCTTGCCGCTTTTAGTGTGCTCGTTGAAATTAATGATCTCGTTCTGCTCGTTTACCTTTCCACGCGGCGCTGACCCACAAATTATGATGATGTTCCCTCGAATGAGATTACCCACCTTCCCTGGCAGTCCCCTTTTTCTCCGTACAGAGTGAGGGCTGTCGTGTGTTTTCGGTATTGACTACGCCCTTGAAGCCCCCTCTTTGCACTAACGTTTTGAGTTGATCCTATTTCAGCATCTTTCGGACCATCCTCTTCGTCTTTGTTCTGTGTCCCTTAAACACTTCAATGGAGACGGCCCACAGAATACGAGTCCGGAACCTTTTCCCCCCACAGAATGAATATCTGATTTTCGTTCGTGTCGGAAACCAAACAATCCCTTTGAGATGTGGCGCTACCTTCACCCACCTACCAACTACGCACCTTTTTCCCCCCTTGACCTCTTTTTTGGGCAAATTTTGAACCGTGGAGTAAACAGCGCTTTCTGTAAGCTCTTTTGTTTTTTCGCTATCTCTGGCTCAATTTTCCCCTTTTTGGCACCAAATTGAAGTTTTCGTTTCCTGCGGAGTTGTCTTGGGATCTTTCTCTTGCCACCATCTTCCGCGGTTTTTGTTGGTTGTACGACCTAAATCACCCCCATTGGATAATCGGTCTTGAGTGGTTTCTTTTGAACTCTTAGCTGTGTTTTTTCGTTTTCTTTCAGATGTATTTCTTCCGGGATTGGCGGAGTTTTTGTCAAGCTTCTTCCCCTGTATCCAAATCATGACTTAGTAGCAGTGCTTTTGGGCTGCACCCCCCCTGGGACTTTCCTCACCATCCCCCCTCCTGTCTTCGGCCTCGCAATTTCCTGACTAATGTGTTTTCGGCTCTCATTCTCGCGCCCGGAACTACCCCCTTCTTGGTTTTAATTGCCGCGTGGTCTCGGGTCGGAGCAGAACTCGACTTCGGTCCACCCGAGTCAATTTCTGATTTTTGCCAATCCCCCCCCTTAAAGTTTTGGCTTCGTGAGGATTGCATGCATCATGCTTTTTTGTTACACTGGGGCTTTTTGTACTATTGGCCTGTTGCGGTCGCCATGCACATCACTATTGATTTGTTCCTGCATCTTTCTACTTTCCCAAGGAACACTTTGCTTTGTTGAGCCTAACCCTTCCCGTTTCGGTGTCTCTGCGGGTTTTCTGTTTTCCCCCGTTCATTGAACCTTGGCCCCTTTTGGCGTGTTGAAGTGAGCTGCCCGAGCTTGTGGTTCTTTTTTCTTGGCTAAGCTGATGGTCCTCTTATTTTTGTTTTTTTCCCCTGCCCCCAAATGGACCAACCGGACCGGACCAGAAACTCCGCCATTTTTTTTGGTTTGTGTCAAGGTCTGCCCTTCTTTCTTTGTTAGAGTTCTTGAACGTTGTTTATTCCCGTAGCCCCATTGAGTTTCATGGGGTCGACTCGGCACTGGCCATGTCTCTTGCAAACTTTGTGGTCGCTGCAGGCCCCTACGCATTGCCATGCAGGGCCTCCAGATTTTGGGATAAAACCTGTCTCTCCTTTTCCTGCAAGAAGCTTTTCTTTCTCAGGCGGCCTTTACCGATTCACTCCCCGTCTGCAAATGTTGAGTTCCCTTGATCGTCCTCCAGTCTCTATCCGCTGCTCTTAAGGACCCCTCTTTTTTGACCCCTTCTTATTTTACGACTCTTGTTCCCCCCGCCATCGCCTAAGGTTTTCCTCAAAAGGCTTTGGGTAGATAGTCCCTTCCTTGCCGAGATTCTCTTTTTTCTACTCCCGTCCCCCGTTCTATTCCCCTTGTCTCCCGCCATCGACGATCTGCCTTGAACTTCGAGTCCCCGTCCAAATCTTCCCCTATCGTTGTTCCTCCTCAGTTCCTGGCCTCCACCGTCTTTGAGAAGGTTGTTGTTCATGTACCCCGCGGGACCTTTTTGGCGTTTTTAATGACCCTTGTTCTGCCCGACAGCCGGGAATATTTTTTTCGGACTCTTTTACTTCGTGCTCGGTGGAGAGTATTTCGCCCGGTCACCGAAGCTACCCCCAACCACGAGGTTAGAGTTGTCCTCCCCTCTCGGATTTTCCTCCTCGTGTGTGTGCTCGAGATGTTCTTTGACCACTTTCTTGGTATTTCGTTCCTTATTTAACCTTCGCCACATCTCGCGCACCTTCAATAAATTCTCTCACCCACGATTTCAGGCTGGGGTCCGATCTTCACCCTTCTTCCAGACTCCTCTTTAATTAACCACCCCCCGAATTTCCCCCACATTTGGGCGCCCTGAATGTCGTCTTCCCCCTTGTGTTCTCTTTGCTGCGCTTTGCCGTCCCTCTTCATTTCCAAAGATCGTCGTCCCGGGCCGTAGGTCTTCCCTTCTTCTTTTTTTTTTCTTAAAAGATCCGTATAAGGGCGAGGGCACGCTTTCCCCCCCCCTCGCTTTTTCTCTTAGCTGATGGCATTTTTGCAAGCCCCTTGCATGTATTGTCAATTTTTTCCTCAAGTCCACACACACGCGTTCCTCTCTAGCTTAGAGTGTGAAGGGACTGAGAACCTTCGACGTGTGAGGAATCGTACAGTCGAGCGAAATAATACCCCCCGGCTTCTTTTCCTTTCAGACGGTTTCCCCCTTTCTTAGCTCTTCGCCCTTTATCCCTCTTTTTCTGATCCGAAGACCTCCCCTCCCATTGCCTAGGAACTGTCGATTCGCCCCTTCCCGCCCCTGGTCCCTTTTTTGGCGCCGTCAGCCACTGCGTTCGCTGCGCTCCCCCCGACTTTTTGCAAGCCTTTCCCCACCTTTTTAGTCTTTTTTTTCGTTCCTTTTTTTTTCCTCTGTGTTTTTGACACCCCCCCCTGAATACTACAGGTCAGACCCTCCCTGATCTCTCACCACCGATGCTCGTGGTACTTCCACCCCCCTTTCCTTTGCTTTCTTTTATTGAAGAATTACCCCTCCGATTTCTCCCCTTCCGTAGGCGTGTCATTCCCAAAATGTCTTAGGAACTCATGAAGTTCCCTTGTTTTTGATTGTATACCGTGCTGCAGCGCATCCCTCCATCCTTGTCGGGGCGAGGGTTGACCCCTGCCATGTTCCCCCTGCAGTTCGCCGAAAGTGTAAACGCCCACCCAAAAAACCAACCCCCAACAACCCCCTCAGCATCAGGCCTTGCATGGCCGAAGTGGCGCGCATGTGCACCTTTTTTCACGGCTTAAAGACGAAACTTCCATTTCCTGATTTGCTGGTTTGACCCTGCATTGATCCTGTTTTTGCCATGGACCGGTCGCTGACACCCTCCTGGTGATTATTTTCGGTACGTCTCGACTTAGCTCGACCACTAGTTGTCATTTTTCATCTTTTTTGCCGAAATCGCAGTTTTGGTCTTTTTGTTTTTTTCTGGAAAGACCCCCGGTTGCAGACATCACATGTCTTCACATCCTCTTTTATCCGATTTAATTTCGGCCCAGCTCGCAGTCTAAGTGGCTACCACACCGCCTGGCCCGACGCGCAAGGACGATGCTAGTTCCGCCTCACAACTCCCGAATTAGCCCAATGAGTGCTTTTTTTTAAACCCCCCCTCCCGCGGAGCAGGGTTTCTTTACGGTGTCCTGACAAAATACAACAAAGCAAGCCCTATTGAATTCCAGTACCCTCTGGTTTTCCCTTGAAACTTTCAAATCGGTGGACCACCCGGACTCTCTCTTTTTCCTCAGAGTGGTGTTGTTGGTTCTCTCTTCTATGTTTCTCGCTTTTAATTGTTTTTTTCAAGAACGGCATATTTCTGTGATTGCGTCGGGGTATTTTGGTACGTGCCCCATTCTCGTCTTCTGGATGTTTTGTTTTCCTCCCCCCCGCAACTGTGAAATTATTTTTTTTCTTTTGAGTGGTTCCCCTATTTGCATCCTGTGGGCCGCGTCGCCGGCGTTTTGACGGGCCTTTCCCGGCTTTGTGAGCTTGTCCGCCAGATTATGCCATCGTGCACCCCCTCCCTCCCTTTTCTTTCTCTTCCAGTTGCTTCAACGTGTTCCCCCGACTCCCCCCCCCGCTTTCGGCGCCAAAATGGACTCTTCTCTTTGCCTTTTGACTCTGATCTCCCTGACCTCACTGATTTGTTTTTTATCTTGAGTCCCCCCCCTTTCCCCACTCCCCCCCCCCCCCATTGGCTTTATCTAACTCGGATTTTTTTAAGTAGCGAACCTCTCAAATGTATTTCTGTTATCTTACACTTTGTCGGCGTTTTTACGTCTGATCTTTATGCCTTTCCCTTTTCTTCAATTTCGCGATGTTCTTTGATAATCAGGTTGGGTATTCAATTCCCCGATTTCTTCCCCCCCCTCTGACGTCTTTTATCCCCTCCCTGGTAAAACACATTTCTTCCATGATTTGTGGGCCTCCTAATACAGTCCGCCGTCTTCTTGGTTTTTAATCCTAGCAGTGGTGGCCCCTGCTTCCCCTTCATTTCACACCTTTTCGATCCCGGAGGTCGTGTTCCTAGTTTTGCAAATCCAAGGGCTTTCTGTTTTCTGCTCTCCCATCAATGTTATTGTTGACTTGTTTCCGTCTGCTGTTGCGTATTTTTTTTTTCCTTTCCCATGACCCGCTACGAATGAACCGACTGAACCCGGACACTCCCGCCCTTGGAAAGACCCTTTTTTGGCGACTCGTTTTTTTTTTTGCTTTTTGCCTTATTTCCCCATGTTTTACGGTTCTTGTGCCCTGGTTTCAAGAGTAAAGTTTCAAAAGTTTTCCACTTGTGGTCGGGCTCATCCCCCAGCCGCATTCTCCCTATGTATACGGGGACGAGATTCCGCTGCCCTGCGGGATCACACTTTTACCTGCCCAAAGTTTTTGTGGGTTTTTTATTCCGTCAGTCGTCGCTTACGATTCACTCCCGTTCCTCCCCCACCCAATTTTTTTAGAGGCCTGAGCCTCCCTCAGATCAAGTTTTATTTCTTCAAGGACTCGTTTTTTAATTCTTTTTCCGAGTGTGACCTTCCCCTCTTGCAAAACTGCCATCCGGCAATCGTTTCTGCAAAAGCGCTTGGGATCTCCGTCGTGCCAATACTTCCCCTGATTCTGAGGGTTCGACCCACGTTTCTTGACCCCACTTCCGTGAATCGACGTCTCTGATGTTACAAAATTGTTTGCCCCGGCCCCCTTCCTCCCTTTGTGCTCGACCTAATTTTTTTTCAATTTGCTCCGGTGTTGTTCCTGCCCTGATGGCAAAGGAAACTGTTTGAAGATCTGCAAGATCGGTATCTTTGTAGCGGAATTCTGTTCCTTCGTTTCTGGCTGTGTGGCGTCTGTCCTCAAGACGGAACGCCTATACCAAACGCGGGCTTTACGTCACCCATCAGCACATCTTTTTGTTGTTAGAGTGCGTTTTTTAGTTTAATTCTCCCTCTTTGGTATCTTGTCCAGACTTCCCACCTTCTTTCGGCTCTATTTTTGCTACACATCTTCCCTTTTTTCGTGCGCTCCGTTAAAGTTCCTCCCCCGCCACCATTTTTCCTCTTTCAGAACCCCCAACCTCATTTGTCCCAAAGAGGGCGCCATTTCATGTCCTTGACGTCCCCACCGCTTGTGATGTCTTATTTTCGTTTCCACGCACTTTCTCTCGTCGATTTCAATTGCGTTTCTGGTTCCCCAGGCAGCTTTTTTTCGTCAGTCCCTTTTCTCCGGATCCTGCGAGTGCACGCCCTTCTCCCCACTCGCTGTTGCATTCCTCTTGAGAGGAATCTGCATTTTTTTGTAAAGCCCTCTTGCAACTCTATTCGTGTAACATTTTTCTTCCGCTCTCTCTCTTCCTATTGTCCGGGACTGACGTTTTCAAAGGGACAAGCAACATTTCTTCGACTTTTCTTGTACCGTCTAGCCCTTGATTATCCCATAGGTGCTTCCTTTTTCATCTCTTTTTTTATCCCAGGCTCTTAACTCTTTCATTTATACAGGCTCTTCTGGGACTCCGTCCAAGAAACTAATTTCCATGCGTTTGCACTCTGCCACATTGTCCCGCCCACGTCTCCCCTTTTGGCTACTTCGTCCCCCCCCCGTCCTGCATTCTCCCTTGGCGCCAAACGACTTTTTTAAAGCCTTCCCCAATGTGGAGGTTTTAGGAGGGCGTTTTTTTGGGGCCTGTCACCCACCAGCCTCTTACCCTGTAAGCAATACCCAGCACAGTATTTTGAGCACCCGAGATCTTTTTTTTTTTTTCGTCCCCCATCACTACGCAAAGTGTGGGCGTCGTGTCCAAGCTCCCTCCTATTCTCTTCCGAGGCCTGATTTCGTTTTTTCCAAGTGTTCAACCAAACAACAATCCTTCCTTACCCGTGTGGAGATCTTCCTTGGAAATCGACTTTGAGTGTTTGACCCAGCCCTGATTGCTCCATTAGTCAGCTCCATGTCAAAAGGCAGCTGATTCATTCAGTCCTTCCTTCGCAACGTGACCTAGGTCGTGAAGACGAAACTTCTTTTTTTTTTCGGGTCCCTTCTTTATCCGAGTCTTTCTTCCCCTCTTCCCTGGCCACTCGCCGCTGGACCCCCTCCCCTTTTTCTTCTTTGTGTATCCTCTCTTTTGGAATTAGATTTTCAAATCCCTTATCCTCTTTTTTCGTCCTCCCGATTCGTCCTGTCGGTGTTCTTCGGGCGCTAAGAATGTTGCCGCCCCCGCACTGCAGCGTTCCTAGATTTAACATCTTTTCCCCCCCGCCCATGAAATTTCCGCGGGTCCCCCCCCTAGTTCCTAGCGTCCCAACTGACTATGGGTTTGTCGCGCCCACTTTAAGAAATGGACTGCCAAGGAGTGTTGGCGGTTCGGGGAGCCAAAACTTTGAGATGGTGCCCCTGCCCGCAGATGTTTGCCACGCTTCCCACCCACCCACTCCCTCCCCTCTTTCCAATCCCCTCTTTGTTGCCACCCCATTTTCCCCCTTGCCCAATTTTCAAACCAAGAAGAGATAGAGGTGAGCCTTTTTTTGTTTGCGCGAGCTTCCGCTTTCCCGTGCCTTTTTCAGTCCCTTGTCAACCCCAAAGTGGTTTGATTTGAGCTAGGTCTGTCGTTTTGCCTTCGCTGCACTTTAGTGTTTTCTTTTTTTACATACCTCCATCACTGCTAATTCCTTCTTTGTTCGGTCTCAACTCGGCATCATGTGTTCTCTTCCTCCCTGCGATTTTTTCCGTCGCTTTAAGAATTGGAGGGTGCGTGTTAATATGATTCCATGGATCCCCAAGCTTCTATCTCATTGATGTTTTGCCATGTCCTTCGTTCATGTCCCCTCCCTCAAAAAAGACTCATCCTCTCTGCGCCAAAGATGCGGACTACCGTGATCGCTTCCGATCTACGAGTCAACGTAACACTTATTAACCCTGAGGGGTGTCAGATTCGAGTATAGTGTTGGGCACTCGGAGCAGAACGACGTTGACCATCGTTCCCCCTTCTACCAATCGAGCAATTTACATTGTTTCGTGCCTTCCTCCCACGTTTCTTGCGGCGAATTGATTTAACACTCCCTGGGAATTCAAATGTTTCCATTTTTTTCTTAGGTCTAATCATTTTTGTTTTACATCCCCCCCCCTGAAGACTTCTCTTCAGTCTTTCTTAAAAGTAGTGCCTAAATGATTTGTTGAAGCCTTTATTTCTCTTCTTCCTCTTCCTGGAGTGTGTGCCTGCTTTCCCTTCCTCCCAACGGGGCGTACGGATTTCTTTGAGTCTGCCAATGATGGTTTTTCTTTTCTCACCCTTTTTCAGTAGATGGTCCTGGTTTCTTCCCCATTCCCCCATGTTTCTTTCCGACTTTGACCATACAAATCGCCAGTGTTGGTGACAGGCTTTGCGCGCTTGTCTGCGATCGCTTCTGTGCTGCTTCCCTGTAGCCAAACCGTTGACGGTTGCTTTTTTTTTTTTTCGGAACCCTTCCCCCCCCTTGTCCATTCGCCTTCTTTCGTAAGGCCCCCGCTGCAGGCTCTTCCTTTTCCGAGCTTCCTCCACCTTCTGATTAAATAAGATAGATTTTTTTTTCTCCCTTTTTTTTTCCGATTACTTTCGCAGTAAACTTTGCTTAGCGCCCCCGACAGCCGCTTCTCTCTTGCGTCAGGCTCGGTTTGTTTGACTTTTCTTTTCCTCGTCTGACATGCATATTTTGCAAACACACGCCCCATCGTGACATTCCTTCGCAAATCCCCAGTTTTTCTAGAGCTTTGCTGCATTTTTTTTTCCTTTCTGTTTCCCTCCCCCTCACATTTTGGGCCTGTCTCCATTTCACGTCTTGTCTTTACCTGCTATATGATGTGAATGCCGACGTTCCATTTTCCCTTGGTTTTTTCGCCCACCTCCCTTTCTGGGCGCCCGTCTTTTCTGATCGGTTGTTTTCTGAGCGGGCCGTTTTTGTAATGTAACGTTTGCCAGTCACGCAGCTGATCGTTTGTTCCATTCTTGATTGTCGGAGGTGGCTATTTGGTGAACAGCCGGACCGACAACTCTTTGTGAGAGAAGTTGGTAGTCTCTTTCTTTGGCTTCTTCCCGTTTTTGTTGGGGGAGCGTTTTAGTCAGGTTCCCTCGGTTGTCGGCCGTCTTTCGACAACGAGCACTTTTTCTGCCGCAAGCTCCCTCCATTCCGCCTACAAAAACGCTTCCGGCTGTGGTGCAGGCGGCCTTTTTTGCCTTCCTTCCCTTGAACCACCCCCCTATCTTTTTCCAACTTGCCGCCCTGCAGGAGTCCCCCACGTTTCCGGACGATTTGCCGTTTCCTCCCTTTCTAACGGAGCTCCCTTTTGTGAGGTTATACCGGCCGGCCTTTTTTTTTTCTTCTCCCACTTCAGCCTCTCTGAAATTTTATAATTCCCGCTTTGCTTCTGAATTCCCAGGAGATTTTCAGAGCCTTTTTTCCCCTCCCCTGTCTATGCACTTTTGCAGTTCACCTCCCCCTTTGACTCTTCGCTCTGGTGGCTGAAGCATTTTTTTTTTTTAATCAACATTTTTTTTTTCGTGGTTTGACTTTCCCTCCCCGCCGTGATTACCTAAGGCCATTCCTTCCCTATTTTCATTTTTTTTTATCATTTCCTCTTCTGATTGTCGGATCGTAGGTGGCATGACGGTGTTTTTCCCATCACCTTCAAACTTTGACCCGGCTTCGCCCCTCCCGTGACAATTGGCGCCCGTGAAGTTCAAGTAGCACTCGCGTCTCCAAGACTTTAGCCAGCCGGAAAACCCCCTGGCGGTTTCTTTTTTTTTTTTTTCTTGCTGTTCGGACTTGGTCCTGGCAGACCCAACCCCCCATGACTTTCTGTCTCTTACTTTCATCCAGTCTTAAGGCTGTCTAAAAACCTGCTCTCGTTCCTCTAGGCACCAAGCCCTCCGTCCTCGTGTGTCTTTTCTCTTCCAGCAAGTTACCCCGTGATCATTACCGAGTCGGTTTAAAAGTTTTGCCCACCCCCCCCCCAACCATCACTGGCCTTTCACTTTTTTTTTTTCCTGTTCTCCCGCTCTTCCCTCTGCCGCCACCGCATCGGTGCTTTTTCGAGATGTCTCCCCCATGAATTAAGACTAAATCCTTTGTGTTAAGGTTTCCTTTCCCTCATCCAGCTCCCTCATAAACTTTTTATTGACCTCCACGTCAAACTCCTTTTACTTTTCCTCCTATTTTGTCGTGGACCTTCATTTATTTCCTAGTTATGATAAGTTCCGCGGAACCCGCCGCCCGCTCCAAGCCTGTTATGATGTTGTTTTTTTTCTGAATTCGTCGAACACCGTCACATTGGTTTTTTTTGCTAATTGGGCGTCCTTATGCGTCGTGTGTATGTCTTGGACATTTACGTGTTCAGCCCCAGACTTTTTTCCCTTACAGTCCGAGCCAGTGTTATCTCTTCTCTCTGGAGTCCCGCCCGCAATTCGTCTTGATTCGTACACCCATCTCCGTTCAGAGCGATGCTCTTCCTCCAACAAATAAAGAACTTACCCTTATCTCTTTTCGTTCGTACCCCCCCCCCCCCCTGGAGATGGTCCCCTCTCTCCACGATCCCCCTCACCCTCCAGCCGCACCTAGGCTCACATCCCTCGCTTGGTGTCCTCTGGGACCCCTGCCCGAGTGGTGGTTGGGTTTCTACCCCCTTTT
>Ga0179593_1257907_pt1 | contig 11174 bp, 20 predicted proteins | sample CZODoug2_1_08_16_FD_185931 | JGI IMG/M metagenome (GOLD analysis project Ga0179593, IMG submission 185931) | Vadose zone soil fungal communities from Angelo Coast Range Reserve, California, USA - CZODoug2_1_08_16fungal (PacBio error correction) | ecosystem: Environmental > Terrestrial > Soil >... | reverse complement strand
TTTCTAATTTCGTTGGCTTATTTTTAGTGGATGTGGTTTGCTGTTTTTTCTTTGAGTTGGTGGTGTGTTTACCCGTGTGTCAATCAGTCAGTGAGCTTTAACCCACTGTATTCAACACTTGAGCCCTTTTTTTTTCTCCGTTTGCTTGTTTGAGTGATGGTTGGCATGGGACTCCTTTTTTCTTTCTCCCTTTTTCTGATTGGAAACCAATTTGTCTTGGGGTGTCATTGGCACCAGTGGGCTTGGAATGTCTTCTTTTCCCCGACATGTCCTTTCTTTTTTCGTTCCTCCTTAAAAGAAATGATGTTTGTTGGGTGATGTGGGGTGGTCAATCATCATTGTAGACAGAGACCCCCCCCCTCCCCCCCCAGAAGAGGACGGTGCCCCAATCGTGCGCAGAAGGTTACCCCCTTTGAATCCTTTTTTTTTTTCCTCTCTCGAGGGAAGGAAGAACGCACTAAGTCGTACCTCTTTTTTTTTCCGCAGTGAGCAATCGGTTTTTGAGGTTGTCTTTTTTTTTAAGGGTCTTGTTTGATGTTGTTCTCACGAGTCCCCGCCCTCTTTTTACCCTTTCGTTAGCACCACAACCAACAGTTCCTTTTTTTGGCATGTTTGTTTTTTTTCCTTGGTTTTACCCCACCGCTCGCAGGGGCCGCCAGAAGTGTCAGGGGCTCTTATTGACAGGATTATAACTCCCCCCATCAAAAACCCAGGGATTTAGTTAGTTTCACCCACGCACCGCCCGTTTCCCCTTTTCCTACCCTCCCCCGTTTGTAGTCGTCTTTGCTCAGCTCTTCCCAATAGAAGAAAACAATGTTCAGTTAATAAAAGCCAATAACCTTAATTTTTACCTATACCCAAAAAAGAACATCTCATAGATTGACCGGCGATGGCATTTATTGAGCGGAATGATAACTGACGTCCTTGAATTTCTCCCCTCCTTCTCTTGTCGAATATACTCATGCTCTAGTTTGTTTTATTCTTTTAGGGAGTGCGGCAAGCCTGTTTCCATGTTTTTTTCTAGGGGGTTTTTGCTGTGTGGTTGCGTTTTTTGTTTGTTTCCCGTTGATGATGTTCTTTTTTTTTTGTTTGTGTTTCCCTTTTGTTTGCCTTTATGCCCTCGAAGTAAGTACCAACACTTTTTGTACCCTGTATTTTCCTTCCCTTTTTGAAGGGAGTTAATGTGATCCTGGGATTGCTTTAATATTTTTTTTTCTGAGTTAAAACATTGTTCAGTTCAGATATCTTCTATCCATATACTTACCTTAGATACCCCCAGCTCCGGTAACCCCTTTTTTCTTTTTTCCTTTCTTTTTTGAACACTCAAAGTGGAGTGTCCTTGTCCGTTTTCATTCTGTTGCTCCTTGGCCTTCAGTGGATCCCTTTTTCTGTGCTTTTCTTTTTTTGGCCCCCACCCTTCTTTGGAGTGGTGAACCGTCCAGGTGTCCCCTCTTTTTTTCTGAGTTAGTCCTATGCCTCAGAAGCTGAGTGAGTCCTTAAAGGTGGTTAGGGTAACGATTCACTTTTAGAGGGGAGCCTCTGGAGCCTTTTAGTGCAAATTACCCCTCATTTTTCTCCGTACATGATAACCGGCTAAGTAGACTAATATGCCAGTTTTTTGCGTGGTTTGTTTTTGATTTCAGTGTTGGTTTGTTGGGAGTATTTTTCGTGTAGTTTTGTTCAATACATCCCCCCCATTTGGTTCTTTTATTTTGTTTTAAAGGGGGCTGACTGCTTCTTATCCCCTTTTTCTCCCTCTTTGGTCCCTGAGCCCCCCCCATAGCGAGCGATCTCTTTCCTGTTTTTGTTGGAGTCTGTCCTTTTTGGTTTTTTTTTTCGTGTGTGCGGGGATTTCTGCCACCCTGTTGAGATGATGCTGAATTTTTTTCATGCAGCCGCCGTACGCCCCCATGACATCAGGCACTTTCATCAAAAAGTTTTCTTCCTGTCTTTTTTTTCAATCCCCCTCAAAGCCCTCACCAACCCCCCCGGCCAGCAGTCCACCCCCACAACAACCCACCCGCAGTTGTTAGGTTTCTGCAGCCCCTTTTTTAGTCATGTCGTTTGTAAGCGGGACGACGACGCGCAATCTGCTCACTAGAAGGCGGTTTACACTTCCCCCGTTGTCTTCGAGTTTTCGGAAGACTGGGACTCTCTCCCCCCCTTTGTTTATGGTTCCCCGCCAACTACTGCCATTGTCTTCCCCCATAATTCCCCCCCCAGGTCTTACACGGGAGTCCCACGGCGCCAAGTCTTCATTCTCTTTTTTTTCCTTTTACCGGGCAATACAACGGGGCTTTTCTCTAAAAGACAGTCCTCCCTTGGCATAAATGGAGGGGGAGTCGACTAAATCTTTTTTTTTACTTTTCCTCCGACATCTAGCTTTTGACTTTCCCACGATTCCCATAGACCCTCCAGGGATGAGTAAAGAGACTTAGGGAACCACCTTCCCCTCCCCCTTCTTCCCTACTCCCCCTTTTTATTTCATGACACCCAAGGGGACTGGCATGCGATGGTCCCAAACATGCCCCACCCACTCACTCCTTTCCACACACACCCCCCACCCACCACCCCACCCCTTCCGGTTTTCTCCTTCCCCTTTTTTCTTCCTCACCCTCAGATGGCCCACGGCTCCTTCTGTAAGTTCCCTTCTAATAATGAGGATTTGTTCTCCAGGAGCCCTCCGGAGCAGGTCCGAAGTCCAGGCAGGTGCCCCTTTTGTAGGGATGTGCCTCCATCATTCTCTCTCTTCTTCTTTTTCCTTTTTTTTTTTTAGAGTCTCAGCTGACTCTTTTTTTATCCCGACATTTCTTTTAGGGCCGAGCTGATCCCAGGAATAGTTTTTCCTTTCATAATTTCTCTTCCCCCCCTTACTTTTTTCGTTGATAATCCTGTGCGTTGATATGGACTTCCCTGATTTCTCCCTGCCGAGTTGGGATAGATCGTAACCCTCAATTTTCCCATACACTTCCCCCCTTTCTTTTTCCGCGCTGTTGATTGCGTGTGCTAACAACTGACCATTTATGATGTCGCGTGGGACGGTAGTTTCGGTTAACAAACCCCACATCCCCCCTTTTCCTCCCCCTTTCCACCTCCCCCCCCCCACTTCCAACAGAGGGCTTCACCCCATTTTCTTTTTGATGACACTTTTCCCTCTTCTGGGGAGGAGTATTTGAGTGATATATGAGGGTCTCCACCCCCTGCTGAGGTCAGAGGGCCCCCTTCTCCTTCCCCTAGGGCAAGATGACCGGATTCTTGGGGTTATGGTGATGGCGCCCTCTTTTCTCTGCCCCCCAAACCACATACCCCCCCAGGAGCATCCTGTTTTTTTCCCTCTTCCCCCCATTTTGGCCTGCGACATGGTTCCCCTAGGGGCCCAGACCCAATGAACGACTAAGCCATGACAATTTTTGCCCAATGCACCCCTCCAGGTGTCTTCTCCCCCTCTTTTTTATGACACAATGATGCCCTCCAACCAGTCCCATGCCGCCTGAGAGCAACTGCCTCACAGCGTTTCCCCCCCTTTTGATTAACCTACCTGTTCTTTTTCCCCCTTTTACCCCCAAACAACCTACCCAGTGACCCAACCCCCCGTGCCGCCCCCTTACACCCTTGCTTGCCCCCCACTGACATGAGCCACCCCTTGTTCCTTTGTTTTTTGTCTTCTATGTTCGCTTTTTTTATTTTTCTTGGGCGGCTGTTTGTTCCCTGGGTTTTCTTTGTTTGTTTTGTGGGGACTTACTGTGTGTCTACATTTTTTATGCACCCTGTCTTTTCTTTGCTCGATTTGCTTGGGGGTTTTTTGGTTTCATGGGAAGCGTGGTTCTTGAAGGGAGGCTGCCGGCGGAAGAAACGGGTCGGGTTTTGGAATGTTTCCTTATGGCCATTTTTGTTTTCGGAACAGTTGGTACCCAGTCGCGGTCTGCGGTCTTCTGGGGGCCTCAGTCCCAAGCGTGCTTTTTTTGGTTTGTTGTGTTTTTTTAACTCATGGGAGCCATCCTCATCCCCCAAGCACTCACTCCTTTTTTATCCTTTTCCCCTCTCGTAATCTCCTTTTGTTGGTCCCTTTAATTCCTTCCGTTCGCCTCTTCCCCCCCCCCTTTTTCAGCTCCTCCCCGATCGGTTTTTCCTTTGTTTGTTTGTTAGCGTTTGTCTATCGTTCTTTGGTGCTGGGGTTCTCACCTCCTTTTCATCATTTTTCCCTTTAGACGCCCTGTTCAACCTCTCGCGGCCCATCGCTCAAATTTTTTTGTTTTTTCCTGGTTTCCGTCTGTCGATGCATTATCCACCCCGTAGCTGGGCGTTCAGTTCCCTTTGCCTGTGCTTTTTTTTAACCTCCTTATACCCTGCAAAAACTGGTATTAGTTCGTTTAACTCCCCGATAAATTACAGAAGTTATATCCTTACCTTCCCCCCTACCATTTTTGAGTAGTTCTGGGAATTTCAGTCTCGGTCCCTCAACCTCCCAGAAAAAATGTCCGGAACAGAAAAACTACAAAGAATTTCATTTTTATCCCCTACCAACCCTTTTCAAATCGCATTCGACGACGATTTCTCTGCCGGTGACACTTTGTTCTCCAATACCGCCCCCTTTTGAATACTAATTGACGTAGTCTACTTACGTCTCTTCTGGATTTCCTCATGTAACCGTTTTTCTCCTCTTCCATGTAGTGATGATCACAGCATGTACATGTCCTTTTTGCGATTGGTTTTTTGTTTTTGGTGTGGTGTTCTGGCACCTTTGAGGGTTCTTTTCACTTTTCTTTGCCACTTTTTTGGGATCCCCTAGGCAGGTCTTCCCATTTTTCAGTTCCCCTCATGTCGGTGCTTATATGTTTGGTGCTGGGGTTCCTTGTCGTATTCTCTTCCATTTTGAAGGTCAAACCCTTGTTCCTTTTTTTCTTCTCTCAATTCTTAGGCCTAGTACCAGTTTTTTTACACCGCTGAGTTTGGGTCCCCCATTTTGGGGTTCCTGAATGTATGTTAGTAGTGTACCACTCCAGTGTGCTTTCCCTGGAATTTTACTAGGATTATGTAGGTCCTCCCGTGGTCCTTTTTTTTCCATTTTTTTTTTTTCCCTCCCACCTGGGCGTGGATTGGGCTGGGTACCCACCTCTTAGTTTCTGTGTGTGAAACCCAGTCCACGTTTCCCCCTCGGATTTTATCCCACTTTTTGATCATGACTCGGAGTGGCGTTCCTAAAGGTGGGAGGCTGTTTCCTTTTCACGTATAGTTGAGCTTTCTTCCTCTTTTTTAACAACTCCCCTGGTCATACATTCCCTTCCCCTTTCCTGATCCCTCCCCTATTCTTTTCTGTGGTTTTTGTTTTTTGTTTTTTATGATTTCGTTTGGTGGTGTTTTTTCTTGTTTTCGTTTTCTCCAACTCCTACCAATCACTTTTGGTTTTCAAGTGTCCCTGATTTTTTTCCCCATTTTTGTTTCTCATACTCCCTGAGGCTCACCTTTTCCCCTTTTCCTAACCCGTGGTTTTGGTCTTTCGATCTATAGAGATTATGGTGGGTATGCCACCCGCGTGTTGATGATGATGTTATTTTCAGAAGCAGAGTACCCACCTTTCCCCAAATCCTTTTCCCACTTTCACCATGGGTGAGGGAATTTTGTTTTTTGTTCACCCCATCCAATAAAGACCTCCCACACCCACACCACCAATGCCAGCAGAAACACCACCCCCCCTGCAGCTTTCCTCTTGCTTCCTTCTTCCTTTATTCTGATGTCCATGTAGGTTTGCCCGTTCCTCAGAAGAGACCAAAGGAGGATCACATATAAGGATTCTCTTCCCCATCCCTGTTTACCTCCACTCTCTTCTCCCTCCCCTCTTTTTTCCTCACTGCAACTTAGCTTGGGAGGGTTCCCCTCAACTTTCCTCCCTGTTTCTTCCCCCACCCCCCCCCCAATTCCTGTTTTTTTTTTCAAATGTCTTCCCACTGGAATCCCAAGCTTTCCCGATGCCCGTGAAAGGGACCTCCCGGGGTTTGGAGACTAACCGCCCACGTACCTTTCCCCTGAAGGTCTTCTTTGACCTCCCTTCCTGAGATCATACCTAAAAGCTTTTCCCTGACTAAGGGGGGAACTGCTCACCTCAATAGCTTCACCCTTCCAACTCCCCCCCTCCCTGAGAAGCAACTCCAGGGGAGTGCCGCCTCCACTTGGCCGGCTTGGCTAGGGCACATCCCCCAACCCCACGCACCTCCCCTTACCACCCACCCCCCCCCCCCCCCCCCAACGACCTCCGGGGTGAGCCGTTCCCCGGCTTATCCTCCCCCAGATGCACCTTATTACCTGAGAATGATTGGACCAGGATGGATGACTGTCTTCTTTCAACTGCTTTTTTTATTTTTTCCTTTTTTTGGTGTTCCTCCACTGTTTGAAGGTGTGCAGGTATGCGGCCCTCCCTTTTCCAGGAAAGGCGCACATCATGAGATGGGCTTTTTTCGGGCTCCCTTGCATTCTTTTTCTTTGTTCTACCTGACTTTTCTTCTATTTATTTCTCTTCAATTCCCAAGACGCCTCCCACCTTTTGTATTGGCCTCGGTACTTTTGTTTAATTCTTCGCTTTTCACGAATCCTTTTTGGGGGGCTGTTTCTTTCTTCATACTGTTCCCTTTGTTTTCCCTTCCACTCTGCGAGCCCTGCTCGCGGGGTTTATATGCAATCGTTCTCACTTCTTCATTTTTTTTTGTTCGCTATTTCTCGCGCTTTGTGCGGGTTTTCCCAACTGACAATGAGATTGCTGTAGGCTGTGACTTCATTTGATTAACCACAGCACCCCCCTCAAGGTACCCTAGGCAACTCAACCTGCAAACCTGAGGGCTGACAGTTTGTTCCCTCGTCAGCGTTTCTCTTTTTTTTTTCTCCTCTTTTTTTTTGATGCTTTTTGAGAACACAAAAAGCTGCATGAGCGTTTTTGGAGGCAACGAGGGCCCCCCCCAACGCTGCCTCTGTGTGGTATGGGCGATGGTCACAATGCTGTAGCGGTTTACCAGAACCACCCCCCACTTTGTTTTTTTTTGGATGGATGATGGACCAACAGGGCCAGCTTGTGCCAATTTTCCTATTTTTTTTCCACTCCCTTTTTTTAAGACAATGAACCTCCGGAGGGCTTTTTTTGCCTTTTCAAAATGATTAACCCCCCAAGACAAGGGGCTTGCAGCATCTCCCCTCCCTACACCATTTTTCCCCTTCCCCCTTAGGACCCGCGCGGAGAACCACTACAGTGTGGACTTTTTTCAACTAAGCATGCTGGAGACACACAGTACCTAAACACCCCCCCCCCCTCCCACCCTTCCCCCCCTTTTTTTCAACCAGCCCGACCCCCTGCACCGCCACCACTGCCCTCTGCAAAAGTCATATCCTCCGCAGCCGTTTGGTTGTTGCTGCGAGCTGTGTTGTCTCATGGCAGTGTTTTGGCTTTTTTCCCTTTTTTCTTTGAGTTTTCTTTTTTGGGGGTTTCACTTTGGTTAGGTTGTTTTGGTACTTAATTTGTTTCCCCCTCATCCTGTAGGTAGCACCGGTATTCAAACCCTGGGGAGCAGTTTTCGCGAAGTTTTTGGTTTTTGTTTTTTCCTCCCTTCTTCTGGCTGATTCCTTTGGAAGCCCCTTGTCTTGGTGTTCCCCTTGGCACCGTTCTTTTCCTTGTCGTTCATTGTCTGTAACGCTTTTTAATGCCTTCCTTTCCCCTGTTTGAATCCCCCCTTCTGCTTTGGGGGTTCCTGTGGTTGGTGGTCCTCTCCTGTCCCCCAATAGACATTCACCCCATCATAGTATTCTTTTTCCTTTTGCCTCTCCGGGTTCCCTTTCTTCTCCTTTTTTTTGTTTTTTCCCTTCCTTCCCTTTTCCTTTTCTCCCTCCTAGGAATCCTTGTTCTTTTTATTTGTCTTTTTCAGGTGTTGATGTGGCAGAGTTTGTCCCTTTTAGGTTGTCCTTGTCTCCTCTTCCCCCTTTTTTTCCGAATCATGTTCTTCCGTCCTTTTGTCGCACCGTCCACCTCTTTTCCCCACTTTTAGCTCACCTTTGGGGGAGGTGTCTGGGTGCATTTTTTTGGTTTTCTCTTCTCCAACCCGCGATTCAGTTGTTCATCTCCTCGCAGTGGCCTTTCCCGAAGAAAAATGCAATCTTTAGAAACTAAACCCACGCCCCCCAAACTGATTTTTTTTCACCCCCCCTCCCGATTCCAAGTTTTCCCCCCTTTCTTTACCTAAGGCAACCCTCCCCCCGTTTTTGTAGTTTGGCTCAGTGTAGAAATATCGAAGACAACATGTCCTTTACCGAAAAAATTCCCACCCCGGAATTTGACGTTTCTTTTCCCCAAGAAAAGAATCTTCTCGATTTTTTCTCTGGACTGAGGAGTGATTCCAGCATAACTTGCACCCATCATGCTTTAGTCCCTCTTCTTCATTTCCTCCTTCCATTTTTTCCGTCCCATTATCCGTCCTTTTCCTATGCGGCAGACCTGCATGTTTACAGGCTCCATGGCTTCAGGGGGTTTTTTGTTCTTCTGTTTGGGGGGGGTTGGCAAAATTGGGAGGCTTAAGGGTGGCAGTCGTGGTGTGTGATTTTCCCGCTTAGTCCCCCCTCTTCTGGAGGGACCTCCAAATGTCTTGCTTTTACTGGTCTGTGGGTGTCTTTTTCTTGTGTTACTGTGAGAAGCATAGGTTGATGTTTCCAACCCTTGTCCTTTCCCGTCTATATTTTATTAGTCCCCCTCTTCTTCCCCCTCAGTACTCCTTCCTTGGATATTGCACAGTTTATTTTTCCCCCACTCCTTTCGTGCACACTGGACTTGTCCATCGGTCTTTTTTTTCCCTACTTTACCTCCCTTTTTCTTCCATTTTTTTCCCACTGGGATTGTATTGGGACTGCTTTCTAAACCCTTTTCTCATTAGGTGGATGGTTTTAACCCAGTCCAGTGGACTCATAGTTCGTGTCAGTCTGTTTTCACGCATTTTTCCTCCCCTTGTCTTTGTTGGCGTGTAAAGTCCCCCCATCTTGGTGAGCCTTTGGCTTTCTTAGGTACAGAGGACAACGACATGTGTTCCTCAGGATGGTTATTATCGCTTTATCTCGCGGTGGTGTTGTTTGGGTGGTTTAGGAGGAAGGGGTGGGGTGGTTGTGGTTATGGTTTTTTGGGTACCCAGGCCAAGCAACCCAGGTGTTTTACTGCTTCCCTGTGGGAAAGGGGGCTCCGGACCGGCTGGAGAATTATGTTTCAGATCCTTTGTGGTCTCCAAAAGTCCTTTCTTTCTCCTCGCGCCTGAAGTTTTTTGTGGAAGTTCTTTGTGAGAGCCGTTGGTTTTTATTGCCCACCATCGTTATTCTTGTTTTCCTCCTAAAGCCTTTCCTTTCCTTACCCCCTTTACTTGAAATGGACATTCTACCCAACTGGTTCTGGACGTACTTTTTTTTTTTTTCCACCCCAATCCCACTAACATCTCCAAAACACCACCCTGCCTCGTAACCCAACACCCACCCCCCTATCTCCTGTGTCAGTCTCCTTGAAGCAGGTTATTCCCCCATTGTAGGTTTTTTTCTATTCGAAGATGACGATTCAGAGGGATCCTCTGGCGTACTTCCCCCTTTTTCCAAAGGGCTTGCGAAGTAACACTCAGATTTTTCGTGACGCAGCCTACTGGGACTACTCCTCCCTAGGAGTCCATTTGACTGGTTCCCCAACAATTCCTGCACGTTTTTCCCCACCCCTCCTACTTTTCTTTCACTGGAGTCCACTGGAATCCAAGGTAGGAATAGACACTTTTCCGTTTCTCCACTGGGTTTTTTTCCTCCTCAACCACTTTTTTCCTTGTGGCCCCCCTAGTAGTGAAGGGAGTCTATTTATTAGTATTAACCTTATAATATCCTGACAATACATTTCTCCCCTTGCTCAATAGCCCACCTGACCACCTTCCATTCCCGGCCAAACCCCCAGACATATAATCCCTACATTTCGGCCTTCCCCATCCCCTTTTCTGACCCATCGTGTCCCTCCCCCCCCCACTCCCCCTGCCCCCCTTACCCCCATCCTCCACTGTTTCACCCCCCACCCCCCCAAAAAACCAACACCAAACCCAACGGCCAGGGTTTTTCACTGCTTTTGTTGATTTTTTCCTTCACCCAAGTCTGGCCCATTTTCCCTTCGCCTTTTCAACCCTATGGTAATGATTTCTCTGGGACGTTTCTTCGCCGCGCGCCGTGGCTGCGCAGAAGTATGCAATGCGGAGTTGAGTTTTGTTCATTGGTCTGCCCCCCTTCACCTTTCATCTCCTCTTTCTCTTTTCTTTTTTTAGAGATCTTGCATTTTTGGTTTTTTTTCTTATTCATGTTTTCCTTTTTTTCTTTCCGATCTGGCCAGACGACCACAACCACTTTTTTTTTTCCCCTTCTTTCCTTTCATTTTCCCTTCTTCTTCTTTTTCCCCTAAATAAGCCTTTTTTGATTTTAGTTTAACCATGTCCCTTGGATTTCCCATGAAAATGTTGATAGCCTGCTCTCTTGTTGTGGACTTCCTCCTTCCACCTGCCCACTTCACTCCCCCCCGGATGGTGAGGGCTGCGAGGATGTTTCTTGTGTTTCTCCCAATGACCCCCCATTCTGCTTCGTGTTACGTCGGGAGAAACTCCCCACCTACCCGGACCCCTTCCCAACAACCCTTTCAACAGATGGCTTTGACAATGATGCTTGCTCCCCTTTTCCCGCTCGGTTCTGGTTGCCTCCCGAGGTTTTTCTCTCCTTTTGACCCCCAAAAAGGAGAGAGAGTCTTGCCTTTGATCTTTCCCCTCGGGCAAAGCTGACTATGATGGGTTTGGGATCTTTTTCCCCCTTTCTGATGAGAGTGACCACACACCGCCTGTGTTCTCCAATCGGGATTGGCATGATGGAAAACTTTCCTTTACGGAAAGGGAGAATGTGGGACCCTCTTTGGAAAGAAATATGAAAGATTCCTTCCAGCACTGTGCCCCAATTGAAAACACCAATTACCAAGGGGAGCTCTCTCAGTTTACCTTTTGCCACCTGAAAAGACCCCCTGTTTCTGAGCAAATGATAAAGGGTTTATAAATTGTTTAACCCTCCACATTTAATTGACACACATTAAGTAAAACCCACAAACACAAACTACAAGTGACCCCCATGTTCTCACCAGACTCAACTTCTCCCCCACT
>Ga0179593_1623755_pt1 | contig 11175 bp, 11 predicted proteins | sample CZODoug2_1_08_16_FD_185931 | JGI IMG/M metagenome (GOLD analysis project Ga0179593, IMG submission 185931) | Vadose zone soil fungal communities from Angelo Coast Range Reserve, California, USA - CZODoug2_1_08_16fungal (PacBio error correction) | ecosystem: Environmental > Terrestrial > Soil >... | reverse complement strand
GACCTCAAGGAAGAACCCCCTCATCCGTACCCTCAGCCGACTACTTCCCTCCTTTTCCATGCTTGAAGATGAGGAAATCTGAGCAACCAGAAGAAACTATCATCGATCAGGTCCGGCCCCCTCTTTCCGAGGTACCTTCTCAAGCGCGAGGACTTTCTCACTTTCTTTGACCTTCCAGATGTGCCGACTTCCCTGAAATCGCGCCTCTGCTTTTTAAAAGGGCGCTGGGGGCAGGACGATCGCTTCTTCCTTTTCCCCGGATTCTTCCTCCCCGAAAAAACCCCCAGCGGGCTGTTCCTACCTTTTTGTCTACATTAGACAGGTAGGATTGTCTTCACTTCCTCTCCCTCCGATAAAATAATCAGAGGGAGCAGTTCTAATTCCACCAAATCATTTTCGGTTACGACCCTGGTGCTATATAGAAGTTTTCCGCCTCGACGCGCCCGTCCCCCCCCAACACGGGTTAAGATTTTTTCTTTTCTTTTTCTCTTCCTTCCCCCTCTAGCTGACTCTCGACGAGGTCCCCTGAATCGTAAATTGCGATTCCCCGAACGAGAGACGGATGATCCCTTCTCCTTCTGGGTTCTATTTTTCCCTGGTTAGGTTTCCGGCAGCACATAGATGGGAGTTACTCCCCATAGAGATGGATTACTCTTTTTTCCGATCCTTCTCCACGATGCGAGCTCAGCTTCCCCGCGCCGTCACAAGATCGCATGAGGGGGGGGTTTTTTTGGGGGGGTTTTTGGTTTTTTTTGGTGCGCTTTGCTGCGGTTTGTCCCTTCTCTTTTACGGCGTGGACCCCGTCCGAAGCGACTCGAGAGGGAGAAAAGTTTTTCTGGGAGGTGTTCCGCCTCTTCTAGCTTGACAGAGGAGGCAAATCACTTCACTACCATGAACGGTTTCAGCTTCCTTTTTCAGGCCCTTCGGCCTCTACACCCCCCTGAAAGATGGCCTTATTGTTCCCCCCCTTTCGGTAAGCCTCCCCCCCAATGATGGTCAAACTCTTTTCCCTTTCTCCCCATTCAGCTCATACTTATAGAAGGGCCGTCCACCCCTCCTTTCTTTCCAGCCAGACTTCTTCTTGTTTTTAGCATTTTAGATTGAGATGAGAGAAAGGGTTTTGGCTCTTATTAGCTTGTCTTCTCATCCCCTCTCTTTTTAGCCTCGGGGAATCGGAAGCAGCTTAGTCGGCCCCCTCCGTCTTTTTTTGTTCCCGGTGCTGATGTCCCCTTTCTTTTCAATATCCCTGCTTGAGGTCGGGGAGGACTTCCGCGGAACCTTCCCGCCCATTTCGCCTTTCCTACTTTTGCCGGTTCTATTCGGTGACGCTTGGACCGGAGCTTTAGAAGAAGGCACCACGCTGTCGGTTTCGCCCTTTCCCTCTTTCTCGTAGCGCGCCCCCCCCCTCTTTTTTCACGACCCCCTTTTCTCCAGGCCTTTCCTCCGTTCTGCCCGAACCCCTGAGAGGTGGGGCGCGAAATCTGTTTATTTTTCAATTCGGTCAATATATCCTTTTTTTCCTCTGCCCCACCCCTCGACTGCTTCCCCCCCTCTCTCGCGAGAAAATGTAGGCCGGCCCATTTTCCTACCTCGTGTTCTCAAATTCCTTCTTCTTTCCTTTGAAGGGGGGGTGGCTGGTGCTCTCTTTCGTTCCTACTTTCCCCCGCAGCTGAAGATTTTGAAGCTGATTCGCTTTTTTTGTTTGTCTGGGGGGGGTGGTTTGTTTTGGTCTTGGTTCGTGTTTGGGGTTTGGGGTTTTTGGGGGGTTTTTGTTTTTTTCGAACCCTTCACTATGATTTTCGTTCTTTTTCCACCTTTTATTGAGTCGCCTCACAGGAACTTTCATCTTCCCACACGCGAAGCTTCGACTTCTTAACACCTTCCCAGGAAAACAGGAACTATCGAAAGAAGACCAATAGCCCACACCGCCCCATCTCCCTCTGGCCTTTAGAGACGCGTCTTTTTCCTCTCTTCCCCTTCCTGCCACTTCAAAAAGAAGCCGTCGTCGAGTCTCTATGCGAGACGCCCTTCTTCCCAGCACTACCTCAGTAGTTCCGTTTACTTCTCGATGTTTAAAATGACCTTGAGATTTGGAGCCGGCAGATCTCCCTCCCCCCTCCACGCATACCCCATATTTCAGATTTCCGATTCCCATATCCCGGTTTCCCCCTCCGGTGACTTGTGTGAGTTCCCGCCGTTTCACGCGCAGTTTGAGAATAGGACTCGTCGTTCAACTCCATGGACGAGTCCTTTTTCTTATTCCCCCCCCCTTCGCTTTTTTTTGGAGGGTGGCCTCATCCGAAGGCGATCACCCCCCCCCCTATTTCCTTATCGGCCATCGGTTCTACGCCGAGTTTCTTGCTTTGATAGAGGGCCCGGATCAGCCCCCCGCAAAACCCTCATTTAAAGACTTTTCTTCAGCTGCCCCCTTAGGGAGAGTTCATACCGCCAAGACTTCTTGAGCTGTTTTATGCTTGCTCCCACATTTTTTTAACTCAGCGTGTCGAAGCTCTTTTGACAAGGAGCGTTGTTATGGCGGACTGTGCTGATATTGTTCTATTGCTTCAATTGCTGCATTGTGTCCGGGAGGGCGAAGCACAGTAGGTTAATCCCTTGTCTTACGTTTTTAGGCCGGAAAGTTTTTCAGCAGAAGGGGAACCCACAAATTTTAAAAGTTTGCTCCCCAAGCCTTTTTTTTCGAGATGTCCCTAGTGAGGGACCTCCTCCCCTCCCAGAGACCCCCCAGACCTCTAACTTCTCGCAGGTAGTGAAAAAAGAGAGATCAAGTTTCCCCCCAGGTTTTCCGTGCGCTCTGCTCCTTTTTTTTAGCCACCCGCGTTTTTCCACCGAGTTCAGTAGAGAGCCATGCTCCCTTCGGTTTGAAGGCCTTTTTTTTCTTCCCATCTTTTTCTCCCCTCTCCGCTCAGGAAATTGGGGAAGGCCTCCCTCCTTGATGCAGTCCGTTCATTCGGATTTTTCATTTTCCGAAGACGCTCGAAGAGAGCTAAACCGACAGGTCGCCCTCTCCCTCCCCCTCCAGCTGAGGAAAAGAAGATAGAAGGACCCCCCCCCCCCCCGCTCTCGATGAATTGAGAGCTGAACCTTCATACCCTTAAAGGCACCAAGCCCACGAAACGTTTCCTGTGCCCCGCCGTTTCTTCCCCTCCTCCCTCGTGCTTCAGGCATGCCTCGTCTTTTTTGACGTGAGCGAGATTGGCCGGCGTCTCCCAGAACGCGGAGGCGCGAACGAACCATTAGACTGGCTCACAAAGTTCTACCCTCTCCTTTGCCTTCCAGTTCTAAAGATTCCGATTTTGCGCTTATTCCTGGTTCAAATTGATCAGAACTGGTGGAAAGCCTCTCGCGGTGTTACCTTTGTGCGGCCTCTTTTCAGCCCCTCGTGCCTGCATTGATCGGTAGTTACAATAGACTTGTAGCTCTGCCCACACTCCGGCAAGTATTTTCCTTATCGACTTGGTGAGAATCCGCAGCGCAGTTTATCTCCCCAGAGTTCTATTGACGAAAAAGTTATCCGATATCAAGCCTACCTTTCCAGTACAAGACTACCCCCCTCGTTTTCTTCATTTTTCTTTCTACGAGGTGAGGAATATCCCGAATAAGTCACGCATTTTAGAATTCTCCCTCCCCCCCCCGACCCTCACCCTCCCGGTTTCTCAGTGTGACCGCCGTATAGGAGCTCCTATAGATCTGACGATCGAGTCAATCCATATTTCTCCTCCCTCCCCCCCCCTTTTTTCGTTAGTTTTTCAAGCCCCATCTCTTGTGACGGTGAAACACCGCCGCCTTCCACCAGCCCCGGATATCCGTCTCTTTTGCAAGTACGTACCGTCGCTTTGTTCTCTTTCACGTGACTGATGCCGCCTCCCCCCCCAACAACAAAAAGAGAGTTCTCCCTTTTCTACTATTATTCACCGCGGACGAATATCCCCCCTTTTCATCGCAGCCTTTTTCCTCCCCTCACTCCCTGCTCGAGTTCTCCCATCTAACTCTCTCGCAAAAGGTTCTCTAGTACTAGGGACAGGCTGCCCCCAAGGTCTCCTTTTCCCTGATTTAAGGATGTTGATACAGAGCCCTTCTTGAAGTCCGCCTGCCTGGTCTTCCTGCGGCTTCTGCCCGAAATTATCCTTTAACTTAAGGTCGTCGGAAGACACCTTCGGCTTTGGGTTGCTGAATCACATCGGGTTCCCGAATTGTGCTATAAGTCTCCAGAAGGTCTGAATTCAATATGGTCTCCGTCCCTTACCTTTTTCCCCCGCTCTTGACGATTGAGTTTTGTAGAAGTCTATGAATCTAACGTGAAGACCTGTCATCGCCTTCCTCTCCATTTCGTCCTCTCGACTCTCGGATCCAGGTGCACTTGAGGCGTTTTGAAGGATTTACGCCCCCCCCAAGTAAATCTCCTGTTTTCTCCTGGATGCTGGCCTCCCCACTCGTCTGCTCCCTTTGTAGTTCTTTGTTTCTCTCTTCTGGAGCTTTGTTAAAGTTTCTTCCCTTGATTTAGTCGCACCAAACGTCCTTTGCTCCCCTCTGAATTCTGAGAATCCCTTTCGCGCATTCGTCTCTCTTTCCTTGTGTTGACCAGAGATACCGTCGCTAGAGAATTGCTGCTTTCAATTTCTTTTCCGCCCGCCAATAACTTCCTGTTCCCCTGACCCCTCTCCTCCCTGAACCAATAACCCTTTTTTTCGAACCCATGAGCTCGTCTCTCAAGAATCCATGCCCTGCGTCTTTCTTGCTGAAAGTTTTTAGAAAAATGATCCCCCCCCCTCCCCCCTGCTACCTTACCCTGAGGAACAGATCAAGATTTAGAGTAAATGGTAGTAACTCTTGAATCTCTTTTGCCGTCAACTTTTCCTTTAGACCTCCTTTTACCTCTTATCGCTTAATGGAGAAAAGGGAGATAGGCTGCCCGTCACTCTATTTCTTGTAACCCCCTTGTGTCGCCCCAACAACTTTTCCGTTTTTTGTTCTTCTCATTCCTGAACGAGAGTTACAAGGTTCTTTTCTTGCGCCTTCCCGGGCCCGATCGCGTCTGAGCACGGTCTATTTCCCCCTCCTTTCCTCCAGTTTCCTTATAACCCCCCCCCCATCAGATATGAAAGAGGACGTCCTACGGAGGCGCCCGTCCGATTTTTCTGTCCAGTCGGGGTCGTTCAGGAGCCCTATGTCCTCTTTTTCTTTTTTGCCCTTGAAATCTTTGCTGAAGATCGACCTGAGGCGAGGGTTCAAGTAGTATGCCCCTCCCGCTCTCTACCTTCGTCTCTGGGCAGGATAAGTTTCGGTGCACGTTTGTTTTTTCACCGGCCGCCCCTCGAGTCAGTGAGCCTTCTATTGTTTTTTTCGACTTTTTTTTACTCTCGCTCTTAGACGAGGGCGTCTGAAGAACGAGGGTTCTCCGCCCGCGCGCCCAGTCGTCTCGTCTTTTCTTGAATTCTTCAAGTTTGTACTTTTCTCCGGCCTCACTCTCTCTCTCTTCCTCACCGCTGTTAACGGACCATTTATGATTTCGATCTAGCGATCCTCCCGCCCTCAGATTTCCTCTTCTTACCGACCCTGAGATTCCCCAGCCAGGAGATGTCGATACGGCAAGATCCGGATTGTTGCCCGTTTTCTCCACGCCCGGCCCAATCGCAGTAAAGAAGGAGCAAGAAACCCCTCCCCCCCCCCTCCATGCTCGCCGTTCGTTTCCATTTCTTGATTTTTTCGACAAGTCTACGTCCTCCCTGTCCCCTGTTGCTCGTCTCCCTTTCTTTGGAGACGTGGTTTCTAATACGATACCTCTATTCTCCATCATACCGACTCTTGGTCGCCCTCTTTTTTTCGCCACGTCGAGAATATTCAGGCAAAAGCATGAGTATTTCCCTCACCTAATGATGGATTGCGGGTGAATCCCGTTTATCAAGTTTTTCTTGTGGTCAGGACTCCCATGTAATGGATCTAGACCTTAGCCCCCCCTCCGATGCGTCTTGAAGGTGTCCCTTTTTTTTTCTGCCCTTCCAACCAGACCTTTTCTAGGAGGGCGACGAAGCCACATGAGCTGTATTTCAGCGCTTTCCTCTATTCTTCCCAGGTCGAGTTAGACCCAGCCTCCTTAAGATGACCGTTCTTTCTTTCTCCCAGTTCCTTCCCGCTGAGGGCAGGGGGCAGCCACCTATTTTTGTGCCTTCACCCCCCCTTTCTTCCTTCAATCCTTCGCTCATTTTTCTCGCGCGCGCCTCGACGCACTCGGGCCTTTTCGATGCGATAGGGTTGCCTTCCTCCTTCTTTTGCGTTTTTTTTTGTGCTGTAGTGCCGGGGTAGATCGGCCCGCACTTGTAAGTCAGAGCTGCTTTCTAGAGGCGTGACCCCCCACTTCTTTTTCCGGTTTTTCCCGTGTTATGAGTGAATCACCCGTCGCCCTCCTCCTTCCCTTTCAGCCTCCCCCCGACGCTCTTTTAACGGTGCTCGCCTCCCAGGACCCCCAGTCCTATTTCCCTACTCCAAATTCCACGCCCGAAGAGGGTGAATGTCAGTCTTTTCTTTTCCCAACTAGGACGGTTCTCACCTGTTATCCCCCCTCCCTTCAAACCCCCGAGAGTACGTATAGTCTTCCCTCGCCTCCCTCCTTGCCTATTCGACTCGCTCCCATTCGTCGGTTCCGTCGTTTTTTTTTTTCTTGATCGATGCTGCGAGATCAGCACGTGAACGACCCTCGGTTTATTCCCTCTCCTCTCTCTGCTTCAAGCGCTTTCGGCATCTGGTTCTTCCTGGACCCTCCTCTCGAACGCGCAAGTTGTATGTTAGTCTTCTCACATTCTTTCCTTTTCCCTTTTCTGGTCCTATTTTTTTATGCGTTCTTCCGCTTCGGGTTTCGGGATCCGACTTCCTCACAAGACCCATATGAAGTCCCCCGCTTTTCTCAGCTTCTCCATCGGATAAGAAGCTTTCTGTTTGCTTCTCTGCCGATCCCAGATAGTGTTCCATAAACAATCCGGTTCCCGCCCTTTCCTTGATGGAGTCTCATAGTGATCGGAAAGGAGTGCGATTCATACTGCTTTTTACCGAAGCCTCTTTTGCCTTTTTGGTCCAGAAAAGGAACAAGAGTCCAGACACTAGCCGCTCTGCCCCTTCTCGATCCTGAGGACTTCTTTATTGGAGTGACGGTTCTTTATCGCCTTTTGTCCGTGAGCTTGCCGACCGCCCCCCCCCAACCCCAGTCAAGCTCTTTTGAGATTAAGTCCGATGTTCTTCGCCTTTTTTTCCGAAGCAGACCATTACCCCCAGTTTACCCTCGGGAGTTTAAGGTACCTGCCCTTTAAACCTGTTTCAGATCGCGTTTCCACCCCCCCCCCTCCCCCCCGCAGCTCTTGGCCAGAATCCCACCCCCCGCCTCCCCTCGATTCAAATGGCTTGCGGGTTTTGGCTCCCGGACCTTCCCCCCCTTCCGGCGTGCGCTTCTGGAGCAATCGACTTGGTCTCTCCCAAACTCTCGATCATTTCACCCTTCTTTCTTCCTTCGAGAAGCCACGTGAGCTCCACCTTCCTCTCCTTCTTTCTGGCCCTGCGGTCCTTCCCACAGATCTTTCCCTTTAGTCTCCCGAAACCCCTTGACAGCGAAAGCCGCGTCCCCTAACCTCGTGCTTAACCGACCGCTTTTATTTTTTTTCCAAATAGCGCTTCCACAGGGTATGGACGAGGCCCCTAGAGCCTAACCATTGATGCATACGAAATTTGCTAGGTACTTCTCCCTCAAGGGGCAGAAACGCCCAGAAATCTGCTCTCACCCCGGCTACAAACCGAGACGCCCTAAGGCAGTCCCATTTTCCCCTTTGGTGACGACGATGTGAGAACCCTGAAGTTCGGCAACTTCGTTTACCCTTTTTTCATAGTAGGAAATTCGATAGACAGATTTAGCTCGTTTCCCCCCGGTTTTTCCTTTTTTCTCTTCGAAATTTCCGCCACCGGAACACGCCCCCGCTCGTCTTTTGTTTCGCACAAGAGAGAACGCCTGGTGTACCTCCGCGGACCGTCTGGTGCTTCCAGGTTGCGGGGATCTTTCTGCGCCGATATGGTGACAAGCATGCCTCGGTGTCCGACTAACTGCGTCCAACAATCCTTCTGGCGTTCTTAATCCGTGGAGGGTGTTGCCCGTCCGCCCTTTTTTCCGGTAGTGATCTTTTCTTCCTTTGCCCTTGCCGACTTTAGAACGAGATCGCTGCTCTCTTCCGGCCTACGACAAGGCGCCATTTCCTTTCGGAGCTCGATAGCGGCGGAGGAAGATTTTTAAGACAAGAAAACATTAATAGCCCTTCTTCCTAACCGCGATCGGCGGAGGGTCGGCCCGTTTCGGTTTTTGGGGCTCTGAGAGCGAAGGATCGAGAGAAAATCAGCTCGCCCTCGCCAGCGCGCTGCCTTTACGCCCCATATTGTCGGTGAAAACCCCGCACCCGTCATTCTTTTTTTTTAAACTGATTTCCCCCGCCCCTTTGCTCCGCACTCGTGCGTTCTGGGTTGAGCTCGTTTTTGACGATGCCCCATTAGAGGTCTGCTTATTTGATGCTTCTTCCGCCAGTTTTCCCTCCCTAGGACTCTGTTGCGCCGAACCCGGACGTCCTTTTACGTCCGCTCGCCCCATGTACTAGTACGGTTTACGGTTGCTGACTTTCGCCCCTTCTCAAAGAGTAGAGGTGATCCTCCCTATCGCGCAGTGTGAGAGGCATTCCCAGGGACTCTCTCTTTTCTACGCTGAAGTGCGAGAAAGAACCGACGTGTGGGTTATTGGCGGACGCCCGGTTTCCCCTTTAAACTCTTCGAGCGTCTTGCATAACATGAGCTCTCGCTCCTTTCTGGTCGCGATAGGTCCTTGGAGACGTCACCGAGATTTAACCTAAGACCGTGACTCCCCGTAATAGCTATTGGATAAGGAAGAGTACTCCTATTCGAGATGATACGGGCACGGGAGTGGCACGCTCACTTCTTTACGATGCCCCTTATGCGGGCTAGAGAGCGCTTCCCCTGTAGAGTCTGTGTCTCTCGGCGTGGAGCTTGATCTTCTGTCTTTGCCCCCCCCCCTCCCCCCAGTGAGGCTCAGCCTCCTCCCACTCTCATTGCGCCCCGAGCCTGCACGTATCTCTCTTCTCCCCCTCCCGATTAGGACTTTCCTTCTCGAGCTTCTGCGCTCTGCGGCTGAGCGCCTCACTTTTGGCGACCCCCACTTGATAATGGACAAGCGAGAAATCGCAGCCCCCCCACGAAACCTCTTGCCGATTTTTTAAAAACCACAAATCAAACAAAAAAACCACCCCCCACAATTCCCCCCCCACTCACCCTCCATCCCCCCCCCCAAGACAACACCCCCGAACCACCCAGGCCATCTTCTCGATGTTCCTTAAGCCTTTTTTTCAACGCCGCGCTCCTGATACTCGAGAGGAGGACTGTTACTATTCACAGCTTCTTTGATTTGGGTGTCACGCATCTTTCGTCAAGCTATTCGCTCTCGAATTCGCGCGCACAGCGGTCTTCCAGTTTCATCCGGCGGATGCAGAAGCGCGATGAGTTCGTCCCCTTTGGTTTTCCACAACCCCGTGCTGTTTCTTCTACTCTCAACGGTCCTCTTTTTCGCAGGTCTTTCGCCTGTGCGCAGCACTCCGCCCCCCCCCAGGCTGCGGCGATCATCTTTTGTCTAGGGCGCACTGATCACATCATGCCCCCGTCCCCTAGATGACATGGTTTCGCGCCCCTGGTCTGATTCCCCATTCGTTTTCAAAACCAAGCGGTCCTTTCCGTTGACCTTGCCTGACCCGGAAAAAGAGAGTTGCCTTCTAGTTTTCGGGCCTCGTCCCCGGGAAGGACTCTGAACGAAGGACACTTTGTGAGTCGGTTGCATTTAACGTTTTCTCCTGCCGAGTGGCGTGTTCCTTCCTTTTCGTTCTCCGGCATCTTGCTGTGATTCCTACAGCTTCTTTAGCCTATCCTCCGAGCCATCAGCAGGCGGAGCCCTTCCAAACCTCATCTCCCTCGCGTCCGTCTGCTCTCTTCAGCGCTTAAGGCGTGCGTCTTCGGAAGAGTCCCGCAGCATCCTTTTTCCCCGTCCGTTTTAGCCCTTGTGTTAGCGAACCGGGCCGATCCGGAGAACGGTTCGAGACTACGCTTCTTACCCTTCCTAACCACTTGTAGCGCAAAGGAAATTCTCTCTCCCTTACTCTTGGACGGTTGTGCCTTTCCTTCCCGGTAGAGGAATGACGAACAGATCCTTCTTCCTTCCCTATGACCCTTCCCCCCTGAATCAGGCTAGCCGTACAGGTCTTTATCGTGTCGACCCGGCGACGACGAGAGCGTGGTCTTTGAGCTAAGTTCGAAAGGTTTTTCTCTAGATCCGATCTCGTTTTGTCGCTGTAGCCCCCGCGGGGCACTTTCCGGTCATCGTCCGTCCCAGCCGAGGTCCTGCTCCCCTTTCTGGAGTTTTTTCAATCTCGTTTTTTTCCCCCTCTTGAGAGTCGGCGGCCGGACTTGAATTCGACCCTGTCGCCCCTCCATTTCGATGCTTCAGATTTGCCGGTGCGTTCTGCCTCTCCAGTTTTTTTTTTTTCTGGCGCCTCCTCCATGACCTTTGTCGTTGAGCGCGCTTCTGCTTCTTTGTCGCACCTCAGAAGGACTTATCTCCAGGCTGGTGTTCTTTAAACGGACTCCGAGGGAATTTGGTTTCTCTACAAACATCGGCTGATCGTCCGGAACCTTCGGAGCATCCGCAGAGGGCCGCCCCACTTTCGCTTTTTTTTGCTCTCTCAAGACTCCTAACCCTGTTATTGCCTTGTGAACCTGATGCTCTCGGGTTCCGGGCTTATGATAGCTGAGATCGGATTGTCTTTTTCCCTTGGATTGTTCCCGAACCGCTTTTCCCTCCGAGCATCCCGTGAAGCACTGGACCCTTTCCACTCCGAGTTCTGTGGGTTAAGAGTTCTGCTCTTCCACCGGCGTCCCCGCATTACTCAGACTGCTCTTCCATTCGTGCTGCGCCGCTTCGGAAAACTTAATATCACTGACCTCCTCCTCCAATTTCTCCAACCCGCCGAGTCTACGATCTTCGTATTGAAACCTCTGGTTCCCCTGTCCGCCTTTATTTCGAACTCTTCACCAGCGGCCCCGAGAGTTCTTTAGGAAGATCCTGCCCCTAAG
>Ga0179593_1365035_pt1 | contig 11175 bp, 16 predicted proteins | sample CZODoug2_1_08_16_FD_185931 | JGI IMG/M metagenome (GOLD analysis project Ga0179593, IMG submission 185931) | Vadose zone soil fungal communities from Angelo Coast Range Reserve, California, USA - CZODoug2_1_08_16fungal (PacBio error correction) | ecosystem: Environmental > Terrestrial > Soil >... | reverse complement strand
ATGTCGGCCCCCAAAGCAGCGCGGATCACGCTCGTTCCTTCATGCGTTTATGGAATGAGGAAGCATCATACCTTTCCTTCCTCCAAATCGCTTTTTTTTCTGTTTCACCACTCCGCCCGCAATACCTTGTGAGGCCATCGTTTTTTTTTTGCCTTCGCGCTACCCCGGTCGTCGTCGCGGCACTTTGATTTTCACCATTTCGAGTGTAACCACCTTCTTTTTTTTTCTCGTCCGCTCCGTCCTTTCTTTTTAGTTGATGTGGATTTTCAATACCCCCTAGTCCTTTGCTAGAACCAGAATAAGTCCCCCTATCTGCGCGGCAGTTTGATTCGTTGCCCCCAATTCCTCTCGTCCGTTTACGAGCACCGCCGCCGCTTTTTACTTTCCTTTTCCCACCCGTCGAGCTCTTTCTTCATGTTCTGTTTTGACTTCCCTTTATCCCCCCAGAAGTAGCAACCAGTTCCCAGCCCAAGGAGCCCCTGGTTTCCTTCTCCTCCAGGATGACGCAAAGCATTTTTTTCTTTGGTTTTCAGAAAACACCCTCCCCACGTCTAAGAATTCAAGGTGATTTTTTTTTTTTCACGTTTCTTTGTGCCTTTACTTTTTCCTTGGCTCTTGGCATACCGATTATAACTTCTGGCTTCGTTCTTCCCCGCCCGCTTGTTCTATGCTGGGCGGCGTTGTCCCACTTCCCCCTTTCCTTAAGCGTTGAAACCATTCGTGCACCCATGACCGGTCGAGTTTTCCTCGATTCTTATAGTTTTTAAGAAGTTCAATTCCTGCGGGTTGGCTGGGCACTCGCGCAGGCGGGAACAACGCCGTCCTCCTATCTCGGCGAGTCCGCTCTTGTTTCTTTTTTTTTTTCGTTGTCCTTGGTCCCTTTTGGGTTGCCCTGTCTCAAACAGATCATTGGCTTCCCAGTCGCCCCCCTCTGCCCCCCAGCGTTAGATGAATTCTCTTCTCTTGGTATTGGACCAGGTTGTTTTGCTTTTGTAGACTACGCTTTTTTCTTTTCCTTCGTCGCTCCAGTATGAATCGTTTCCGCCGTGTGACCTTGACTGCACCACTTGTCCTCCTTTTTAGATTCCGCTGCCCTTCGATCTTCTTCCTCATCCTCCGGTTGTTCTTTTTTCTGTACTCCCTCTTGATATCTTTTGTCGGCAATTGGTTTCCCCATGTGCGTTCGGCGGAATATACTTTTCCCATCCTCTTTTCGTCCTTCCCCCTCCCCGCGTATGCGACGCGCTCACATAGCATAGGGACCCACTGGTTTGATCCACGAGGTCACGTAGTTTCCTCTTTTTGGCCGGTTGGGCACCTTGCGGCGATTTCTCCTTCTATGGTTGACTCTTTCCCCAAAACCCTTGTGCAACCTTTCCCCCTTTTCACTTCCTGCCCCGAGCGGATGTCGGTTATAAGATTGCGCAGGTAGTTTTCCTCCTGCTATGCCCATGCCACGCCCACTGCCCTTCCCACTAGCCCTTTGTTACTCGAGGGCCTTACCCCCGTTTTCATTTGAAAATTCTCGGAAGTTCCCTTTCGGTCAGTTGCCCCATGCACGCCAATTTCTACCCCATCTTTGCTGCCAGCACCGAATCTCTATACGGCGAAAGGTTTCCGGCCCGGCGCGCGTGGTAAGCTTTGCTCCCTTGCAAACGAAACCTTTTTTTCTTGCCCCAAACGTTTCAGTTTGCTTTTTTAAAGACAGATCCCATTTGACTTTGCTTCAGTCTTTTTATCCTCCGGACCAACCATGTGCGCGAGTTTTTTCTTTGCGTTCTTTTGGGTTCTTGCAAAGGGTCCCGTAGGCAAACCAGCGTCTCCCCTCTTTTTTTTCTCTCGACGGGTTTGTCTTTGTCCGGGAATCAAGTTTTTGGGCTGCAATTTTTGGCCCGGCCTATCTTTTTTTGCCACCTCAATCAACTGCCGCGAAGATTTTCTTGCCTTTGTAGTCCTGCGTTTTTGCGGGGCCTCGTTGTCCCCCCCCCTCAACGAAGGGCTGGCCTTGTGGGAATGACTTTTTGATTGCGACTCGCTCCTTGGTGGTTACCACGCTTGGTGGATGCCCCTTCCAACTTCCCCGGCGGACGACCGTTGACTTTTCTCTCCTCAAAGAAATGCCGCAGCTTCCCGTGCAAGTGTCTCTCTGGAGGGCGGCTTGTCGCGACAACAGGACCCTTCGGTTCTTCCGTATAATCCTCTCATTCATCCCGGTCTCTGTTTTTCACAAATGGTTCCCGAGTTGTTCGCTGGGGCTTCCTTGCCGAATTCGCTTCTTGCTTTCTCATCGTACTGTGACCTTTTTCTCTATGTGCGGACTTCCTAGACGCTTGGCGCCGTATGCAACGTTCTTCCATGGGATGAGAGGAGCTTTTAGTCTTCTTTCCCTTTGCGCGAATATTTTTCCGCCTTGTCGTTTTCTCTCTGGCGACGAGCCCGGCTGGCCCTTTTTTGTTGCTGTCCAAGGTTCAAGACTTTCGCGACGCGAAAACTGTCCCTGCACCCCCTACCCCTTTCTCCTCCTCCCGGACGCAGACCTTTTGTTCAAATGCGTCCCCTCCCTCCCCGAGAATTGAACAACTTGGCAAGGGTTTTCCAAGCTTTTTCTCTTATTTTGGGGCGATTCTTCCCTTCTCCCCGCCCGTTTTACATTAATTGCGAATTTGCAAACTTTCGAATGGTTGATTCTTCGAGCCTCTCGCTGGCTACTTGACGGTGTCTTCCTTCCCGCCACTGGCGCGGATCCGCCTCTCCTCACGCTTTGCGGTCCAAGGTCCTTCGCGCTTTATTGTGCCCTCATCCGGGGAGACGACCGCTCCTTTATGCCGACTGTTCTCGCCCGCCTAACGAATTCACTGCGAAATTTCTTCTTTTATCTCACTGCGGCACTCTTGTGAAAATTGCGGGCGTCGTACAGCAAACTCTGCGCGTTGAGCTGTCCGTCTTTTTTCTGGACCAACTTTCCGGGAGCTTGCTCTTTTTTCGAATTACGCCCCGTAAACGTCCTTCGGAAACTCCTATGATCATTGGAAATCCTACCATTTTTTCATACATTCGGAGCGACGAACAGACCTCATGACCGTTCCTTTTTTTCCTTGTGACGAATTCCTTTTTTGCCCAAGGAGAGGAGCTTCTCCCACGTGATTCTGTCATGCTTTAACGGTGCTTGGGGCCGCCGCGTTCCGCTTGCCAAGATCAGAAAGCCACTCTGTTTTCCTGGTCCGACTTTTTTCCCTTTTCCGCGACATTCCCAGGCCACCCCCCCCTCCTCCCCTGATGCAGCCTCGCTCGCTTCGAGTGGAATCACGACGCGCCTCTTTTCTGGCCTGCTGAGCGTTAAAAGTTTCGCTTCTTCTTCCATAGATGATCCGCTCCGTTCTACATGGTGCCCGTCTGTAGACGGCCCCTCTAATAGGTCCGTACCCCCTTCAAGAGTTTTTTTAAAAGGGCTACTCCGACGCTGCGGCAAGTTTTCACCATCTCGAGGGCGAGTACTCTTTTTTAGGAGCAGCTTCCCGACCCCCTTGTACATCGTGTGCGTTCTCCGGGTGAACACCCCCTGTCTGGGCTTGCTGCAATGCCCGTATGCACCCTTGATGATTCCCTTCCCGGTCCTTCAGGAGACTGGCGGCGCGTTCCGGAACTTCCTTTGTCCATGATGCTGTCCTCCTTTTTTCGCTTTTCCCAGACATCTCTTTCCTCTTTTTTTTGTTGTGGATTCTGTGGATTGATCGCGCTCTCGGTGCATGGACCAGCGATCTTCGGATCTTCCCTTCACCTCCTTCCCCGTCTCTTGCACGACGGACTCGGGTCCTGAATTTTTTTTCCCCTTTCCGCGCTTTGTGGTATTTTCAGTCTTTTTAGCAGGACGGGGACCTCCGTTTTTGGTCCGATGTTACCTCTTTTCGATGTATTCGGCTCCCGGTAATCCCCCTCCTATGTTTCCTCGATCTTCCAGACAGCGTTGTTCCCCCTCTTGAAGCTGTCCGCGCCCCTCCCTTTTTTTCGTCGCCCTTTCTTCCATGGAGTTCTTGGTATCTCGTTCTGAAATCGCTCTCCCATGCTGTTCGCTCAGCATCCAGCCGTCGCATTTCTTCCCCTTTGATTCAATCGGAGGTAGGCAAGGATGGCCAGTTTTTTTTTTTGCAGTTTTTCTGAACTTTTTCCTTTTTTCCGAGGACCCCCCTAGTAACATGCCATTGGCTTATCTCTGCATTCCCCCGTTTTTGTCTAAAGATTTCAGCCTCCAGTTCCGTATTCGCGCCGCTCCGTCTTTGTTGCTGGCAACCTCCCTCGTGGTGGTTTCTTGACTTTTCCTTTTGCCTTTTATCTGTATTCCTTGTTTTTTCAACTCTCTATTTGAGGTTCTTCGTTTTACCCCGGAATTCTCTCATCCCCGGCTCCGAGAAAGTTTCCTCCACAATTTTCTCCTAGTGGCCTCTCACTCCCCAATCGGTGAAAACGTCAGTGACCCGTCAACATTTTGTCCTGAATCCAGTTCGGGCTACGACACCCCCCGCGTCATCAAGATTATTCCTATGCGCCTTCTTCCCCACGCTGAAGCGCGCAGGACTGCCTTCCATATCTCTTTACCCCTTCTGAGTGGATTCGGTCCACCACCGCAGCGATTTCTGAGAAATCCTCTTTCCGTTTTCCCGTGCAAAGTTATCGCGATCTCTTCTTTCGTCGGTTTCCCCGAGAATATCCGCCACCCCCTTTAAATACCCCTTCCTTGCCCAAGTTGTCGCCATTCTCCCTGCTTCTCCCGGCATTTGAAACTCTTTTTCCTTCCTCTTCTAGGAATATATTCATATTTCGGGTACAGGTTTCGGCGCTGACTGAAGTTTCTCCCTTCGGCACGCAAGGGCTTTCCTGGTCTCCCTATTGCAAGGATTTCCGATTTTTTTCAACAGTTTCCCAAGGAACTTTACTTTGTCATTCTCGTAAGCCCCGCTTATCCCCTCGACAGATTAATTGGCACCTTCCCATAAGTAGCTCTCAGGACCTTCATGTTAATCCTGTTTTCCTGGAACAAGTCCTCGATGCTTCCCCCCTCGTCGGGCCCCGTTTTTCGTTGACCTGTGAAATCTTTCTGTGAGAGGACCTTTCCCGAGTCCCCTTATTTGTCCGTGTTGTTTCCACCGCCCCACGACATCCAGTCGTGTTTTTCTTTTTTTGATTCGCGATTCAAGGTAGTTTTTTTTGGCAGCATTGAGTGGCATGTCAACCCAGCGTTTACCAGATCGGGCTGTTCGCCGGTCGAACTCACTCCTTCCGCGTTCGTGGGATGTGCTAATCACCTCTTAGAATCCGCAGCCTTACCCAGCCTTTTCCCCCCTTTTTGCGTTGATTCGGCACCCCCCTCGTCTTCTTCAGTCCTCTTGGACAACCAGCCCCCCGCGTTTTTTTCCCCACGTGCGGCCTTAAGACTAAATTTTGAGACTTAATGTTTTGGCCTCGGGACTTCTTCTTCCGCCCCAGAAAGGGTACCACCAGCCCTTTGCATGGTTGTCGCAAATTTTTGAACGCCAGTGCAAATCCTTCATTTCTGAAACCCCCCATGGAATTCCCTCAAGGTTTCCACGTCCTCGATGATTCCCGCGCGCCTTTTGCCGCGTAAACCTTTCATCCCGATTATAAGGATGGCTTCGTTTTGATCCCCGAGATGATTGATGGGCTTAGTCCAGACGTGACCGGAATTTAATACTCCTATCTTTCCTACGTGTCCTTGGCCTTCTCCTTGTCGCCCTGGAAGTCTCATTATCCTTGTTGGTATGGTAAATAGCGCAGGTCGTGTCTATAATTTTGCAATTTCTTCCTCTCCGTGCAGGATTGAGCCTTTCCGCCGTTTGAGGTGCACTTTTTTTCCGATCCCCAGGTCTTGGCGGGGACTGACGCCAAATTTCCCACCACCCACTGAGTCTCTAGTGGCGAGCGCGTTTGTACCATGTTTTCACCAGTTTGTTCCTGGCACTGGCGCAGAGGAACCTCTTTTTGACTTCCTCCTCTCCTCCGTATTCTTTTCAATTCCCGCCGACCTCCAGTTGTACCACCCCCCTTTCCGCACGATGCTATGCTTTCCTGTGTTTACTTCATCTCCTTTTCTCCTCCTCTTTGTTGTTTTTTTTTTTCTGCATACTCTCCGTCCTTTGTGGAGGATGTTTTTTTTGCAGCATTACCAACTTGCTTTTCGGAAGTTTACCTACCTTTCTCTCGAGCGCATTTCCAGTCCGTATGCGACGCTTTTTTTAAGCGGAACCCCACCCTTTCATGATCAGAGCGCGCCTCTCGTTCTCCCTCTTTTGTGCATTTGTTTCTTTTTCCCCGCGCTGGTCGACGCCAAGCCTTTTTTAGGGACCCCCTTCCTAACGCGGCGAGTTCACCCCGATCCCGACGGAATTAGTTTCGCCTGTTTAGTCGGTCGCCTGGCGCCCTTGCCCCCACTCCCAGCGGATAATGCTTTAGTTCTTCCTTCCTCTTGCTCAATCGGCCCTTTTTTATTTTAAATCTTGAGCATGGAGAAAGCACTTGTGCATGCCGCCCTCTTCAATTCGGCCTCATTCCCTTTCTTTAATCCCCCCCCTTATTTTTTTGATCCTCTTTTACGCTTCCAGGCTCGCCGGCCCCTGCTCCAGTTCCAACCCCGTCCCCTTGTCCTTTAGGTTGCAGGGGTTTTTTTTGACCAGCCTTATCCCCTTTTCTTTTTTTGAGCTTTGCTCGGAAAAACGCTTGTTTTTCCCTGTGGTTTTCTTCCCTTATGTTGCGGTGACGACGGTCCCTGAACATGTCTCAACTCTTTGTGACGTTCACGGAATCCAAAGCGGCTTGTTTTCCTTCTTTGACTTGAATCGATTTTTTTCCACCCTATCAACTGTCGGTGCCCCCCTGATTCTTGTTAAGGCGATTATGACGGGTCTTTATACCTCACCTCACGAACCGCGTTTAGGATTCGGACGGCGACACCGCCGCCGCGGGCTTTTTGGTACACGCTTTGTTTTTTCTTTAGCATTTCTTCCCTTCGAGCGACGGTTTGTCCTCCGCAGCAAACGCTGCCTGGACAGTTCCCTTTTCTTTGATGTGGGGCCGGCGTGGTCCGCGAAGGTTTTTTTTTTCCTTTTTGGCTGCAGCGGGGTTAACGGGATTCAAATTTCTTTCATTTCCTTCATTGAGATTCACCAAGGTCCCCACTCGCTGGAGCTCCGCGCGGTTGCCCTCCTTTTTCTTTTTAGAGGCTTGACTTTCCTTTTCCGCTGACAACCTTACCCGGTGGCCGTCTTTCGAATGACCATTGTCCAAGGCAGATGGCCCTTTTCCTATCTGACTCCCTTTCCCTCGGTCTTTCCGCGATTCATTATTCCTGTGCCGCGTTCTCCTTCTTTTGACCTTCCCTTCGTGAATCTGTCCGATACAGTTTTAGTGGACACGGCTGCTCCTCGAAGGTTTTCCAGTCCCGCCCCCGCACATCTGCATCTCACTTTCCGAGAAGACCTGGACGGCAGGTTTTTTCCCCCCCGCGACTCGGTTTTCCCCAGCCTGTCTAATCTCCTTTTGGCTTTTCTGAAGTTCTTCTTTTGGTGCGCGGACATCTTGTCCTCCCGAAAGAAGCGGCGGATTTTTTCGACTACGGGGAGGGAATGACCCCTGGCCCCGATGACTATGTGTCTACGCCACCTCTGATTCACGCTTTTATCCTCGGATTGAGGAAGGGTCCTGGAGGTTTTTTGACCTACAGGGCGCACTGCCAAGCCTCTTTTTACGACTTGTGGTTTTCCCGAAATTCCCCCCTGCTACAGCGGACCGTCTTTTTACTTCTTCTTGTCCCCACTTCGAGTCTTCCCAGGCAACCTCCGCTCTGCTTGGGGATGGAAAATTGTCTCCTCTGTTGTTCTGTAACGGCGCTCGGCCCTAACCCCTTTTCTCCCAATCCTCCCCTTCGAAGCAGAATTCTCCAAAATTCGGAATCGGTCTTTTTTGCATTCCGGAACCTTCCCCCGGAGCGGCGTTTTTTTCCTGAATTGGACACGGCTTTAGTTTCAGCTTTGGTGCAGCAGCCTTCTCATCCCGAAAGAACTACTTTTGATCGATTTCTTGCATTGGCTTTTCCTCCCTCCCCCGCAAAGACTTTCCCACCAAAACTGCACTCCCCCTCCCTGGCTCCCCTTCCTTGCCTAGCCCGACCCCAAGTCGACTTTTCTCCCTTCTGCCTGTTTCTGTATTAACAAGCTTCGAAGAGCGATCGACTGTCTCGAGCCGCTCCCGTCTTCCCCTCCCCCTTCCCCGCGAGCTCTCAGAAATCCTCGACGCATAATTTTGGCCGTAACCTTTAGTACCTTTTTTTTTGAGACGCACTCTGAATGCCCTTAGCACCCCACCTAGTCGAAGTCCTTTTTTTCAGGAGGTGTACCTATCCATCCTCTCCCTCGTAGTCGACCATGCAAATTTCCCCCCTTCGGGGGGCTCTGCCTTCCTTCTACGTTCACAACCTCGCTGATGCCTTTTTGCGGCCTTCCCTCTGGACACTTCGCGTTCGTGCAAATGGCTCGACTGCTTTTTTGGGAAGAGCGTCCATGATAGCTTTTTCTTTCAGCTGTCCTCCTTTCAATCGGCAGCATTTCTCTCTCTCCGCCTTGTGTTCCGAGATGTCTGCCGTTTTTCTGATCTTCCCTTTCCAGCGTCATGACACTCTTCTTTCGTCCCTTGCTCCCTTGTCCCCTTTGCACGACTTTTCTTCTTAGCATCAGCGTGGCAAGTAGTCGGGTCCCCCTTAGCCCAAGACGTGACTCCCTTGTTCTGTCGCCCTGATTTACCTTGATTCTCCTTCGCGCGGCTTACTCCTCTTTCTCGCCGCATCCCAGACAGCGTCTGCGTTTTTTTAGGTCTTGAATTATGTCCGCGCCCAGATCTCCTCGTCCCCCTTTTCCTCTTTTCTTTCCTGGATTTCATAGAAGCGTCCTCGATGCAATAGAATCATCGCTTCTTCTCTCCTTGTTACGCTCTTTTTCATGGGCCAGAAGGACTGGTTCTTCGGGGTAACTTCTTTTTCGGCAAGGATTGTCTTTCCAGGCTCCTTTTTCAGTTTTTTACTGGAATGTCTTCCGCGTTCCCCCCTTCCGTCCATGCTCCCCAAGTACTTTTTTTTTTTTTTTTTCTTTGCGATTTTTTTTACGGACCCTTCCCCCCCCTGTTTAAGCATGCGGGTGAATCATTTATCCTTCCTTCCCGCTAGTGACTTGTCCCCTTGCCTGCTCCGTCCCCAGTCTTAACCATGTGCGTCAGAATTCTTGTTCAATGGTTTCTTTTTTTTCCCCCTTCTCTTTGTTTCCGAAGCTGCGGTTCCCGCCTTCATTTCCCCGCGCCCAATCGGCTCTCCGGACCTCCCCCAAACCCTCTCCTTTTCCTTGGTTGCCTTTTCCTACGCCTCCAAAGTTTCCTTTTTCACGCTCCGGTTAGATGAGGTCCGCTGTTCGCATCAATTTTTTTCGTGGGACCCCCCCCCCCCACCCCGATGAATCCCTTCTTGATCCCCTTCGGAGATTCCTCGTCACCTTCTTCCGGACCCTCCCCCAGTCGTGTGATATCTATCAGCACTCTGCCATGGTTCTCTTCCACCCCACCTTCAGCGCCAGCCGAGTCTCCTAATCCGGTCCGCTCTCCCTTTTCCCTTTCCTTTCGGACCCTTTTAGAATGATCCGTCGCCCACCCTCCATCTGACCTGCCCCAGTTTTTTTTATTCTCCCCGGCTGCGGACCCTTCGGCTATTTTTTCAACCACCGTCTGGCCGTTTCTTTCTCTTCGTGGGACAGTTCCGGTCGACCTTTGAAGGAACTGCTTTTTCCGCCCGCAGGTCGCCGTTTTTCTTTCAAATCGTCCCCCCACGGGCAGGCTGAGATTTTTTTACAGGGAAAATCTTCTTCCCTCCAGCTCCGTCCATCCGGCTCCCCCCTGCATTACGTGGCATACTTGCCCAACTTTCCCATCCCGTCCCTCCTCTCTTCCCTTTCTTTAACCCCTCTTAGATGGCCCTCGTAGTGAGGCCCCCCCTCTCCCCTTTTTTTTTCCCCCCCTGTGATTTCATCAATGCGGTATGTGGCCCTCATTTGAATCCCGGTCGCCTTGCCAAAACTTGCTTTCATCTTTTTTGTCGCTGCCACACCTCCACGAAACCCATCCCCCTTTTGCAACTGGCCGCGGGGCTTGCGTTTGTTTCCGGAAGTCCTTCCTTTCCGCCCGACCTTATTGTCATGTACCCCACGTGTCCCAACAAAACCCCTCGCGTTTCCTTCCGGCATCACCTTCTTTTTCCCGTTTCCTTTCTTTTTTTGAGAATCCCTAGCCCGGCCGTATCGCTTTTCCCCCCAATTCCCCTCACTAAATCGCCTCGGTGATTCTTTTCAACTCGGGATCCTTCTTGGACCTGCTCCCCCGTCCAGCCGTCTTTTTCTTCCTGCCTTTATCGCGCTATTCCTCCCCTTCTAATCTCGCGGGTGCAGGCAATCGCAACAGAAGGGACCCTCCCCGCTTCAACACCCTTCGCCCCGGGGACCGTCCCCTAACTGATCAGGTGACCCCCAATTGTGAGAAGGCGGGTCATTCCCCCGCCCCTTCCCCGTCTTTTTTTTTCTGAGTGTGCGGGTTTGTGTGTTAGGTTGCCCTTTTTTTTTTTTTTTTTTTTTTTTTTTTTTTTTTTTTTTTTTGAAGTTCCCCCCTCTTTTACGTCGAGCATCGGCACTTTTTGGAGGAGACCTCTTTAACCTCTTTCGTGCTTTCCCCTCCTCGATTGATAGGTCAGTTATCCACGCCCGGTCCGGCCCTTCCGATCCTTTCATTCTTTGCCCTCTGATCCTTGTCGCCCTGGTCATCTTATCCCTTTGCGTGGCTTTAATCGCGCTTCCTTTACCAACTTCACCCTTTTATTCCCCTCCTTTTTTCCTCTCTTTGGGATGACTCGCCCTTGTTGCCTTTTTCCCTGGTGTTGCCCTTCCCCCCTCTTTTGCGTCGACCTCTTTTTCTTTTTTTTCCTCTGCCAAACGCAAATTCTTAGGCGGCTTTGGTCTCATTCAGTTGTTCCTGTTTGCGTTTTCGCATTACCTTGCTACCTTTTTGTCTACATTATGAATCCCTCATTATTTCCCCCCCCGGTGTGATCTGCAGTACCTCCGAGTTCCGCGAGTTTAA
>Ga0179593_1359752_pt1 | contig 11175 bp, 14 predicted proteins | sample CZODoug2_1_08_16_FD_185931 | JGI IMG/M metagenome (GOLD analysis project Ga0179593, IMG submission 185931) | Vadose zone soil fungal communities from Angelo Coast Range Reserve, California, USA - CZODoug2_1_08_16fungal (PacBio error correction) | ecosystem: Environmental > Terrestrial > Soil >... | reverse complement strand
TCCCCCTTGGTACCCCACCCAAATTCCCCATTTTGCCAAACCATTGCCAACTTACGTTAGCAAGGTTTAAAGGGCTTATTCTGCCTATTCGTCCGATGCTGTATAAGCCAAAGACCCCCAATTACTTGCGAATCCCCTCCCATCGTGACACCTGGCCCCAGCCCCGTTTACACAAGTTATTTTTTTCCTCCCACAGTTGTGAGGACCAAAAAAGGACCCCCACGCGAAGATTTCCTTCCCCCCCCCCACTTTTTTTCCCACCTTTTTTACGACTAGCGAGGCTTAGTTTCTTGGTTGTTCTCTTATCAGAGTCGGGAGTGTTACCTCTTCTCCCAAGGGTACAAATTTCTTTCGGTCCATTTGTACTCCCCCTCCCCTTATTTTTTTGCCCTTACTCTTTTAGCTTTATGCTCCCCAGTTTTCTCGATTCCGCGGCAGTCTCTCACGATATTTTGTCAGTTTTTTGGGAGCCTCTAACTCCCGGACCTTGGTCCAGCGGCGATTTCCCCTCCTTGTGATTGATTGGATGGTCACGAGCCATAAAGTAACTTTTGACAGTTTTCGTCCTCCAGCCGCGCCCACAAGTTTGTTCTTTTTCCCCTTTTAATGGATCTTCTTTTGAAGTCGCATCTCCCCTGATCCCCCTCTCATTGTCGAGAAGTTTCGTTGCGCGAGACCCAGGCATCATCCACCGCGTCCAGCATCAACCCAACCTCTTCCCCAGATACCCCCCCCCCAGTCCCTTGAACACTTTCTTCCTTCTCTTTGGCCTGTTTATCTCACATCTTTTTATTCACCCTTCCTATTATGCTACCAATCCGATGTCTCATGGTCCTGCTGTCCCACAGCCATGCTTTATTTTTTTTTCCCAAGTGAAAGTTTTCGTAAGACTGCGACCACATCCTCATTTTCTTACCAAACACAGCCTGGAGAGTTCTCCGATTGGATGTGTAACTCCCTCCCCTCTGCCCGCTTTCCCCGGTTTCGTCAGTGCTAAACATAGAGTGAGGAACCCCCCCCCCCAATTTCTTCGGTGCGCGGTTTGTAGGCCCCCAGTCTCCCAAGGTCTCGGGCTGTTTCCCTTTGGGGTTCACAATTGACCCCAAGTAACGGAAACCTCCGCGCTTAATACAAAGGTGAACCCGGCATGTCACTTTTCTTCCCCCTTCACTTAACCTTCTGTTCCCCACTGCTGATCACGACTGCCATCCCTAAACCCTCGCCTGGCCCTTTGTCGCCAGAGTCTTGAGCACCCTTTCCCCCTTTTTTCAGGGTGGGACTTTATTCTCATTTACGGGACCAGGAATTCCACCTTTTTTCTTTCCCGGTCTGTGTGGCTTTCTTGTGCTCCCCTTCCTGTCTGTGTTCCTCCCCCCGTCCGTTCTCCTCCCCCCACTAAGACCACCCCCACTCACCAATCCTTTCATGCCAGGTACAATCTCTTCATCTAGCGAGAATATTAAACGATTACTTTTTACTTTTGACTCTAGTGGTCCTATACCCCCCCGCCTGTGCGCATCATGCCCTCTCTCTTCTATCCAGTGATGGGTCCTCTCCGGTCCTTCTTTTCCATTTTTATCTCCGCTTTTGGCTCACCATCCTTTCCCTTCTCCCACAGGTTAAAACCATCTTTTTCCATCTCATCTTGTACTTTTGAAACTTTCCCTCTTAACTTTCATTCTCCCCCCCCCTTTCAATTGACTTTCCCGTTTTCTTCAGTAATAAAGGCAAAGCCCTTTCTTTTCCTTTTCTTCCTAGCCACGTTCCTGTTTTTTTCCGATCTTTATGGCCTCGTCTTACCCCGGAAAAACCTAACTTTACCCCCACTGTCACTAGAGGCTTCTTGAGAAAACCTGAGGATTTCAGGTTACTGGTCAGACGTTCTGGTCCCCGTCTTCTTTTTCCCCCCTTTCCCCCTTCCTCCCGGAATCAGTTCCCCCGGTCTACCTGAACATTCTACTAGCCCCCCCTAGCCTGCCCCCAACCTTTCTTTTTTTGCAACTATCTGTGAGTTTTCTTTTAACCCCTGCGATTTTTCCCTTATCTCTTTTCAAAAGTTCAATTTTGGGTCCCCCTTTTTTCCCTTTTCTTTTTGAGTGTAATAGTAAAATGCTCTTTTTGAGACCCCCCAAACGGTTCAACGTCCTCCCCTCCTGCAGCATCTTTTAGGTTTCCCAGTCCCCCACTTCCCCCTCTTCCGGCGTCCCCTCCCCCTACTTTCCGGCACAGGACTGTCTGTTTTCGTACCCCCGAAGGTTTGGCCCCTTCACCGTACCGACGAGTTGTTGCGAAACCCCTTTCTTTGATCCCCGGTCTTTTTTTGGTAGGATTTTTGCTCTCGCGTTCTACGCTTCCTGGACTGATAAGTCCCCTGTCCCAATCCCTTCACTGCTTCTGGGAAGTGTCCGCCAAGACAAAGGTTCTCCCTTCTTATCTTTACCCCGGCCGTATTCCCCGTCGTTGCAGATAGAGCATTTCCCTCTCCTTTCCTTTTGTTGTTTTGCGAGATAGGAAACGAGTTACCCCCATATTAGCTCCTCCCTTTTCTGGCGTTGACTATAAGTTTCTTCCTCCTTCTTAGCTTGTTGAATTAGTTTCACTTATTCCGCCAAGCTTCAAGCGAGTCTTTACGGGACTACCACCAGCGGTGTATTCACCTCAAGGGTCCCCACCCATGGTCGCTTAAACTGAGGCCGGCCTTTAGTTTCTACATCCGTTCATCCCTGTTGCAGCAGTATCTCTTTTCTTTTCTTTTGCAGATCTTCCTTATGTGATAATCCCTCCTCCCTACTGCGCTCTGTGCGGAATTTTTCCCAGTTGTGCTGTACTGCCAAATTTTAGATCTGTCCGTTTAGTAACTCACACCATACCAAAGCCTTCCCCGTTTTTTCCATCCTTTTCTCGTGACACCTCACCCGAGCCTGATCCACGGCAGACGTCACCCTCCTCAGACTATAGTTTTCCCCCTCTGTTCATTTTGATTATATAGTGATAGGTTATCCCTCTTGTCAGAGGAACCTCCGTGGAGTTGGCCATTCCCTTTTCTCTTCCCTCCATTACCGCGAGTGGCTCTCCTCCTCGCCGCAGGAGGATTTATTTCTTTTCCTTTCTACGCGATTTATACATGCCCAACCGTCCTCGTTGGACGCGGAGCTTGATAACGAAAAACTATTTCTATTTCTAGGCCTTTTCTTCCCCCTTTGGAATGAATTTTTCTAGCTGATATCACGGTTGCCCCTTCCTTTCGTTGAAATTTCTTTTTTTTCAACGTGGCCTTCTTTCGGTTCCCCCCTCGGAGCAGGCCCCACTTTAGCCTCTACAGACCACTCCCGGATATTGATTGATTCTGCCGTACTGCTTCGCCCCCTTGCTTTCTGGATAGCCTCGCGGAGATGAGTCTTACGCTCGTTTCCCCATGATTCTGGCCTACTTCTGACTGGTCGGACTGCTGCCCAGGTCTTTTTTCCTTATGGTCTTTTCGCTGCCCTTCCGGACGACCTTATCAGAGTGGAGTTTGGTCCTGCCCGCAGTACTCCCAGTCCCCAGGACTTGAGCCCAGGTGCCAATTCATTCCCTTTTTGCGATCAACGTCCCCCATCCCTCTTGAAGAATCTTGTCCCCCCCGCAGCCCATTCGTCATTCCCTTGGTTCACACTTTGTCTTTTTCCCCTCGTTACCCCTTTTTTTTTTGCCCGATTGGGACGCGATGCAAGGAGGGCTAAGTCAGACTGACTTGGCCTGCAAAGTTGTAGATCCTTCCTTTTCCGTGTAGATTTTTCTTTTTCCCCAGGCCGGTCCGCCAATTCTTGCTGGCCTCCTTTTTACCCTCTAGGCTTCTGTTGGTGGTTCTGGTACGCGCAGCTAACGGTCTTTTCGTCTCCTGGTCCCTCCCAATCGCTGACTCTACTGCTTTTGCTCTCGTCCTAATTTTTTTTTCTTCTGCCTCTTCACTTGCCGCAACTTATATGTGGCTAGAAAACGTACATTAGTTTCGCGTTTATTGTTCGTCTCTTTCAGAATCGAATGTGTATCAGGTGAGTCACACTGGTTCTTTTCTTTCCTTTTTCCCGTCTGGTGGTTTTCTTTCTCTGACGAGCGTCCAATTTTGTTTTCGCTGGGGATCGGTTGACCCCCTACCTTAGTGTTGTTTCTCTCCTCCAGTCTTTGTCGAACAGGAGAGTTGATCCGGAAGACCACCATTCTCTTTTCCTTCCCCCCTAAGCTCCAACCCTTTCCCTCCAAGCTGATGGAGCGTCTTTCGTACTCACCAAGCTTGGCGCTCTCTCCCGGTATGTGTCTCTTTCTTGAATCCCCCCCTGTGTCCTCTCGTTGTCCTTCGTTGTATTCTCTCTAGGAGACGTTGTCTGTCCATGATGGGTTTCTGAGCCGTCGTGAATGTAGACCCCCTTGTTGTGCACCTGTCCTCTTTGAGCCCACCCCCCCTCCATGTCTGAATCCTACCCCATTTTCCCCTTACAGCTTTCCGTTGGACTTGTTACCTTTTGCCAGTCACGATGGCCCAAACCCCACTCTAACTATGCATCTCGTTCTTGGCGGTTAGTTTTTCGTTTCGCTTCGTGGGTCGGGGCTTTTTCCTTCCCCCCTTGACGTACTCCCTTTTTTTTACTAACCCCCCCTTTTTCCCGGGTTGGTACCGTAGTGACTGCCTTCAGGTGTTGTTGGCTTTCAGCCACATTTTCTTTTCGGAGACCGCCCCTCATCCCCCTCTTTAGATACGCCAAGGGGGGAGATTACTCTTCCAAGGAACTTTTTCCCCCCAACTTTTGGACACCCCTTTGATTTTTGCGACTTTTCCCCCCACTAATCCAAGGATGCGAATTACTTTTGAGTAGGGGCATGTTTTTGGTCATTGAACCCCCCCCGACTCTCCCTTATCATTTTTTTGATTGGCAGTTTTTTTGCATAATTTGGAGCTTGATACTGCTGTCCGCAGAACCATAAGGTCGCATGTGCATGTGTTAAGTTTGAATGTTACGCATTCTTTCACAATACCTCCCTCTCCCCCTCTCCTTGTATCACTCGCAGGTGAGGTCCTTTGTTCGCTTTTGTGTCTCCCTCTTTTTCCCTTAACGCCGATTTGATCAGGTTTCAAATGACTTGTCGCCCAGTCTAAACGTCTTTTTTTTCTAGCCGTGAAATGGCTCGCCCGCCCCCCTCCTGTGTCTTTCTGACTCTCCTCCCCCCAAAGTAGCCGGAAGACTCATTATTAGCAATCTCCTATTTATGTGTCACCCCCGCTGTGTTCTCTAGTCGTCTTTTTTGTATGCCACCACAAAGTCCGAGAGCCCTACCAGAACGCACTTATTTCTTCTCCATGTTTCCTTTCCTTTCTGTTCCACCGTCCCCAGCATTCGTTCACCGCATTGCCCATGAGTACATTCATATCGCGTTTAACCTGCGTAGGTGGCCCTGCGCTCTCCCTTTCCCTACTTGCCGCGTTAACCATAGTCCCCATGTCTTTCCCCCATCCCCCCGGAATCTTCCCTTTTAGTGTCTCCAGAATTTTTCCTCTTCAGGCCGTGCCTCTATACCTGCCTTTTTCAAAAACTCATGCCCAGTCTTTACGGTCTCGCAACGGTTGTCTTTTTTTGTTTTATAACCCTCCTCCCCCCACTGCCATGAGGCGGCCTGACTTGGACCTCCCCCCCTTCCCACGTCCAACCCATCTTCCGATCTTTTTCCCTGTTCCAAGAGAACGACCCCGACTCAAACCCCCATTTGAGTCTTTTCACGGGTTCCCTCATTCATTCTGTCTCTCCCCTCTTCTAATGCGTTGAGTTTAATTGCTCAAGGACCGAAGGCCTCGGAAACCTACTGCCTAGTCCAGGCTTCTTTCTTCGTCTTCATTTGGAACAATAGCCTCTTATCTCCCGCTGCCCCTGCACATCTCGCTAACCAATGATACGCAATTCATGGGTCCTTTTTTTCGTAACTTCTCCCTTCCGGAAAATAACCGGGAAAGCAACAAAGAACAACTGCAACAGCAGCCCGATGCCAAGGGTTTCCAGTGCTTCGCCATAGCTTTTTACTCTTGTTTCCTTCTGCCTTTCAGATCCGATCAAGCTTTTTCCCGAGCGTGGTGTGATCACCGCCCGCCTTTCCCCCTACCGGCCACCTCCTAAATGAGACTTTCTTTGAAAGAATAGTTCACATCGGTACTGCTTTTATGAGAGCCTTTGAGACCATGACACTCGTGGATCCATTTGTAGTCGGGTTTTCGCTCTTCGGATCGTGTTCTTAATATGACCGCCGAAGAGGAGCCCTGCATGCGGTCTTAGCGGGTTTTTATCTTATTCACGCCTCTTGGGTTTTTCCGTTTACAGCGTCCGTTTTGCCCGTTAGCAGAGTGGGGCCATATTATGGCTCCCACCCCGAACCCCCCCGGCCTTTTCCTGGATAAGCAATGTTCCCGTCAGAACAAGCGGATTGTAGACCTCAACAACGGTTCGCGCGAGGATATCACAGCCGATTTTCTCCCCTGAACCCAGTTCCCCCCAGTCTTCGGTGTTTTCGACGCACAAATTCTCAAGTCGTTCGGAATGGGTAAACAACCCGTACCTTGTTTCCTTGTCCTCTTCCCCATCTTCGACCTACTCCTCTGTGTTGTGTTTATGATAGGATGGGTTGAATTGACCCAAGTAATTCGGGTTTTTTTCCCACCAATTTTTTCTGCGGTATTGGTGACGCTTCCTCACCGCCCCTTTTCCTCTTTAAACTGGAGGCAATTGTTCATCTGTGCGTCATGACGCGCGTTTTTGCTGTGCTCCCGTTTTTTTATTGTTCTGGGTGACGTCCCGTGCTAGGTCCTCACAGCTGAGAGCGTGGGGTTATTTCTGCGCCGCCACATTCAAGCCAAACCTCTCTCTCACAGTCTACGTACAGGGGTAAATCCTTGACTTTTACCCCCCCCTGCGGTTTTCCCCCAGCCGCGGCGCAGTCCCCGAGGCATTGAGTGCCACTTGACTCCTCCATTCCGGGCTTACCCGAGGCAATTCACGGCCACGTCCCCCTCTTTCCTCGCACGCGAGACCCCACTGTCTTTCCAGAGGGGTTGTCGCTTTCCCCACGGATCAGACCCCAGGATTCCCCCCCCATCCGTTCGTTGCAAGATCCTTTATCCCCCTCCGCAACATTTTTAGTTCCAATGTTTGCCCCGGTGTTCTTTGTCCCTTTTGGTGGCGGTATTGCACCATCCGGCGTTGATTGGCTCTATTTGTACTCAACTCAGACCTACAACCCCTATTAAACCCTCCCCTGGAATGAATACTAGAACTTATACCCCCGGCCCCGTCCCCCGGTCCCCTTCGCTGTCGCCGTAGTTTTTTTTCTTTTTTTTCTATGGAAAGGTTCTTTTTTCTTAGTATTTCGACGCAAGTGGTCCACTCGCAGTAAATTTTTATATGGGGCTCCCTTGGTGAATTGGACCGGGGCTGGTGCTAGATTCCGCGGGTCTTCTGACCCAGACCTCCTTGAATGACGTAAGACTTCTAGAAGTATTAGTACTTTCTTTAAGCCCTTCTTCTGTGGTTTTTCCCCAATCCCGAGAGGCATTTATGTATTCCATCGAACTGCCAGAGGGTCCAACCCTTGAGGACCAATCTCTCGGAAAGCTTGCCGTCAATGTGGATTTTTCCTCTTTTGGCCTCCCCTGTGCCCCGGTGATCGGTGTACATATGTTTTTTGCCTTGTAACTTTGTCGCCCGCTCTCCCTTTTCGTTTTGCTCTGTCTTTTTTCGCAACACCACCATCCACTCCTTGAGTAACAGCGATATACTGCACAGTTTTTCGTGATTCTACCCCTTACGTCCCTTGCGATTTTCCTCTCTCTGGAAGCCGTTCATCGTCCTTGATATTGAGGGTTGTATGTAGACCGTCCATCTATTTAACGATACCCATTAGGAACTTTCGGCCACTCAAAAAGCGCTTTCCTTTGTGGGCTTCCGTCTTTCAACCCGAGATGCTGATGTTTGTCCTTCCCCCTACAGGATGTGTGAAAACGGAATTTTCACCTTGAGGATATGGTAGCAACTTTCAGGGCCCCTGGAGGAAGACTCAGGACTTTCTGGTTCGTTGCCATACGCTTTTTTGGCCTCTCCCGACATTAAAGGCTCCTAGAAGAACACACGAGGGCGCTTAGTCTGATTCACGCGAGACGGTATTCCTCTCTCTACTTGGGCTTCCTGGTCCTCTGACTCTCCTTCTTCGTCGCCTCCAGTTGGCCCAGTGTTTTCGACCAACAAGAAATAGTTTATCTTGTCCCCATCCTGCAAGTACGCTTTGCTTCTTTGCTCTCTTTGAGGTGCTTTTCGAACGAGGCCCCCAATGTGTTTTTCAATCCCAGCGCATTCCCACTGTGCTCCAACTGAGTGTTGCTAAGAGTTTCCCCCCTTTGATTTGGGTTCCTGTTAGTCAGTTCTTTTTCCACTTTCGGAACACGTTTCAACCTGGGGTTCCCCCAACCCTTTTCATTCCGTTCCCATGATTGCTGGGCGTTCCATAAATGTTCACTCCCCCGCTATGCATAACAATCCCCAACCCTGGAGACGGGTATTCTGGGGTTTTCCCGTCCACCAGGAACCCCCCCCCATCACCAACCTCCAACCCTTTCTCGTCGATAATTTTTTTTCCCCCGTTGGGGAACATTCCACACAATGTTCCACCCCCTTTACCACTTTGGTCGCGCCCTCCACCACAGCCAGGTCTGTTCTCACATCTTTTTTCCTACTTTTCTGTCTCAGACCCCCCTCCAAAAAAGTTCCTGGAATGCCACCCCTATGCATCCTAAAACTCTCCCTTAGTTTAAACGGTTATATGACCCCCCTTTTCTAGCCGGAAGGTCCCCCCCAAACCGGAAGGTGATTCAACACCCCGTCTCAAAAATGGCAGCAGAATCGATCGGTTACTTCTTTTCTTGGTTGTTTCTTTTGCATCTCTTTTTTTTTCACTCTTTTCCCAGACTGCTTGTAAGATGAATGCATTTTTTTTGGACGGTATCAGACACCTTTCGGGCCTTTGTGTTGAAGTCCGTGGGAATTACTTTTCCTTGTGCGCCCCGGTTTTCTTTTTCCGCTGATCCCACATCACCCGTACGGGAAGTTTGAGCGTCCGTTTTCTGCCCTTCGAAAGCCCCCCAGTACTCCTTTCCCGGATTTCACCCCATTGATTGACTTAAGGCTGCTGATTTGAAAACCCGAAGTAAATGCTTTGTTGTTTCTTCTCCCCTACCCGAAACTTTTTTTTTTTAAGCTTTCCCTTTTACGTCTGTCCGAGGTGAAGTAAGATCATCACGTCCTTGATCCCCGCAGTGGTATTTGATCTTCTTGCTCTCTACCCCGGTCACTCTTTTCTCCCCCGAGTAACCCCAGCCCAATCCCCCCCCTCTAGAGTAAACCCCCCCTATCCCCGACCCCAACCATACCTTCTTTGATACTTTTTTGTATTGCCCCTAGTAAGAGCACCTTTCTATCCATTGCCGGGAATGATCCTCCCCTCCCGCCCAGTTTCTGTTTTCCTGCTTTAGGTCCCCCCCCTCATGCGCGTTCTTGCAAGGTGACTTTTTCCCCCTCAGCGACCCTACCTCATTTATACCTATCTAAAAAGTTTCAGTCGTTCTACTCTGGTTTTCTTCCGTTTTTCATTCCCGAATCATCCCTTCCTTCGTATTTTCCACTCTGCTACGAGACTTCCCCAAACTATTAGTTTGACCCCACCCTTTGCACCTTGCGCAAAAGGACTCTTTTCGTCCTGCTTATCTTCCTTTTTCCCTGAGCCCCCCCCTTCTGGCCACGCGGGCCTTCCCCATGTGTTTTCCCAAAAGCTGACCTTTCCCCTTTTCCTCTTATTAACTTCCCTGAACCCTCTCGTCCCAACTGACACCCCCTCTTGCTCACGAGACTACCTTCACCCAACATCAGCTCCCATTTGGCAGGTAAGTTTTGGGTGGCGGTCACAGCTTCTTTCTGACATGGGTTTTCCTTTTGGACTTCTCTCTCCCTTACGGTAAGTTTTCCTTGTCACATTACCCTGCTGGGTGCGGTTCCTTCCTTTCTGTTTAAATACCCTCCCCCCTTTTATACGTGTCTCGGAGGGCCTAGCCCTACCCGCAGACCCCCCTTCCACCTCCTGAAGGGAACTTTTATCCGAGCGCGACGTCTTTCGACCCAGAGTACTTTACGTTCTCTCTTTCCGCCGACTCCTTTAGAGGTTGCGCAGAGGCGACCCTTCTCTTTCTCCGGGATGGTGCGCTTGAATCGTGCGATTGGCCCTGCTCCGCTTTGGGAGTTTTCAAAATTACCCGGTAGCTGTGCCCAAATTTGGTCCCTCTCTGTCCGTTTGACCCATCAATGCTATCCGCTATTACCCACCCCCTTGTTCCCCTTTGGCTTCCCCGGCTTCCCCTTTCTTACTTCAGCCAGTTTTTTTGATTTCGGTTCTTTTTCCCGCGTCCGCTTTCCCGATTACGGTTGGGATCTTTTCTTGCTGCATCGCGTATCAATTAAACCGTAATTTGGAATGCCGGTCAAGGATGCTTTTCCCGATCCTCCCCTGTGCGCGGTTTGTTATCCCTTTTACTGTGGCGACACAAGACTACTGGCAATCCGTCCCTTCTCAGGTCTCACCTGATGTCTCCCCTTAATCTAACCCCAAGGACATTTTTTTCAAGTTTTGGAGTGAGGTTGCACACTTCCCCTGCGTGGTTTTCCGGTCGCTTCCTTCTTTTTCCTTGCCAAAGAGGGGAAAAACTTAGTTCTTCCCTTTTTTGAGTGAAAATCCCAAGATTATCTTCCGCCTGTTTTTCGAACCTGGTTAAACCCGCATCCGTCTCCCGCATATTTCTTCATTTTTTTCTTCTCCGCACCCAGCCTCCCCATTAAGGCCCCGTTCCCCTACGCGATCAATTCGTTCTTTCCCCTGACTTCGGATGGAAGACCTTTCCCGGACGGTTTGTCAGGGCTCCTTTTTTTGTACCGCCCGTTTCAGCCCTCTGTTGGGAGAACTTCCTGTGGCTGGTTCTTTGGTAGTCCGTGGATTATCCCCCTTTCTACGTCTTGTCCAGCCGTTCCGATGCCACCCAAACACGGTCGTTCCCGTTCTCTTCCTCCAGAAACGTGCTTTCCTTCTCTTCTTGTTTAAACCCTCTCTTTCCCAGCGTGG
>Ga0179593_1276865_pt1 | contig 11175 bp, 12 predicted proteins | sample CZODoug2_1_08_16_FD_185931 | JGI IMG/M metagenome (GOLD analysis project Ga0179593, IMG submission 185931) | Vadose zone soil fungal communities from Angelo Coast Range Reserve, California, USA - CZODoug2_1_08_16fungal (PacBio error correction) | ecosystem: Environmental > Terrestrial > Soil >... | reverse complement strand
TTTTCTCTTTCCCGTGCACCCACCGCTTTTTCAGTTTTAAAGTATTCGCCAAACTTCTTCCATCAGCACTCTTAGCCTCGTCCTCACTGTTTTCTCCTATCTTCTCGGCCTTCGCCAGTCCTAATGAGTCTTGCCCTCTCCAGTGTTCCTATAGGGGTTCTAAGTTCGGACCTTCTTCTTCGATCTGTACCGTCCCTTGTTTTTGCCTTCCTTGACCCATGCCGCCCTATCCTTCTGTCAAGTCTTGATGCTTTTTCCGTGCCCCGAACTGTACTTTCTTTCTCTTATACCCCTTTTGGATTTTCTCCACGAATACCCTCAATATTTTTTGATCGTGTGAACCTTATTTTTTTTTCTTTTTTCCAATCTTTTTCTTGCACGCCTGCGGCTTGGTTGTCTAGAAAATCTCTGGTTCGCGGTACTGGCATGCTGTGACCTCAGCTTGACCCCCCGTATCTGGTGTTCCAATTGTAACTTTCCGGATGTAGCGGCTTCTCCCAATTATTGTTGTTTCCTTTTCCTTTCTTCGCAGACGTTAGGATTTTCCCTTGTAGTTTTCCATAGTCTTCCATGCTCGGAACTCCCTTCTTCCATTCGTTCCGCCTGTTGATACTGTTGTCCCCTTTTCTCGCAGTTTGATAGGATTCCTTCGTTTTTAGTTTCCATAACGAGGCCTTTTGGATCTCTATTCAACAAAAGTTTATTCGATCCCCTACCGGATCGGGCCGGACCCGCCTCTAATCCCTCCACTTCCACCTCGAGGGGTTGACTTTCGTTTTTTCCTGCATCTTATTCTGGTTTGACGGTTAAAAAGAATCGTCCCTTCGGCATGACCAACAACCCATCCCCCCGTCCCCTTGCCCAGATTCCACTGCTTTGTGTTTTTCTTTTTTCCTGCCCAGAAAGTGGCGGGTCTTTTTGACTCCCCCTTTTCATTCCTCCGTTTTTTGTTCTAGAGACCAGACATTTACATCAATTGTCCCTTGAAAACAGACTCCCCCGCGCTTCCCACCATTTGCTCATTTCACCTTTTATTTTCAACTTGAACTTCATTGCCTGGGGTCGTCACTATTCCTAGGTCCTTGCTTCTCCCCTCCGTCCCCCTTCCACTTTTCTTCCCCCTGCTCCCTTTTGAACCGTTCGCCTTTCTCTCTTCTCCTTTTCTCGCTCCGACCGGTTTGTGTAATCGCCGTACAATGTGTTGACCAAGAGTTCAGGAACCGCCAACCCCCCACACAGTGAGGCACACTGGTTACCACTCCGACCCCACACACATTTCCTCTCCCGACTGGTAGCCAGAGCGGACCGCTCGTATATCATCTGCCCTAATTGAAAGCCCTATCTACATGGATGAGATCCGTAACTTTTTCCTAGACTTTTTTATACTGAGCTGGCTCTGCTCCCATCTTCTTCGTGTTTCAGCAACGGACGGGTGCCCCCCCTCTCGGGGCACAAGGGCGGGCACGCCCCGCTGAAGCTTTTCGATTCAAAAAGACGTCCCTCTTGAACCCCCTAGGTGCGGGTACTATGCACTAAACACTTTCTTTTGATTGGGTTTTTCTTGAGTCCCACCTCCCAGCCCAGGTTTTGCGGATCAATTTTTCCCTTTCGCTCACCCCCATTCCTGTTGTTCGCTTGTGAGGGATTTTTGTAGTACCTCCAAGTTTCATGTTCAATACCCTGACCGAGTTAGGTGCACACCCCTCGTCTACTATCCCTTTTCCGCAGAGTTTCGCAACGCTTCAATTTTATATTGTTGAACCACACGCCTCCCCCTCCCGTATCGATTCCTAGGCCAGTCGAAACTCGTGTATTTGGCATGTGTCCACCACGATTGGCTAGCAGTTTTTTTTTCTTCCGGACTCTCATACCTTTTTATTTGGCAGCTTTAACCGACATTCCCCGCCCCCATCATGTCCCTCCCCTGCACCACTTCTCCGACAATCTTCCTGACCTACGCGCGGCCCCGTTTGCTCGGCTCCAACAGAAGCAGGCATTTTTGCCCCATCTTTTCCCTCGTCCCCTTCTCGGGACCATGTCCTTCTTCTATCTACTCCCTTGTCTCCTTTTTTGTACAACCTGACACTTCCACTGGCTTTAGTATTCCTCCCCTGAGATTTCCCCAAACCTTCAGCATGTGCTTCAGCATCGTGACAAGGGACGTTGTTTTTCCAGCTCTTAAACAATGTTGGCCTGTGTGCCTCGTAACGGTCCGCATGAACGGGCACCTTGCAACCCACCGTCAGTCGGTCCGGTTCGGGGGGATAACTTCCCTCGATCCAGGGTATACCCCTCACAAAAACACCGCACCTTTGCGCCGAACAACTTCCCGCCCTGATGGTTTAATCCTTCTTACCCGTTTTACGCCTGCTTCATAACGCAGCGTTGGGTCTAGAAAAACCATCTCCGTTAGGGAAACCCCGCTGCATGGCACCTTTCCAGAAACTGTGACCTCAAGCTGTGATCTGTCGATGATTTACTTTTGTAGGTTTTTAACCCTTTTTTTCCGCCCCTCTATGGATTAAGCCAAACCCCAACTAACCTTTCAAAGGGGGAGACTCTGGTGATTTTCCCATGAAGAGGTCGCAGATAAAGGATTTCCTCCCCAACCCTTATGGAAATTCCCTAGGGTCTGGTCTCCCCGCATCGCTGTTCTCCGAATTTCCCTCCACCCCCTTCGAGGCCTGTTCTCCCCCCCCTTGAAAATTGTCATCTCTACCCCTACTCCCGTCCGCTACGCGCCTGGCAAAAATGCTTAGTCAACCCGCACTTTAAGCGCGAACCCGGGGGTTTTGTGGCGTAAATCAACCCCAACTCTCGGTATAGGCAAATCCCGAACGTCGCCACACCAAGGCCTCCACTTATTAGGTCGATGCACCAAACAACCTCCCCACATAAAGGCGACTCCGGGTTGTCTGGCACTTGTGCGTTTAGTATCTATTTTTCCCAATAAAAGGCCTCTCTTCCAACCCATGCTCTTTCCATGCCGAACTTCACGTCCCAGCTTTGAATTGTCCCGAAACGTGTGCGGCTGGTCCCTTCACCCATCCGATTACCTTCCGTTGTGTTAGCTTTCTCTTCCCCCTTCTCCTCTACCTCGTTTTCAACCCGTCACCCCACCCCCTCCCCAATCCCCCCCCCCGTTTGTCCCATTTTTCCGGAGAAACCTTCCCCCCCATTCGCCCCATCGCACTTCGCGACCCTTTCTCCCTGATATTCCCGTTTGGTGTTAGATATTTCCTCGTACTCCCTTCCCCCCCGTGCCCTCTTTTGCCTTGGTTCCGGCTTATGAAAACTTTTTGACTTAGGTTTTTTTTCCCAACCGGTTTAACCTGCCCTGTCTTGTTTTCCCTTTTTGAATCCTAAAGTTCCCCTTACTTTGATCTCATTTCGGATTTTTAAACAACCGCCTTTCCCCCACTTTGCCCCTACTGTTACATGTTCACAACTTTGTGAGGTCTTTCGTAGATGTTTTGTATTTAACAGGCTTCCTAGGAGCCCTTGAATGCACCCCTCCCGCCCTGCCAGTTCCCAACACTCCTATTCTTAGATTTTTTTATGTGTAGGGTCTATACCCGATTTCTCTTTTCTGTGGGGTCTTTTGTTTGCCTTTCCTTGCCGTCCCTAGCACCTCCTTCGTCCTTTAAAACATGCTCGCCCCCCTCTCGTTCTCTTAATTTCTGTATGGTTTTGAAGTTGAGTTCCTCGACTGAATGCCTCTTCATGGCCCCCACACCGGATGAACCATACTTGGTTCAATTCGCACAGATGTTGAGTGTCGAGTTTTTACGGTCGCCACTCCTCAATCGATACTAACGACTGATTTTTTTCCCCAGTTGGCGGGGTTGTGTTTTTTGGGTTTTTTTTTTGTATGTTCGAGTTTGTTTGTTCTTGTGTCCTGAAATGCTCCCTTCTTTAACTCTTTAGGCCTTATTTTGTTTCCTGGAGATCCCCTGCTTAGGCTCCGTTTTTCCCCTTCACACAACCTTTCCCACTATTTGTCCGGAATGCAGGGGTCCCTTTTCTCTGAAGCAAACTTGATTTTTTCCAAGGAGTCTTTGTGCTCCCCCTCCCCCCCTTCCCCCTTGCAGCATCCTTTTCAGGGAACCACAAAGTAATTTTTTCCCTTCGGCGGATGCTTTGGTTTTTTCTCGCTTTTCCCATTGCTTTTGAAGTTGTTGTACGAGCTTATACGACGGCGGATCTGCCTTTTTCCACAGTGGCTTCCTTCGTGACCTGCCTGGATCTCCAAAAATTTTGAAGTCGGGGACCCTCATTCTCCCCTCCCTGAAGGTCAATGCGGGGTTTTTCCCCTCCTCGCGGCTGCACTCAGGCCTATGGATCGAATTGTCCTTACTTCCGAGACCGCCGCGGGCGGACTTCCCTGGAAGTTACCTTCCCTGATTTCAGGCCCCCCGTCGTTTCCCACTCAGGAAATGGATCTCCTTTGTTTAAGGCTGCACTTCTCCCGGATTTTCCCTGGATTCTTTCTTTCTCTGGGATCTTAAAGTTTTTTTCGGTCAAGGTAATAACCCGACCCTTTCAGCTGTTTTCCGATTCTGAATGTTCACTTTTCTCCTCTGGGTCATTTGGTTATAATTGAGTTGTAGTTTGACCGATGGCGGTGCGTGACATACGTGCCGTTGCCCGGGATTTTCCTTTCTACCCCCGATGTTTCCCCCCTTAATCCCTCTTGTTCCACACTCCAGATGATGACCGACCTCTGATGATGGTCGTCTTCCGAAAACTTTGTCTTTTTTTCTCCCCCCCTGTTTAGTGGTGTCACCCAAATCCCCGAGTTCCGGCGAGAGGTCACGCTGTTCCATCTTGAGCCCCCCCGTCCGCCGCGGGTTCTTAGCAACCTCTTTCTCCTTTCTAAGGAATTTCCACGCTCTTGTGGCTACCATCGCGATTTGATTCCACGTAATAGTTCTCCTGTGATTCTTGCCCCCCCCCCCTCCTGAGACCTTTTGATTTTTTCTGAACCCATATATCTCTTTCGCTCCAGCTTCGAATGGCACGATTCCCTTTTTTCATGCGGTAAGCCGCTTTTTTTTCGTTCCCCGTATTTCTTTTTGGGGCTTCGTCCACAAGGCCGAGCGGTTTGTGACCCCTTTTTAGTCCGTTTTTCCGAGATTTATACCCTTTCCGAGCCCCATTCCATTTTCGATCCCTATCCCTCCGGCTTCAAGGTACTCCTACAATCTCCCTGGTAGACCACGTTTCTATCGGTTAAAAGTCCGCACTGTATCCCCTCGATTTAGAACCCCCAATTCTCTATATAAGATTCTAATTTCAACCCCCCCAGGGTCATTTGCTTTGAAGTAATGGAAAGTGCCTTCCGTGTCTTTTTTTTTACCTTTCCTCTCGTTTCTCTCTAGCGCGGATCAAATCCCCTGGCCATTCAGGAGTGACCTTCACCACGACTCAAGATTTGCCCCCCCCACCGGCCGATGGCAGTGCTCCTGAAATATGCCTCCTTCCGATTTTCATGTTTTGTCCCGTAGCCGAGCGGTTCCCCATGTTCCTTCCATTACTGGTTCGGTCCTGAACAGGGTCCCTTCGACTTTCTACGACTCACAGTTCTGGAGGCGGAAGCGCATCACGTGTCTAATTCTTCCTCCGTGATGCCCTACCTTAATTCAGCACGTCCGACAAGGAGGATACTGCCACGGCCTAGTGTAACTAAAACAGAAACCTGCCCGCGTCTCCTCTCCCCGAGTCCCACCCCCGGCGGGGCCCCAGACCCTGACGAACAAACCAGCCCGCTTCTTTCCCTCTTCATCCCCCGAGCGTAACCAGAGTTAGTAAGCAGGAAGAATTTTTTGTTGAAGGTCGCTGATTCGGGCATCTTGAATAAGATCCTTTTGAAAGACCCAAGAAGTTTGCTGCGGATGGAGTAGATGGCCTGGGCAAACATCTTGATAGTTTTCCCTTTAGAGAGCATGTTTTTTTGGAGGGACCCTGGTACTCTTTTCCATTCACCAACTAACTCCTGGGTAAACCACTCCCAGCCTTGGTAAATTCGGCTGCCCATCGAAAGATGCAACGGCCCTTTGCTCAAACTTTAAACCAGCGTGTGCCCCCCCTCCCCAAACTGGTTTGTATTTGGGGCAGTGGGCCGTTGCCAAAATGCACCCCGGGGCGAGCTACAGAACTACCCTTTTCCAGGCGCAGAGAAAATGACTACGGGGATTCTGCGTCTTCTTATTGGATTCTCACACTTTTCCTTACCCTTTATTCCATCCCGACCCCTTATTTTTTAAAACTCAGATTCCGTTTTCCAATTGTAAAGATTTCCCTCACCCTCTCTCCTGAGGTAGACACGCTTCTCTTTAGATGGCCGACTACTATCGTTCTTCCCCCCTCTTTTCAGTCCGGTTATTTCTTCGACCCCATAGTGCAGAATGTCCTCGGGTTTTCTTACAAGAGGTGACTCTGAAACCCCTAAATCCCTTGGGGGAGGGCACCTGAACAGATGCCAGAGAAGCCCCCCCCATACGTAACCCTATTCGCACCAGAGATGCGCACATCTTTTTGTGAATGACTCACTATGACGAAGTGAGATTCTGGAGATCCCCAAGATTAGTCCTCTGAAGGTCCTAAGCGTTTTTACCTGAAAATCCCCTTTCTCTAGTAACCAGTTTTCACGGTAACGCCTCAACCTAATAAGTTATGCGTGTCTTTAAACATGTACTACACCCACTTTCTCACTCACCATTTTCCTGAATTGGTGTACCCCTACGATCTCCTTAACCCTCCCTTTTGGGGGCACTCGAAACTGATCTTGTAACATGACGTCATAATTTTTTTGTCAGAGACATCCCTTTTTCCCGGTCAGAATGTATTCTTTGTGAAAAGAACTTCCGTAAGATTTGCCACTTAGTCCAAACCTCGGAGGCGGTTGGCCTCCCCGTGATCCGAGTTTTTGAAACCCCTTATTAGCGAAATCCCCGTACGCACGAACCCCACCGCACCTTTACTTACTCCGACACTTTCCAATTTCCCTCCGGTAGGTTAAATGTCCATGAGTTTGTAAACCGCACTTATTTTTTTAGAGCCCAAACGTGCTCTCCGTTGCCACACCGTGCCCGTTGAACTTAAGTGACTGTTGGGGAGTGGCATAGGTTTATATGGGTTAATTTGTTCCACCCCTTGCCGCCTTTCCGCCGGCTCCACCTCCCTAGCCGAAGACTCGTGGAGACACCGGTTGATCAGTTCCTTGGCGTTTTGAATTTTCAAATTCATCAGGTTTTTAATCCAACGAGTTTTTCATCAGTTTGTCGTGTATTCGACCGAAGAGCCCTCCGATCAGACCATAAGGTCGGGCCTCCTTTTGTTTTTCTCCCAAATGGAATTCGACCCCAAGCCCACTCTCTTCCACAATAACAGCCCTTCACCTTTGCCGTCAGGAAAAGACTCTCGACTCTCTTTTGAATTTGACCATCACCCCCCTCGGCTTACTTGCTTTCCAAACCCTAGATACGGACCTTCACGCTCGAACCCGAAACCCGAAGCACAAGACCACGTTTTTTGAGTTTTGAAAATTAACCCCCCCACATCAACATAACCCCCTCCTGCGCCGGTCCAATCGCTTGGGTTTCGTTCCCTTTTGATTTGCTTATTGTTTCACTTCCAACGTTTTCGAGAAATGTTGTCGAAGCCGAACTACACGGTGGCCTGTCTTCGCCCTGACCAGTGTCGTAGGGTGAGGCGCGGACAGCTACTCTTTCTGCCCCCCATCGGTTCCGCCTTTCCCCGTCATGGCCTGACAGGGAGTTTTTACCAAGGGGCCATGTTTCAACACTCCCGTCGTTCCCAACGTTTGTGGGAAATAATTTTAAGCGTAAAATCCTCATCTTAAGGGACTCTCCCCCATCGCGGCGGAAATCTTCTTATGTACTCCTAAGTTTTGTTTTGTCTCTCGATTTTTACTGCTCGATTCGCTGCTGATTACCCGGGTTTATTTTGCAGGCATTCCAAAAAGGGGCAGTCCGGTTTGGGCTCTTGCCCCCCTTTTTCCAAGCCCGTTCTGCGAATTCTGAAGAGACACGTATTTGCGCTTTCCGATCTCGTTTTTAACCCCTTCCCACTTTTTCTCTCCATTTTTTCTTTCTAGGCACCCTGGCCCCGTTTCCCCTGATTGTCTGTGACCTAGAAGATGTGGTTTTCCGAGCTGGTCTTTAGCCATAGATTCACCTTCGCCCCACCTGTTAAAGAACGATGTAGAATGTTTTTTGGTGGGATTGGGCTTCTTTTGCTCCCACCCTATCTTTTGTTTCTTTTTTTTTGCCCGTTTAGATGATGTTTGGGGTGGTTTCGTGGTTTATTTCCCAACCTGACAATCCTCTCGTGCCACCTAGTTATATGGGGCCAAGCGATTTTCTGCGTTTCGTGTCCCCTTTCTGGCCAGCATCCATTTTTTCTCAACCAAGGTCATTCATTGTCTTTCCTCGGCACGGGACCTTCCGGTCCCATCAATACCGCTCTGTTTGATTCTCCTATCCTCTTTCTCTTCGGACCACCCGCTTTGAGACCTCTAACAGCTAAAAGATGGTGAGGGCATTGGATTCATGCTTTTCCGCATGTCCAACAACAAGCTATGCCCAACGGCCTCCTTTCAGTTTAATTTATCCTGCAAGTGGCCCCCAGTCCTTTTTCCAGTGAGTGTCTCCCCTTCCATATATTCAGCCTTTTTTGGAAACGTTCCCCAGTGACAGACCTCGAATTGCTTTTCTCGTTGCGGCAGCTTGTGTTTTCGATCATCTTTTTATTTTGGACCTGTGGTCTAACTGACCTTATTGCACGATGGCCTGGAATTTTTCAGTGGGCTTGTGACGTGACGTGACTGTTTTTCTGCAAAAACTGTTGTTCCTATTAGGTGACACGCTTTTTAAGAGACTTCCCGCAGCCCAATTCCGGTCCACCTTAGTTGTCCTATCTTTGATGAAAATAACCGTGGGACGTTCCCTTTGTTTTAATTACTTTTTTACCACCCTGGACAGCAAGTTCGAGATTTACTTCTATTATTTAAGTTTTTTAGTTTTTTTTCCCCTGGCTTTTCACGAACCATGGTTCTATCTCATGCGCTGTCCTTCCCCTGAGGTTTCTCGCTAATGTTGTCATTTCTGGCCTTGCTCCGGATCGTCTTCTGGCAAACTTTCCTGGTCGTTTCTTGATAAGAACATCCTTGCTAAGCCCCCCCCCCCCCCCATTCTTTGTTTTCCCAGACTTCGTAATTTTAGACGGGTACCTTCGACCCAGCTCAACTTAGTTCCGACACTATTTGTCTGCGTTTGCGTTGCCTCTAATTTATACCCCTTGGACGAAGTTGCCTAATAATGAAGTCCTTTGCCCCGCCCCCCGCCATCCCGCTTGCCTGGGCAAGCTGCTTTCCTGACCCACTGCTCTCCCTGGCTGTAGGGTGCTCCCACCCCACAAATCACTAGTTGTCGTCGCTCCTCCCGCTGTTCCCCTGCAAGTCGCGGTGATCGCTCTTCGCTTTCGTATCCCCGGTTGCCTATGTCGTTTGCTTTTCCCCCCAATCTCTTGGTCATTTACTTAAGAACACGCGACTTATTTTTTGTAGACCATGGGAGCCTTCTTTGCCCGGCTCTTCGCCCACATGTCGATGTCATTATTTTTTATTTACTTGACCCTTTTTTAAGTTATTTTATTGCAAGACCCTCTTTATCGATTTGGAGTTTTCTGTCACCCAGTTCCGATCATCGCGCTTTCTGCACGCCCCCCTTGCACGATCTCCTGATAACAGTTACCTCTAAATAAGGATCTGCTCTGCTCTCTCGGCAAGGCCCATTCCTTTTCGGGTAGAAACCCCCGTTTCATATGGTGAAAATTTGTTGCCCCCGCCGCTCTTGCAATTCTGGACAAGGCATTTGATTTACAGTTGCCAAAGTGCCGCCTTTGGGTTCTTTCTGCTGGTTGCGCCGTTGATGATTTCGTGGTTGATCTACTTCCCTCCTCTCTGTTGATTTTTCTGATTCTCCACATGTCAGCTTTTCCTGGCAGGAAACTCTACTCTCCAACATATGGTTCTTCGGATCACTTCTGTTCATTGGCCCAATCTTATCGTAGCGGGTACCCCCGGTCTGAAACTTTTTCATACCCCTGCTTTCCCCTTCGGTGACACGTTTTCTTCGTTTTAATTCGACGCGTGGTTGGGCGCCGTGAGCACTTCCTGCCTACCCGACAGGTACCTTTCAACCGCCTTCCAACTGCTGGCCTCTTCAGCCCAACCATCCGGCTCGCAATGTGCCCTCAACGAAGAAAGCTCCAAAATTCCGCTCCCCTTCGATCTGTCTTACCGCCAAGAAGCGCTTTGATGCTTTTTTCCCCTGACGAACCGACAGAAATCCCGTATGGTCTACTCGGCTGAGTATCCGCCTCTTTTATACGAGAGAAGCTTTCCTTCACGTTACTGCCGTGCCCACGTTGCATCACAACCTGATCCATATTCCCTGGGCCCCCTCTTGGCCGGGAATTTATATGAGCATCGCCGTTCCAACTCTTTAGTGCTCCAAATCTTTTTGACACATCGTCATATAGACGAAAATTTCATCTTGTGGTTGTACTAGGTACACGGGTGCGTCCCCTTGAAAGAAGTTTAACGACCGTCATCTCCGTTGCCTCAGCATCTTTCGCTGTTTCGGACGTCCATTCAACGGCGGTCTGACCAGGCATTGCCTCTTTTAGTCCCCCCCTGTCCTGTTGCACGCTTTCCCGCCACGGCTCCTGTTCTTCCCCAGCCTTTCTACCCGCTCGACCGGCCCCGACTTGTTTCCCCACTTGGTCCCCCTACTTGGCTTCCTGCCTGGGGTACCGGTATCTCTCCGCTGCGGTTTGTTCAGGTAAAATTAATTTCCCTCTGCCATCATTCCTCCTGCACCCGTCGCTCTCCAAAGGATCGATTAGAGGGCTATCTGATCCCCTGATCCTCTGTCTATTGCAATCGGTCTTTTCTACGCCGATCACTCACGGCTCGCTCCTCATTCTCTTGTAGTAATAGTACAAAAATTCGCATCCATCGTTGCTCTGCGATTTAACTCCGCATATTTTCCCGGCATTGGCTCCTAGTCTTCTTGATGAGAACTTTTTCCCTTGTGGCGGAGCGTGTTTCAAGACTGATTAGGTACCTTTGGTAAACTCCCTGAATGG
>Ga0179593_1433072_pt1 | contig 11176 bp, 20 predicted proteins | sample CZODoug2_1_08_16_FD_185931 | JGI IMG/M metagenome (GOLD analysis project Ga0179593, IMG submission 185931) | Vadose zone soil fungal communities from Angelo Coast Range Reserve, California, USA - CZODoug2_1_08_16fungal (PacBio error correction) | ecosystem: Environmental > Terrestrial > Soil >... | reverse complement strand
TCTTTTTTCTTCTCATTTTCCCTGAAATAGATTGACGTTCCGGGAGATCTGGACTTTTTCTTTTTCTCCTGGTCGCCGGGGCTTTATACTTTCGATTTTTGCGGACTCCTTTTAGCATTGGATTTGTTTTTTTGTTTTTTTTGTCTTTGCTTAACTTGCATTGGTTCGGTTCTCCCCCCCGCATGTTTTTTTCTCCGTGATCTCTGGGAGTTCCCTTGGTCCATTTTGGTGCGAGGAGCCCCCGCCCACCTTTCGGTCTTTTCCCCACCGAACGTGGAAAGGTGATGCTGTTCTTCTTTTCCTTTTTTCTTTTTTTTTAGTTTTAGCGAAAGATTTCCCGTTTGCGGCCCTACATCTCTTCCTTTCTTTTCCCAAATTTAAGGAGTTTTTTTTTCTTGGTTCATATGGACAGCAATGGCGCAGCCTCTTTCGTCTTCTTGAACCAATCGGTGACTCCAGTTTCCCTTCGACGTTATTTAACCTTTACTCGAAGTTTTTTCTGGTTTGGAAACCACCCCAAGGGGGGGTGACCTCTTTTTTTTGCACAACGCGACTTGGGACCTAGTTGGCCTGCTTGGGATTCTATTTTAGTCTTCGGTTCCTGTGGGGGGGGTGTTTGTCCCTGTCGTAGTCGCCGTCTCGTTTGACCGCTTAGCGGGTTTTTTCTTCGAGAATTGGCGTTTCCCCCCCCTTGAGCTTTTTTGAATTAACCGGTCTGTCGGGGCGACTTTTTCGTTGAGCTCTGTTAGCCACTCTTGCCACGGAAACAAACGGGCCCCCGGCCTCTCCCTTTCCGGCTCGGCGGAAGAACTAACCTTTTTTTTTTTTTTCACTTAGGGTCGCGATTGAACTCGTTCGGACGGCTTTTTTGCGATTCACCCCCCGTTCGCTCGGTTTCCCCCGCCGAGAGTTACGATTGCCTCCTTTTTGTGCCGCCCCCACCCTCGTTTGGGCTTTTCGTCAAAACCACTCTTTGGTGACATTTTTTTTTCCTTCGTTTTGCGGACTCTATTCTCCCTTCCTCCCGCGTTTCTTTTTTTTGGCCCGTCTGCAGCCATGACCCCCCTGGATTGTTGTACGCTTCCCCTTTTCCGGCCGGTACCGTGACATGTTGTCGGCTTTTTGGAACGTTGAGCCCTGGTCCCCACGACTTCCCTTTTTTTTTCCTGGGAAGCCACTTGGCCCGTTTGCCTACGGTGCCCGTCTTTTTGCACCCTAGTTGAATTTCTGGACGCCATTTGTCTCCCCCCCCCCCCCCCCCCCCCCCCCCCGTCCTGGGATAGGAGGTTGCTGACCATGTTTCCGGTTTTTGGTTCATGTGTCCCTGAAGACACGTTCTACCCCCCCCCCAACACACTCCCCCATTACCTTCTTCCTTTTTCTTCCCCCTGTATGACCCTTCCCCCCTTTCCCTTCCCTTGGCTAAAATCGTTTTGTTTTTGGTTTCTTCTACCCCCCCATTGGTGGGGTTTTGTTTGTTAAAGGCTGTTGCCTTTTTCTCCATTGTGCGGCCGTTTTTCTTGGAAGTGCCCCTTTCACAATAACGTTGACGTGGCGTTGAAGATTCGTTGTCCCCGATTCTTCCAGCCTAATTTTTTTTCATTGTTTTTTTTTTTTGGTCTGGCTCATTCTTTTTTTTCCACTGGAGCTTTTTCCTTTTCTGCACAATCGTCAGAAGTGCTTTGGGTTTTCAATGCTCCCCCCCCCCACGACACCCTTTTTTTTCCTGGTGGAGCTCTTGGTGTGTATCCCCCTTCTTTACGGTAGACCTTGCTGTTGTGAAAAGCGGATTTCTGTCCGCGGATCTTCCCTCTGTAAGTTCGGTGTACTCCCCCCCCCAACGTCCCCCGCCAATTGTTTTGGTTTGCCTCTGTGCCAAAATTCCCCCATGCCGCAAAGAATCGATGGTTTACGACGTGAGCGCTCTTTTCCTTTCTTTTTTGTCGGCGACCTTCCCCGTTTCTTTTTTTTATGGGGCCCCCTAGTTCCCCCCACCCGACTTTTTAGAGGGATGATACTTCAACCCCCTTGGCACGCTCGGCGTCTTCAAAGTTGCGGATCACCACTTTCTTTTTGCCCTTTCCCATGGAATCCCCCCACAACTTTGTTGATTTTTTTCAGCTCCCCCCAACAGGGTTCCCTTCTTAGACCCTTGTTTCCCCCCCCCACATCACGGCTTTTCCCTGCAAATAGTTCCCTTGACCCCAAAAATAGGGCCTGTGCGCCCCTTCGACCTTCTCTCCCCCATTAATTTCTCCTCTTTCCTCCCCTTGTTGTTGTTGTCCCGACGCTCATTAAATGGATTTGTTTTCTTGGCGGTCGCAATTTTCCCCTTTCATGCCGTTTTTTTTTCCTTGATTTTTTTAGCTCTTCGGACTCAATATGCAGTATCCCCTTTTGATTCTCCATTCTTTTAATCAGCGACCACGTTCGTGGGAGCTTTTGTCGTAATCCTTTTTTTTCCCTTGAAGGTTTCGAATTTTGCTCCATCCCCTTCCCCCCATAGCGTTTCTTTCTTTTTCCCTGTTTTGGGGGGGGGGTCCAAGTATTTCCTCCCTTCCGGCTTTGTGGACCGCTCCCATCCAATGGTCACAGCAATTTTCGCTGTACCCCCCACCAAGATCCCGGTTCGTGAAGGGCCACCTTTCGTTGGATTCTTGCGTTTGTTACTGATTGTGTCATGGACCAGCGTGCCAATTTTTGTTTGTTTTTCCCCAACGTGAAATTACCCGTATCCGGCGCGCGCTTAATCGCGACAGACCACTCCCACGGAATGGCTTGACCCCTCCGTCTGTTTTATCGCCCTCCCCCAGCAGCTCCCCCAATTTTCCCCCCCTTTTTGTGCGTGGGTTACTACCCCCCAGTCCCCTTTGATTTGCATTCCCCCCCCACCCAGATTTAAACCAACTTAAGGTAATGAACCCCAGAAACAAGAAAACCACCACCAACAGTAAACACCATGAAGTGCTTTCCAATCGGTTCCTGTTCTCCCCTTTTGCACCAACCGCCCCCTCATACCATAAATTCCCCCTTATTTTCACCCTTTTTTTTCAATCTTTTTTCGTCGACCTGATTTAATTGGAAGTGTCCCGTTTTACAAAGCTGTACACCCACCAGTTTTCCTCCCCTTTACTCACTTCCCGACCCCCATTTTTTTCAATATCGCGAGAGTTAAGGCAGTGTATCCAAGTGTCGGTTTGGGCTTCCCCCAAGATTGGCTTTAACCCCACCTTGACCACAAAAAAAACTGTCCAACCTTCCCAATATATTCCCCTTTTCATGGGTAAGGACCCCCTTTTCCCTGACCCGAATTACTATTTGCTCTCTCTCCCCCCTGATACAGTCCCCCCTTTAATGACCCCCCCCTTTGTTTTTTATTGGGGATGGCCTTCCGTTCTGCCTTTTCCTGACAATGGTATTTATGTTAACGGTTGCCTTTTATGGGAACAACCCCCAAACCAACTTTTTAGGGCCGGTTTTTATTTTGGGATAGAGACCAGTGTCCTCCCCCTCCCCCCGGCGGTCCTCTGACCCTCGGGCCTTTCTTTTTTTTTTTTACCCGTCATGTCTTCCCCCCCTTGTGTCTTGTTTTCCCCCTTTTCAAGACGTCCACCGTGCCCTGTTTTTCTCGCTTCCTTCAAAACTCTCGCTTTTTTACCCCAGAGAGAATATTCATTCCGCAGGCTCTACCGTCTTTTCTTCCTTCTTTTAATTCGGCTCGTTTACCCAAAAAGCACATTGCTTCCGTCTTTAAGCTTTTTGCTAGACGGCCCTTTTTAGTTGCTCGGTCGTTTTTCCAAATTAACCGATTCAACGCCACCAACACCGCCCCCCCCCTCTCCTGATTTCAAAACTGTACCCCCACCTGCGGCCCCACCCGCCTCCCTTTTCCGAGCACACCGTTTTCTTTATCTTTCAACTTAATCATAACCACATTTACCCCCCCGTTCCTCCCCTTCTCTTCCCCGTGGAGGAGCGCATTCGCTGCTGCCCGCGTTTTGTCGTTGCCCCCCACACAACACCGCTTCCCCCCCCCCCCCTTTCAAACTTTCCGATGATGATTTTCTCCGTGACGGCTTAACCGATTTATTCCTTGGCGCGCCCCCCCCCCCCGACCCTTTTTATTTTTCGCTTTCTGTTTTAACATTCCCCCCCCCTTGCGCTAACCACTTAGTTCTCTTTAGCCGTAGTTCCGTGCTTTCCATACCTCCCCGCTAAAACGTCCCTTTCGCCACTTTCCCCCTCACAACGCCTCACCGGTCTTTGACATCGTATTTTTCCCTTCGGCATTTTACGAACCCTTTCCGATCACAGTCGCTTTCTTCAACCCCCCCATCTTCGCCATAACATGCCCCCCTTTTATAGACCCTCCCCAACCCTTTTTCCCCCCCACTCGACGCTCTTGCCCCAACTACGGAAATTGTAAGCCTCCCGGCGCTCCCCTGCGAAACCTTGTCCCCCCAGCTCCGCCGCGAACCACAGCGTACTTCTTGACTGCCCCCCACAAAAAAACATTATATTCCCATCACCCTTACGTTTTTTTTTTTTTTGTCGAGAGATGTTTTTTTTCCGTCATCAGTCACACGCTTGTCATTCTTTTAGTGATTTCCCAGATCTTCGTTTCCCCCCCCGGCTTTTTATGATCCGTTTGCTCTTGAGCGCTTCAGAGTGATGTTTTGTGTGTCCGGCATCCCTTTTTCTTTCCTGCCTATGTTGTTCGACTTTTCCCTTTTTCTTGATGGGGGTTCCCGGTCCCTGACCACCTGTAGGCCCCCTTTTTTTTTTTTTCAAATCTTTTTTCCTTGTCCCTTTCCCGCGTGGAAAGTGATGTCTTGTTCTTTATTGAGTGTCTCCAGGGTCCGTTCTTTTAGCTACCCGGTCCCTTGCCTACGCGGCCCCTGATTGCTCGCCGGTTAGGAAAGCCCCCGTAAGGAGTTTTTTCTTTTTTTTTTGATGGGACAGGCAGTTTCTGCACCGATTTTCCGTTTTCGCACCGGTTTGGAAAATTCGTTGTAAAGCTGCGGTTTTGACGATCTTCGCAGTTTTTCGTGTGCATCTTTTTTTTGGCCAACCCTTTTTGACCTCGGTTAATCTGCCCAAGTGACCGTTTGACTCTGGAGCCCTATGTTTGAGGCACGTTGTGTTTTAACAGTAGCTTTCGTTAGTCGCCCGTATCTTTTTTATTCTCTATGCCGTTGTTTCTTGTCGTCGAACCGGCTTTGGTTTTTGCCTTTTTCCTCGTTTCCTTTTGTCGTGACACCTGTTTGTGGCGTTTGAGGTTCTCCTTGGATATGCTGTGGTTGACTGGCCACCTCCCCCCTGGCCGGCTTTTTTTTTTTTGGTCGTTTTTCCCCCCGGAACGTCAGCCCCCTTTTCCACAGCTCGCGATTTGTCTTTTCCGGCGGGACCGTCGTCTCTTGAAGGCTCCGTTTTTTTCTCCCAAAGTTTTTTTTTTCTCTTTCGGAGCTTCCCCTTGATGGTGACCTCCCGGCAGGTAACAACGTTTCCTGTTTTTTGCAGCATGCGGGTGAAGCCAGTTTTTTTTTGCAAGCGGATCCCCTTTCTTTCCAAGCCGCGGGCGGTTCTTTTTTTAGTTTGCTGTCGAGCCCCCAATGAGCCGCCGGCCGAGTTTTTTTTTTCCCTGAGTTTTCCCTTTTCTTTCCCGTTACCCGGCGTCCTTCGTTTTGCAGGGCGGCCTTTTTCCCAATAGTTTCCAAGACCCACTTGTTTTTGGCAAGACTGGGCCCTTAAGGCTAAAGGGGCGTGTTTCAAGTTTTTCCCCAAATAGTCATTTTCTTTTTCCTTTTCCTTATTTGATTTAAGTTCCCCTGGTCGATAGGAGGGGAGGGAACCTTGTCAGGTTTTTTTTTGGTCAGTGTCCCCCCTTCCTTCCCTTGGATTCTACCCAACCCTTTCCCCACCCGCTTACCTTTGCTCTTTTCCCTCTGATGCCCATTTTTCCCCGTTATTGTCCAATCCCTTTTTCTTTGATCCCCCCTGGTTGGTTTCGCGTTGACGGGTAACGCTTTCTTTCACTCATTGCTCCCCTCGACGTGTGGCCGTGTAAAAGGCCCAATTCCTTTGTTTTTTTTTTTTTTTTTTTCCGAGGCGCCCTGTCCCCGTCCTTTCCCAGACCAAACTTTTTCCATTTTTTCGTATTTTTCTCATTCCTTTTTTTCCCGGAGACTGGTTCTTGCACTTTTCTTTCCTTTTTTTCCTCCCACGCACACGTTACCTTTTGGGTAGCTGCTTGTTCTTTTGCACTTGTTTGACATGCCTTTTTAGTTTTTTCCAGGCTCAGGCTCCCGCTGTTAACCTGCTAGGTTTAAACGTTCACCATTAGCAACTTGTTTGGGGCCCCGCGCCGATAACCAACCTTTGTGACTATACCCCCCAAAGAACTCCTTCCCCTTCCTTGCCTCGGCCTTTTTGGGGTTGTTTTCCATGGCTGTAAAACCTTTGCCTTTTCTTTTGTTAGTGTGTAACCCCCCGCTTTTTTTTTCTTACTTTTATCCCCCTTTACAGCGGTGTACCTACCCGGCTCTGTTACATGGATACCCTTCTTCTGCTCCCTTTGCTCCCCCCCTCCTGTACTGACCAAGCTCACACTGTTGGTAGGCTTGGAGCTCAAAGACGAGGAGGTATACGGCACTTAGGCAATGAAGGTCTCCTTCCAGAGGAGAGGTCGCCGACCCGGTCTAGTTGATCCCTTCACACATTGATTAGTTGTGGAGCACCCCTATTCCCCTTGGTGGTTTGCACGATTCTTTTTCATTAATGGCTTGCTCGTCTCGTTTTCGTTCCAAACCAACAGTCCGGTCATCTTCGGGACTTTCTGTTTTTTCGTAGACTTACTATTCCCCCCAGTCTTTTTACAAACGGCCTTTCTTTCCTTTTTTTTTTTCCCCAGGCGATTGCGACACGTCCTTGTGTAATTTGTCGTTCAGGTTTTTCCTTTTAAAGGCAGCTTTTTTTTTGGTCTTTCCATCTGTACCCCCCCCGCCTTTTCCCCCTTTTATGTACATGGGTGAAGTACATTATTGACCGACCTTTTTGGACCGGAACTGTGCCCCTCCTGGCCAACCTTTCTTGCCCCACCTAACTCCCAAATTTAGTCCCCCGTGCTGTCTTTTTTCGCCATTTGACCCGTAGGGTTCGTGATTTGTGTTGCATGAAGACATTTTTTTGATGTTGATACCCCCCCGTATTAACAGCCCCCCTCCTTTTTTACCTCTTTCCCGACTTTTAGTCCCATCGCGGCCCAGTGACAGGTGCCCCCAGAGGGAATGATTTTTGTCCTTCGTAAGCACAAGTTGTACATTTCTTACCCCATTTTTTTTCCCCCCAACCCCCCCCCCACTGTTGTTTTGCGTTGGTCTCCCTGTTTTTTGGACCGTGCACTCTTGCGATTCCTTCCCTAAAACCCATTTTCTCCCCCTAAAAACCCTATCCCTGATCCATGACCCATCACAAACCCCAAACCCCCCTCATGCTGCCCCCTCGGTCCTGGCATCCCCCCCCACCTCTGTCTAATACCTTATGTCCCACGTGTGGTTCCCGGTGGCGCAACTTTCTTCTTCGCGTACGATTGTCCCACTCGTAAACCACCCCCCCATTGGTTTTCTCATTTTGCACTCCCCCTTTTTTCTTCCCCAGGAGAATCCATTTTCACAGTATTACGGTGCACGGTTTTGTTTTCTTCCCTTTTGGCGTTTTACTTGAACCACATACCCCACCCACAACGGACCTCACGGGGTTCCCCCTATCATATGGCCTGCTGCCGGGGGCCCCATACTTTCACCCATTCCATTTGCACTCCCTATTTAAAATTTATTCCAGCTTGCCCTGGATGGCCAACAGTTGTTTTTTTCTGGACGTTGCCTTTTTCATTTTCACCACCCTACATTGTACGGACGGGTACCGTTTTGGACTTTGTAATTTTTTTCACCCCCCCAAAGATTTTTTTTTCCCCCCCCCCAGTATTACTTTTCACAGTGTAGTGTTTATTCCGAGATGTAACGGGCCGTCCCCCTTGCCTTTTCCCCTGTGCTTTTTGACGTTTTACTATCGTCCTCACGTCCCTGACCCGTTTCCTTGTTCTTGTTGCCCAAACTCGTGTGAACCTTCCGTTCGACGTAAAACCTGACCGGTGATTCGTTTTGCACTAACTCTCGACCTTGAAAACTTCTTCACCTCGATTTTTTAATGCCGGCGATTTCTTGTCCGCCCGTCCCCCCATCGAAGTCGACCGACACTTGTGCACCCCAAAGCACTTTTCTTTTTTTCCTTTAGCGAGCCCCTTTTTATCTTGGCCGGTCGTTCTCCCCTTGACCTGAATATCACCCCGCCCGTTTCTCAAAAGCCCACAACCTCGTTCCCCCCCTTCCCCATCAGACTCCCCTTCCCCCAAACACGCGTTCCTCTCGACAATTGCTAACCAAGATCTACGTCCACACCCTATACCTTCCTACAGCCAATTTTTTTCCAACCAAAAACTTTTTGATTTTCACTCGCTCCAATGTGGCCTTTGAGCGCAAACCTATGTTTTTTCCCCCCGGCGTTAGAGTGCCCCCCCACACACCCCCAACAGAAGTGCCCCTATTTTTTTTCCTTCGATGACTTCGCGTTTTTATTTCACCTTTCAGTGTGACTCCCCGTGACCAACCCTCTTCTTGTGAATGATTACCGTGACCAAAAAAAATATGGACATTTCCCTCACGTTTCCCTCCCTCTCTAGTTCCCGCACGCACCGCCCCAAACAACTGCCCCCCCCATTCCAAAGCAACCCTACCTCTAACTTTCCAATCTGGACCTTCCTTCCCTTCTACTTCCTTCATTAACGTACCCCCGTTCAATCCACTTTGATAACACATCTTGCACGACACACCCCCCCTTTCTTTCCATAGGCAACTCCAAAAACCCCCTCAAATGAGACCTCCCCCTCTCCCCCCCATACAATCGGAAACCCTCCGGCCCTCAAGTCGAAACCTTCCCTTGTATTTTCGCCCGTTATTCCACCAACCGGATCTGCCTTCAACTCGCCAAAAAACCTCTTTGGCCCTTTTTGTTGTATATGCTAGGTTCTCGTTCCATGGTTCCTACAACCCTCGAATTCCTTGTTTTGCATCTTTTCTTATTGCCATTTTCTTTTTTAAATAGATTGGCTAAGTTTTTTACTACATTTTCGAGAGATTTCTCTTGATCTTGGTGAGGGGTTCCCCTTTCTTTGGGGGTGTAACTGGATTATGTGTGTCTTTCCTTCTCAGCTGCGTTGTCCGGAAGGCCCAGGATTTAGAAAAACCATGGGTTTTCTCCATAAGTGACATTTTATTCTTTTTAGAAAGTTGTTTGTCCCTTTCCTTTTTTTATGGCGATTTTGCGGGCCTGCTGCGACCTGAGAAGCCGTGTGATTGGGAAAATAAGGTCTTTTTCGCTTTTCCCCCTTTTTCTACTGCCCCTCCTGTTGTTAGAGGTCCAGGTGAAATCAGTTTTCCGACGGCGGACGCTCATACCTTCCAATTTTTTCCCTTTTGACGAGTTTTTTTCCCCCAACTGAGACTCTGTTGCATGCATCTTTGGAGATTGGTGTCCCGTTGCCTTGCTTTCCTCCCTTTGTTAATGAGTTCAGTAGTCGCTTTTCATTTTGAACTCTCTGACTAGTGCTTTCTTTACAGGAATTCGTTTTTGACTTTCACATATTTGAGGAGGGGAGAAATGTTGTTGGAGGGGATTCGTTTCCTTCTAGTAGGAAACCACCCAGCCCCCCTTGGGATTTTTGTTTTTTTTAGAGGACGACGGACCTCACCGTTAAATTTGAATCATCCTCCCTTCCCTTTTCTTGACCGGAGATGCATTTGTTTGTTTCCAATAGCTCCTTTTTGGATATTGTTTAAAAGAGTAGACTAGCAACCTTTCCAGGTGACTCTCGGGTTCTGGAAAAAACTCCTTTTGTGGTGGACTTCCATTTTTCCCTTTGCACGGTTTTTCAGTTTACCGTGGATCGTATGTCCTGGCACGTTGCCGCCCTGCGGTGAGGGCTTTTGCTTTCTCATTTCCTCCCCCCCGGGCACCCCGAGCCATGGTGTTTTTTTGACCAGACCCGGGACGTCACTTCTTTTTTTTAAGAACATTTTCCCTTACCGTTTTGCCTTTTTTCCCACGACGCCTGCCCCAATCTTAGCAATTTCCTGGGAACCCACACCAACCATAACCCTTGACAGTACTTGTGTTTCTCTTTACTTCCTGAGGGATAGGTTGCCCCCTAGTCTTTATGTGTGGTGTGAGCTTTCAGTAAAATTGGTCCTCCCTCCCCCAAGTGAATAGGTTGGGTGGAAAAACTTTTTTCATGTTTTTGTTCTGGCAGGCAGTACGCCACCGTTTTCCCCCCCCCCCCCTTTGCCCGTTTTCTCTTTCTCTCTCGCTGATCTTTTTAAAATCATTTTTTCGGTTTGTGCCTTTCTTAAAACCATTGGTTGTTGTTCGCGTTTGTCCCTTTCTCTCCCCTGTCACTTTCTCCTCCGGCTCTTTTCAGTTAATAATTTTTCATTTTCCGTGTTCTCTCCTTCCGATGAAGTTTGCCGGTTTATGTCTCCTTTAGGATCCATGGTTATTCTTGCGTTTTGTGTTCCACACCGCGCCTTTTCGTGGCTGCATACCCGCACCCCAAGTTTTCGAGCTTTCTGTTTTCTTTTTGGAGATTCATCGGCATTTTTTTTTTTTTTTAGCTTGCCTCCGCTTCTTCCGGACCGCTCTTTTGTTAATTTCGATACCCCCAACTTCAAGCCTTTTTCTTTTTCCCTGGGCACAATCCCCCCCCCCCCCCCCCCCAAGTTCTCTTTCAAAATCTTCGGAAGGCGTCCCCCGAGTTCCTTTCTCGAACGTTTGCCTTATGTTCCAGTTCGTCCCCCCTCTTTTCCCTGGTGGATGATCTTCAGTACCCCTTTTGCCCTCCGTAAAGCGATGGTCAGCATGTTTTTACCCCCCCCATCTGCCCTCATGTCATCCAGCACAAACCCACCCCAGCTTTCCGTGCCCGCTCCTCCCAAAAGTTTTTCGTGTGATTCGTGCCTTTTTCCCCCCAAACTACGGATTTTCCCATCATTTTCCCATATTTTTCCTTTTCCTTTTGTTCGAAACGTTTACCATCCTGGTTTCCGGACGACTCGGTCCGCTCCCG
>Ga0179593_1333971_pt1 | contig 11176 bp, 13 predicted proteins | sample CZODoug2_1_08_16_FD_185931 | JGI IMG/M metagenome (GOLD analysis project Ga0179593, IMG submission 185931) | Vadose zone soil fungal communities from Angelo Coast Range Reserve, California, USA - CZODoug2_1_08_16fungal (PacBio error correction) | ecosystem: Environmental > Terrestrial > Soil >... | reverse complement strand
ACCGTGGTCTCGTCATGATCCACCTCTTTAAGATGCTCGTCGCTTTTCCCAAATCCTCAGCCGGTTTTCTTTCAATGGGTTGTCCCGGTTTTCCTTCTAGACAGTGAGAAAATCCCAAAAAATCCCCCCCCCCTCTTCTTTTTTCGGGGGGCGATTTCGGTGATTCCGGAGTGGGTCCGCTTTCGGAGTGCATCTCCCCCTAGACGCGGTTTTTTAACTCCCAAGCGATAGATGCTTGTAGACGTCCCTTGTGTATCACCCTTCTTTTTCGTCCTCTTCCGGTGTCTCGTGCTGTCCCCCCCCACTCTCTTTTTTTGGGAATACCATGGAGCATTTGGGCACGACCCGCCCCGTCGGGTTCTTTTGCATTTTGCGTGCGAAACCGATCGCGTCTTGGTTTCCTTACAAGGATGCCCCGGCCCATGTCTTCGCTAAGTTAACGCGACCCAAAAGACAATGCGAAACCAAGTTGCCACTCACGTCCACCTTCTTACTGCTGGTATTCTCTCATATTCGCCTGTCGCTGCCGCCCCCCTTTTATCTTTTTAGATGAGGCTACGGCTGTTTGGTCTTCCCCTTGACGAGCTCAGGCCAAAAGCCGCCTTTACATCGCCGGAAAACGCGCCGCCCTGTGTATATTTGCTTCGATCCGTTACGTTTTTTCCTTGGGGCATCTGAGTTCAAACTTCTCTCTCCCTTTGCGAACCCTTGAGGCTGGCCATTTTCTCCTAAGTGTTTTCGATAACTCGACTCTGCTTCCTGCCAGTGGCCCTCGATTCGTTTCCCCGTTATGGATGTTTTTTGCACGGCCTCTAGAAGGAGAATCCCGAAACGCCTGGTCGCCAAGTTGCGCTCTTTCCCCCTTTTCTCGGCGATTTTTTCTGATTTTCATTCACCCCGGCCTGGCCTTGCGGCTGGGACTAGTTCCAGTCTCTTTTTTTCCCCCTTACAGCCCTACCAGAATGGCCCCGAACTCGTCCCGTTTTTGGACGCTTTTGTTCTCTGACTTGCTAGACGTGTTGAGGCTTCTGTTGATTTTTTTCTTCTGCGCCCAACGGCGTGTATTGATTGAAATCTTTGTACCCGCGCGATGAAAAGCCTCTCTATCCGTTGACGGTCGCCTCCGTTCTCCCTTTTTCCCGACGCGTCTCTTCCCTCCCCATAGCGCGAATCGGTGCCCCACTTCTTCCTGGCTGACAAAGAATTCCAGCGTCCTCGCCCCCCGATTGCAATATCTCTCTTTTTTTTTTTTGGGTCAGTTCGTCAAAAAAACCGAATCTTTTCCTGCGCCTTTTCTTTCGGGTTACTACAACGTGGTTCCCCCGGCCGGTTTTCTTGAATCGACGAACGCAGATTGCCCCCTTCCTTTCTACCAGCCTTCTCGACCGCTCCAACGCCAGATGTTGGAAGCAGATTGAGTTTTCTCTCCCTTCCCTCTCCCTTTCCGCCGTTCTCTTTGCCAGGTGACGGCCCGGCGCACTACCGCTTTGACGCAGATCCTCCGGGAGTATTCGGTTCCATTGGCCTTCGCCGGGTCTTGCAAAAGACACGCACGGAAAATGTCTTTGGACCTCCCCTTCCCGACAGGAGTTCCGTCTCCTTGTAACTCCTGAAACTGCTCTCGTATGGTTTCTGAAATTGAACCGTTTTCTGGTCCTTTTTTTCCCCTCCTCCTTTTCTGTGGTGAACCCAGAGCGGCTTTAGCCTGTCTTTCCCCCTGTTTCTGAGGTGTCTAGATCTGATAACAGTTGATTGTTTACCGTCCCTAGGTGGCGTTTCGAGTTTCCTCCGGGCGCTTTATTACGTCTTCCTTTCGGTTCTCGCGGACCCACCAGTTGACCCACTTGTCGGACTCTTCCAATCCTCCTTTGTGGTGTTGAGCTAGATTTCCTCTCTTTTTAGATGTGGCCAGTTTGTCGACGCCCGCTCCCTCCAGTTAGCCTTCTTGACTGACCCAGTCTCTTCCCTCCGAGCCCCTGCGCCCCCCGGCATTTCCAGGGCTCACGGTGATCTTTGAATCCACCCTCCTGGAAGTTGTTCGCCCCCTCCCGGAGAACTGGTCGTCTTCCTGTATTTAGCTGGTTGATTGGAGAAAACTGGTTTCCCCTTCAAGCCCCCCCGCTATCTCCTTTTTTTATTGATTTTTCCTTCTTCAGTTTTCTTTTTTTTTCGTCCGACCGATGTGGGTTGTTTTGTCTTTTCCCATAAGCCTGGCCTTCCTTTTTCCCTCATCTACTGGTTTTCTACGAGCCTTTTTTCGTTTTTGAGCCACTTTCCCAAGCTCGGTCCCTGCTTTTGCGTCTGGATAGAACCACTCCTGAGTCCACGGCGTTGTTTTTCTTTTGTGAGGATACCTGTTTCAGGATGGTGCGCGGAGGTGAGGCGATCAGATCGATGAAGAGCGTTCACAAGCGTGCCGTCACGGCACTTCCACGTCGGCGGCAGTTCTTTTTGCCCTTCAATCTCGCCGAAAGCACTTCCCGATAGCTCGTGCTTCTCCGGGTACGCTGGTCCCGCGGGGTCTCTTGCGAAACCTTGTTCGTCTGCTTCCGCTATTTTTTTTTTTTTTGTAGTACGTTCGGTGTCGCCCCCTTTTCTCGCGGTAGTGTCAAGTCCGTTCTTCGCTTTTTGTAATCGCGCCGGTTTTCTCGATTCCACTCCACAGCCTGGGGTCTTCTTTTTGATAAAGACCTTCTCCCCGCAACTTCACCTGAGCATCCTCATGAGCCGCAATCGACTCTTACACCATGCCCTCTCTTGCTGCCCTTCTGGTAGGGGTTCCTGGTCAGCGTCCTCTTCCGCTTCCCAGCCCTGAAAGAGCCCTTCGTGACTGACCTCTCCCTTTTCCGATCCGGGCAGAGCGACCGTTTTTTGGTCAGTCCTTTTCTTGATTTCCTTTTTGAGAAGTGCACAAAGCTCCCCTGTCTCCTCGAGGGTACCCCCTTTCTTGGCCCTCAGAGAGCCGTGACGTCTCTTGCTCCTCTCCAGATCGGTCCCTCCCACCTGTTTTTTCTTTTCGTGCGCACTGAGCGCACGTGTTGTCCCGATTGCACCAGCGTTTTACCCCAACGTACGCTAATATCGCTGCTTTCCTCGCCTATTTCTTTTTTTCACCTTCTTCAGGTAGTGTTTTTGTTTCAGTCCTCGTGGGGCATCAGCCTGTGAGCCTGATCTCTTCCCTCACGTGGAATAGTGCGTCCTGCTGCCCAAAATCTCCTGGATCTTTAACCAAGTCCTCGATATGTCTGTCTTTCCCCTTAGAATCCCTTTGTTTTTTTTTCGAGGTTTCTTTTCCGCAAGCAGATTGGTGTCTTTGGCAGTCAGAGGCGGTGAACCCCTTCCCCGATGTCTTTCGAAAGGACCGGCGAACTACGCCTCGGGGTCGTAGTTCACCCGCTCCTTTTGTTCTTTTCCACTCTCGATGTTTCATCGTCTCCCCCAGGAAGGAGTCCTTCGCTGTTGGGATTCCACCCCCCTTCTCCGGGCAAGGCAGCCGATCCGCGGTTTCTCTCCCCCTCTATGGTTTAGAGTTCTTCCCATTCTTCCCCACACGGAGAACCGACACTCGTTCACCCCTTCCGCTTTTGCTCTGGGTGGGTTTTTATTTCCCATGGCTATTTCGTACGTTTTAATAACCATATTGACAACTTCCCCCGGCTAAGGGATTTCGGCCGTGAGCATCTTCTGCGTTGTCTTCTTCTATTTCTCCAGATTTATTCTTTTTCCTCCTTTTTTTTTTTTCAGAGAGTATTCCTGATTTTTGCAATGATCGCATGCAACCCCGCAGAAGAGGTAGTTTCCCCCTCCTTTTAGACGGTTTACTCTCTTTTTTCCGTTCCTCCAGAGGCGCCGTGTTTTGACTTAACCACCCCCCCAAATAGTTTCCCGAGGCCCCTTTGGGCGCTATATTTTTGTTTCTGGGGGGCTTTCTTTTCTCTCAACGATCGAGGTGGATCCCGCCCTCTGCGTGCTTCCGGGAAGAGTTCTCATTACTTTTTTTATACCCACCCCCCAGCGGACTCGCCGTCCGTAAGGTTTCTGTAAAATCTTCTCCTTTTGTGCTTTTATCCCATTTTCCCTCTGCCTTGGTTACTCTACCCCTTTTCCCCGTCAGTATTGCGGACGGTTCCGTGCGCACCGATCGCTTTCAAGGGTGTTCTGCATATCATGTCCTTTCCAGTAACTTTTCCCTCGACAACCTCCCTTACCCCAGTGTCCACTACGACCATCTCGCTGCTCCTTTTAGATGCCCCTTTATTGGGCTTCTCGCTCATATTACCCCGGTTCGTCACTATATTTTTCTTGCTTTGATGCAAATCCGAGTCTTCATTCCCCCCCCCTCCGAGAACCTTGTGAGTTTTCCCCTCCCCGGTCACCCCTCTTGCTACCTTGATTTTTTTTTCTATTCTCAGGATATTGAGGCCTTCTTACTTGTTTTCGATTGGGTCATCCCTATCCCACGGATAGCTCCCCTTTCCCCCTTCCTGCTCCAGTGTTTTGCTTCCTTTTTTGTTTTGCAATCTCGGAACGATTCCTCTTTCCTCTGCCTTCCTGCCTTTTTTTACCCTAGATGTCTTCTTGTCGGATTGTTGAAAGGCCTCTCTCAGGCCCCCTCCGCAGTCCAAGCCTGCGTTTCTTCCTCATTTTTCTTGTGACCTCTCCCGGCAGGCTCTTTTGTATGATTACTGAAGTCCCGCAGGGCTTGCCTTCTGGGTACTTCCCCGGTTTGTTCGTTCCTTTTAACCTTCACTACCCCTCTGGCACTCAGAGGCCCTTTTATGTTTTGTTTTTCCGCTCGAGGGGCGGCTCATGAAGATCTGCTCGACTGTGTTCGTCCGTTGCTTCGGCTCTAAACTCGGCGACCCGAGTTGTTCTTTCCTTTACACACCCCAGACCCATGCGCTTTCCCCGCGCTACTTTTCGCGGTAGCCAGATTCCTAGTCTAATTCCTTCTCCCCTAAAGCACCACTCTGAGCGAATCCTTGCGTAGCTCCTTTTCGTTCCCAACTAGGATTATAGTTAAGAACTCTTGGCCACTATCTATGTGAGGGGTTCCAGTTTTCTCTCCCTTCCCTCTCTTCCATTACGCGTGGCATTTCGTCTGAACGCTGGAAAAGACGGAAGGGTTCCCCCCCTCTTTTTATTTTTTTTTCCTATCGCTGCAACATCCCGGCAGCCCCTTTTTTTCTCTACCCTTCCCCTCATATGGAAGCCGAGTTCTTCGCTCCTACTGCCGAGTCCCCTTCCTCTTCGTTTTCAGGGCGTGCCACTTAGTGCCTTAACGCCGCCGCTCTGGAAGCGCCCCCCCTCCAGTGATCTTTTTCTTTTTTTCTTTCCTTTTCCTCTGACCCCACCAACGACCAAGTCGGGATGCCGACTTCCCCCCGCCCGGCGCTTACCGCATATTGCCCCCTCCGACAACTTTTTTCTTCCCCCTGTGGGGGATGACATGGGGAACCCTTTGTCGCCGACTTTTCGAGCCTGCTTGTGTAACCCATTCTTCCCTTCCTTTTTCTTTTTCAGAACAAATGGTCAGGCTTTTGGAGTCGCTCTTTTCCCACGGTGCTTCGGTCACGGAAAGTCTTGGCTTTCTCGTTTTTTTTTAGGGCGTCTTTTCTGCCTCCCCCTTCCGTAGTAGTAGGTTCGACGAGATTCCCAGTCGACAATTAGCCCCCCCCCTTCTCTCTCCTCCTCCCTACGTGGTTTTTGGTTGAGCTCGTTCCCTCTTTTTTTCGATGGAAGCCGCTCGCACACGTTACAGAACCTGACGGACTTTCCTCCCGGTTTTCTCCCACTTTCTCGCCACCGACTGCCGGTTCCTCGACTTCGCTAGCAGTCACTCTTCCTTTTGAACGCAGTGCTTTTTCTTCCTGGTTTTCACAAGGGTCCTCGCTTGGGAGATAGGTGAGACTGGTCCCCTTTTCACCCGCGCGAGTTTCTTTGCTGTTTTGTCCTTTTTTCTTCATATCACAGCTGTCGGGTTTTTCTTGGGCCCTCCGCCTCTTTCCAGTTGCGAACTTTTTTTCTGGTTTTTTAGATTTTTTATGCGCACGTTGCCCTTGCAATTTCTCCGAGGCATTCGGCCCTTCCTTTTTGTTTTCCCCTCCTCGGCCCTCGGCGTTGGGCCGTGTTTCTTCTCGATAAATTGGAGCCAGGATGGTTGCCGCTGCTGTAGCCCGCCTCTCCTTTCGGTTCAAGCGGGTTGTATCCCTCTCTCGGTAATTCCCCCCTCTTCTTTCCTCTCCTCCTCCCTCCATCAGAGATTTCATCTCTTCTGATCGCTGTAGGAATTTTTTTTCCCTGCCCGCCAACTGTGCTTCATCGAGTCCGCTCGATGGGATGTTTTTTCTTGGGCGTTTTCCTTGGTTCTCTGCTCGGAGATCTCGCTGCCAATGCGGCGGTTGTACTCTCTTTTAAATCCCTGCCGTGTCTTCCGTGCAGGAAAGCCTCTCCTCCCATCGCAACCACCGTCTTTCTCATCTCTCGCCGCCCCTCGCCTTGAACCAGATTCCTTTGCTTTCCATTTTTTTTGGCTGTCGGGTCCGCGTCCGTCTGTCCCCGCTTCCAGCTACAGAGAACCCTTCTTTCTTTGGACCACATCCTCCTCCTCCTTTTATCGGTAAGAGAGAACGTGTCAGTATTGCGGTTTTCTAGTCTTCTCTGGATTTCCCCTCCTCCCTTTTTCCTATCGGTAAACTTGATTTTGAGCGATTCTATCTTTCTAGGATGAGGAGGCCCAGTTGAGAGAGGCCCCCCCCCCCGGCTTGCCTGACAGTGCTAACCTTGGCTTTTGGTTTGAAACAGATTCCCCCCATCCCCCCTTTCCTCGGCATCATAGTTCGATCGTTCGTACTGGCGTCTCCTGTTCCGCCCTCTTCCCCGGTCGTTTTTTCTTCTTGCGGTCATCAGACTTTGGCTTGCCTACGCGCATCAACCAGTTTTCAAACGTCGCCGCAGCGTCCACAAGCTGCATGATTTCTTCACAAGAGTGCATCCTCTTGAGTTGGCTTCTTCCTTTTTCATCAGTGCAATTGTGGTATCGTTCTTTAGTTTAACGCCCTCTTGCTTCTTTATGAAGGCAGTGCCACCTTCTCTATTTTGCTCTCTTAGCCACTATGACGGGGTAGTTGTCTGAGCCATGTTATTCCCCCCCACCTCCCCGCTTTTTCCCTCGGAACCGGGACGTTCTCTTCTTGGTGGGAGTCCCAAAATGTTTTTCTCCTTCGCACTGATCGCCTTTTGAGCTTGACCCTCCTCTTTTTTGATCTTCAAGGTTTTTTTCCAACCTTTTTTCCTTACCATGGACTTTTTGACCGCCCCCGGGCAGCTGTCTCGTTGTGTTTTGTGTCCTCTTTTCTTCCCTTTCTTCATGAACCGTTTCCCCCTTTCTACACAGGTTCCCGGGCTTGGCCGCCTCGAATTCTGCGGGTTGATGTGCGCATGTTCCTTATTGATCCTTTCCTCCCTCCTTTTTGTTTTTGTTTGATCTATAAAGAGTGGGTCTTCTTTCTTCCACTCTACTTCTTTTTTTTTTTTTATCCCCCTCTTATTTAGCCGGTGTACTTTTTCAGTTTTCCCCCACTTTACTTCCTTCAGGCTAGTTGATTTTCCTTTTCCACCCCACCCACAATATGTACGCGTTTTTTTCTCCTTCTTTTCTTTTTGTGAGCGATGATTTTCCACCGCTTCGCGGTTTCTTCATACGCGTCTCTTCTCTGACAGTATCACTAAGACTTTGTCCCCAAAGAGACGTTTTTTTCCGTCATGTTCTTCTGTTACACCATCTATCGGTTTTCTTTAATCCCCTTTTCGCGTCGTTTTGCACTTCCTGAACAGTCGGTTCGCTTGCGCAGGGCTTTCTCACAGTCTCGAGGTTTGATTTTCTTATTCGACCCCCCTCTCTCTCGCTCCAGTACCTCCCCCCCGCATGGAGACCTACCTTCCCCCATCCTCCCCATTATCGAGCCGCTTTTTCTGAGTAGATCCCTTTTTGCACGCTTCCCCTCTTTCCCCGGTTTTTCCCGCTATAGAAGGCACTGTGTTCCCAAAGCACGAGTGTTCCCCCTTTGCCCCAAGACTCCCCTTTTTTCTTATTTTCGGAAAAGTAGAGCCATGCTCGCGAGATTCGCAGATCTGAGTCCTGTTCTTACTTTTTTTTACTCTGGTTGGTTTTTCCTTCTACAGGATAGATACTTTTCACTTCCTTTTCCAGTGTTTCCTTCATATTAGAGATGGATCCTCTCCGAATCACTTGACTCTGCTGCCAAGTACAGTGGTCCCATTCTTATTCTCTTCTTGAATAGTGTGCCGTATCTTCTTTCCTCTCCACATTCTTCTTTCTGGCTGATTTCATTACCGGGCTCTTCCGATGGTGGTCTTTCTGAATTCCCCTCTACTTTCTTTCCCGCTTGTAATACTTAAAGGAGTTGGACCCTTCCCCCCCCCTCCAGACTGGCACAAGACCTTATTCTTTTGACTCGCTTTGTGGATTCCCTTGACTCTGATAGACGTTTTTTTATGCCTGCGGATTTTCTCCCCCCCTCTTTTTTCGCCCTTTTGATTGGACCCTACAGCTGATGACACGCGATCCTTTTTTCTTTTTTCTCCCCTCTTTTCGTACCAGGCTCCCTTCCCCTCTTCCCCAAGTCTGAAAGACCTTATTCTACTCGCTGAGCGACGCCTTTCTGTCTTCCCTCATTCCCCATGTTCTCTGCTTCCCCCCGACCTCTATATGGAGTTTCTTTAGGTTAGAGTATCTTCCGATATGTCACTTCCGTTCCTTTTTTTTCCCTCTCTGTCCAATCGGCAGGGGTCCTTTTTCCTTTTGACGACACTGGAACTAATGAGATCCCCTCTTTTTGATCCTTGGCCACGCCGAATGTTTCTTCGGAGTTTTCGCGCCCGCTGCCTTACTGACGTCCGGATCTGTAACCCGTTCCTTAATTGAGCCCCCTCCTGTCCTTTTTCGTCGATCCCTCCCTTCAGTCTCGGCACTCGGGCATGCTGCTTCTCCCTTGCCAAGGACAAACAAAAGCCTTTTTTTCTCCGCCCTTCCCTCCTTCTTCTTTCCGCATCTTCCCCCCGTAAAGTCAACTGGCTTTTCTTTTGTGGTCTGCCAGGACCCGTTTTCGCCCGGCTCCCAGCGAGCACCTGCTGGTGACCACCCCGTCTTCCAGTTTTTCTTTTTTTCTGACCCACTGGTCCAGGAGGGTGGATGCGTTTTTTTTTTTGGGTCCCTTCACCATTTTGGGTGGTCTTCTCCGTGTCGAAGGGCGATTAACCTCCCAGTTTTTTTTTTCTTCTCTTTCCCCGTAGGTAAAAGAGGCCCCTCCTTCTTCCCATCCTTTTTTTTTTGTTTTTTCTTTTTTCCGAGCTTGTCGACTGGGGGTTCCGATTTCCTTCTCTTCTTTCTACCATTCGCCCCCCTTTAAAACCTGAGCTCGCCTACTTGCCGGCACCGCCTCCTTTTTTCCCATTGCGCCTCCCCCCTTTCCTGTGGAACCACGTGTAGCCCTCCTTTTTGACTTTTTTATTTGTCCCCTGCATTTGCTCAGCTTGGAGATCTTTTTTGAACAAGTTGGTCCTTTTCCTTCCCTCTATCTGAAGTTTAGTGTTTCCGGGTATGCTCTTTCTGGTGCCCAGTATTTCCTTCTTCCCCTCTTTTCTTTGGTGGGTCCTTTTGGCTCCGACGAGGCATTCAGTGTCGACCCTGTTTTTCTTCAAGGAGCGGTGTTTGCGCCCCTTCCTTTCCCTACTCCGGCGGCTTTCCTCTTTAGGATTGTTCCATTTCCCTCCACGGCAGTTGTCCCTTTTTTTCCCTTTGATTTCTAAAATTTTTATCAGGTTCTTTTTCCTCTGCGTTCTTCTATTTTCTTGCAGCTTTTCCCTCTTTCGTCACTCACGGAAAATAGCGGATCTTTTATCTTTCGGAATTCCCTCCCCTCCCTTCCTCTCTCGTTCCTTCTCCTTTGAGATGAGGTCCATATTTTTTCTTTCCGGTCGCGCCTTTTGCGCTGTATGGGATGGCGCGTAGTTTGGCTGCTTGCTCTGTCTCCTTGCAGCAAAAGTATCTCCTGAATCGCGCTTTTTTTTCTTTTTCCCCTCCCCCTGGGGATCATAGATGAGAAAGCGCTCCTCCCCCCGAACCCTGTCTCTTATTAATGAGAATCCCCATTTTGAGTTTTCCCCATACTGACTTTTCTTGAATTGGTATTTGTATTTCATCTTTTTCCCTTCCCTTTACTTTACCAGAAGACCCTCTCCTTCTTGCCTTCTCGCCACATCGACGGCTCCGTCGATCGTCATTTTTTCTATCCCTGTTTTATGGATCGCCTTGAGCTTTTGCAAAAGTCTTTCCTCCGGTCTCGAGTAGTAACCATGCGTTGCTTCCTCTCTTTATCGTATAGGTCCCCTCTCGCTATTTAAACCAATGGAAGAAGAAGGAGCATTGAGCCCCCCCCTTTCCCGTTGTTAAATCGATCTACCACTGCGACCCATTACTAGTTTATCTCTTTCTCCTCTTCCTCGTCGCTTTCTTTCTTGGCCGATCTATCTCCACCTTGTCGGTTTTTCCTCTCTTGCTTGGGTCACCCCGAAGGTCGCTGCTATAGCTAGACCCCGTTTCCCTTTTCCTGCGCCTCGTTAAAAAGCTCAGGCTATCCCGCGCCGCGAGATTTCCGTATTATTGACCCACTGTATCTCCAGTTCTTGGGTCGCCCCCCCCTCCCCCACCCTCCCCCCCCCCATTTACTGGATTTGAAGACGATGGGAATTGGCAGTTCAGGCATGTTGACCACCTTTAAGTCCGATATGGGAGCAACGGGGCGACCGTCCTCCCTGGTCGTAGTGCCCACGATCCTCATGTCTTACCACGCTCGATGGGACAGCGCGACTTTTCCTTTTTTTCCCCCTTTTGCTTTTGATGACAAGTGATCCTTTGCACTTTTGCTACTGAGTTCCTTTTCACCTCCTCTCTTGGCGAGACACGTCTCCTCTCCCCAAAAAGAGAACAAGTTCCCTTTTCCGTTTCCTCCGGCTCGAGTCGGTGGGGGGTTTGCTATTCCTTATAACTCAGGGCGGAATGCAACCGTGCGACCCTTTCTTTCCCCGGCACCTTGCGTGATGCGAAAGCGCTTTCTGAGGGTGTATTTTGAGTCCTTTGGTTTTTTTTTCCCGC
>Ga0179593_1515982_pt1 | contig 11177 bp, 12 predicted proteins | sample CZODoug2_1_08_16_FD_185931 | JGI IMG/M metagenome (GOLD analysis project Ga0179593, IMG submission 185931) | Vadose zone soil fungal communities from Angelo Coast Range Reserve, California, USA - CZODoug2_1_08_16fungal (PacBio error correction) | ecosystem: Environmental > Terrestrial > Soil >... | reverse complement strand
GGGCGATCCTCCCCTTTTTTTTTTTTTTATTGTTAAGGTTTGGTTTTTTTGGCGATATCCTGCGAACAGTTTTTTCTTTTTTTTGATAGGACCGCATTGGATCTTCTCCCCCCTGGGCTTTCCAATTGACAGACCGCCCTTCCTTTCTTTAGACGTGATTAGTCTTCCCCAGAAGTTCCCTTCCCTCTTCTTGAAGTTCGTTTTCTCTGGTTAGTGATTGCTTTCCCCCCTTTTCTCCCCAGTCCAATTTGGGCGCAACACCTCCCTCGGCGACCTTGCGTTCTTTTCTTATTAACAGGGCCGTGGGTCCTTTTTCCTCCCCTTTCTACTGGAGATTTTCCCCCTTCGAGTACTCTTCCCCTCCGCCTCCTCAGGGATGAATTTTTTCTCATTTTTTTGAGTGGAGCGCTTTTTGAGGAGATTTTTTTATTTTTTCTTCAATTAATGAACCTTTAAATGATCCTCCGGTGACCTCTTTCAAGTCAGATATTTTTCAGTTGGCCCCCTCCCCCCCGTGCCCATTAAACTTCCTTTCCAGCCACATTTTCTGTGGGGTTTCAACTTCCTTATTGATCTTCTACTTGCTTCCTTTTTGGTTGTAAGTTGTTTTATTTCCGATTCCGTATTCCCCTGTTTGAGGGTCTTTTTTTTTTCCTCGACGATGTTGTCTCCTGCAGTTCGCCGACCACGCCCTTTTCTCGGTTTTCTTCTTTTTCTTCGGCCGTTTGGAACGAGAGAGCCTTGTCCTGATATCCTGCGCTTTCGCGGCTTTTCGAAAGTTAAAGTTGAGGCTGATCTCTTATTTGCTCGTTCATAGGCACACCGAGTTCCTTTTTTTCAGTTACGTTTTGTTCTATTTTTTTGGAATTTTTGTGAGTAGTTCTTTTTTTCCCCTTTTCATTTTTTGGACAATCTTTTCTCCCACTGTAGGAGCCCCTTTTCACCGGGGAAACATGGTTTTCTCATTTTTCGATAGGGACGATACTTCGTTTTTTTGACGGGTTTTGCTTTTTTCCCTTGGCTCTGCCGTGTCTTCGGGTGAACTCTGGGATTTAGCTTCCCCCCCTTTCCCCCTTCGAGATTTTATGTCAATGGATCCGTTTTTGGTTTGACTGCACCACAGGTTCCTCGGACCTATCCTTCCTACTACCACGAAGGTTTTTTTGTCTTTTTGTGTTTTTCCCCCCCCCCGCATTGCGCCTCCCCCCCCCCTTGAAATTCCTTTGTTTCGAGGTGATGTTTAATTGCTGACTCTTTCCCCTTCTTTTTTTTTTCCTCTCAACGAACGCCGATCTTTTCATGGAGGAACTCCCCCCCCCGTCACCCCTTCGATAGTGGCCCTCCCCCCCCCCCAACGCACAGGCCCCTGGCAACCCCCAGGTCCTTCGGCCCCTGTCTTTTTTTTTTCTTTTTTTTCCTTTCTTTTTCAAGGAATTTCGCTCGATTGAGGGTAGGCAGAAGTCCTGTTCGATCCCTTTTTTTTTTTTTCCCCTTCCGTTAACATGTTTTTTCAATTTCTATGCCAAATTATCCTGGTTTCCAACCATTGCAGGGGACCAATTCACCCCCCCATCTAACTCACCTTTTTTGTGCGAAAGTCCGTCACACCCCCCACTCTGACAAAGAGAAGCCTTTGAACCATCAAACCTTTCCTTGCTTCGGCTTTTTTTTTTTTTTGTCCTCCATTATGAGTCTTTTTTCAAACGTCCTTTATCAATCCTCCCCGTCCTGCCCCTCCCCTCACCGCGGCAGAATTTTCCCTCCTCACACTTACCTTTTTTTTTCCCCCCCCCCCTCACAGGCAGTGCTTTGGGCATGTTTTTTCCTGAGACCGGACGCCTCCCTGTCGCAGCAATTTTCCCCTTACGAGTTTCGCGAACCTTTTGTATCCCATCGTTCAAAGTGTCCGGCCTGTTCGCTGCGCGTCTTTTTTTTTTTTTTTTTTTCTGTTGTTGTTTTTTTCCCTTTTTCCGAATTCACGTCACTTTCCAACTTGGCCCTTTCCTTTTCTCGTCGTACAGAGGGGTGGCTTTCTTTTTGTTTTTTTTTTTTTCCCCTTCCAGGAACCTTCTTTCCTCCTCAAACGGCCGCCTTTTTATTCCAGCGGCTACAAATAAACCTTAGCGAATTTCCTTTTCAGAACCTATAGAAGAATCCACCCCTCTCCTTCTTCTGCTTCAGCTTACTTCCCCGGCGGATAGATTCCGGCCCTTGCGTGAAGCGTTCTTTTGTCTTTGGTCGCTGATTCCTCCCCCCTTGCCAATTACGCGTCCGATACCCCTCCCCTTTTCTCCCAGACGCTCCTATCTTACTCCTCGTGGTTGTTGTTGTCCTTTTCTCTGGTATGATGGATCGCGGGAATGATTCATTCTTTCGGGATTGACCCGGTGGGCTTTTTTGCGCCAACCCATTCCCCCCCCCCCTTTCGCACCCGCGCAAGGGGCTTTTTTCCCTTTCCTCTTCTCTCCCCGGTTAACACTCTTTTTCCTAGAGAAATATGGGTAGTTTCCGGATAGTTCAGGTTCGATACTTCCAACTCCTCCTTTTTTTCCAGCTACGGTCTTTTGAGATCGTAAGGCTTTTTTTCTTTTTAATGGGGCACCCTTTTTCCCTCACAAGGTACGCCGCCGTTGAGGAGGCCCCATTGCCATTTGTTGTATTCGTTCAAAACCCAACCCCCCCCCCTCCCCCCCCACTTCCCCCCATAACCTCCCCTTTTGGGCAAAACACCCTCCTGGGTCGTCGGCGATTTCCCTTTGGTTCCCACCCTTATGAGGAAGAAGGTTCCGAGGCTTTTTTCCGGTCCCCCCCTTCCTTTTTTTTCCAGTACACACGTGTCACAGGCAGGCTGGTGTTGAAAGTTCTGTTCGGGTCCGTTTTCCCTTTCTTTTCTATTCGCTGAAAGTTTGCTTTTTTTGTTCCTTCACCCTCCTTTTTAGATCCGTGCGGACGTGCCCCCCCCGATAACCCGTCCCTCTTAGCTTTGAATGTTTAAGCCGCTTTCTTTCTTTCCGACATGTTCCCTTTTTTGTGCCGCGGTACTTTTTTTTCCCCCGGCGTTTTCATACAAAGTGCTTTAGATTGTCCTTGTTTTTGCCTCATGTTGTGAAAAGTGACGATCCCCCCCTCCCCCCCCTTTTTTGCAAGTACCCCCCCCCCCCCCCCCCGGGCCGAACAGTTTCGTTTCCACGCCTGGCACACGATTCCGTCTTTTTTGTCGGGCTGAGCCCCTCTCTTTCCTTTGCCGCCAAAAGGAGTTGCGACGAATTTTTCCCCTTTTTTTCCTTTTGTCAAGGGTGCTGCTTTTTTTTTCCTTTTGGGCTATATCGCACGGCTCTTTCACGAGTGCTCATCTTCGTGTTTCTTTTCAGTGTGCACATCAAGGAACATCTCCCTTTTCCCTCTTTCCCTGGCGAAGGCACCTTCTTTAAGAAGCAGGCCCGTGGTTTTTTTTCCTTCACCCGCCGGCGATATTCAGGATTTTGATCAAACCCGGGTCCTCTTTTTTTCTACGTCTTTACGAGTGTCTTTCCTCCACCCATCCGCAATTTCTTCGTGTCGCAACCGTTTTGCCTGGCTACCGTCGAAGAGAGCTTCTGTGAAGAGGGGCCGCCTTTCCCCGGTCAGACCTGTTCTCCCTTTTTTTCGCAAGGTCCTCCCGAGAACAACCTAGGGCCCAGATAATCTACTCCTCTTTTTACAATTCGAAACCCCCACTGTTTTTTTCATTATTTTAGAGTGGCCTATGTTTCTGGCAAATTTTCCCCTGGCCAGGATTCCCTTTTTTCGTGAAACTTCGAAGATTCCCTTTCCCCCCTTGAAGTGGAGAAGTCCCCTTTTCTCTCGCTTTCCCCTCTCCGGCCGAAATAGGAATTGTCGGTTTTTTTCTTTCCCCTGAGACCCTGGGTGTTTTTTTTTTTTTTTTTTTTTTCCTTTCCGAACGACAACCCCTTCTTCCCATCGGAGTCCCCTTTTCGGAAAATGCCCCCTTACTTTTCCCTTCTTGAAAGAGTCAATCCCTTCTTTGCCCCAGGGATGGGTTTTTTTTTTTTTTCCTTCCTGGGAAAGTGCCTTTCTGGGCGCCGGAAAAATTCGCTCGCTTCGGAGGATTTCTCACCCTATTTTTAATGGTGAGAGACTGCTAACGCGCTCCCCCTCTTTTAACCCTCCATACTGGCTTTTTTGGCTGCATTTTGGCAGATCGCAGGGTTTTCCCCCCCCCTGGCCATTTTTCTTCGAGATGGGCCAATGCCCCCCCTTGCAAGGTTTTCCTCCCCCTTTTCCCCTGCAACCGCCGAGCATCTGCGCGAGATTATAGTGTCGCCGGCTCTTTCCAAGCCCGAGAGTCACAACACTCCTTTTCCTGCCAGGACCCCCTCTGTCCGATTCGTGGAGATGGCCTTCCGCTCGGCAAGGATAATTCCGCCCTCCCCCCCCTGTTCTTCTTTTCTTCCCCCCTTATGCATTTTTTTTCTAGGATCTCCCCACGCACCCCACCCCTCTCCCCCTTTCTGCCCTTCTCGCTTTTTTTTTTTTTTTTTTTTTTTTTTTTTGTTGTTGTGTAGAGCCCTTCGGGTCTTTGTCTTTTTTTGGGCGGGCTCCCCCCAGTCTTTCCCCCCCCCCCTTTTTTCTTGGTCTGAATTCCCTTCGGTGTGATCGCTTTTTTTATCTTTCTGAGTATAGACTGCCATTTTTCCCAAATTGAAGCTGTCGTTCCTCTTCCCCCTCCCCCCGGAGAGGGTTCTCCCTTTTCCCCCCGCAAGGGCTTGGTGATGCTTGAGGTCATATTGGCAAACATCCCATATATTTTTTTTTTTTTTTTTGCGATTTGTTCTTGAAGGTGTCTTCTGTGTACGCATGGCGCCTCTTCTTGAGCTTTTCCGAGCGCTGTCCCCAGGACCGCTCATCAGTTTCTTTTTGTTTTTACCTTTTCTGAGGCGGTTCTCTCGAACCATTTGAGTTGGGGGGATTTCAGTAATGATCCCCTCCCTCTCTTGGCCAGGGATCGTCGATATTTGGGCGGGCCAGGCCCCCGTTTTTTTTTCTCGCTTTTCCAGAAACATTAGGTTCCTTCCCCCTCTTGATGTTATCTCCTTTTTTTTTTTTTTTTCTTTGGAGAAAATTTGGTGGAGTTTCTACTCTGCACCCGGGTCGCCGTCCTGTAGAACGATTTTCTGTTTTTTCTTTACGAAACGGCGACCGCCAATTCAGATTTTTGAGGGGTCAAACCCGTCCTTCTCCTTGGAGAATCATTTTTTCTTTATGTCTCTCCTGAGCCCATGCGGCTTTTTTTTTCGAAGTTACCTTGAGCTTTTTGCTGGCCTTTTTTGCGGAAGAGGAAATTCCCCTTTTCCTCCCCCGTCACTGTGTGTCTCGCGCTTTTCCCAGGGTCAAATTTTGTCCTTTTTCCCCCTCTTCTCTTGTGGGCCCCGGGTGTGTTCTCGTACTGTAGTTCTACACCTTTTTGGAGAACCTTTTTTTTCCCCTGGTGATAACTTCCCCCCTTTCGTAATCGGGGAAAGTTCTGTTTGCTTCGGCGTCGAAGTAGTTTGGCTACCTTTTCAACCCTGTCGTATTTTCCCGGTTAGGTATCCTCTCTCAAGATAAGGTTTTTTCCCACAGGACATCCGGCCCCCCTGGTCGAATATAGAAGGTCCTCAAGGTCCCCTTTGCTTTTCCTGTATTTTTTGGTCCTTAGAAATGAATATGTATCTTTTCCCTTTCTTGTTCTGTTCCCCTCCCGATAGGTTTCTTTTCTTCACGAAAAAGGAAAGAGACCTTCTGTTTCTCCCCTTCGTGAAAGTCCCCCCCGTATTTTTATTCTTCCCCCCCTCCTGCACAACCTCCTTCCCCCCCCTCCTGGACAACAGAAGTTTTTTTCCTCCCCCCCCCACACGCGTTGCAGTCCCTCCTTCCTTTCCCCAGCCTCCCATTTTGAGAACCCCTCGGATTAGACTGGTCCCGTGCAGTTAACTCCCTTTTGACTTATATCCTGTCTGGTGGTCGTAACTGTTTCACCCCCCCTTTCCCCTCCAATTTGAACCTTCCGTTTGGGGCTTGACCGCTTGATAAGTACTTTTCCCCATTTAAACAAGTTCGTTTCTTAGACCCCGGGTTGAAAAGAGGTGTTCCCCCCCTCCCCCCCCCCACCCCGCAAGGCCTTCTTTAAGGGGAAGCCCTGCGGTGATAGGTCCTTGATAGATTTCCCCTTTTGAAGCCCTTTCCAAGGAGCACCTCCCCCTGCCGCGTAACAAGGGCTGAAAAAAAGGGTCCCCTTGCCCTTAACCCAACAGGGGAGTTTTTGAGCCTTTGGAGAAGTCTTCCCCTCTACAATGAGCCCCCCCTACAGGGTCGTTCTCTTTGAGACCAATTTTTCCTTCCCATCGTCAAGACCGTCCTGAGTGTGTGCCTGCGTCTGGTGATGGTGATTTTGGAAACGCCTGCCTCGCCCCCACTTAATGATGTGCAATTCCCCCCGGCGGCGTCCTCTTTTTTTTTGAAAATTAAAGAACCTTTCTCATCTCCCCCCTGCCGCCGCTTCCCACAGTAAAACCGCGCGGTCTTCTTTGGCTATAGACCATGAAAATATTAGCGTTCCCTCTTCTCTATTAGACTCTTTTCTCTGGGAGATCGGACCTCCGGCCCTTTGCAGAAGTGGGGAGAGGTTGTTTTCCCTTCCCGGAGAACTTTTTTTTTCGATTGACGGGCTCCGCGGTTCTCGGCAAAGCAGAGTTTGCTCTTTCCTCCTCTTCTTTTTCCTTTGATGAGATTAAGAGTATGATGGATCTTTTTTTTTTTCCCGGCGGACCCTCCGCGGGATTGGCCTGTTTCGGTCCCCTGCGCACACATTCCTTCGCACTTTGCTTTTCCCTGCCGGTCCAGGACGAAGTAAGCGAGCGCCTTCTTTTTTTTGCGTCGACCCTTTTCTTACTTAGCCATTAGCTACCGTTTTATTGTAGACGGCTTTTCCGGCGTTACTCTTCGACTTGGCAAGGGTCCCCCCCCCCTGCGACGGGCCTTTTTCCCAAGACACATTTCCTTTTCGTTGCGCACGGACCCACAACACGACCCACAACGCGAAGGGCAACCTTGTAATGTTTTCCCTTGCAGGGAACCCTTATGGGGTATGTAAAGGGTCCCCCCCGTATTTTGTCTGCTCTTCTGCGTTATCCTTTCCCCTTTCCATTGACGCAGTTCCCCCCTTCCTTCCCGTGGAGGTTGATTTGGCCCCGGTCCAGGGGTCCCTTTTATGCAGGGGCGGGCTTACACCCGTCCTAACGACGGACCTTCTTTTGATTCCCTCCCCCTAAATGGCTGCCGTAGAGGCAATTTTTTCAGACTTGGCTTTTTTTTTTCTGACTCCTATTTGAAACTTTTTTTTTCCTCTGACTGTTTTTTTCTTTCCCCACGAAAGTGATTGCAAATTTGAACTGGCATTCCCTTTGAAGATCCAGAACCACTTCACGGTCACGGAAAAAAGCTCCCGGTCTTTTTTTGTCCCCGACTTCGTCCCCCCCCTTTCCAACTGGTCGTGCCGCCGCTCTGTCTTCTTAGGACACTTCTTCGGCAGAATCATGTTTTTACCCCTCCAAGTTGATTGCTTTTCTTTTCTTCTTCTTTTTGGGGGGTTGGTTGTTTTTCCTTTTCATCCTCGCCGGCTTTTTCCCTCCTCGATCGCAGGGGGCGTCTGACGTCACCGGACCTTCTTTTCCCCCCTTTAAACTTCCCTTTATCTCACCTTTTGGCGTAAGTTGCATTGGTCTTTCTCCTTTGGTCCAGGGCTCTTCCCCCCCCCCCGATATTTCAGAACCGTCGTCTTCCCTTGGTGCTAAACTTTCTGGGCACGCCCTCTCCTTGTGGCGGGGAAATCCCTTGTTTTTTTCACGTTTTTTTTTTCTCTTCAAGGGCTACGTTCGCCGCAGGGGTTCTCCAACCGTCCCGAGTTTTTGATCCGTTAGAAAGGCATGTTTCCCCTTTTGTCTGCACGTTCCAAAAAGGTTCTCTGAACACCAGTGTCCCCGACTACGGTGGCCCCCCTTTTGACCCACCGAAAAAACAACCGGCCCTTTCCCCTTTTGATTTTTTTTTTTCTATGCGCGCGTTGGGCGGTAAGTTTCTTTGAACTTCTCCTCTCCCCCCCCAATGGGTTTTTTTTCCTTTTTATGATCATTCCGGCTCCCGGCGTTCAACCAGGGAAAGGTCGCCTTCTGGGCGACCTTTTTTTTCGGTGAGTTCGGCGCCCCCTTCTGACTCCCCTCCTTGGAGAACTCGTTGCCCCCGAACTTTCACGCTGGAAACTTTCAACCCCGAACTTTTTTTTTTTCAGCAAGTCTATCAGGAAGGTTTCCCTGGTGTTGATGCATCTTTTCCTCTTCCTTTTCCTGCTGGCCGCGGAACAAATTATCGTCTTGGCCCACTCTCGTCCTTAATTAAAATGACCCTTTTTCGCTAAAGCGCTCCCCTTCCCCCATGAGGGGTCTACCCCCTCGGAAGCGGCCTTTTTCTCGTTCTATTAAGGGTGAGGCCATTTTTCACAGTCACCTTCTCTTTCCTTGAGTCACGGAAAGGACCTGCAAGTCTAAATCGCCCCTTTCGGTTGTTCTTCCAATATTACGTTTCCTTTCCCCTTTGATCCCTTCTTTTTTCCAGATGTCACAACTTTTTCGAGGCACAATTAGAAGCTCCTCCCGAAGTCCCCTTGGCGTATGGCAATGTCTCCCGTTCGAATTCCCCCCTCTTTCGGATTTTTATCTCGGATCCTTTTGTTCGACGTTTTCTTCCTTTCCCATCTTTTACCAATTTTTTGAAAGGAAAGGGATACCCCCCTCCTTGAGGAATCTCTTTCGCATGCCCCTTGTTAGCTTGCGAGAAAGTACTAATTTTTCCTCCACATTTTCTCCCTGATCGAGATCGTCTTTTTTTGTCTTTGTTGATAGTACTTGGGCGGCGTGCCCAAGACCTTTATTTGAATCTCCCGATCATTAGAAAGACGGCCAGTAGGTCACCCCCAGATTCGTTTGGGTGAAGCTCTCGCTAGTGATTGTCTTCCCTGCCGGGGCGCCAAAATCCCCCCCTGGGAGCTGGCCCTCTTGTCTCTTTTTTTTGGTCTATATTGATTGGAGTTTTCCCCCCTTGGCAGTGGACGTCCCCCCCCTGCGCCATTCTATGAGATTTCCCCCCCTCGAGACGCGGCCCCCCCTTTCCAAGTTATTTTTAAGGGGTTAGACCTTTTTTAGTTTCCTTCGGCGCTTTTTTGTTTTCAGCGCTTTCCCACCCTGAATTGGGGTGAATTTTTGAAAAATAAGCCCCTAAGCGTCTCTTATCATTTTAAGGGCTTACCCCCTTTCCCCGGGAACCCCCCCCCCCGAGATGTCCTCCCCTTTCTTGGGCAAAAATTTTCCTCGTTTTCCCTTTAAATTAGGGGGAGGAGCATTTCCTCCCGACCTCTCCCGATCGGTCGCCCCTGTAGACGATTGTTCCCAGGCAGTTTCTCTCACCCCCGTTCACTTCGAGGTTCTTTTTTCCTTTGCTGGGACCCTGGTTGAAAGCCGATTCCGGCTTCCCCTCCCGCAACTTTTTCTTTCTTGGACTTTTCACGGGTGACAAAAGTTGATAACCCCCAAAAAAAATCCCCTTCTTCCCTGCGGGACGGCATAGGCCCCCCTTTTTTTTTCCTTCATCCCGGAGAGGATCGCGTTTATTGGTCCATGGTCAGCTTTTTGTCCGAGGATTTTTCTTTCGGGCATAAACTGTGACCTTGTAGGAGAATTTTTTCCCCCCGGGTGAGAACAGTTGTCGACGTTTTTTCGGGCGCGTTTCCTGGACGGTTTGGCTCTTTTTTCTTTTTTCCCGTAGGCCCTCCCCCCTTCTTTTTGAGACCCGTATTTGAACCTGCGGTATTTTTTCCGTCTTTCTTTTCGAGGGGAGGGAAGATCGTGCACCCCTTTTTTTGGAGCCCCCCATCCGCCGAAGGTCCTTCTATCCCGCCTGTTAAAAAGCCGGGTTCCCCCTTCTCAACGTGAAGATTGGGGCCTTAGAACTGCAATCTTTGCCCTTTTCCTTTCTTTTTTCAGGCCCCCGGTGGTCGGGTGATTTACTCCTCACGGCATTTTTTTCCCCCCTCGCTCCCTCGTGCAAGGCACGCTTTCTGATTATGCCAAAAGAATGCACATTTCCACCTGTCTTCCCCCATTACAGACCAAAAGATTTGCTTCCAGCAACACGCGCTGTGAGGATTCCTGCTAACCAGTTTTTCGATGGTTTCGTTTAGACCCCTTCCTCGCAAGGGGTTACCTTTCTTCCCTTTGTTCGGCGGGCCCCCATTCTGGGCTCGTCACCTGTTCCCCCTTTGCAGGGAAGAACCCATTTGCCATCTAAATCCACTGTTTTTTTTTTCGCACAGTCTTTCTCCCCCCCTTTTCAAAAAACCATTTTCCCCCCCGTTTCGCAGGCGGAAGCTTTCTTTCTTTTTCCAATTCAAAAAACCTTTCCGTCCCTTTTTTTGGACGGGCAGTCCCCTTATGGGGGATGCCCGTTAGGCGAATCTTCCCTTTTTCAACTAGCATTAAGCGAACCCGTTCTTTTTTTTTTCTTTTTCAGATCACGGTTCCCCTTTTGCACGGTCCAACCTTCAACCTAACAAGGAGTTTTTCCGTGTTTTCGTATACTTCTTTTTCTTTTTTTTTTTTTACTTTATTTTTTTTTTTTCCTCCTCTTGCGAAAACTCTTTACCCCGGGGCTGTATTCCGGTTTTTTGCCCTTTTTTCGAAAATTTTACCCCCATCGTCCTGCAGCTTTTTCAATGGTGTTGCCCCTGAGGCCTTTTTTGATGGGGTTCGTTTTTGACCGACGATCGACAAAACTTCTTTGCTGTTCTTGAGGATCTTTTTTTTTTTCCGGTTACTCTCTTTTGCCCATTCACCAGAACTTTTTTCCCCTTTCCTTACGACTTCTCCCCCGGCCCGTACTTTTTCCACCCTTAAAACGCGAGTCTCCTATCCCTCCTTCTTTTCTTGAACAGCATCCCCCTTTCTTCGGCCGTTACATTCGCTCGTCCATTTTCTTTCTCGAACTGGGCCGGCCCCTTGTCTTGTGCCTTTATGTGGGTGCGGCGGACCCCCTCCCCTTCAATAAGGGATGACTCCTCCCGCCTTTTTCCCTGAGATTTTTCCCTTTTT
>Ga0179593_1495033_pt1 | contig 11177 bp, 18 predicted proteins | sample CZODoug2_1_08_16_FD_185931 | JGI IMG/M metagenome (GOLD analysis project Ga0179593, IMG submission 185931) | Vadose zone soil fungal communities from Angelo Coast Range Reserve, California, USA - CZODoug2_1_08_16fungal (PacBio error correction) | ecosystem: Environmental > Terrestrial > Soil >... | reverse complement strand
AAGTCTTGGCGGTGTTACAGAGTGAATCTTTGGTTCTCTCCCCTTTTATTTTTTACCCGGGGGTGTTAAATTTGGATATTTCCAAACACTCGCTTATAAGAGATTCACAACATTCCCCGGCCGCGTTGGGCAGACTTCGCTCCATATCACCCCCCACACAGTTCAATTTTGACCCTAAAACTTTCCCTTCTACAATTTCCATGTTTGATTGATGCTCCGTTCTTCACTGAGGGTTTGTCCGTAGTTTTGCTTTTTTTTGGTAGGCCACCGGTTTCCCCAAACCGGATTGCCCATTTTTTTCCACCGAAACTTCCTTACGGTCCTCTTCTGACCAACTGATCCTCCCAACCGGCGAGGTTCATTCTTCCCCCCCCCAAAAATCCGGCCACTCCAAATTGCTTCCAGTGATTTCGCGGCTCTCTGTAATGGGTCTCGACGTGTCCATGCCTTTTTTTAATTCGGCCCATTGTACCCTTCCAGGGTGCACCTTTTTCATTCATAAATTTTCGGCCCATGAAGGTTTTTCAGATTGTACAATCCACCAGTTTTAAGCTTTGCCTCTGGACCGATCAAACACTCTTCCGATTGTGCCAATCCCATGCCCTTCCCCCACGGTGACCCGACCTCTTTTCAATGAAGGTTCGTCCCCGTTCTTCGATGGGCCGTTTTAATTGTTTTTCAAACCTTTCTTCACTCTAGTCTTCCCACTTTTTAGGTATGTTCATTCCTTCTTCTGTCAAACCCCCCCTGCCGCTTCCCTGCCCATTCCCATGTCCATCTATCTCCCCCATTCTTAACAAAACCATGGCAATCTGTCATACACATCCCTCCCCCCTCTTCCTGACAATCAAGCCCATCCTACAGTGGAAAAACCCCCATTTCCATCCACTCACATGGCGAGCTTTCTTCCCCCCCCAAATTAGTGTATTACAATTTCCCATTTTTTCCTCAGCGGATTCTCCCTTTTTTTCCTCTCTTCCAGTCAGGTTTTCATTTTCTTACGCCTCGTTTCCCGAAATGCCGGCGGACCTTCTCCTTCCAATATCACTTTCCCCCGTCAAGATCCTTCAATCGCCCTCCCTATTGCCAGTACAGTTGGTTAGTAATTATTGTGGTTTTGTTTTCATCTCACGATTGGCGTGATACCTTTTCGTGTTTTGAGTGGGGAATGGTGTTTGTCCATTCAGTTTGTCAAAATACTCCGGGCACCTTTTGACTCCCAGAGTCCTTCTTTTTAAGGCGTGAAGACTTTCGGAAGTTCAGTTTCCTTTCTCCGATACGGACTCTGTTTCTGGGGCCTGCTGGCACCATGGTTGCTTGTAGCTCACCAGATAGAGTACGAACTTTTCATTTTCTTTTGCAAGGCTACGAGAGTCGCCTTGTCTACGAGCCGCCTTCAGTGCTCGCCATAGTAGCTTTTTTGCGCGGGCCTACGTCCCCTCTCCTCCCCTCTTGCTTGAAATAAACGCCCCATAAATATCCCTTCTTACTATTTTCTGAGGCAATGTACGGCGAATCCTCCTGGGATGTTCGACCTTCTTGTTCAACGTCAACAGCGTTTTTGTTCCTTTTTCGATCCTCCGCCAATTAAAATCTGTGTCTCTTTTGCGGCTTTCCTAGTACGACCCCTCTGATAGTGATCCACTCCCCCCTCATGCCGCGTGTGACCATTGTCCCCCATGTTAGTTCCGGCTGTATGGCCATGGCCTCACGCTTTCACCTTTTTTCCTATGTGATATGATCAGTCCCCTTGTAAGGCCCCTTCCATGCGACCTCATCGCTATCAGGTGTCACTTTGTTTACCTCCCTATCCTCAGTTCTTTGTCGGTTTTTCCTTCCTTGCCGACCCGTGCGACCTTGTAGATCCGCCCGATTAATTCGCCTCCAACCTGATATTTGTTTAACTCCAACCTGATCCTTCCATTAAGAAGGTTTTCGTTTCACCCTCTTCTTTTACCGCAGCAACCATTGTGATGGAGCTGTAGTTCTCCTTCGGTTAACCGCCTAGAGCCCCCCCCATGCATCACCCCCTTATCTTTTTGGATTTTCGATCATGCCCACCTTCTATCTCATGATGTCCCTTCTGTTTCGTTTGGCTTGATGTTTTTTCCTATCCTTTTATTTTGAGTCACTTCTGCTCTTCATGCACGATCGAATCCCCAGACCCCTCCCCCAAGCGGAGCAGCATTCTTTTCCCCCCCAGAATCCTGTGCTTTTTTTTTCCCTCTATATCAAATCGGGTCATATTGCGTTCGCGCCGATCCCTTCCCATCTCCTCTTTCTCATAGTTTTTTTTTCGGATTCTGGCGTCCGGCTGATCAGTCAACTTTCTGAGGCGTTAACCCCTGCCCATGATCTAAGGACCTCTCGACCGCTTTTTTTGCTTGGCCTGTTTTTATCTTTGCCTTCTGCTTTTTTGACGCCAAAACTTCCCGGAATTAATCCCTCCGGAAAAAAACTCCAATCCCTGTCGTGGCCCCTCGATTTTGCTCGATTTCTTTGCGAAGGTCAAGAAAACAGCCGCTAGGTTTGCATGCGTTTGATTAAGCGGTGCGGCCTCCGGGAGCACGCTAATTGAATCAGAACGACTTTTTCTGAAGTGCTTTTACCCTCCATCCCCCCCCGTTTTGTCCCGCAAACCCGTGTCCTCAAGACTCCTTCAGTTGGCGGCTTTCCTCTCGATCAATACGGTTTTTTGGGCTTTGAGTCCTCATCGCCCCCTAAAGGTCCCCTGTACCGGTGACCGCAGGCGGAAATACGCCGAGATTCTCTCCCCTTTTTTCACTCACCTTTACCGATTTTAGTCTGAAGGAGTTCCTCCCTCGGTGCCCCTATCCTCCCGAGATGTAAATTTTGATGCCATTTCCATCCATCTGCCCGAGGAGCTGTCCTGGCGTATTTTTTCCTCCATGGCATGCTTCCGACCGATGTCCGTGGGCGAGTGGACTCCGTCCCCCTGTTTTTGACCACCCCGTGAATTTGAATAGTATGTCTCCCCATTAGCACCCTGTCACTTGCTGTCGGTTCCCACTTTCTTCCCACACAAAGTTCGATTAGCTAATTTTTAAATCTCTTCCATCCGCCTCTTCTCCATGATGTATTTTGATCTCCTCTAGGCTTGGCGTGTCGTTCCCGCGGTTCACCGAGCAACGTGCCCTCCTGGAAGATACTCTTCAGTTCGAAGCCCGACACGCATTATCTTTTCTCCGTCCTCACATTACCTTTTTAAAAAGGTTTCTTAGAGCTTCAGTGCCACGACCCCTCCATTTTACTTCCTCTAGGTGAACCCTCCGATGGAAGCCCGGACCGGATAGGCCTTTTACTCCTTTCCTGTCATCTCTCTCCCCCCTACAGAAGAGTTCTTTTGAACTAAAACATTGTTTTCAGTTGTCTGACCCCTTTACTGCTCCTCTTTTTTCTGATCCTTATTCCTCCCCCACCACCTCCCCCGCGTTAACTCTTCCTTTTTTGCGATTTCCCGAACCCACTCCCCATTATAGTCCCTATGTAATGGATCCCATTTTTCCGGATAGTTACCAGCCCTTCTCCTGTAGTGTTTAATCTTGATCTTTTTTCGCTTTGATTGAGTGTAACTTTGCGTCGAGGGTGATTTTTTCAATCTTCTCACCTTTGCACTCCTCACTTATATCCAGGCCTCTTGTAAGCCTCCCTCCGTCGTTTTTCTACCCTTTCGTCTTTGATTAGAAGTCCTCCCTTTGCTGATTTTGATGACCCTCTGATTTTCAGCCCTTGTCCTATCCGCCCTTTTTTTTCTGCTCCTCTTCTCTTGGAGGATGTCTCGCCCCATGGTTTTCTCTTTGTCCCTTTCCCTTTCCACAATGTGTCCAAGAGATGTCTGTCTTTGCCTAGTGTCCCTTTCGTCGCCTCCGGTCCCTCCCTAGGTAATCCCCCCCAAGTTCTCCTATCACACTTTTAGTCCCTTCTTCCCCTGAACTCTGGTTTTTCGTCCCCCTGTTACTAATGAGTTTTATTGGGAATTGCTCTAGGTTGCCAAATCCTGGTACACCCTTACTTTTGTTCAAGATTCTTCCCTCCCTTTAACTTACACCTCAAACCCTTGTCCCATCTTTACCTCTTTTCACAGCACCCTTTCACATTAACCGAACCTTCCTCTAAATATTTAGAGCAACTTGACATTTACTCCTGGCTTTCTGTCGTCGGTTTTCTTCATACCGTTTCCCTATCCCCCCGCCTTGGGATTTGCCCAGCTATTCTTCATGTTTTCGCACGACCTCTTTAACTAGCCCTTTTACTGAAATCGTATTTAATTTTTTTTCTCTTACTGTTGCTTTCACCCTTACCCATCTTCTAAATCTTCCGTTCATTCCGCCACACCTTGCCATTTCACGCCGGCATCGTTTCTCCTCCTTTACGTCTTTTCCTGAAATGTCTCCCTTACGCATCTTTTCACCTTTTTCTTCACACTTTTTCAGAGCCCATATTACAGTTTGAACGCCTCTCCACTTTCCTTCTGGCCTGCCCTTCTAGAAGCCCGATTTTTTTTTTTCCGTCCCATTCCGCACCTCCCTTTTTTTTCGGACCATTGCTTCTTTTTCTCTTGTACGTCACTCTGGTTTCGTTTCTTCCACTTCACATCGTTTTTCTTGCTCTGCGCGAAAGATCTCACTTCATGCCCAAACCTTCTTTGTCCTTAACGTCGTTCCCCTTAGCCCCCCTCCCTTGTACAAGTTAGAAGAATATTTTCCCCCACTCGTCCTTCAACTCTCCCTTGAACTAGGAGCTATGCCCTTTTTTCTCCGGTTCAGCCTCCCCCCTTGACTTACCCCTTTCTTCTTTTCAGCTCCATGCCAGTTTAATTGCGGTTTGATTCCACGTCTTACTCCAGTTCGGCCCTCTGTCTTCTTTCTCTCTTTTCTCCTCCCCCTGATGGTCTCTGTTACCTATCCCCTTAATTTGTGGCCACTCCCCACTCTTTCAATTCTTGCCCCTTCACACTCAAACCATTCTATTTTCCTGTACTTCCCCTCCTCCCTCCTCGTTTTGCTTTTGTTGTCTTGCCTCGATCATCTTAGTTTGAGTTGTCCCGCACCCTTGAATGCTTTTTTGTCACCTTCCAGGTAATGCCTCACACTTTTCGAGGATCTGTACCAAATGAAAATGCCTCCATATACTACCCAACTTTTCTCTGCATTTTCGATTGTTCCTCTTCGCCTGGAATATTCCACCTCCCTCTTTCCCCACTTGGTCAGTCTTTTCTCCCCTACCTTTTCCCTTTTCCTCATTCCTCTTTAAAAGGTGTTCTATTTCCTGACCTTTTCTTCTTCGCATTTTCGGCCGTTTTTTTGTCCTGATGTTTGAGTCTCTTTGTCCGGACTCCCAAGGTTCTCCCCCCTTCCGCAAGTTTTACCCAAAGAAATCAATTGCCCGCCTTTTTACGTCTGCCCATCCTTCATTGATCCTTCCCCCCCCTATGAAGGACCTGTCTCTTGGGGAACACACATTCAAATCCCTCCCTTACATGCGCCCTCTTTTCTTCCCTCTCTGCACGCTGAGCTTTTTCTTAATGGCGTCCTTAGTAGGAACCTCTTCGCGTCCTGTAGGCGGTTCCCCGGCACCTTTCTCCTGCTAACTTTCATGCTGTCCCCCAATTATTTCTGACGGCATTTTCCCCCGCCAAATTGGTGGCACTGCGACTCTTTTTCTATTCTTCATCTTCAACAGTGAGCTGGCATTTCTTTCGAATTCCGTGAACCCGCCTGACATATTGCTTCACTCCCCGCCCCTTTTTGACAATCACACACCTTTCCCCCTTTACACCGAACCCCCCCCCCTCTAATATTCCTCCTTTTCGTCGTCCAAGCTCTGTTCTCTTCCCTTCCTAATTTCTCACCCCTTGATTCCTTCCCCTATACGTCTCTTTTTCTGCTTTCCTCCCTCCCCTTTTCCCCCTCCCTTTGTATAGATTCCTTTTTTCACCTATCTTGGCACCACCTTTTTTCCCTGCACCCTTGCCAGGTAGATGCGCCCACTTTTACCACAAACCCTTTTCGATCTTGGTCTCCCAACCCCCTGTCCGCCCTTCGAGATATTCCATCAGCAGAAATCGCTCGCCCCTCTTTTACAACCATTTTCCTTCACCTTTTCCATCCTGGATCTACTTCCGCTTCCAACATGTCTTTTTCCTTCCCTCCCCATTCTAATTAAATTTTAGCATATTACTTATATCCAGTGACTGTCTTTCAGCTATTGTTTCCCCCTACCATGAAGGCCCGATCATTCTTGACCTGTCTAATGCCTCTCTCGCTTATCTCTCCATTGCCAATTCATCTTATCCCCACAGCGCCATTAAGGTCAGAGTGAATTTTCATCCCTACCCCCTCCCCCGCCATATTCTTCTCCTCCCCACGGGGTCCAGATGTTTGTTTTATTGGTCCACACACTCTTTTTTGTCTGGACTCTTGGTGTTTGCGCCCCCTCAAGTTGAATGGTTAGCGATATGCTATGGTCTACTCTTTCCGTTATTGGACCTCCCACATCCCTGACTCCCCAGTTTGATTAGGAAGGCATTGTCGTTCAATCGACCTTTTCTTTCTTCTTCCGCCCTCTCGCGACACTGTTCACCTTTTTTCCTTGATTCTGCGGGCCCCTTCCACTACTTTTTTAGTTTGACCGACTTGCAATAATTTTCTCCTTTGTTCCCCCCTGTACGCAACAACCTCCTTTTTCTCCACTCTGGCAGCATTCCGGTGTTTTACGCACCGGCTCCCGCCGAAGATTTCTTTGGGGAGAAGAAGAACCTCTCTTTCCCGTTTCTCCCCAATCGTCTTTCCTTCCCGTTGCCTTCCTTCCCTGCTAGCACTGCCTGCCCCCTTTTTCGATTTTCTTAATAACCAAGTCTCATACCCAATATGGCTTCTTTTCGGCCTTATGATAGAATTTCCCCAAGCCCTTCTAACTCGACTGTGATTTCGCAGCGTGTCCCCTTCCCTCCCAGAGTGAATGGAGATGACCCGCCTGGAATACCCATTTTCCACATCCTTGTACCTCACCTGCCCTTTTCTGCCCTAGGAGTTTCGCGTTAGCATCTTCGTATAGTGTTCCCTCTCCCTAACTCTTTCATAAAAATCATGACTCAGGACCTGACTTTCTGTTTCTTTTTTCTGCGGCCTTCTTTTATCACTGATCCAGTTTTTTATCGTATCGCATCTCGCTTACTTTGTTCTATTCACCTAGTTCCGGTACCCCCCCTTACCCTTCCTTGAAATGTAAGTTATCGCCCTTTGTTCATGAAATCTCCTCTTCCCGTTTCCTTTGTTTTCTGGGTGACGGGCGTCCCCTCCAGCACTCTCTCCTGAAGATGAATTAAGTCCATCCACTAGGATTTCACTCTCTTTGAACTTCCAATTATCCAAAACCTTATCTCTCCTCAGCAGTCTTTTTCGGGTCCAACCCCTTTCTTTTTTGAACCGCCCTCAAGTCGCCTGGTATCCCCGAGCTCCGCAGCACTTATTCCTCCCCCCTGGCCAAGCTCTACGTAGCAGAAGAAAGCTCCTTCTACCACCCTTCTTTTTTTTTGATTCTTGCTCTTTCTAGATTCATAATGTCTCCTTTCATATCGTATTTGGGGCCGCCTGACAGTTCTTTCTTTTTTTGTTTCTTTTCGCCCTCTTTCATTTGAGTTCCTTGACTCGTAACTTTTTGACTTCCCCACTATTGCGTCACTCCTTCCTATTTCCCCCTCAATTCCCTTACCCGGATTTTCTCACAACCAAAAACCCCCTGTCTTCAGTTTCCTGCATTACTGGTTCCCGTAGATCAATTTTCTGAGACGGATTTAAACGCCCTTAGCAAAATTATCATTGCCCGTTCGAGCACGTCCTCCCCCATCTCCTTTCCTTTTTCCTTTCATAACTCATTCCTCCCGTGATTCCCTTCTCCGCCCTTTTTTATTTGGTACTCTCTTTTTTCCGTTTTCGTTAGACCCCTCCTTAATCTTTCTCCGAATGTCGCATTCTGTCATTCTCACGCGATCCCTTTGTATACCCCTACGTGAACAAGTACTAGCCCCCTTTTAACCCTCATTTCTATTGCGGGCTTCCGTTCTCTTGCCTGGTTCGTCCCTCGACCCATTTTTCGATTGCGCCCCCTTATAACCGACCTCCTACCCTTCTTCCCGAACTCTGGCAATTCCCTCCTTACGTTCTCCCCTACTCATTCACTATTTTACTTTACCTGGTTTTCGGCGGGCCCCCCGGTAAGATATTGGTTTCCTCTTTTATGGCCAGACTTACATTTTTTTTTCAGAAATTTCTCCTCAGGTTTTTTTAAACTTATGTCGTTTGTCTCATCGGTGTCCTTTTGGCCCTTTTCTTTCTTGAACTCACGGCGTTTTTTCCGTCCGGCTTCCCCTCTCGTCCCGTTGACCTTGGATGTAGTGATCTCTTTGTCGCCCCCCTCCAACCTCTTTATGAATTTTCCCCAGTTGGGTTGGATTCTGACTTTTTCTCCCCCACGTCCTTTTTTATAATCCTGCTTTTTCTTGTTTTTTCTCCCCTTAGGATTCACGATTGCTCCCATACGTCCCACGGCCCCCTCTCCCGCTCCCCTTTTGAAGAAGCTCCTTCCCTTTCTCGTGCATGCACCTTCCCCCCTTTTGATCCCCACCGTTCTTCATATAAGACATTTTTCCTCTCCCTTTTGTTCTTTATGAAATATCGGCCCCCCCTTTAGATTATTTTTCATACTTCCTTCGATGTCCACTTAGCCACGTGTCGAAATCAAGATTACTTCCCGCCCCTTGGATCCTTTGATTTTCCTACTCTGACTTCCTCTTACCACGTTATGGTGTCTTTCTTCCCTTCTCCAAGAACCGACAGGTCTGTCATAGGACCATCCTCGTCCCTTTCAAGGCGAAGTTTCACCGAATGGTGAATTCTTACCTTTTTTTTTTCTGTCCTATCCCAGTCGCACCAATAAAAGCTTCCCGGCAGACCTCGATTTAGAACCCAGCATTCGTGAAACTCCCAAGTTCCTACCGTATCCCCCAATCTACCCTATTTCCCCTTTTCATTCACTCCTTTTTTTCCGTAGTTCTTTCTTATTTTTCTTCCCTTCTCTTTCCCCTCGCTCAATGTGGAATTCTATTACATTCTGCTTCCCATCTAGTGCCATACTCATTAATTTGCGCATGCTCCTCTCCCTCCTCGAGAGGGTTCTTCCCTCCCTCTTTTTGCCTTTTTCCCCCAGACCGTCTCCCCTCCTCCACTCCCTTTTCGACCACGCCATGGAGCTTTTTTTCAATATGAGTCAGCACTCTTCCTGCATCACTTTCCTCCCTTCTTTCCTTGATTTTCGCCCCCTGTGTATCGAAGCTACACTGCTTCTATTAACTTCTCACCCTTTTTCACGTTTTTTTTCTCCCTTTTCCTGAGATCACACTAACAAGTCTCACTTTTCCAGAATGTTGTCCCTTCCTCATGAATCTTTCCCCTTTTCTATTCTCTTCTTCTGACCCGGATCCACCACGAGGCCCCGAACCTTCTCTTCCTCTGCCCCTTCCCTCCCGCTCAAAAGAGCTCTCTGCATTTCAATTCTCCCCCCCTTTTTCTTTTCTCCCTCCCGCTCTGATGTCCGTTCTTCCCCCAAAGAAAAGTCCTAACAGTCTTCTTAACACACAACATCCCTCGGCTTTATGTCCAACCGTTGCTCTGTAACTCCGTCAATTAACCCTCTTCGAGCCAATCTGTAAGGGAATACCTTCCTTAGGTATCAGTTACCCAATTCTCTTTTCTTTTCCCGGATCCCTGTCCTTTTCTCTGGGCCCTGTGGCGCATCCTTCTGTCTTTTCTGATTTCTACAGAATTCATTTTTTTTTACACACGTTAAGGAACCCCCTCTATACCCTCTCTTGTAATCCCTCTCCCCTTTTTGCCACCATCCGTTGCTATTTTTTGTCCCTCCGTAAGCATAGAAGAATGCCTCGTCTTACCCCGGCGGCCTTGCTCCCTCCCCTTGTACCACCCCCTCTTTCCTTCCTCGTTGATCCCTCCATGGATTAATTGATGGATTTTCAGCGATTTTTCTGCTGAGTCTTTCTTGCTTATTCTCGACTTAGTGAGTGTCCTGTATCCCATCAATCGTGTATACAAGTTTCTTGGTACATTTAAATTGGCTCCCCCCCGCCCTGCTTTGTATTCTTTCTTCCCCCTTCCTCCCCTTTTTCCCCGGTACCGCTTGTTACAAGCCCCCTTATAGAACTTTTTTCCTATAATTGAGTCTACTCCCCCCCTCTAAAACTGTTCCTGTATTCATTAGATGATGACCTTCTCCCTTCTTTTCCTACCTTTAATCCTGCACCTCCGTCAATTTTCGCGTACCCCTATCGTTTTAGTTTTATTATCAGTCGGCTCAAGGTTTGAAATCTTTGTTCTGCTTTTTGTCCACAGATTTTCATGAGCATGCGTTCTTGCAGATTTCCTTTTTTAAAAGTCTTATTGCAAAAGCTTTTATTCATTCTGTTGCCAACTTTCCAAAATTTTCTTCCAACCCACCCCTGTTTGAGCATTTTTTTTTCCCCCCCCCCCATTGGCAATTATCGTATTGGATTATTAGTTTCCTCCAAACATTTCAGTTGGAAGGGCCTTTGTTGAAGCTATTTTATCTTCCTTTTCTTCCTCTCACGTTAGCACATTCTGATCAGCCTGTATATTTTCTCCTCCATACCCTTGATGTCCGGATTTTTGGCCTCACCTCCCGTTACCACATCAGTTCTACCTATCTTCTTTTTGTTCTTGAGTCCTTTCCTTCTTTGCTTATGACGTAACTAATTGATTTTCACCTTCACCCGTTTTTTTACTTGGCCCGGCGAATCCCGCAAAAAGCCCCTGTCCCAATATAACTGCTAGTTCCCCATACCGTGCTTCAAGCCCAACTTTTCTTAACGGTTTTGTCTAGTCAAGGTTTCCTCACCTTCACCATCTTTAATCTCTATCTTGTTTTTTTTTCTCCTCATGGCCTTCTCCATCCCGAGCATTTTATCTGCCTCACCCAAGCTCTGCAGTTATACTTCTATCTTGGTTCAGTATCGTCTCCCCGGACGATTTTTAGTCTCCCCTCTACTCCGATTTCGGGTTAATCATTACCTTTTTTGAGAACCTTTCATACCATTGCTCAAAATCAAAATTTCCTCCTGCTTC
>Ga0179593_1467134_pt1 | contig 11177 bp, 11 predicted proteins | sample CZODoug2_1_08_16_FD_185931 | JGI IMG/M metagenome (GOLD analysis project Ga0179593, IMG submission 185931) | Vadose zone soil fungal communities from Angelo Coast Range Reserve, California, USA - CZODoug2_1_08_16fungal (PacBio error correction) | ecosystem: Environmental > Terrestrial > Soil >... | reverse complement strand
AAGGCTCTCTTTCTTGACTAACACGCCTTCGATCAAACAAATGTCCCCCCCTCCTTGAGAAGTGAAGCTTCTTCCCTGATTCCTTAACTACCTTCTACATATCATCTTATCTCTTTTTCCCTGCCCAAGGAGGGTTCGCCCGACCCCCGAGATTGCAAGATTAACTGCTGCTGATCACATAGGTCAAACTTCCCAGGCTTCTCGAAGCCCCCCCTTGGTATCCCCACTTTTTCCTTCTTCTTGACTTTTATGAGATTAGTGCCATTTACAGTATGTTTTTATCCTGCCCCAATTGAGGAGGCTGTCTCTCGATCAGTCTGGTGGTCGTTTCGACTTCATGCTTTGGTCGGGATGTTAGCAGCCGCATAAACGTTCACTCCCGACTTTAAGCTCATTCTCCCTCTCTCTACCTTCCCAAGCATGTCCTTGGAATGTTTTTCCACCCCCACCAAGTCGCGCAGATTAAAATCTTTTTTTTTTTTTTTGTCCGCAATCAAATAGCAGTTTTTTGCCAATGCTTCTCCCTGCTGATCCTTAATTCTTGTATACCTTTCATCTTGTCGTCAATGCCACTTCTCATTTACGTTCGGTGGTGTTTAAGCGCATGATTTCTCAAGCTGCTCCCGACCCCCCACCCACCGTTGCGCCAAGCGGATTTTTCACCCAGCTTTGGTTGTTCCCGGTAAGGAGATGGCTGTTTGTTCATGTGTGGTTTTGGGCCATTTTCTTTGATGTCCCCAGGGCAAGCACTGTCTTCCGCCCGAGCGCCCAGGACCCCTGCAGCTTAAGCACTTTCCCCTAATTTTGATCCAAGATCTTCTTTATGATTACTCGTTTCTTCTCGGGCAGGAAATTTTTTCGTCCGCAAGCTTCCCCTTCATCTGCCTCCAAATTACCCTACCCAGTCCATAGTTCGGCTGCGCCCTTTCCTCGCATTCTTCCATTTCCATATCATCGGATTGTTTAGCGTAGAGATCGAGCTTTTCTCCTCCCCAGTTTCAAAAACGCGTCGCGCTTTAGGCGCTCCAAGTGACAAGCAGCTCCAGCTTTTTTAGATTTTCTCTGACAATTACAGGCCTAAACTTATTGATCCTGCGGTCTCTTTCCCGTCTTGTCTCTCCTCTGAACGCTCCCGTTTTTTGAGAATTATTCCCCTTCCCGATACTCTTCCTGCGGACCCCCAAGGTAATTATTGGCCAAGTTTTAATTGTCTTTCTGCATCAAATTCCCAAATTTCGTTTTCTTTATAAATTTATGGCTTCTCAAGGACAGTAGATGCCACCCAGTGAAATAATTGTCTTCCCGTGATGGGGTTTGGTTTTGAAGGGAAAGAGACCCGGTGGGCCGTGGGAACCTAGAGTCTAATTATGGTGCGGGCCTAAGCCACTTCTCCTGACCCTACACTGTCGAACAAGCCCCTTGGTAACCTTAGGTGCCACACTGTAACTTGTGCTAACTTGAGATGATTAATCTTGGAGCTCCTTTGTCTCCTCCAGGTCTCGTTCCTTCATGAGCCCCTCACATGCCTTATCTGCTGAAGGGCGATTATCCCCACCATCCTTCTTTCTACCCTTCCTTCTCCCGCCTCCTCCTTTGCCTTGATTCAGGGTCATGGAAGGTTCCTGACTGGCATTCTGTGCATTGCCGCTGTTTTTCTTTTCCCCCAATAATGCCTCTCTGTTAATTGACTCTTCCCCCCTCGCAACTCCCCCCCTATCCGGAGCTTTGTAAGTTTTTGTGTGGCTCTTTTCCCCCCCGGGCGGTTCGTGGGGTGATCGGTTCCCCAATATATTTCCCTTTCGTCTCGGCGAACTTTTCCCTCTGAACTCTTGCTTTTTCCCTTTCACCCTCCTTCCTTTTCTCCCAATGCCGGGAAAATACACTTTTTGTTTCGACCTAACGACGTGGGAACTCCCGTCGTTCTAGGTAGCGATCTCCATCCCCTTTCGCCGTTATCAACCTCCGCATTTTATGATCTTTTTCAACGATTTTTTTCGTTTTCCTTCCTTCTCGTTTTGCCATAAGCTATGGTCATCCGCTCTCAAGCGTCATTTCCCTTTTTTCCTTCCCGGCCTCTTGCCTGAAAAGTTACTGGCGCTGCACCTCTTCGCTTGCGTTTTTTGAGGCTTTCCGTCCTTTCGTAAGTCCTCTCAGGAATTTTTCCCTCTTAGGCCCCTTTTCCCTCCGATGATCTGGCTGATCATGGGTCCGGCCCGTTCCTTCCTTTATCTCGGCTGGTGACTTAACACCGCCCCCTTTTTCTCCCCAACACTGACGATTTTCACAATAGCCACCGGGTCCTTCTTCCCCGTCCAACCTTCCTCTCGATTTTTGCCTATAGAGGAGTTCACTCTAATCGTCTTTTTCTATTTGTGGAAGTGGATTGCCTCCCATCCGACGTCCTTCGACTTCCTTTTCGCCCCCCCCCCTCTGATCGTTTAGCGCGTTCGTTCCCATCCCTTTTTTCCCAAGCAGCGTGCAAGTTGCCTCCTTCTTCTACTTTAGCATGAGGGCATTCGACGCTTTCGCCATTTCCTCCCTCTTTCCTTCGTGCCCTCTCGTCCTTTTCAGTTTCCTTGACCCGTTTCTGGCTTCTTTAATTATGGAGAACTGTACATGTTTTACATTTTCCCCCTCTTCTTTTTTCATCCTCCCCCTCGTTTTTTTGATTCTTTTCATTCCACGCAAGGTTCGTCCCAAGCTGTCGACAATAGACTCCTCTCCTAGCTTAGTCTCCCATCCCTTAGGAATGAGCAGGCATCGCTGACTCCTTTTTCTTACTCGATGGTAAATTTCGGCGGCTTGGTTCCCGCGTTCCTCTTTTCTCGCGCTTCCTTATCTTGGGTGCAGTCCACCTCCTCTCTGAAGAATGGCGCGGCTTTTCTTTCTTTTTGACCTCCCCCCCAGCCTTGATTGCGATGTGTAAACTCCCGCTTTTGCTAGCCCCCCCGCCCCCGCCCAAGCCAGGTTTTTGCTTGGTTCGTACTTTTGAAGTTTAAACATTGATTGCTAAAGCTTTGCCTCTGATTCAGTTTTTGCTGGCGACCATTTTTTCTTTGTTCCTAGCACCGCGCCTAACGTTCCTACTCCTCCCTTCCGTCGTACCGTCCGCGCGGAATCCGCCGATATTCCCCCCCCCCTTCCCTGATATCTCCGTTTTTCGGAAATCCCCGTTTTCCCTCCCTCAAAGCCGCCTTCTCACTGAGACAGTAACTATGGTCGTTCATCGGCCGGTCGCCCCTCAATCTCTTCCTGAGAGAGTGTTGAGGGTGAGATCCCAGCTATTCCGGCTTAGGCACCCCCCTTCTCCTTTCTTCCCCGGTCCCAACTTCTCGTTGACGTTCATCCAGATGATGGCTGTTATCTTTTTCTTTAAGTGGAGCGATAGCAGAAGCAGCTTCTTTCTAAATTTTCCCCCTTCGCCTCTCTTCGGGGTAGTTTTCCCGGCGCTTGTTCTTCGGAATTATAGTACGTTTTCACCCGACCCCCCCCTCACATTTCAGGTGTTCGTCTTTTTGATGACGACGAAGTACTTTTTACCTCCGAGGATCACCCTGATTCCTCCCTGTTTTACCCCGTGCTTCCCCCCGCCCCTGATCGGCTTTAGCTCTTTCTTCTTAAATGGAAAAGAGCATATGCTCCCTCCCTCCCCCCCCCCTCCTTGCCCAGTTTCCCATAAATTCTCCATGCCTCCCCTTTACTTTTCAAGGAGGAGTTCGATAAGGATTGTCCGAACTTTTCCTACCCGACATTATGGATTTCGGCCCTTTCGCCGGAGCCAGTCAAAATAACATCACTGTTTATTTTTCCCCTCTACCTTTTTACATGGCCCCCCTTCTCCGAACTTCTCCTTTTCCCCGGTGGGCGACCCAGGTCTCTTTTGCTCACCCGATGTCATTCGCTCCGTGAGGATCCGACCTTGAAGTTTCTATTTTCAGAGCCTGAAAATGTTATTTTCCCCTGAACCCCCCCCCAAGACTTACTCTTCCCCTGGAAGTTTTTTTAGATGAAGTTACGGTGTACCCCGGCCCAATTCAACATTCTATAAAATCAAATTTTTCTTAGGTTTCATCCCAGACGTCCCCCACAAATTCCCCTGGACTGGTGGCCTCTTGAATTCTCCGGGATCTCGGTCAAACCGACTCCGTCTGCTCCTTCCTTTCGACTGCCTTCCGCATCTTTGTATCTTTAGTTTCCCTGAAATTTCTTCCGTCTCCCTTGGCTTTCAGGTAGTCTTGGAGCGTGCAGTTTTTAACTCGTCTTACGCGTTTTCTCCTTTCTTCAAATTCTGAAGCAGTTTTTACGCGCGCTTTATAGATTCTGAAGGTTCAGGAGTCGCAACCCTTTGAAACGATGGGCCTCCTTTCCTGTCCCCTTTTGGGGATCTGACCCAGGTCTTCAACGCGGAAGATGGCTGCCATGCGTTTCAACTAAGTGCAGACTTATATTTTTTACTGCCACAGGACGGCCCCTGATCCTAAGATTTTTTCACTTTTTTCCTCCCGGTTTCTTCATTTCGTGAGGGGTCTGGAAGGACGCTGGACACCCGACCCCATCATCCCTTTCCCGGGCCCCACCAAATCGTGGGATTTGCAGAAAATAGGTTGTCAGTACCCCAGTCACGATGTGTGAAGAATCATTCTTGTTCATCCTTCATCTCCCCCCTATCCATTCTTTTTAGCTCAACCTTGGAATCACGACCCAAGAGTCCAGTGCCATCCCCCCAGACCCGTCTATTTGCAGAGGGGGGCCTTGTTTTTGAATTTCTATTGATTTCCCCTCAAGCCCGTCTTATCATTTCCCGCCAAAGTGTTTTCCCTGCGTGGAAACGAGGCCAAGGACTTGTTTGCATTTTCGCGCTCCTTTTACCTTAAGGCGATTGTCACGTCTCCCCTCATTGCTTCTGAACTCACCCCCCCACCCCAGGGCCTTCCGTCCCCTTTTCTTCCCACACACCTATTCCGTCTCACTCCGACCAAAGGTGATGACGATAATTTTCAAGCCACCTTTTTTAATCCAGGTATTGTTTAGCACTTTCCCCTTCCCCTCATTGTCCTCTGACTCTTTGCTCCACCATGTCCCGATAGTCCTTTTCCATGATCGCCTCTGGGAGGGGGAAATCGGTTAATGGGCCCCACCTCAATTGGAATTTTCATCCTCCTTCACCCTCGATTCTTTTGTTTTTTTTATCTCGGCGATCCGGTTGGCATTTCCGTTAGGCCAGGTTCTTCAAATGTAGCCTCTCGGCGGGTCAGACTGATTCTCTTTTCCTACTTTAATCCCCCTTGTTGTTTTGTCCTTTTTTTTTTTCTTTCGTCTTTTCCTCTTCGCTCCCCCCCAACCTGCCTCCCTTCGGAAGCCCGCCGGCTCCCTCTCACGACCCTTATAGATAATGCGTTGCTTCTCGGTGTAAACTGCAATATCGGGGTGCTCCATCCGTCTCCCGCTCCAAGATAGGATCACATTATTTTCCAAATGCTCCGTAGAAGCCCTGTAGCCATGTGTCTTCAGGCGTCGTACTTCTCTTTTCCTGTTGCCCCCCTCGTTACCAACACCGTACGAGTTTTTCCTCTTGCCCCAAGAGGCTCGGCTGGTCGTAGTGATAAGTACTTGGCGTAGCTTAATTTCACATGTGGTTCGGGAGATTCCTCCTTGTCTGACAGAAACCCGTCAATCGCTCATAAGGAGATCCCTCGATACAACAGAACGTAATGGACTTTTCATCTCACACCGCCTATTCAACTTGGCACGCCGCCACTTTATTTCTGTGACACTCGCACCTCCCCCGTGCCCGGACCCTTGCTTGCTTTTTTCACTTCATTCTGGTAGTGTGCACCCATCTTGGTTGCCACTTGTTCGGCGGCATACGGTTTTATTTTGTTTATCTGCGCCCGATGATACTCTCTCTTCATCTTCACGGTTTGTGGTGCCACTATGCCAAAGTACCCGGACATGGTGGGTTATTTACTGAGTTATGAGGTTTTGTTTTGCCCCCCGCTCATTTTGGTACATCCCCCCTCCCCGCTCTCGACACCGAGCCTCACAGATGACGAAGAACGCATAATTTACAGGGTCATAGTCTCTCTTCGTTTTTTTTTGCCCTGTTTTCTGTTCAGGACCTCTTTTCCCCCCCTTTTACCCTTGTGATAGACTGCCCCAACTCCCGTCATACCTTAGTTAGGTTGCGACCGACTAGTGAAGTCTTCATTCCTCGGTGTATTTTCTCTCTCGACTGATTGCGAAATCGGTCACGAACAAGATCCGCTTCCTCCAAGTCTCCAGAATGACCAAAGCATTGACTCTTTTGAGATTTTGAGAATTCCGAGCCCCTTCCTTACATGCTTACCTCGTAAGAGGCTTCGGCCCAAGTAGGCCAGGGGGTTTGCTGAGAATCCCTTACTCGTTCCCGTCTCATAATGGAAGTCCAAAAAAGTTCCACTTTGGAAAGCTTATTTTTCTGACATACAACTTAGCTCCTGACACAGCAATCTTCTCGCCCCCTCTTTTTTCATTTTCCCCCCGTGCCCCCCCTGTCTATTCTTTGGTTATTTCTCTGGAAATAACCATTCTTGCGGTACTAGTTTCCTTCCTCTGGCTGGCTCTGGTTATCCTTTTGGTCGTCATTACTCTGTTGACTCCCTTCCTTTCGGAAACCCTGGAAACCTGGCATCGGCGATGATCCTCTTGGTCGGTATCTGTTTTGTTCCAAGTCCTTTTATTTTTTTCGCAGGCACTCTCCTCAGCGCTCCTCTAAGCATGGTCGATGTCTGAGTGCCCCCTATCCTCCGTCCTTGCACCAATTATGCTCTCCCATTTCTGGAGGTGCGGAATGGATTTCTTGCAGGAGATGGTCCTCCCTTTTAAGATCATCTCTGGGGCACTTTCCTTAATCTCACTGTCCATTCCGTTGGACCGCCCCCGACTCTGTTGAGTTACATGTGATCGTTGGTGACTAAGGAAATCTGATTTTTTGAGTGTCTGGGATTATGAACGGGTTTCTCTAAAGTTTCCCCCTGATATGTTCTCCCAGCCCCTGGGAACCCTGAATCATGTTGGTGCTCATTAATACGGGAACGCCCGGTTTTGGTATCTTTTTCCTATTTTACTGCCCTCCTTTCAGAAATTCCCAGCCCCTCTTGCTTTCTCCTGGCAACAGGGTAGCGTTTTCGTCCTATCGCTGTGACCCTTCCAGTCAGATGTCCCTTTTTTACGCTTATCATAAACAGCTGCAGTGCCTGTAATACCAGCCTGACCGCATTTTTTCAGTCCCTACTTCTTCTTCGAGTGATTCCCCTTCTCCGCCCGCCCCAGGTTCCGTAAGGGCATTCCTTTTTCCAGCATTGGCTTCGGGAGATTCCCCTGTGATGTTCGGGCTCGTTCTCGGCGTATTTTCTCGACCACCGCACCTTCCTTCCCCCCTTGAACACCCTTACCGTTACGCCCACTTCTTCCGTCAAGACCCCCTTTCTCCCAACATTTTCGTAAGTTTTTTCTATTAATGGATAGGTTCCTCTCCATTTTTCTCTGGGACTTTTCTTTCACCCAAAATCCGAAGTCTCCCTGCTTCTTCATTGACTCTTCCAGCATTGAGCTCCTTTATTCCTCTACCTAGACAAGATCAACCCTCCTCCCTGAACGTGTACCCTCTGCTACGTAATAGAGCCTTTCTTTGCGCAGATTCCCCCGATGCTCCCCCCCAGTTGCCTCCTTTTCTCCTGATTGCTTTCGTAGTAGGTTCACTTGGACCTCGTCGCCTTGGAAATGTGCCCGCCCATTTTGTCCTGGTACCTTCACCTGTCCCTTTCTCTTCCTTCCTTTCCCTCCCTTTTTTTTTTAGAGAGATGTCCTTTTGCCTTTTTTTTTCTTTTTCGTAACATTTCCCCCTTCCCCTTGACGAGTTAGTCCGCCTTCACCTCGAGACTATCCCGAGTACCCTTCCCCTTCTGCACCTTCTCAGTGTGACTCGAGTGCCTTGTCTCTGTCTCCGCGTGGTCTCACTGCCCCGTGGCTTGTTGCCGCGTATCAGGTATGCTCCTCGGGAAGTCAACTGTCGATGTTACTTAGACTTCCGGGCGCGCTTGAATGTTCTGCACCTTTCTGCACCCGGTTTCTTTTGGCGATGTATATGGTACCCTCCCTTTCTAGAACAAACCCCCCGTTCCGCCATCTTCAGGGTCGTTGACTGTCAGTCTTGTGCTACTCTCTGGATTCAGGGGATTCCTCCCCCCTTCCTTTTGTTCGAGAACCCCCCGTCCTCCAAAGTGTCCCCCCCCTCTAGCCTCCCATCCGCCGCAGCGAGGACTCGTTACTGATATCTTTCCGCGTCGGAAGGTCCTCCCCTCCCCCCCTCCGCCTTCTTGCACGTCCCATCCTTTTAGCCAGCTGCCTGTAGAGTCACTGTCTTGTTATCGGATCCCCCCTTTTATGTTTCCAAACACCGCTTGTACTTTCAACGCTCCCACCTGTTCCCCTTCATCAGATGCTGTGGTTTCCGGTAAAGGGGGAATGCCGCTCCACCCAGCGCTGCCGGTTTTTTTGAAGCTTTCTATCGTTATTACCAACCAGCTGCCTTTTTTTTCGCTGTGTTCCAGGGCATTATCTTTGTTTTACGGTATTCCTCACCTTTTTTTTCCGGGTTTCCGCGCCCTTGAATGTCCCTTTAACTTCTATGCTTCTTTCCCCTATTATAGACAGGTTGAACCCCACAGCTTCTTCGGCAAACCGCTTCTTGACATTCTTTCGATCGTGACTTTGACCCCAAGGTACCCGCTAGCTTGAGATCTCCCCATCGCCTGCAACCAGAAATCCCTCCGACCTCACCTTTTGCTCGCGAACTTTTCCTTGGTCTGGATCAGTTCGTTTTCTTTCCCCCTTTTGTGGTCGACCTCTACCATGCTGAAGCGTTTTTTTTTTGGCGCCGTCGACTTTACCCCTTCTTTTTATGACACCGATCCCGAAGACGACCCCAGTCTTTTTGACCATTCCTATGTCTCACAGTTTCCAGGGGTTCTGGCCCCCCGATTTGCAAGGCGCTTAGTCAGTCACAGAGAAGTCCTCTTGCCCTTCAGGATTCCTTTACCCGCTCCCATGAATGGACTTGCTTCGAGGACAGTTGCCCACCCGTTTTTCTCGTCTCCTCACCCACCTCTAGCGTGACCCTTTTTTTTTTTCCACATAGTTGAAGACGGCTTGTTAGCTGCTCCCTTAAATTCCTACCTGAGCTTACCTTTGATTCTTAGTCCTCCTTTTTGACAAGGGACTTTGGCCTGTGTCCATCTGCATTCTCCCGGGTTCAGGAAATCTTGCTCGGGTTCTCTTCTTGGGCGGGCTTCTTCCGTCTCATCCGGGCTAAGTTAGGCCATTTCGCCCCTGGCCCTTGTATTTTTGCTTCTTTTTTTTTCTTTGGCTCGGGCCGCCTTAGCTGAGGTTTTGACCCCTGTCCCCCAATTTAGTCCTACGCAGCTGGACGTAGAAATTCTTCCGCGAATGGTAAACTCTAGGGCTTTCGCCTTAAACGATTTTCTTCGGTTGATTGGGGCGTCCGCTCAGGGTTCCAGTGCGTCGTTGAGTCGCCTTTGCGATCGTTCCCCTAAGTCATTTCCCAAGATTTTTGAACCTTACGGAAATGGATTCCAGCCTTTGGGCGCTCGTTTGTAGCGCCCATTTTGCTGTCTAGGAGTCTCGTGGCCCACCCAAAGAACCCTCCCAGTTTTTCCAGTCCCCGGGACCCAAAGTGCTTTGGATTTCCCCTTTTTTCTGTCACATTTACACGATGGCTGCCACCTCTACTCGAACGGTTTTCAGCATTGTCCACAGACCCAACTCATTTCTCCGTCAAATTTCAGATCACTTACAACCAAGTTTTCCCATCACCAGACTTCTTTTGCCGACATCCGATGTCTAGTTTTCATCTAACCCTTCCCTATTTTCGTGATTTTTTCTTCACCCGAAAGCCGTTTTTATCATAGTGCCAGGGGTGCCAGGCGTGCACCCTCTCCCGGCCAATGATCTGTGGACCTTTCGATCTCGCTCCTCTGTCTTTAAGTTCTTTGTCCTTGAAATGCTGCTCCCTCGACTCCCCCAAAAACAGTTTGCCTTACTTCTAATCAACCACCGTACCTTGATCTGCAGACAAGTCCCCTCTGTCCGATTTGGGCAAGTTTTCCCCCCAAACTGGTCTTTTTACGATCTTACATAGCAAGCATCGCTTCTCCGACTGACTCCCTCGTGGGTAAACTTGGTTATCTCTCCTGTTGCGTTGGTTACAGATGGTTTGACGCAGCCCATGGGCTCTTGGCCCAGAGGCCGGTCATGGATGCCAACAGTCCCTCTTTCCAGTTGGACCCGAATCTTCCAATTCAGGAGATCTTTCCCTTCCCTGACCTCTTGGATGGAACTTCTCACCGTAGTGTGGTTCCTTGTTGACTTTCCTCCTTCGTCTCCCGGACGGTCCGCTTTATATATATTTTTCTCTTCCTCTTTTTTTTTTTAGAATCCTTCTTCTTTCCCTCCCCTTACTGATTCAGCCCCTTGCCCTCCTTTTCTCTTTTCCAGCTAGTTCCACGGAACTGATACTCCTGCTCTTTCTTTTTCGGTGGAATCCATAGTTGGGTTGCCCCATGCCACTCTATTTACGTCCCATTTGCTTATAAAATAGGTTCCCCTCCCTGGGAAGCCCCTTTTCTCCCAGGTTCGGGTTCTGAATGCTTTTCGCAGCTTCCCCCTTTTCAAACCCCCCCCCTATAGGTTGATTGAAATCTTGAAACTTTCGTCCGGGAGAGGATTGTCCGGAGTTGAATACGTGGAGTGCCTTCCCTTCCCTTTTTTGGGCGGCGCGTTCGCAGCATTTTCCTAATACGTTCATTTAGCATTAAGTTCCTTCGCCTCAGCCCTGCCCTCCACCCTCCCTTAATGCCGTTTGAATCCCGAACGCTTTCAACCTTGCTTCCCTTCCTTTCTGCTGGTCCGACATACCTCGATTCCTCCCTGAAGGAGAGTGCTGCGCCCGGGATTCGGGGTAGGTGCAACTTTTTCTCTTGTAGGATCACAAAGTTTGGTCGGAGACCCCTTCTAGCTTTCGACTTACATTCTGCGCCCTTTCTTCATCTTCGGATCTGTCCATTTTTCCCGTTGGACCGTTTCCCCCCTCCAAAGACTTGTGGTGTCCCCCCTCACTA
>Ga0179593_1440701_pt1 | contig 11177 bp, 8 predicted proteins | sample CZODoug2_1_08_16_FD_185931 | JGI IMG/M metagenome (GOLD analysis project Ga0179593, IMG submission 185931) | Vadose zone soil fungal communities from Angelo Coast Range Reserve, California, USA - CZODoug2_1_08_16fungal (PacBio error correction) | ecosystem: Environmental > Terrestrial > Soil >... | reverse complement strand
CTTCAACTCCGTCGCTTGCTTCTCAGAACAGGCCCCCCCAACATAACCCTTCTCCTTTTGTAACGTACTCCTTACCCCTAATTGTGGGCAGGAATTGTGTTGCATCTCTCCTCAAAATAAGCCAGGTTCCGTCTCTCCCCTTTCTCTTTCCATTCCCTTTTCAGATTTTCACCCAAATCGTAACTCTCTCTTATCAAGTGTCCTCTCGTTTGTTACCTTCTTTCTGCACACAGTCCAATCAACTTTTTCCCGTTTTAACTTCCCCCCTTCTTACCCAACGGAATATTAGTTGCAGAAGTTTAAGAGTCTCCCCTAAACCATCCTCCCTGATACTTTCCCTCCTACGTATCCAGATTCCGAGATCCTTCCTGAACATTTATCTTTCCATCCTCCGCTACGGAACCTGTTTTGAAGTGCATCTCTTTCAATTTCTCAGGCGTCCAGCCCCCCCCCACGTCGGAGAATTCGAGTTCCTTCTTTCTTAGCCGCCCTCTGACTGGCCATCATTCTAAAGGCGTGGATCGTTTAAAGGTCTGTTCTCCTTTCGCTTTTCTCACATATAGCCGATGCGCCTCTTTTCGGACAACCCCCCGGTTTGTCGCTTCAGCGCTAATCAGTTTTTCACCATTCCGTTGATACTTTATTTTAAGAGTCTGCTTTAACCCTCTCATTAGTCATTCATTTCACCCACGTCGCAGTTAGGGCAGCCTCACTCGATGCCCGTCACAAATACCCCAGTATGAAAATCTTTACCTCCCCTGGGATCCTGGGTAATTAATGAATTATCGCCGTCTCCCCTTTGTTTTTGTTTCAATCAAAGTTTCCCCATTCCGTATTTAGTTTTGCCGGAGCCTCTGATTGGATGTGCAAATGTCCGTTCACGTAGCTTGTCCTTTCTGTACCCCTTTCTATGGAAATATGCGCCCTCCAGCTTAGTCACGTTGTCATTTTTTCTCTTTTACTTTCCCCCACAGTGACCCCTAAAGTCTCCCCCCCCTCGCTCACGGTCTCTGAATCCCTCTTTACAGATTACAAGGCCTGCCAGCTGTCTTCCCGACTCCACAATCGAACTGATCTTCAATCACTGATGTGATCGAGGGCTTGTAGCGATGCACTCGCAGTTCCCTGTCGCGCAGGTAAACTTTCTTCCGCCGATAAGTTCACGCTGCAGAGAATTTCAATCGGCTGACCCCAAATGGCGGCAGACCTCTCCCGATGCGTTCAAATCCTTTCCGGAAAAGCGTTTTCGTTTTCCCGCATTCTCTGCCCTCTTTGCAGGCCGGAACCGTTTCAGTCCCTGATATCTGCCATTTCTCGGATCTTTTCCCTTCTCTTTCTTTTGGAACCTTGAAAGGACTGATGTGCCTAGTTCTCTCCGTCGCTGAAGCCTCTGTCGAAAAGTTCTTCTTTATTCTTCGGTGACACCCTGAGCGGTCCGCCATGGTCCCCCCATTCATTTGATACCCACGCCTTCTTTTTTTCTCGCCAGCTTTTTTTTAAGCACCAGGTTCCACTAGCAGTTTTGCCCTTTTTGCCCAATTCGGAGTCTCCCCACTTTCTGATTGGGATTGGCTTTGCGGACACTCCTTTCCCACCCCTCACCTTTCTCTCTGCTATTAGTAACCGGATTGAACTCCTCCCTTCATCGTCCTCCTTTTTCACGCCCCCTTTCGAAATCTTTTCAGAGAAGATACATAACGAGCACACCCCCCCTATTTGGGCACGCCCGCGCGAGCGCACCGTCTTCGTGCTGATTTTTGTTTTTTTCAGTTTGTGTCTTCAACTTGCCGAGCGGAATCCTTGGAAATCACCCTCCCGGTGACCGAACTCATCGTCTTTCCGCGGAATGCACGTCGCGCTCTTGCGAATCTACCCCTCTAGCGTGCCACGTGCATGCTCGCCAAGGTCCTCTTCAAGAAAGACCACTTCGTTCTTCCCTCCCCCTCGGCGCCCCAAGTTAACCCAATATCCTTATGTCCCGTTGATTCCCACCTTCTTTTCCTCCTCTCGTGGGGGTTTTTAAGAGCTCTCCTTTCCATAAGGGCTATATCTTCCCGCTTTTCTTGTTTCCTTGCTCGTGGTTGTTTACGCGACTTTCATCCCGTCACTTTTGGAGAGTTTCCTCTTTCCTTCTTCGCATTTTCTTACTCGGACGTGAAGTTCGCGGACGAAGGGATTAGATGGTGATTTCCTGGAGGTTCCCCTTCTTCATTTGGCCCCCCCGGACGGAATCCTCCCCTCACGCCTCGGTGCGGCCGCGCTTGTCTGCAAAAAGAATTTTGTTGTCTGATTGCCTCTCTGGAGCCACGTATGGCGCGTTGGGCGACAATCTCCTTCAACGGCTTTTTTTACTCAATCCGTAGGCCGCTCGAATGAAACTTCTAGTTTTTCGCAAATGCCAGCCCTTGGAATTAAGCCTTTTCCCGTTTCACTCGTTTTGCATATGCTGCGGGGCCGCGGATTCGATGGACCTGTTTTTGAAAACCCCCTGTACAGTTGTTGACCCCTTCGTTCCTCAGCGTGATGGGACTCCCGTTTGCCGATCGTGCAATCGTCAAGAAATTCCGCTCCTTCTTGGTCTCTCGTCTCTCGCTCTGACACAATCTTCGTGGCCCCTTGGTCCCGCAGAATAATTTCCCCGCCTCATCGACCCTGCAGCTTGCTTTTTTTCCGTGAAACGCGTTTCTTTGCAACTCCCCCTCTTTTTTTCTATGCCTGCCCCGACAACGCTGTTTCACTTTCATGTTACGCATCTTTTGAGGGCTTTGAGGTCGATACTTGGTTTACTCCCGGCGCGCGCGTCGTGACTCTCTTGCTTGATTCCCAGAAAGTGGCAGCGCGTCGAAGACGTGGAAGTCTACAATTCATCGCACATCTTTATTTGGTTCCCGCGTTTCCGATTGATTCGGACGAGGACAGTTTCTTTCACTCTTCTCTCGGCTGCCCCTCCTAATCATGCATGTCCTCTTGTAGAGTTTTTGGGGATGATTCACGTGACTCCTTTGATGTTCTCATCTGTGTCTTCCTTGAACTAATCCCTCCCGACTATTTATTTGCATGCCATGTGCCCTCAAGAATTCGTCTGGCCAGGTCCGTTCCTTGGACCACAAAGGGTCACCCTTTTTCCTTCAACCCACCCCCTTTTCCTGACTCTTTTTTTATGAAGTCCAGGCGGAGAAGTTCTTTGGCCGCAGATTTTTCTTCCAATTTGGGACGCGACGTTATCATCTCATTTCTTGCTTGCCCCTTTCCCCTCCTACTTTCCCGATTCTTAGCTTTTTTCCTCTCCTGGCTATAACCTACTGCTCCATCCCGGCACGCATGTTGCCACTTGACTTCCATCCTCTTCGGACACACCGCGGTTTTCTTCCCATCTTGTCGAAGCTTTTATTTTTCACGCTGAGGCCCCTCCCTTGGAATCTCAGCCTTTAAGCATTGACGGCTTTAATTTCGAGAGAATCCTCTGTGAACTCTCCCCTTTTTCTCACGCTTTTTTTCTGAGACCTGCCGGAACGAATTTTTTCCCCCGAGCATGAAATTTCCCCCGGGGTAGCTTCTCTGCCGATTGAGGCTCTTCCTCCTGCCCTGGAGATTTTCACCGATCTGCGCATATCACGGGAGATTTGCGCCGAGAGACCCTCTTCTACTTGTTCCGCTTTGCAGATTCGGGAACTTTTTTTGAAGTTCCCCAGGGTCCAAAAGTATTCTGGACGGTGACGACGTCTAACCGCGATGCCCCTTCATACTGCACCTGGCGATCGTGTAGATTGAGAACCCCTAAGGCACGTGTTGTATTCATTGTTCCAGTGAGGAGACTTTGTTGCTCCTGTCTTGAGGTGTCCGGAGAATCCCAACCTGCCTGTTCCGTGATACTCCCGTCTTATAATCCGGAGCTGCGGTTTGCCGTCTGAGAAGCAGTTCGAGTAGTTGCCAGCTCGTGACGACAATCAAGTTCGTTTTTTGGGGTTAGAGAGCCTTCTCAACTCCCGTTGACATCACCTCCCCCAGATCTCAAGTTTTTTTGTTAAGCGGTCCTTTCTGAATCCCCTCCCTTGATCTCTTATTGGCCCGATGATCCTTCACCCCTACGGCGCATCCGGGACGCCCTTTTTTACGTATACCACGTGCTCCGATTTTTTGACTTTCCATCTAGTTGGGATTCTTCACGGTTCTTCATTTTTATACCCCTTCGTGCCCCCAATCCATAATTTTTCCCGTGGGAAATTCTGAAGTTCCCCCACCGTGACCTCCCTTTCAGTCGAGGTATCCCCCGCCAGTCTTTCCAGGTCATCTTATTCCCTTCCGAGATTCTTCGGCCATCGTTCACTCCGTCGGCGAATCTTTCCCTTTTTTAATTTTTGCTGTCTTTTTCGTCGTCGTCATGCCCCCTTTTTCTTAATTCCGGTCGCGTTCCCTTTGTATTCTTTCTAGCCGTCAGGCCCCCTTCTCAGGTGGCTCTTTCCCCGCGCCGCTCGTGTTCGCCGAATAGCGCGTTTTAGCCTTTTGTCGACCAATTTTCCTGCCGGGTCTTTGCCGGCAAAATTTGATTCAGAAGGTCTTTTGTTTCGCGGATAGTTCCCCGCCGACTCCCTGCTACAAGCAGCCGAGGCGCCGCAAGTGTCTTCTTGCTCCGTCATAAAGCGATCACGATTTTTTTCTTCACAAATCTCCCCCCCAGGCCGACGCCTTGTAATGCCTCTCGCGTTTCCTTTGGTTTGTGGAAGTGACCTTTCATTGAACGTCTTACTGGTTCTCCTCTCCTTTTATTTCTGTCACAAATGTCCGTTTTAAAATTTTAAACCTCGTAGTTTTTTTTGGTTCAGTTCGATGGACATCTGCGTTCAGGATTTTTTCGTGAACATCAAGTGTCGCCGCATCAAGATCAACCGTGCTGCCTTATTCGCTAGTCACACAAGGCACCTGCTCTCCAGAACCTGCATTCAATCTCGGATGCAAGCAATCCTTGTTTCGATGCTCTTGTATGCGCCGAGCCCCGAATGCCGCCAGTGTCTCTTTCAGATTCACTCTTGCAAGCGGCCGGGCGCGGTTCCTCCAATCGGCTGAAATCCGGCCCATCATGTAGGGGGACCAATCCTCCTTCCCGGGTTTGTGGCCCATCCGTTTTGACAGACTTCTTGCAGCCGTTTCACCGGTCCCCCCATCCTCTGCCCTGTCTCGGCTAATTTTCGCTCCGGCCAACGTTTGACCCGCCTTTTGGAAGAAGTTCGCGCGGGCCGTTCTCAGAGCACCGCGCGGGCGATGTTGGTTTGCACGATTCGCCCGGCTGTCTCCCCCCTTCCGAACCACGGCCGGGGGTCCGCTCCCCAAGCTGTAGTTTTTCAGCATGGTGAACCTCGCCGCGCATCCACTCCCTTCTTTCTCCGCGTCAGACCACTTTTAATCCGGGTTTCCCCCTTTTCCAACTTAAGCCACAATTCCATACGTTAACGGAATCCGACGTTCATGATTTCCCTCGAGGCCCCGTTGTGCAAGAGGAATAGACCTTTTTTTTCAACGCTCAAACCACCACTCTTCAAGCATGCGATTCTCCCCCTGGCTTCTTGATGTAGTTCATAAGTTTTTTCTTTCACTTGTCCTCATGTGATTATCGTGAACAGACGCTCGACATAAGGTCTCTGCAATTCCTCGTATAAGTCCTTGAGTAATCCTTCAAGAACCCCTTTGCGCCCCCAATTACGTGCTATCTTTCTCTTTCAAGACGACCCACCTCTTTCCCTTCCTCCAAAAGAGGGCCAGCTATACTTTATTTTTCCTTTTCTCTTTCCTTTGTTGTTTACTCTCTCCGGTGACATAAATGCTTCTATTTTTACGGTGATGGCGCCGCTTTTTTTCGGATGCCGGGCACGACTTTTTTCGACATCGTGGGGGAACCCCTTTTTCTCTCAGGCACCTGTTTTTGACGCTTCCTCTTTACTGAGTTATCGATTTGCGCGGATGAAGGGCTCCGATTCACTTGCTTTTTTCAAATTATCGAAATCCATTGAATCCAACCCTTCCACCCCAATACCTCTTTCGGCTCTCCTCTTTAACCAGATTGGTGGACTGCCCTCCTTTTCTCCTTTTTCTTGTGTTCACGTATTTTTTTTTTTCAAAGATTCATCTATCAAGCGGATTCCGGTTCTCTTTTTCGATCGAACCTTGCTGGTGGGCCCCTTACTTTTAGCACTTTCCCGCCGTAATTCGCCCGGTGTTTATAGGAAAGAGTCCAGCATATTTCTTCTCCTCTTCTTCTCTGTGCCAGTGGTCTTTTTTTGAGCTTGGGCGCTGACAACCTTGTTTGTTCATCATCTGATGGGCGCCCCTTGCTTCCTTTCTTTACATCGAAGAATCTCCCTCGCTTTTTTCTGGCACGCCTAAGGCTCCGAAACTGATCCCACAGTTTTTCCCAACATGGGCCCGCCGCGCTGAATTCAGATCCGCGACGGGAGATTTTTCCTTCCCGTTACTTTTCACGATCGAGTTTGTCTTGCTTTGCCCCGTTCCCCCCCGATGCAACCGTATCCCGCATCGGGAGAGTTTTTCGCTTTCCTCCTCCTTTCCTTTTCGTTTCGTTTAACTTATTATAAAACCCACTTAACCTTCGTCGCCTCCGACTTCGCGTGCTTTTTCGTAAATCGCCCGACCCCCAGTGGAGTGTTGGCACATTGCTTTCCTCCGGTCCTAAGATGGCGCCTAATCTTGAGCGCGTTCGCCACTTCTCCTCTCAGTTCCGCTTCGGCTGCTTTTTTAGCCTGAGTTTCCTTGCTCATCCGTTTTTTCACTCCTCCCCAAAAGACGCGCCCTTCTTTTCTTTTCCTCAATTTCTCTTTGGCGCCCTGCCTGAAACGTCCCTTTTTAGTGCAACAGTCCTCAACAAAACCCCCCCCTGACGTCGCGTTAATTCCCATTACCATTCGAGTTTCTTTACTCCACTCTGGTGCGTTAATTTTTTCTCTCTGTTATGACGTTATACCGATGCTGCGCTCCGCGACTTCCATAGTATTCTGTGGGGAACTATTTCTCGTCTTCCGAGAATTGATGTCCTCCTTAAGCTCCGTCCGACGCAGGCGCACCGCTTTTTTTACAATTTTTTTGAGCTTTTCTTCGGCTTCACACCCCCCGCCCTTTTCGAGGCGCACGCTTTCTTCATCCAGCCCCTTATTTAACTCATACGAGAGATTTTCTAATTTTTCTCCCTTCAATTTAATATTTCCCTAGAACGCCGGACAGGCCAGCACCCCCAACTTCCTTCCCGGCGATGGCCAGTTCTATTTCCTTTTTTTTTCGATCTTAGGAGCTCTCGTACTCTTGCGCATTATCCGGGAGATGGTTCCGGAGAGAATTTCGAATGTCTTGCCATCCTTCTCCCTTTGGACCTGCGAGGTCACGTTCATCTTTTGGACCTTTTGACGTGAATGGAACCTCCTCCCCGATGAATAATTGTTGAATTCCCCTTTGGAGAGTAATCTCTTTTCGAGATTTGCCATGTCCTTCCATTTCTCATTGTGCTGATGAGAAGTTTTTGTTGAGAGCATCGTCACACCTCTTGCTTCTCTTATTCATTACCTGACGTCTTATACCCTCGATGTTTTTCATTTTTCTTTAGCAAGAACTCCGGTCAGATATTATTATTTTCTTACTTTCCCTTTTTGTTGTCTGTGACGTTCGATCTTTACTCCTCGCCTTCCTTTCCATGCCCTTCCTTTTCTCTTTCTTTACGACGTTCCCCTTCCCCGGAATCCATCTTGAGCGTCAGGTGTCAGGGTGTCATCTTGATCCTTTCACCCCGCTTGCCTGACTTCTCCCTCTTCTTTTTAATCTACATCGTTTCGACTCGATTCCTTCGTATCTTCAAGTAGTTTCGCTTCTTTTTTCGGCACAGTCACCTTCACCATCCTTTTTACCCTTTTTAATTCCCGCTGAATATGCCCCCCGGCCTCCTGTCCTCAGTCTGCCATCGACAGAAAATCCGTGATAGCTCGTCCGCTTCAGGCGGTCCCTTTTTCATCAGAGTCACCCGTTTTGAAGTTCTGCTTTCTGGTCTTTCTTAGTTTCCCGAACCCAAGGGGATCCTTTTCGGAGTTAATGATGATTCCTCTCGTCAGGACATTCCCTTCTCCCGGTCTTGGATTCAGTTGCGCCTCCGTGTCCTTTGAATAGCTCTTCCGCATTTTCTGCACAACTTTGCATCTTTCGTCTGGCCTGGTTCCCCCCCCCCTTCACACAGCATTTTCTGCGATTCTGAAATTTGGAACTTCCCCGCATCAGCCCCCGAACTCGATGCTACCCCATAAATAGACCTCTGCACCGCCCCGATTTTTACTGTTTAAGCATTCACTTTCATCGTCCCTTTGTGTTTGTTTGGACCCTTTGCTGCCTCCTTACGTTATACGTCCCCTTTCCCCTACTTATGGAATGGACGTGCCCGATCTCGTCTTTGATGACACTCGCCAGCCTCTATCCCGTGAAAATTCAAGTCTCAGCCGTCTCTCGTAGCCTCAGTCTTCTTCCGATTGACAGCCAGACTAACTTCCCCCCCCGGTGAAACTGGTTCAAACTACTGATGTTCCTGTCGTATTTTTTTTTGCTTTGTTTGTCTCCGCGCGCAATAGTCAACGTTCGCAGTTTCAACTTATTGTTAATGACTAATATAGTAACCTCCCGATCATCGGTTATCGGCTGAACCCGGAAGCACCCGTATGCCCCATCCCATCCCGGTCCCATTTTGTAGGGGTCGACATCCTTCTTGCAAAACTCGATGATATTTTTTCACTTTCCGTCACGATCTCTCACATTCCTGGCTTGTTAATTCTTTGGCTTGCGCTGTTATTTTCCCTCAGTTTTCGGCCCTTTCGAGCGCTCCATCCCAAAGAAACCGTTTCCGTCTTGTCCTCCTTCCAGAAATTGAGTTCCCCCTTTTTCTCCCCGTCCTGTGTAATAGGTTTTTTTCTTCTTTCGTCTGCCGCGGCCGCCCTCCTTTCTCCTTTACGGTTTGAAACCCTTTTTGTTCAATTAAGTGTCCAGTTGGCGGACACCTTTCCTTTTGACCCAAACCGCATTCTCGCCTGGCGCTGACCCTCCGTTTCCCTTCGAGAATTCTTGTCTCCCCTATGCCCTCTTTGCTCCCTCTTCAGCAGTTAACGAGCACCCCAAACTCTTGGCAGCCGTTTTCGTACTTTCTCCCCGAGGCGTGATTGGATTTCTTTCAAGCTTTTTTCTTACCACCGTCGTTCCTCAGTTTCTTTTACCTCCTCGAAGCCCGTAAGTGTCCTTGCACTTTCCCCGTCCGTTCTTCCCATTTCCTCCCCTACCCCCCCATTCCCTTACTTCGAAGTCGCTGTCCACAAAAACTTAGTTTCCTTTCGAAAACAAAGAGGCTCCCTCAACTCCTCTCTCTCTTTCTTCCCTGACTCTATCTTGCATCCCTTTTGTTTTTTTTTTGAGTTCCTGAAGATATATCGGTTCCGGTGGTGGATCAGTGTCTTCTGGGCCAGTGGTCGTGCTGGACAGCGACCTTTTCGGCAGTGCAGTTGGTTCGCGTGGGATTCTCTCGCACGGGACTTTTCCCTCTTTCTGCCGACGAGGACCTTTCCGGTCGACTTTTTTCCTGCGGGTATAAATGATCCAGATCGGCTTGAATTCCCCCCCCCCCCTCAACGACATCTCATCACTCATCGGTGCCTTCTTTCTTTTTCCACCGAAGTTTTTGCGCGCTTTCCCTGTTATTTCTTCCTTTTGAAGTCTTTCGGCGGGCTTTTCCGTCTATGACCCGGCTGCGTTCATACGGAGTTACTCTTCTTTACCAGAGAAGGGAACAGTTTGTCGCAACCGGACCCTTTTGCTCGTGCACGCTCCCTTCTGTGCGTTTCGCCTTGTTTTCCCTGGTCTGAATGACAAGCTTTTTCTTTGAAACCCGTCCGCTGTGCCCAAGAGTGATGGGCCTTTCTATTTCCTCGACTACCTCCCCCCGCGTTTTTTCTTTCTTCCGATTTTTCCTCGTAACTGCACAAGTCGTCGTCTTTTTTCTACCGAAGATTCCAGCATCGCCTGTCAGAGATTTTTTTTGTCCCCCCCCCCCCAATCGTCCCCGGTTTTTTTCCCGCTTTTGAAGCGTAGAGGTCGCCCCCCGTTTACATCGCTGGCGCCCGCACATTTTTACCTTTTGCCGCCCGTCTCTTCTCGCTGTCCCTACGTCCCAATCCATTTCCTGCCTGAGACGACTCGGGGTCCGCGCCTTTCTTCTTCCCTAACAGGTCTTTCTGATCCTATGAATTTCTACCAAGTTGTTTTTATATGATTCGCTTGCCTTTGTTGCATCTTCTGAGAGGCTGGATCCCTTGCTTCCTTCCTAAATCGGATGGTCGTTTTCCCTTCCTTCCCGTTGACGTCCTCCGGACCGCTGTCTTTTTTGCCTTTTGCCCGGGCATGAGGCGCAACTTCCTGTGATGCGGACCTCTTCTTTGAACCTTCTTCACACCACCGAAGGCTCATTGGGTTGGGGGGTTTTCTGCGCGTGCGGTCCTCCGCTGTTGCGGTGCACTTCTTATTGGTTATTTGATATCATGTCTTTCTGGCCTCCTTTCCCTTCAACAGTGGACTCCCCCCTCAGTACCGGCTCTTGCCCCACGTCCCTTGATCTTCCTTACGGATTTGTTCTGTTCTTCTTCTTTTCCGCGGTCGGATCGAGGCGTACCGTTTGACGATCTTTATGAATTGACTCCCTGCTTTAGTCCTCCATTAACCGTTTCATTTTACCGAATTTGTTTCATTTCAGTTCCCCCCCCCCCCCCTTTAACGATGCAACTTCAGTCGCTTGTGGATTTTCCTCTTTCTCGCGAGCTGTTTATTCCGACCCCTGCAGATTGCGTTTCTTATGCCGAGTTCTCATCTCCTGCTTCCGGCAATCTGTTTGTGCTCCTTTCTTTTCCCAAGCCTTGCTGGACGTTGCCCCTCATTCCTTAACATCCGTTGCTCTTGAAGCACTGGGTATGTTCACTTCTTTAGACCCACTCAGTGTATACAGTCGTCCGCTTGGAGCGCATTTGCTTGGTGAAGTCTCCCCCTTTTTTCACCCCTGCACTGTTATGGATTCCTTACCGCCGTCAACTATGGGATGCTTATCTCCTGAAGCGGATGGTTGAGTCTTTTCTCTGTTCCCCTTGTTTGGTGTATTTAAC
>Ga0179593_1433170_pt1 | contig 11177 bp, 17 predicted proteins | sample CZODoug2_1_08_16_FD_185931 | JGI IMG/M metagenome (GOLD analysis project Ga0179593, IMG submission 185931) | Vadose zone soil fungal communities from Angelo Coast Range Reserve, California, USA - CZODoug2_1_08_16fungal (PacBio error correction) | ecosystem: Environmental > Terrestrial > Soil >... | reverse complement strand
CCCCCCTTCTTTCAACGCAAAAAGACTAGGTGAAAGAGTCAGAGCTCGTTTTGTAACCCTGAACTATAACCCTCCTCCTTCCTTTTCCCCCCTTTCTATTTATGTTCCTTTCCTCCCTTCATTAATTCTCAGAGTCTGTAAGTCCGTCCTCCTGTTTTTCAGAGACATGGTTTACTTTTTTCTACACCGTGACTTTCCTTTTTTTGCCAACCCTCCATTCTCCATCCATTGACTGATAGACAATTTACTTCTTAGTGAGATTTTTTTTCTCCTTCTTTAAAGATTGTTAATTATACCCTGTACCTCTCAGGTTTCGTTTCCCTCTGTCCTCCTTGAGTTGCATTCTCGATCTTCTTGCCCCAGATGGTTTTACAAGCCCTCTTTTTTCCCCTCGCAAGTTAGTAAACAGACCAGTCTTACAGCAGTTTGAGTCCGATCGTTTACCCTTTTCTGTCTTTGTCCCCCGTCGAATTTTTTCTTTCATTCGTCGCCACTCTATCTATTTCCTATACCGACGCCCAACTGCGGGCTTTGTAATTCCACCTTGATGCGATTACGAACTTGTTTTCTCCCCTGCGCCGCGCTTTAATTATCCCTTCCCTTCTTTTTCTTTCAGCTGTTATTTCTTTTAACCTACCTGTTTTTTTGCCTACTAAATATATTGCACACCCCCCTCTGCGCTCATTCCTTCCCAGGTTGATTATCGCCAACAGTTTAATTATCCTCGTCCCCATCAACTGATCGGCGTAAACTCCCTCTTTCTACGTAGACATACTTTTTGGGCTATCATTCCCTCCTTATGTTTTTCTCTTCCTTCCTTCCGTAACTCCTGATTTAAAGACCCTTCCCTTTTTTATCCCTTCTTAAATAGAATCTCCGTCAGGATGCTTCCGAAGCTCTTTTCCTTTCCTCCAAGCTCCGCGAGAGACAAGAAGAACTCTTAACCCTGAGCTTGTCTAACCATTTTCCTTCTTTTCCCTATATCCCTCTCCAACCAAATGTTATCCCCTACATTGAATAAAGACTCTTTCTGATGACTCGTTAGAGAAACAAAGTTTTCTCTTTTGATGTGGCATCAGCGCTCCTCTCTCGCGTCGTCCTCTCGATTCTTTATGATCGTCCCAATTCTTTAGATCTTCTTTTTTGATGGACCTGATGGATTTTACGACTAATCTGTACCCACTGTGGCCACCTTGGTCTTCCCCTCCTTCTAGGTCATTAATCAAGAAGAAGCTGGAGATTGCCGCCCCCGATTGTTTGGCTCCCGGTTCCTCCCCTCTCCATCCTCCCCTTAGCCGACAGACCGTTCTTTGTATATTCACCCCCATCTGAAAAGGCTGCGGTGACTTTTATTCCTCCTTCCATCAGATTAAAGAGATGTTTTTGTTTCAGAGCCTCGAGCAACGCGGGACCTTCGTTTCTCTCACCTTCTCCCAGCCAATAGTATTCCCCCTCTCGTCATCTTCACCTTTCAGACCCGCGTTTTTTCCTCCCCCTTTCTTAATTCTTAAGTCTTTGCACTTCTGACGTTTCATATTTTTTCCCCCCCTCGTAACTTCTCACGTATCTTTTCGTAGCGGTTCTTCTGCTTTCCCCTCGATGACGTCCTGTGCTGCTGAACATTATTATCTCTTTTCTTGTCGAGTAGCTGAATATATTTGACTTCTGCCAGCCCAGACCCCATTCGCACGTCCTTGTCTCCACTCTTTTCCTTTTAAAGTCTTTCACCCTTCAGTTCTTTCTTTACTTTTTTTTGCTTTATTTTTTTTTTTGCGCTTCAAAACCCAGTGGCCTTCAGCAATACCCCCTCTTTTCCTTTGGTCCGACCAACTCGGAACGAGCGGATGAAGCATTCCGTCGATGTTTCGGTAGGTCCTCTGACAAATCATTTTTAAACTCCCTCCCTTCTAATTCTTCCAAGTGCTAAAGCTTTTCCGATGGTGAACCTTTGCTGTTAAGTAGTATGGATTAGACAACTTCTTTTTCCCTTCCAATTTTTCTTTTTTTTTCCCCGAAAAACCTTTCTTTCCGTCGATCTAAATGGCACCCTCTAGTACTCCTGCTGTTGGGGGGAGTAGGTCCACCTCCTTTTGACCAGACGGTCTATCCGTCTATCCAGTCCCCCCATTCTCCCTCAAGTTCCCGACGCCGCCTCTTTCTATAATCTCTTTGATGTTGGTTCGTCTCTCCAAATGTGCGGGCTATCTATTCTTCCATGGAGACTGTGAGGAGAAGCAAAAGACCCGCCTTTCCAGCCGGTTAAGACGTTTTCTCTCCTCTTTTCCCTTTCCGCGACTCATTTGTGGTTCCGGAGGCTCGTTTTGCTTACAGGTAACCCTTGTCGTCCTCCCCCCTCCCAGCCTCCCCCACGAAGATGTTCCACCCCCAGCTAAATTACTATGGAGCGGCTTTTTCCCTGTCACAACCAACGCCTACCTCTTTCGGTGTGGGATTCCCATATGTTTCTTTCCCTAGTCCCGAAACCCCTTTCACTATCTAAACGTAAGGGAGTTCCCCTTTTTCCCTAACCGGTGGTTATTGCCAGGCCCCTTTTTTTTGCTCCCCTCGCAAATTTTTTCCAAGTCCTTTCCTTGTTTTTTAAAATACGCCTTTTTTTTTCGAACAGTGAGAAGGCCGCCTCGACATTGCTTGGAAGAGATCCTCCCCCCTGTCTAAATCCTTCTGCCACGAAAACCCAGAAGTTGAATTTCCAGCCACTGCGTTACACATTATCCCGCCCCCCCCCTTCCTCTCACTCTTCAGTTGAGCTATCCCAGGAGTGCCCGTGAGTCAACCGCGTTCTTTCTCCTACAACGATGATAAGAGCCCCTTGATGAACGTACAGGATTTTCCCCCCCCCCTGATCTCTTCATTTTTTTCTGTGCGCAAAGTGGCCTCCCCTACCTCCCTCCCTCCAGAAAGCCCGCAACCTTTTGCTCTCCCGTCTGCAAGATGCGCTGTTTTCCCCTCAATCACTAGTTGTTCCTTCTCTTCCGTTTCTTTGTCCATACCGTCTCACAAACGCTCTTTTCTCCTTCCTCGAAATTCGTGTTTTAGCAGTGCGATTAGGACTAGTAACCATGGTTTTGTTCGCCAAACAATGGCTCTTCCTCTTTTCCTGTCGCTTCCAAGCCAAGTTCACGATACCTTTCTTTACTTACGAAAAGCTTGAACCTCCTCCGGAAAGAGTCTGATTGCCCAGGGTCACCCCTGTATTTTGCATCCCACTTTTTCCTTCCCCCCTGAGCATTTCCTCTTCGATCAGCTCCTCTTGACGAGATTCCCACTTCTCCTTCTTTTAATTGTGTGACTGCATGTTGCTCAGCATCTGGTGCTTACTTTTTTTCCCCGTGGTTCAATCGTGATGCCTTAACCAGGGTTAGATCAGCTTCCTCCCAAGTTGCGTTTCCTCTTCCCTCTCTTTTCTTATTCTCTCTAGACATCACTGAGTTCCCGGCCCCTTCTTCCCATAGACGCAACCTGCTTGGAAGTCATTAGGGTAATTAGTCCTGTTTTCTAGAGTCTTGAAGTTTCCTTCCCAACGCCGTTGTTCTAGCGTAGCTTAGTGACGGTTCGTTCTCCTTTTCTCTTTTCTCGTTTTTCCTTTGTTGCGATACTGCAACCGCCTGCTCTGTCAGCGATCTTTTAGTCAATGGTACTCGCCCGAACCAGCTTGGTTTGATTCCCTTCGGTAGCCTACGAAGATTTTTAGTGCCGAAACAAACATTTTCGCCGGCCCCTGACCCCCCCCTCTTCATCCCCTTTACATTTTCCCTTGGAGGTCAGATCTTGAGAGCACCCCCCAATCTTTCTCCTTCTTTGCAACTTGACCGCGTCCATCTCAGTTCCCAAATCGACGTGTTGCTCTATCATTTCAGGAAACTCTTACGCCACACAAATTTCAGTGTCGGCCCTAAACTATTCTTTTCTTTCTCCCTAGTACCTACCTTGCGCCAAATGGTCCCAGATAGAGAAGAGATAAACCGTGTTACTTATTCAAGACTTTTTTTCTCTGGAATACTGGTTTTTTTTTTCTCTTTTTCCTTCCCTGTGCCTTCGAAAAAGCCTGCTTGCCAGCCTTTTAACGCTTCATCACTGCTTATTCCTCCCCGTAGTCTTTTTTCAACATTCCCCTCGTCTCCATGACGAATCTTACCATAGCCTTCAGCTTGCGCACCTTTCTTCCTCAGCTTTCCCCCCCCCTCGGATATGAATCGCGGCGCGTTGGTTCCGTCAGTTTGTCAGCGCCATCAGCTAGCTCAACACTCCTGATAGTTTTTTTTTTTGCTTCCTCCGCTTTGCCTCCTACTATACCCCCCGCCGAATTTTTTTCTGGTGTATGATATAGCTTGCAGCTGAGAGTCCACCCTAAAGTCACTTTCCTCCTTTGCCAGCGTTTCGGGCATGGACCTGAAATTCCGCGCGCGCTTGAATTAAGAGCGTGTTTTTCTTTTCTCCCTTTCCCTTTCCTTGAGGCTCCTCTTCTCGCGCTTTGGAAGGATTGATGCGCCCCTCTCATTTTGGCAGACGCTGTGACTGTTTTGCAACTGTATACGTCTTCTTTTTTCCCTCCTTGTGATGATTCTAAGGAGTGCGCTGGGCTTCTTCAGCTATTTTCATTTTTTCCCCCCCTTCTCCTATCACCCCCTTTTCCTCAGTCCTTCCCGGGGCGTGTTCGGCCTTCCCCTTCTTTTTTCGCAGCGTTCACGCGAAGGTTTTCTCTACCATCGCCTTTTTTTTCCCAAGCAGCAGTTTTATGTGCGTACGTCTTTTCCCTTTGTGAGTGATGAGTTGTCGTACACTCCTCTTTTGTTCTTATTTTCCTTCCCTCCTTTCCCCGATCTTTGGTCAATCCCGACAGCCTGCGCCTTCTCTCCTTTTGAGATTATTCAGGCACCCTTGTGTTTCTCCCTTTTAAAAGTATTTTGCTTTGCCCCCCCTTCAGTTTTATCGTGACCCCTTTAATTTTCTTGTCGTTAGCCGAGACCATATTGACCCCATCTCTAGTTCCTTCCTTTTCCGGTTGCCCCGGGAGTAGAACAATTTCTCCTCCTCGACACGTCGCGGTGCAAACCCTTCTTTCACATCTCGGCTACGTCTCCCACGTTTTAACCTGCCCCTTTTTCCCCCTCCTCTCAAGTCAGATTCTTCGGACCTCCCGATAATACTTAGGACTTTCTGACATCGCAATTCATCGGACAATCGAAAGTGTGAGTTTCACTCCCTTTTATTTTTTTCTCTTTAAGAGAGCAAAAGTTTTTTTCATGCCGACAAGGTTTCCGAAGTCCTCCCTCCCCAACACTACGAGTCTCACCCATGGTTACCCCGGTATCACATACCTCCGGAAATCTTTCCCTTCCTTCCTAAGAATGATGCACTGTTAGAAAAATCTTTAAGAGCACACTTTCCCCTACATTCTCCTTCGCTTTTTTTCTTTACACAGGCCCTTGAAGATTTTAGACATGCTCCTGTAGGAATCGTCTGTCCCTGATCGTGACTGCAACCCTTTTTTCCCCAATATCCCTGGATGATGGCGGCTTTTCTATAGCTAAACCTTTAACTTTTTGCACCTTTTTTCCCCTCTCTCTGCCGGAACAGGTGAGAATGAACCGTCCCTCAGTTCCCTCTGTGCCTCTTCTTTTCTAACCCTCTTTCCTAGGCCGCTGCCTTAGAATCTCACTCTCCTACTCCCCCTCTGAAAAGATTATTGTTAGATACGGTTTGGTACCCATCCACCACCTCTTTCCATTTAAACGGCGGCTGGGCATTAGCTTCCTCGCCCGGCATCTCCTGCCCCCCCTCTTTGCGATTCCCTGCGCGGTTGTCTTGCGAGGCCGGTTTACTTAAATTCTGCAACCACAACCGACTCAGACCGCGCCCACACAAAGAAAAACACTCCACAAAAGAAACCGACTACAACCCCCACACCCCCCCCAACCCCCCCCCCCCCCCCCCCCACCCACACAGAAAAACAAGAACCCCCCCCCCCAGCCCAAGAACACGCCCAAACCCCACCCACACACACCACACCCACACAACACCATAAACCAAACCCCCCCCAACACCGACCCTCGTGCTTGACACGTTTTAATTTTGATTTTAATTTGAAGATATGTATATTTTCCCCCCCCCCCCCCCCCCCCCCAACTCCCCCCCCCCCCCACCCCCAACCAAACCCCCCACACCCCCCCCCCCTGTTACAGGCCCCGTTCTCCATTTCTCCACTATTGTTTTTCGTTTTTGATCAGACTTGCTTTATTTATCTGATTCTGCGCCGGGTTTCCTCCAATATGTTTTGATTGGAATTGACCCCTCTCCCCTCGATTCCCTTCACCCCCTTACTAAGTTTACATTTATACTCAACTTTCTTTTTTCGGGCTTGGGGGATTTATTTTCCCCACCATCAAGGAATAGTGCCCCGTTCTTCCGCTTCCCTTTTCCCCCAACCATGGTTTTATTCTTTTCCTACCCCAGGTTTGATGCACCCCCCTTCGTGTATGAAGATTACCCGAGATGATGTTGTACGGCGTGAAGCAAATCTTTTTTTCGCTCCCGACAACAAGCGTAGGCTTTGTTATTTTCCCGATAGCCCCCCTCCCTCCTTCTTTTTTTTTTTTTGAATTTTTTTTCTTTCCAGCTTTCTTGTTCGAAAAGGAGTTTTCCCTCCCCTAGACCTCTCGAACCCCAACTCTTCCGTTCGCGCCATGGAACTCTTCTCCCACCTGTACGTGGTCCCATGACCCTGATTCGTCGTCTATGCTTACTCCACACTCCCATAAAAAATGTACCCGACCTTCTAAGAGACCCGCTCTTCTTATTCCCTCCCTACTTTTGTTGTGCTAGATCTCTGCTGCTTCGGGAGGTCGCGGCGAATACTGGTTGTACTTTCTCTACTCCATTCCCTGAATCCAAGCCTTTCTTTCGAATGCGCGTGTATGACGCCGTCCTTTTTCGAAGCAGAGTGTGGTCGTCCCTGAGCCACTGACCCCTTAGCATTTAACTGCCTTTTTCGACTCCCCCTCGCTTACGCATGGCACCCCCGTATAAATTACGCTTCCCTCGGGAACAAACAAACAGAAGACTGGTTTGTCGCGCGGTTTTCCCCCCCGATTCGCGTACCGTACACCCCCTCGGCAATCTTCAATAGCCCCGGCTTTTTTTTCCTCCCTCTGTGTTTTTTCTTCTGAATGCCCACTGGGATTTGACCTCTTAATAGCCCTTTTCTTAGAGTAAGTACAAACCCCATTCCGCATCTGTTTTCACACCCCTACTAAGTAATTTTAGAACCCCTTTGCGACGCTTAACGCTCTGCCTCTTCTGGACTTTCTAGGATAACAGCAGTCTTACGAATTCATAGCCCAATAAGAAAGTTAATCCTTTTTCCCTTTTTCAAAGGCGAACCAAGCAACTACGTAATTTCCCCTATCGTTGTCTCTTTATCCCAGTAAGTTTTCACCCCTTCTCAACCCCCCTGCGAGAAAAGATCTTCACCCTCTTTCCTCAAACCCAATTGCTGAACGGTCAGTCTGTGTTACCACAAGATTATCCTCTGTGTTTTGATGCTTTTGGACTTTTTCGCTTAATTTTTCTGTTAATCTCCCTCCCTCCTCTCGGCCCTCCCAACTCCCCCCTATTTCTTGATGAATGACAGCTGAAAGCCCAATTTTCACCGACCGCCAGGGTAGGATCCTCCCTGTTGGGATGGGTTCACACAGTATCCACAAACTTCCTTTCGGTGAGAAAATTTCCCGATGATGCGAGTGAGAACTCCTGAGAAAAGTTTGCGCAATACCAAGAGCCCTCTTCCTCTCGCAACACAGTAGCTTCATCCTTAAAGAGTGACAGGATTAAAGGTTAGTCTCTCCTCCCCTCGCGTCAACTCCCGTCTCAATTGTCAAAGGGTACTTCTCCCCTGATCATCCATGAAGATAGCTGACCCTCTTTTTCCGTATCGATAGGCACGCTTTTGCTCTCCCTCGCGAGCTTTCTTTTATTTTTTGATCTTAACTGACCGCATGTTGCTCAGAATAAGCCGTTCCTTTTTAAACCGTTTCCGGATTCATTGGATAGTACATGGTGTCTGCCTTCATCTTCTCTCTTGACTTTCCTTTGGCTCGCTATCCGTCCCCCCTAGATTTCCCTGAAATTCCACTCCTGCTCCATCTTCGAGTACGCTCTTAATGACCTTTTTCGTTTAAATATTGTTACGCGATTTTTTTAATCTGACGATTGAAGTGCTCATCCCCCCAGAAGTCTTTTTTTTTTCTACTTAGCCTTTTCTTCGCAAGTTGCTCTGGCGTATGTTGCGTGGCGAAATTGTGTGCTCCCCTTCAAACCTGTAGGCCGCCGCGTCAGTTCGTATTTTGTTGGCCTATAGCGCGCTCTCTTCCCCTTTTCTTCATTTCAAAACTGATGATCTACTTTGGATAGTATACAAAACACCGTCCTGCTTCCTCCTCCACGACCAGAACTATTCCGAAGTCGCAAGACCCCTTTTTGGCGTCGACTTACGGAAGCAAATACTCTTCGTTTTTGTTGACGGCGGTCCCCATCATCAGTCAAGATCGCTGTTTTCCTTTTTTTCATCATCAAAACCCTCTTCCGCACAAAAAACTGCGCCAGGGTGCTCCGATTTGGGTTTTCCTGGGACTTTTTCTTTTTTTGGTAATCCACATTTTTGACAAGAGATCAGAGTCCCAACACGCCCTTTTATTCCCTAACCTTCTCTCGGATACAGACCCCCCCCCCCCCCCAATAACATGTTTTCCTTCGAAGCCACCCCAGGCGAAGTTTCTTCCCCAATTAAACGGCCTGACCAACTGATTTTCTTACGTTGCACCCTTCGCAGAACTTTTCCTAATCCCACGTTGTCGCGCTCCTTTCTTTTCTTCTCACCTTTTCATGCGCGTTGGCCCTCTTTTAGGTCCGCGTTCTTAGTTTGGAGAAATTCCCAAGTTTGCGCGAGCCTTCTCTCACACTACACTGGTAATCTTTTCTTTCTTCCACTCCTTTCTTTTCTTCCCCTCCCTTTTGTTTAGAGTTATCTGCAAAGTTGATAGTCCACCCGATACCGTGCGAATATTCACAAGCTAAGTTTTTTTTCCTGTAATCTCACGCGGCCGAGGATACTGGATGTGGCCGTGGAACGAGTTGCATGCCTTGACCTCCTCTTTTGCTTGTACAGCTTGATACTCTACCTGGCCTCACTTCTCGCGTTGAATGTTTCCCCCCATGACCTCTTTCTATGCCAACTTGTGATGATGGATTGCTGAAGGGCGTTTTTGATTGAGTCCCCCCTCTTGTTCTTTTAAAATTTTCTCCTCTCAATTCTGAGTCAGCAAGAGGTCTGTGGCCTTTATCGATCTTCTTGCGCCATCTTTCTATTACCCCTCCCCCTTCCTTTTGTCCCCCGCCGCTGCTTCCGGTCCAGATATTTTTTTCGCTGTTTGTGCCGTGGTTTCATTGTGAGTTGAAGAAGCCCTCCCCGTCTTTCCCCCCCCCTACTTGATTATTTAGCGCTTAACACTACTCTTCTTGTAAGAGACAGACGCTCAATTGCGATGCTCCATTCGGCCAGTTCTCCGTGGGATTCTTTGCCCTGTGTTTTATCCTAAAATATACGGCTGTCCCCTCCCTCTTTTCTTTCTTTTTCCTCTTTTTTTTCTGAGTAGCTATAATACCTGTCTTTTAAAGGTTCCCTTTGGAGTACGTACAACAATCCCCCTCCCCCCCTTTTCCCTGGAGTAGGCAACTGCCTCGTTACGATCAGTCACGCTTCCTGCCTTTGTTTTGACTTGAACTTAAAGATGATGCGCAGATTCAGATCCCAGCTACATACTATGTTCCCTCCGGAATTATCCGTAGGTTTTGAAACTTTCGGGCGTGAATGTCACAGTTCATCTGTTGCTCTCTCCCGTGATTTTTTTTCCCCGTCTCTCGGAGAGCAGCCTCCCCCTTTGATTAAAGAGGTGATCTACACCCATGGCGAAGGTCACATTCAATTAAAATTTTTTGTTTTCCCCCGGTCATTCCCACGATCCGCTTGATGTGGACAAATTTGCCTCAGCGAAACCGCCCCCATTATAGCTTTTTCTTGCCCATGTCATTCTATCGAGAGTCTGCCCCCTGCGATCCGTTATCGGTCGTCATTGTCCCCTCTTTTTTTCTCATTGTGCACCCTTTGCCAATACCCCTCTTCTGAGATGGTTCGCTTTTCCTATGACTCCCCTTTACCACGGTGGCAAAGTTTCTCTTTCAGTCCTTTTTTTTTTGTAATTTCTTTCACCCTTTCTTTTCATATCTCCCCCCCGATTTTTTCTGCCCGATGACGTAGCAATACTCTCGACCTATCAGATTACGTTTACCTTAATGGGACACATCACCCTTTCATTCACTCTTTTTTGCCTGCATTTGTGATCTGACTTCAAGTTTCGCATTCCGTCCCCCTCTTGGTTTTTTTCCCTTCCCGCGCTGTCTTTAATAGGAGTTATTCTTCCATAGAATCCCCACACAAAACCTCTATCTTTCTGGCTTAACACCGATGCCTTGACCGTTCCGTTACTGGGTCTGAGCCCTCTACTATCTGTTTCCGTTTCTTCACTTGAGTTTTCCCAGCTCCCCCTTCGACAACTATCGGTATTTATTTGGGTTGCCTGATCCTCTTCTCTTGGTGCTTCGAACTCTTTTAGATTTGTGAGAGCGAAAGATTTATTCCTCCAACTCCCATTCGACAGCACGGACCTTGTCTACTTTTTAAAATTACTTCGTGTATTTGTCCAATCACTTTGACCTGTCTGGTCCTCCTTTTTCTTTTTTTCTCCCTCCTTCCCCCCTTTTCTTTCCAATACCCCCCCCTCTTGGATGGCACACTTCCCCGCTGGTCGTCTTCCGATTAAATCTTGTGTCTGTACTTTGGTGACGCTTCCCCCCCCCCATGTAGAAGACCGACAACCAGTTTTTGTTTATGTTGTTTCTCTTAGCCTTTCAATACTGGTCCCCTTTTCCCATTTTCTGCCCCCCCCCGGTTTCCCTGTTCGACCAAGCTTCAAATCGGCTTCTAAACCACCTCTTTTTGCTCACATGGAACTTGTCCCCACGTCTGCGTGGTTTCCCAGTCCTGCCGCCTGTTTTTCGTTCCCTACCATTCACAGTATCCGATCTATTCTCCTGTTTCCATC
>Ga0179593_1415394_pt1 | contig 11177 bp, 11 predicted proteins | sample CZODoug2_1_08_16_FD_185931 | JGI IMG/M metagenome (GOLD analysis project Ga0179593, IMG submission 185931) | Vadose zone soil fungal communities from Angelo Coast Range Reserve, California, USA - CZODoug2_1_08_16fungal (PacBio error correction) | ecosystem: Environmental > Terrestrial > Soil >... | reverse complement strand
TGTAGAATGAGCCTCATTGACCGTTTTTTTTCCGCCTTCTCTCGTGTGCCGGCACGCATTCTTCCGAAATCTTGAGCGTCCACGTCGGAGGTGTTTTTACGCCCCCCAGCCTTCTTGTCACCACCTAGAGATGTAAATGAGAACTTTTCCTTTTTCCCTCTCCTCGCGTTGGTCCTTCCCCTTGCCTCTATTTAAGAGTAAGGCGTTTGTTGCCGTTCCGCTTGCAAGGGCTGGTGGAAAATCGGCAGAGGCTTCTTTTCCGCTCTTACGACTTTTTTTCCCTTCATATGGGTCGCTTTTTTCCGACTTCTCTTAGCACCACCGCGCCCGTATTCTCGTTTGCGCGCTGCCTTTCCCCAGGTTTTTGATCGACTTGTTACCTGCTTGCAGCAAACCTCACGCCTCTCGAAGGTGTTCCAACGCTTTTTCTCCGCCCGGTTAGGAGTCTTTTTTACGCGTGGACTTTTGATTCCCTTCTTACCCGGTTGTTTCTTGGGAAGTTTGTGAACCTCCCATTTCCTGATGCCGTGGTCTTTTTGTTTCACGTTGCCTCCGATCTTCTTGCCCGGACTTCCTTCTTGTCAGCCTCGCTCGGGGGTCTTTGAAGAATGTAGTCTTTCCCCTCTTTCCTGTCGCCGCTGCCCCGCCTCTACCCCTTTTCGTGCGATCATGAGCGCTGGCGGCTACTTCCTCTTTGCTCCTGTTGGTGCCTGTCTTCATCTCTCTCTCCTCCCAGTTGTTGTGTTGGCTGCCTATCCCTTGCTTCGAAATAACCACTAGACCTCACCCTCGCCTTTTTTTGAGGTCTCATTACCACCTGGTTACCGGTTTTTTTTGGCTTTGCGGAAGCGCGACCCACATGATTAGCTGTTACTTGCTCCCTTCGAGGCTTTCTTATCCTATCTAGCCTTTCCCGCTGTGTTCAGCCCCTTAGACAACCCCTTCCTTTCTCGACTTAGGTCCAAACAATTCTGAACACCTTTTTACCCTCCAGTTTTCTTGAGCGTTTCCCTCTTTTCCGACTATTCTCCGGACGCCTACCGCCGAGATCCGGTGACCTTGGTTCTCTCTTGCTTTCTGAATTAGGCGTTTGCGAAGAGGTCCGCCCCTTTCCGATTAAAATCTTTTCACGGCCGCTCCCCCGTACACTTTGGGCGCGGTTCTCTTTCTTCTCAACTGGTCCTGTCCAGTTGGTCTCATTATCCCCCCGATATTCGGAGGTCTTTTTCCCCCTGTGATCTGCAGATTGCAAATTGGTGCTTTCGCGGCTGAGAGCTTGCTCTCCAACTTCCGGATGGGTGACGGGGCGCCTTTCGGCTTTTTCTACCAACTGTCAGGTTTATATTGTATCTTAGGAGTGGTTTTTCTGCCACGCTTTTCTTCTGGTATTCTTAAGCTTTCTGAGCTTCGCCCTTTCGTATTTCGGCCGCACTGCTGTGCGTACAAGATTTGCCGCCCGTTAGGCTACGGTCGTGGCGCTAGTCGGTAACACGGCTGATTTGAATTCACTGAACCTGATCGTCCCTTTTCTTTTTTTTCCCATACTGAAGCACTCTGAGATGTTGCCTTCCCCGAGCAGCGCACTTGGGTCCCCTCCCCACCTAGCCTCAGGACTTTTCGCATTCTCTTCTGTTCTCCCGGGTCAGGTTTTCCCCTGTGCCTTTCTCGAAGGATCTGTCCCTCGCTCTCTTTCGTTACGTCATGCCGTGCCCCAACCCCCTTTGTGAGGGTTTCCTTTTTCCTTTTCCCTCACACAGGCTCTCCTTCCGATTTCTCCCCTTGCGATGCTCAGCGTGCGTCCCCATCCTTCCGTTTGTTTTGGTGACACGCCGCTTATGATCCCTCCGCCCCCGCCGGTCATCCCCCTCCTGTCTGCGGTGAGCGGGCAACGGCATGTCTTTCACTTCCACTTTTACTCGCCGCGCTCCGAACACCAGATTTGCATCTTGTGCTTTGTGGATTTCATGAAGGCGTTCCTTCGCCAATATCAGCTTTAACTTCGATTTGCGCGACTGAAGGCTTGACAGAACATCTCATCTTTGGCGTTCCCTGACTTTTCAGTGGAATCGTCCCGACGGGAGGAGGGGCTACTTCCTCCAACATCGGACCGTTCGCACGAAGGGTCGCTTCATCCTTAAAAATCCTTCTTCTTTCCTGCCGGGACAGTGCTCCCCTCACGGCATACTTCCAGGCCCTGCCACGGTCGTTTGTTTTTTTCCTCCGGTTGTTGCTCACGCCGAAGCCGACCCCCCCTCTTCCCCCCACTCCCCAGTTCTTCCCACGCGTTACCCCTTGGCAAGAACCCCCCGGTGATTTCTCTAACCCTGCGACCGGCCTGGTCTCGGCCCTCAATCTTCCTCCCTTTCTTACACTCGAACGTTTTTTAAGGACAGACCGGCATTTTTTTCTCCTATCAAGGATCCGGCATTCACTGAGTCCTGCCTCGGCGTGTCTGCTTCCTTGACTGCAATCCCTTTGTTTTGCCACGACTGTTCAAGGACATCCTACAAGAGCGCATGTTTTACTTTCTTTTTCTTTCTCTCCCGTTATTTTCTCTCGCTAAACCGAGTTCCACTGCGATTAGTGGTCCATTTCCCGTTCCTTGGGTCCAGTCTGCCAAAATGTTCGCTGCAGTGACAGCACATCCCTCTTTTCGACCGCTTGAATGCCTGGTGCGGCTTTTTTTAATCTTTTATCGCGTTCAGGTTCCACCCTCCTCTTCCTCACGACATTTTTTTTTAGGTCTCCTTCCCCGCAGGTTCTGCCGACATGACCGGGTTCCTCGCTTTTTTTTTCTGAGTCCCCTGCCCTATTGAGGTTTCGGCTTGAGTCACGTTGCCAAGGCTTTCCCCCTTTTCGGCTGTGTGAATGGGTTTTTGATGAGGCAGCCTCGGTGTCACCTTGCGGCCCGTACCAACCTTCCTTCTCCCCCACCACACGGTCGAATGTTTTTTGTGCTACCTTTTCTCAACCTTTCTTTGGTCACCTTTTCCCCATGCCATTCCCTAGAATCGAAGTCGTGTTTTTTTGTCGGCATTCATTCTTCGTCCCTTTAGTCCTCTGCCCACCCTTCTGAAACCTGGAACGTCACTTTTTTTCGCGCCCTCCTTTTGTACTTTTTCTGTTTGAGTTTTGGTGGGCGTGACGAAGTTGTTCGGCCTGCTCCTCAGGGGACCTCTTTCGTGACCGCGGTCGCTTTTTTGCTTTTTTCCCCCCGCCACTCGGCATGAGGGGCTCTGCATCATACGTAGCATTTTTCTCATCTGAAGATTAGAGTTGTTCGTAGAACCCTGTGCCCATCACAAAGTTTCTTAGCCCTGGATATCTGTTTCTTCTACTGCTCTACTTTCTCTTTCATTAATGTAACCATTGCCTGATCTCCCCCGCTTCCCTGCCGCGTTCAATGATCTCCTTTTCTTCCCTAACGTGAGGTCTTTTGACGGACCTCTTTTTTTCCTCTTTCTGTTTTTTTTGTGCCCAAATCACCTTGTGTCGTCACTTAAGTGACCCGCCGGGTAATAATTTCCGCCTTTTACTATCTCGGACCGAGCCTCGTTTCTTCTCGGCCCTTCCCCGCCAGGTGGACAGGCTAGTCCACCTCTCTCTGTCCTCAAGCGCTTGGACGATTCCGCCCTCTTTTTTCTTGGACACTCTCGAAGATTTCATTGCGAAACCGGCTTTATTTTTTCCAAAGCTTTTTTTTTTTTTCCTTGAATTTTTATAGATCGCGCTGGTCGTGTCGCGCTCCAGGCCCGGTGCATCTTCCCTCCTTCCCGGGTGTCAACGCTCGTACGCGACGTATTTTCCCTTCCCCACCATTGGCGCCGAGCTCGTGGAAAGAAACGTTCTCCCCTTTCCCTTATTCGTTTTCCCTTTTTATTACCTGGGAGGATGGTTAATTCCTTGTGACTCGATCCTCACCTGCCTCCAGCGATCTTCCTTTGCCACTTCCCCCTAGATAGCCGGTTTTTGCGTCTGTCTTTTCGTGGACAGTCTTGCTCACTAAGGAAGAGTCCCCCGGCGCATTGGTGAAGAACGCGTCCACCCTTCTCTTCCCGAGCCGTGATGACTTGTGTTCAACGTTTCCCTCTATCTGGCCAGTGCAGCGCTCGGGACCTCTCTGATGGAGTCTTGCATACGTATGAGATTAACCCAAGATGTTCTATCACACCGCGAAATACCTAGGAGTTGCGTGCCTCCTCCCTGAAGCTGGCGAGATTTCTTCTTCGTTGTCGTGATGTGTTAAATGACATGTCATCTCTTCCTTCCTCCCTTGTTGTGTGCTATCTTTTTCCCGTCTGTCGACAATAATTCCCTCGAACTCCCTCGTTAATCCTTCTTTAGCCAGTTTCCCTTTCCTTTACGGTAGCCGTGGCTTGCCGGTCGATCACCCCCCCCGACGCTGTTTTCAGCTTTTTCTCGGACGATCCTCGAATCTCGTCTCCCAATATGCTTCTTTTTCAGATCGTAGTTTCATACCCCACCGGTCCCTTCTGCCGCCGTTCATGTTCCCCCCTCTCTCTCAGTAAAACCCGTTTAGTCTTTTTTGACCGGTTCCGGTTATTCTCCCCTAGAATACCGTTCTCGCGGTTTGGTTGGCAGTCGTAATTCGATCTTTTGCTGCAGTGTTGCGGCATTCTCTCCCCCAGGTAGATCAACCACCTTCCTTGTTTCCGGTACGATCTTTAATCTGGGGAGTATATCGTCTTTTTTTCTCAGAGATCGTTCTCCCTTTGATGAATTTCCCTCTGTCACAGGTTGCCCCACCCTCTATTTACCTCTTTTCTTCAACGGGCGGTGTTCCTATGGTGCCCTTCCTCACAAGGCGCTTCCTCTCCCCTCCCGGCTGCGTGAAGTTGCGTCTCTTTTTCGGGGACTCGGACGGTTTATTGTTGATATTCACTCTTCTATTTTTTGTGAGCAATTACTCGTTTCATTTAACCGTCGGACTTGGTGCCTCCGGCGTATTCTTCCACAGCTGTCGTAAAAGCCGAATCGGTTTTCCCTGTACTGGCTCGAGTCACTTTCACTTCTGTCATTCCCCTGCGTCACTTTTCTTTTTCCCCCATGTTATTTTGAGGGTCCCCCCCCTTCTTATCTGTGTCATCGCCGGGTGATCATCGACTTTGGTTCCTTCCACGCTCTTTTTTGACCGCGTGCCTTCCCCCCTTGTTCATTTCAGGCATTTCCCCCCCCCAGTTTGTTAAGATTTTTCCTCCGATCCGTGACGGAGAGCGCGGCCGACACTACCTTTTTTTGCACTTTTTCCTTCAGAAATTTTTCGAGCTCGCATGCTACCACTGTCTACAGTGCATTAGTCCTGGGAGAGCCAAGCGTTTTCTGCTCCCGCCTTTCTAGCTCCTACGCGCCGGGTCCCTCCCCGCCCGTCTGCGGGAGCGCCTTCCATTCCGCTTGTCACCTGCCCCACCCCCTCTCGGGACTAACCATGAAGGCCCAGATTTCAGTGGACGTCCCATGGCTTTTCTTCATCGCCTATTAAGCAGCTTGAACGGTAGAGATGCTCTCCGCACGGTACCCGACATCATTTGTATGATACTTGGAATGTGGAACTTCTCCCACAGGCCGGTCTAGTTCCCCTTCCTCCCCCCCCCCCCTTTCTTCCCGTTGTTTTTCCCTGATGGGTCTTTTGCCTGCAGCGATGGGGAAATCCGAGTGCTGCACTGGCCCTAGTGCGATCACCCCTTCACCTTCCTGCCAGGTCGGAATGATGTTTCTCTTTTTTACTTCAAGCTGAAGACCTTTCAATAGCCGCCTTGAATCCGCTGGCAGAAACGGTTCCATACCCACTCCCACCTCTTGTAGGGTTTTTTTACCTGCACGTCTTTCCATGGGTAGAGAATTCTTGGCTTCTCGATCACCTTTGACGTAGCCGTCCCCTTATATCCCGACTCCCACCCTTTTTTTACTCCCCTCCTTCTTTCTGACTGGTTTTTTTTTTGATGAATCCATCCTGACGTGGCACCAATGGCTTTGGACACCCCCCCCCCCCAAGAAGCGCCTTCCATCCCTTTCCTTGTTTTGAGCGATCTCATGCTCCATTGCGCTTCTTTCCTTGGCCTGATGTTCCTTGTACAGGTTCCCCTTGCGATGGAGCAGGCCCCTAGAGGTCTGACCGCTTCTTATTTCCATTGGTTTCCTCTTTTCTTTTCCTCCCGTGTTTCCGTTTCTTCGCGCTGCTGAAGAATCCCCTCCGCTCCCGATTCCCTTCTTCTTCAGTCCATCGCAAGGGGTCTTGCCGAAAGCGTTTGCGATCCTCGCTTCACAGTCGTTCGATGTTTTTTTTGTTTTTCGGCTGAAGGACAAATGGCCCCCCTACTTTCAGCTGTGCCGAAGGGGTTTGTCCTTATCCTTGGACTTCCCTTCGGTGTTCCATCCGTTAAAACCTTTTTTTCCGGCGCCCCCTTCGTTGGCAACACAGGGTCTTTGGGCGTACGGTTTCCATCATCCCTGCTGTGGGAAATGTTCACATTTGCCCCCTGTCATCCCCCCCAGCTCCTTTTGCGACCGTCGTTTTTTCTCTCGTCCGGAATCACCCTTTCCCTCCTTTCTTTTAGTTGGCGCCCGGAAAGCAGTAATGACTGGACGTCACCTTGCGCTCTTTCTTGACTGTTGTGAGCGCGGGCTTATTTCCGTGAGGCCTTCAGTTCCGGCCTCTCGCAGGGACCAGGTTCTGACCTCTTCGGTGCTTCGTCGTGCGTTTTTCCGACATCCTTGGATGGCGGCTTCTTCATTTTGCACAGCGTCGTATTTCTGACTAACGCTGTTTTGTGCTTCCTACAACTGCGAGGCTCAAAATTGTTCGGCTCGCCGGTGAGAGATTGACCCCGGCTTTTTAATCATGGAGCCATGGCCACTTGCTAACGCAACGACAGGCCTCGGTCACTGTCGTTGTTGTGTCCCGAAATTCTGTCGGGCTTTTTGGCCCATAGTATGTTTGAGTCTGTGGTGTTGCACATTTCACCCCCCTGTTTTTCCTTCCCGCTTGGTACTGAGACCGATCAGGAAGTTTATCGAGCTTACGTCATCGGAAGCACTTGTGCGGGGCCACACCCTCCTGTGATTTCAGACCTGTGCCTCGCGCCTTGAGAAGAGGGACGTCTAACCGTGGCGTGAACCCCCACTCCTCGAATGATTCCACTGAGAAACCGGCGTTTGCTCCCCGTCCGTATCTAACCTGTCAACATTTGCTGCCGGTGCGGCTAGAGCCCCCTCTTTTGGGGAACGCTCAGCCAGTGGCCCCCTCGCGCGCGCCTCGGTTGGGCCACCTTTATCTCTTTTTAGACTGAATACACCTGGCGCGTCTTCCCGTTGCGAGAACCACTCCCCTGCGCTATTTTCGTTTTTTTCTCCGTTGACCGTGCACCTATTTTCGGTTTCCCTTTGAAGGGCCGCCTGCGCACCCCCTGATTACGCGATTCCTGTTCCGCCACTGATTCGCCCCGTTTGATTTCGTGGAGATTAGACGCCGTCGACTTCACCGACGTGAAACGGTGTTTGACTTCATTTTTGCCCCAGTTCGGTCGAGCTTCTGCGTTGTTTTGACGTGTTGAACCGATCTGGCCCTGCCCCGCCCTTTTGTCCCGCCTCTTTAGTGAGCGATTCAGAATTCGAATTCCCTTTAGTTTTCCTCGTCCTGTCCCGCGAAGAACGATGTGAGGTGCGATGCCCCAGTGTGCGGCTTCGTCTCGTTTTGCGTGATTCGTTCATACGATTCAACATTATTCTTTCATTCACGTTTTTGTTCTAGTTCTGCATAGGATCCTTACATCACGCACGAGCTCAAGATTGGACTGGCTTTTTTCCAATCTCCTTCACGATGGACCGGTCGTTTCGGGCGCGCCCTCCCGTTGAGAGTTACTTCTTCAGGACCTCCCTGAGGCTTTCTCCCACTCTCCCACTGGGCCGACTCGTGAGGCAAACTTTTTCCTAACAAAGGCCTTCTTTTGTTTTCTGGTTCTTTCAGGATTAAACCAACGTTTCCTAGTATTTTGAGAGTCTGCGCTTTCTCTCAAGACGCCTCTCCTGCCCCCTTAGACGGTGTGGTTTGGGTCCCCATTCGATCTTCTGGGTTTGGCGGTCATGCCTGTCACCCCTGTCGACTTCAATCCTTTGCGTAACGCCCGCAAACAACGGGCCTTTCTTCTTTTCTTTCGCACTCGCTTCGTGTCCCGTTGCGTTCATCCTGGGTAGAGTGCCATTACGTTTTTTCCCAACCCCTTGTGCTGTCTCGTTAGGTCGGTCCTCAAAGAGTCTTCTTCCTTCTCTCACAATTCACTTCAACCTGGTTTTACGGTTCGTGGTCGTTGGTGTCGCGCAACATTCCGTTTTTTTCTCGTTGACATATCGATTTTCTCACTCCTTTCTTCAGTCTTAGTCCTCTTTTCCGTTTGCGTCTTTTATTTTCCGTCACCTGCCTTGCGAAACGCGCCGAACGGCTTTGCTCCTTTTTAGACTTGACAACGGCTTTTGCCCCCCGATCCCCGTCTGTCGAACAGTCATTGTCTGGGCAACATCACCAGTTCTTAGCTGGTGTTTTTCTTCCCCCTCTCAGTTCTTGGTTTTTCCAATCCTCCTGCCCTGTACTGCTTGCGCGGGTCCGTGCAATGTCCATGCGTTCCCTTATCGGTTCTCTTCATGTCTCGCTCCCTGCGTCCCTGGCCCCAACACCAAAAAAAATACTGGTGGGTGACCCTCCCCATGGTATTCCCACTTACCCAAGCTTTTGATGCACCATTGCCTTTCTGTGCCGCGCTGGTCGCACTCGGTGATTGCCGTGTGACCTCTTCGCGCGCTCCGCGTTCACACAAGAAGTCCTCGTGCTGCGCCGGAAGCTTTCGTATTCGACCTCCGTGCCGCGTCACCAGTCACCCGGAACCGTTTCCAGAGACGGCGTTCGTAAAGGTCAGTTTAGGTTAGGCCCCTTTTCGCCACTCAGGTTAAAGTCCGTAGATGCTTCCTCCGGCGCCCTCAACTTCCTCCTTCCTTGGTCGACCCCATTGGCATGTCCTCAGTTAACACCAGGTATGATGGGATTCCTTCCACTCTACAGTCTTTTGTTTCCCGTAGGTTCTCCTGCAGCGATTTGTCAGGCCAGACTGCCTCTTTCCCCCCTCCCTTTTTTTAGGGGCCCTTTTCCTCCCTGGCAGACCCCCTTATACTCCCTTGGTCTGAATGCTTTTGGGGCGATTGGATTCTTTCCGACTCCCCTCCCGAACTTTTAAAGCGCAGGATACGCCCATTTCCCCTTTCGGCTGCCACCATCTTTCTCTCTTTATGAATCTCCCTCCTACTTTCTCGTGTCTGATTCTTCTTTCCTCCCCCCATCTATTCCTATTCTGAAGTCCCTCATGAAGACCCAAGGGACCTTCCATTCAAGCCTTTTGGAAATTGAGCCACTGCATGCGTCTCCTTGGGGGCAAGCCTTGAACTGTCAAGGTCACCGTTCCCTGTAAAAGACCGCATTGACTTATATCTCGACCCTCCGGTTTTTTTTTTTTTTCCTTTAGAATGTCCATTGAGATTATTGGTCAGGTCCTTTTTTCCCTTGCCTCTGATGCAGCGGTTTTAAGACCTCCTTTTTGAAGTTTCCCTTTTTATTAGTGGGCTTAGCCCGTTTTCCCCGCTTTTCCTTTTCTGTGAGATGCCGCCGAATCATCGACACAAAGTCGTCTTGTATCCTCCCCTCTCGCTCGGGTTCTTGCATACATTACAGTTTTTTTTACTGAGCTCCATCAAGCGTTCCCCTTTCGGTTCTTCGGCTTGACTTCCCTTTCGGCTTTCCTACGACATTGGTCTCCCCCTGTTCGTCCGGGGGTTTTCTGTTCTTGAAAGGGGCACTCTGCTTTCCCCCCTCTGACACAACCGCTTAAGCGACCCCTTCGGCTGCCACCCCCCGGTCGTGTGGGTTTGCCCATCCTCCACGGCGTTGGTCATTTTTCCCCCCCTCAATGTTCTCCCCCGAGAATTGATGTTGGTTTCGTCGTTCGGCATCATCAGGATTGTGCCGACATTTCCCCCCTTCACTGTAAATCTTATAACCGGTCTTTTGATTGGTTCTGGCTGTTGCCGCGTCTTTGCGCACTGACATAATCTTCCTGTCCCTTGCCTTCCCGCAGGGATGTTACCGGTCTCCGCGCTCCGTCCTCGCGGTCACCTATTCCCCATCGTGGTTTCTCAACAGCTTGCAGCGTCGCCTTGTCCTCCTCGCAGCTGTTGTGCGTGATTTTACAAATGCGGGTCCCCACAAAGGTACTTTCTTGGACCGGTTTCTCCCCTGTAGAGAGAGCTGCTTTAACCCTCTTCCTTTGGTCAGAAATGGACAACCCGTTTGCCTGCCCCGCCAAACTTTAATGCGGTCAAGTGTGGCGCTGTTGTCCGACCCCTGCCCTTTTCGGGCGAGGACCCCTTTACGTTTGTTCTGGTGGAGTTGACCAGTCAAATAACCTGGTTGCCCCCCTCTCAATTTGATTTTTTTGTCTGTAACGTCCCTGTTGTAACTCGATCGCCGGATGCTCTCAACTTTCCTGAAGTGGAGCCCTCAGGTTTCCGTCCTCCATCCATCTTAGCCCCTCAGAGTTTTCCCCTTCCGGACCGTTGTGCGCCACCTCTCGACCAGTCTTCCCCGAGAAACCTTTTTCTTGTTTCCGGCCCCCGTCACAGTTGCCGGATTTTTTTCGCTAGTTTTTTGCCGCTGCCCGGTCCATAGGATTTCCTGATCGGTTCCGTCCTTTTCCGATTTGATTAATTTCTGCTCGTTGTCAAAGACCTCGACTTACGCTTCCTTTCGTTTTCTTCCTTTCATTCCTGATTCAGCGCTTTTTTTTCGATCTGCCGCTGCAATTCCCCCCCGCGATTCTGGTTCCGACTATACGATTCGGTTCGTTTCTTCTGTGAGATCAGGAGTAAGACCGTCGACGTATACTTCCTACCCTAGTTTCCCCCCTTGTTTGTGAAGAAGTGTTCCCCCAAGTCCCATTAGATGCAGGTCTTCCTTTTTGTATGTCTATGTTACGTAATTCTGGCAGTTATCGCTTGGTCTACTAGTCTGTTTGTCGCGCTTCATAAGTCTGATTCATGACGTGTATTCGGCCGTGCCCTGAAAGTTTTAGGCGAGCTTCTGGCTGTTTTAGGCTCGTTTCTTTAGTTTTTCCGATTTC
>Ga0179593_1270870_pt1 | contig 11177 bp, 15 predicted proteins | sample CZODoug2_1_08_16_FD_185931 | JGI IMG/M metagenome (GOLD analysis project Ga0179593, IMG submission 185931) | Vadose zone soil fungal communities from Angelo Coast Range Reserve, California, USA - CZODoug2_1_08_16fungal (PacBio error correction) | ecosystem: Environmental > Terrestrial > Soil >... | reverse complement strand
TTTCCTTTGGCGAGAACAGATTTTTTTTTCGTCAGCTTTACTCAGTCCCTGACCTCCCAACTCCTGATCCCTTCCCCCTTTCAAAAGCGGCACCACGTTCTGCAAGTTGGGTTTATCTCTGATCTAGGGTCGGGGTTCTTTCTCGTTATGGATTGGATGTCTTTTGATGCGGATGTTCTTCTAGTCCTCCCCCCCGGTGCACATCAGATGACCCTTAGAAGAAGAGTCTCCAGGACTGAGTACTTCTCAGTCGTGACACACAGTCGCGAAAGTCTAAGATGACTCGCATGGCATGGCCTTCTCACTCGATGAGTATTCCTTCATCTGCTGCGTGTCGACCAGTGAAAATATCTTTCTCTTCCCCTGCGACCCCCCCTGAATCCCCCCCCCTTCAATTTCGGATCGCTGGTCCAAGGACGCGAACAGCCTGCGCACAGTCTTTCGTGTAATGTTTTTTCTTTTTCTTTCCGTACATATACCATACTTTTAGGATCTCTTCCCATCATCACCCGCGGCAGCCTTTTCCTATTATTGAAATATGCCGGCGATTTATCCCCAGTCATAGATCTGCCAAGTTTTGACTGAGTCTTGTTTTTCCTTGTCTGATTGGGCTCCGGAGATATTCTTCTTGCACGAGCACGCTTTGTCCCCCCCCCCAGTGATCGCTATCATGAGCTGGCGAAGTCAGCGGTGCCGAACGCCAATTTGTTTTCCCCCCTTTTTATCGGTTTTACATCCTTCGTTCGGTGCTGAAGTTTTGCGGTTGCTCATTAGACCCCCCTTTTCAAAGTATACCGATGCCGCTTTGAATACATCTTCGATTTTGGCATTCCTTTGCCGTTTTAGGGCACACCATTTCCCCCCACCCACTTCTTCCCCTCAGCTTCCTTCATCTCTCCCCTTTTACTCTGAGTTCCTGACGCGCAGCTGTCGCTGTTGGTTGCAGCACCCGTCTGTTTTTCCGCTTTCTCCCTGCCCAGTTTCGTCCTCTGGACGATGTTTCCCCTTCCCCTGAAAGGACCAGGTCTCGCCCCGTTTATTTGTACATGCCGATGCGCGATGAAGAATGATCCTTTCTTCGCGTCAAAGCTTGGAAGACCCTTCCCCCTTTAAGGTGTAGCTCGCTTTGTTCCCTCTCTGTTCTTTTCTTCGGTCAGCCGGCGTTTTGCCACGCCGAAGTACAAACCGCGACGAGTTTTTTTGAAAAAGCTAGGAATGTTTCAGGTTTAAGCTTTAGGTTCCCGAAGGATGTCTCTATCCCTCTGCGCGCTTGTGAGTATCCGTTTTTAAGAATTTTTGTGCCTTCCATCCCCCACATCTTCCGCGTTTTCCAGTCCCGCGAAGATAGACCAATCCGCGGAATGCGGCAGTTCGCCCCCCAATGGTGTCTATTCCGGCCGTTGAAGCGCTTTTTTTTCTTATAGGTTGTCACTCCGCCGTAACCCTTCCACCCCTCTCCCCCCCCACCCAAGTCTCCCCTTCTGAGTTCCTTTTAAATTTGTTGTTTCACCCTAATTCTTTAGGCCGCGAGCATTTTCTGAAGCCGTTTTTTTCTTCACCCTTGCTTTTCTCAGTTCCTTTTTTACACTTGGATTTTTCTTTCTATTGACGAAAGTAGTTTTCTTTTTCTCTTTTCGCGTTTTCTTTCCTCTTTTCCACTTCATAATAGCGGCGGCGCGATCCAGCTTCCTTTCTGAATTGCTATTTCGTCCGAAGATTGCATGAAAGGAACAGCGTTTACTGGCCCGAAGAATAGTGGGCCTCCTCCAGGACGCGCATCGAGCTACGTCCTCAGCAGTTTTAAGGGCTGAATGGGCAATGCCGTCAAATTTCTTCTTCCCTTTCCTTTTTTTGCAAGTCACTCTTCATCATACCGCTCTAAATTGCCAAGCCTAGTACGCCACTCCTCTTTTAGTCTGCTCCGCCGTTATTTCACGAGGCGCGCTGACGCCCCGAGTTATTACTTGACTCGGTAGCCCCGCGTTACCTTATCCCCACCTTTTTCCCAAAGAGAAAAAGATAACCCTCCTTAGAATTCACACAGCGCATCCACAAGGCCATACGCGACCGTGCGATTTTATCCCGCCAGTGAGGAGCAAACTTTCCTTTTGGGAATTCCACTTACATGTTTCTTCCCCCCAGCAATAGCGGACCTCATCTGAGTAGGTTTTTTCCACGATTTTCCCCACGGTACCGTCCTCAGTCTATGCGAATGCCTCCTGCGTTCCCTTGTCGTCATGGCTGAAAGAATTTTCCTCTGTTCCTATTAGGCCTTTCGGCGATCATTTCTTTCTGTCGCCAGCCGCGTCTTACGGCCCTTTCAGTCCCCCCTCCTCCGTTCTGACAAACTTCATGTCTCTATCAGCATATTCTTTTTTCCCTACCCTCCGTGTGTGTTTGATTTATGGCCTCATCGTCTTAAGCTGAATGTGTTTTGCCCGTTTGGTGTGCTTGCACTTTTTTTTTTCGCACCGGTCTTATCCCCCTTGTCCACACGAAAAGCCGCCAGGCGCACATGACCCCTTCTTTCCCTTTCCCACTTTTGTCAACTCACGTGGTAAGGGCGCCTGCCGTTTTAGTGTCGGTACCGTTCCAATGTTTTTTGTCTCCCCCCTTTACTCTCTTGCTGTGTCCAGATTTCACTTTTGTCCAGCCAACAAGTTTTTTTTTTGTAAATTACAGATCGAGGCTGCGTTTTGCAACGGCTTACTCATCTGAGTTTTCTTGTATAAATTGTTTCTCCCACAAGAATCGACGCGGTTCCCCCCTCTTTTCTTCCCTTTTTTTACTACGGGATCATTTTCGTCAGCTTCGTTTCCCCCTTTCTCCTTTGATTACGATTTCGCTCAGTTCGAAATACGAGAGGCGCTTTCTTTCTTTATTGTCTGTACGGCCTTTCCTTTTGTTTTTTGTTTTTTTTTTTTTTTTTATGGTATTCGTAAGTTCCATCCCCTTTGGTTGGCCGGCTTTTTTTTTTCCCCTTTTTCTTCTATCCTAGGGTTCGCATTACATCTTGCTTCGTTCCGTCCTTTGCGGAGTGCCCCAAGATGCTGTTCATCATTCCTCTTATTCTGCATTGCTCGGTGTCGAATCTCGTTTCAACTTCATTCGAGCAGTTGATTCCTCCGTCTGCGGCTTTTCGTTCCCGTTCAAATATGTTTCGGTCAAACTTTACCTAACCCGCACGGTGTCCCCCTTCCTTCCTCCACCCCACGCCAAGTGGTCACGTAGCTTCTTTTTTTGGGTTTTTTGACCGCCCTCCCCCAGTCTTTGTCTCTCCGGCCTAACTGACCAGTCTTTCCCCCAGTGGCGGTATGCAAGCGTGGGTTATTAGGCTTGCTTTCGATGTGCTTTTTCTTTGTCCCTCTCCTCACGCCAAGTGTCAGTGTGCCCTATGCACCCGCCAGTTGAGGTTTTTTGGGCTGCGAGCTGTCTTCGAGTCTTGATATTTCTTGCTGTGCTCCTTCGCATCGGTGATAATCTTTGCACCTATCTTCAGCCGTTTTTTTCTTTTTTTCCCTGTCTCGCCCTCTTTCTGACATGCCGATCCAGCTGCCTTCACCGCGCTTTCTAAAATCTGTCTTAGGCCCCTACCCACTTCTCTTTTCTCTTTTTTTTTTATTTAGCCTCTGTCTGACTTTTTTCTCACGAACTCTTCTGTGCCAAACTCTATTCTCCCCTCCTTCCTTTTGGGTCTTCTTTTTTTCTCGTTGATGGGCTGGAGTTTCCTACCCCTTTTCCTGCGAATACGTATTTCCCATACTTTTATTGCTCCTCGTGCGCTTCTCCGGGAACACCCTTAATTCTTGAAGGGAATGGTTTTTTGCCGCGTTATATTCTAAGATCGTTTTTATGACCATTCGACAGCTTCTCTTGGCTTTTCTTCTCCCCTCTAATCCTCAGGCCATGAGCGCGGATTACTCTGCTGCTGTTTTCGATCTTTTCCCGGTCCTTCTACTCCGGACTTTCTCACCGTCCCCGGTGCGTTATTTCCCTGGTCTCGGTTTACGTCGTAACCTAGACCCCTTTAAGAACCTTTAAGTGCGCGAACCGCTGAACGTTTTTGTTCTCTATGTCTTTGTCGTTCCCCTTCTCCCTTTAATGCTGTCTCTCTCTTCTTTGAGTGTTGGTGGTTACTCCCAGCCGCTTCTTTTTCCGCGGCCTCTTCAGGTAGTTCTCTTCAAAGCTACTTCGCTCATCCTGTTCTCTTTCTTCCTTGGATGCATCGCCTTCCTTTCTTTCCCTCTTTAAGCCTCTTTGTTCTTTTATAGGAATCGTTCCTCCGATCCCAGTCCCTCATCTTTCCTCCAAAACCTCACACACGAGAGACCCCTTTCTCTGTGGTTTTTGTTTTGCTCAAATCGATCCTTTACGTTTTGGGTCGCCTTTTGTCAGATCTATATTTTCCGGGTTCAGTTTTTTGCTGACCCGGTCTTCATCTACTCGACCCTTCGCGTTCTATTAATGGAGAAATCTCGTTTGTGTGATTTTTTCCCCCCATTTACTTCCCTCCGGTACCCACCTCGAGCTCCCTTTTTTGATTCATTCTGATTGTCTTTCGGCCTTTTTTTTTTTTTAGCGCATGCACACTTTCTGATCAAGTCCATTAAAGAGTCTCTCCTCCTTCCTCATCCTTTGCGCTCTTCTCTCACCTTGCGGCATTAGTTCCTCTTTCAGCCCGTGATCTTAGGTTGGTTTGATCAACTGTCACTTCCTCGGAGATGACCCCCGATTATTTTTTCCTTGTCTGAGCACCTCCTTTCTTTTTATCTTCCTCCTTTTTTTTTTTTGAGAGTATTCTTTTTTCCTCCTATCAGATCCTCGGGATCTCTTCGCGTACTTCTCCCATTCTTGATCCTCCACCGAAGATAAAGGCCTTCTTTCCCCCTCAGAACATACCTCAACGTCTCTGAGCTCTTCTCCTATATTTATATTCCGGTTTCTTTCGAGCTCGTGAGGGATACATCTATCTCCTTTTATTTTTTGAACTAAGCGACATAGAAATCCTCCGTGCCTCTATCCCTGAGCTCGCGATTCTCCTTCTGGAATGGTCAGACGCGTTTCAGCTCTCCCCCTCCCTCGAGATCGTGTCGGCATGGCATGGGGCAGGTCCCTCTCTTCGTCTCTTTCTGAGAGAGGAAACTGGATGCTTGCGTCCCCTCCAGTACATATAGTCTTATCTTAGTTCCTCTATTTTCGTCATCAGGATCGTGTTTTTTTTTGTTTTTTTGAACCGCGCACCCTCTTCCATTTTAGGATCGTGTAATTGGCGCTTCGTTTAGCTTCTTCATTTAAATACGGGAGTCTAGAGTTTTCCTGGCAGACTGTCTACGTCTTTCTCTCCACGGCATGACCCAAGGACAGAGCCGCGCTTCTTCTCCTAGGTAGGCAGTTGAAAGCGTACTTTCGTCGATGCACGAGCACGAGTTTTCAAAAAAACCTCCCAGCCGCTAGGCTATTCTTCATGTTGGCCTCTTCCGAACATTTTCTCTCTTGCTATAAGAGGTCGACCCCATCAAGTTCGTATCCTCATTGTAGATTGCTTGTTGTCTCCCTTCTCTCTCCCCCCTGGTAAGTCGAAAGGATTCCGATGTTTAAGTACCTTCTGTATTCTCTTTCGGGAAATTCTGCTGACCCCCTCCACTCCAAATTCTACTTCCCCCCTTCTAATTCATTTGCGCTTTTTTCCATAACTCTTTCCATCCATCGCGCGAATGTTTGAGCTTTGGTCAGCCGCCCCATCTCTTTCCTAGCCGCTCAATATCCCAGGCCCAATTCCGACATGTCTTTTTTTTGAACGGCGCCTAATGAAACAGCGTGGCGCAGCCATTTATTTGACTTCCCCTCTCGATGAATCAGGTCCATCTCCCCTCTCATCGAACACTTTTCTTCCTTCCCCCCCCCCCCTTTTTCTGGTTTGTAGATCGTCTGTTGTCTCTCTTTCTTTTTCGGTCATCCAGGCATCGGCACGCTATCAAATCATCCTCCCTGTTTCTTCCGAACAAAGCGTCGGTTCTTTCCGCTCTTTGTAGGATAAGGGATAGGCTAGGCCTGATATCCCCTTTCCCGGTGAGCGTCGAATCTTCTCCAGGTTGACCACAGCTTCCAATCGATCCCCTCCCTTTACTATTTTCTCCCAGAGCCGGACTTCCTCGAAATCGAAAATCCCTTCCTTTTTTTTTCTATTCAGCAGCGTGACCGCCTTTTTAGTAGGTTTTACTTTGTCACCACCCTTCTCCCGAGTTCCATCGCCCAAAGCGCTATTTCCCCCCCCCGACTCCGGCGTTCCCCCTTCTTCTGTGCATCAGCAATATACTTCTTTCTTAAGAGAGCATTGGTTCTACGCGGGGCGCCCCCCCCCTCTCTTCCTCCTCTTTCCTTCACTTGGCCTTGTTCTGCAGTTTCTCTCCTTTATCGATTCTTTCTTTGTTTTTCCCTTATCTTGAACTATCCGAGTCATCCTCATTGCGCGATTCATGCTCTGAATTTTTCAGAGGATTCGTGCTCGCCGAATCCCTCCTAAAGAGTTTACACCATCCCTCCCTGGGCCCGCCTCCCTGGATTTCCCTTCCTCTTTATCAGTCTTCCCGAGCGGTGTTTTTTTTTTTTTTTTTGTCTCCCGTGGCCCCATTCCTCCCTCCGGATTGTCAAGTTTTTTTTTTTCCTTCCTCGTAATTAATCCTCCAAGGACTGGACCGCGTTGTACCGGACCGAGTTCCCCCCTTAATTTTTTTAGTTTCGAAACTGAAGGCTCTCTTTCAGACATGAGAGAGTCTCCAATTTTCCCTTCCGCGGTTTCGTTTCTTTTCTTCAAATTAGTGGCAAACACTGAACCTTTTCCTAAACTTCGAATTTGGTTAACCCCACCTCTCTAACCCCAACTTCCAATAAAGAACCCTCTTCCCCGTTTTACCTCCTTTTCCGAAATTTGAGTCCAACTCCAAGACAGAGTCCGGGTTAATTTTCCTCTGTGTTTGTTTGTCCCCCTGAAATCTTCTCCCTCATCGATACGCGGTTGTAGCTTTTTCCCCCTCTTTCCCTCCCCTTTAAGTAAATCCGTTATTTTAATCCTACCTGTTCGTTGACATTGTCCGCTTTGAAAGAATTTTGCCTCCTGGCGCCTTGAGGTATTGCTTTTTCCCCAAATCCCCAAGGGTTCCACTGTGAAGCCGGTTCCCTTTTCCTTTCAATCACAAAGGAACAAGTGCCCCCTTTCTTCTCAGCCATTCTTCCTTTCTCTTCCCTAAGTTGTTTTTTGTTTGAGCCTTTTTTGGTTCTGACCGAGGATTTCCCGCCCGGTGTTTGCTCCCGACTGGACTTTTTCTTTCCTCTTCTCGTTCAAGAGGTCCCCTTCAGACCTTGATCTTTGAACAGACCTCAACTCCTCAGGCGCCCATGATCCCCCCTCCCTCCCATGGGCGGACAGCCCGTCCCTTGTAATTTTCTGGTTTATCCCAGAGTGCGTTTCCTTTTTATTGCACAGCTTGTTTGTTGTTTCCAAATCATCTCATTTCCTGATTCCTTTTTTAGTTTTCATTTCCTCCAAAAAAGCTTCAGTGGCCAAAATTCCCTTCCGTCTGGTGTTGCCATCCAATCTTTCCCACCCCTTTTAGCCTCCCTTGTTCGCGTATTGCGATTGTATACCTGTTTGTCGCCCACTAATTTACTAAGATTTCGCTCTGTTCCTGTGTTAAAGACGTTGTGTAATGCATTTCGCGACCCGCGCGAACCTGACCCTACCTCATGTTCTTGATACGCCATTCCTCCAGCACACTGAGAGCTCTGTTCCCTTTTGGAGAATTTTCTTTCACTCTTTCTTCTGACTTGGATTATTACTCGTCATTTCCCTGATTTTCCTCCTTTTTTTCTTCTTTACGTCATGGTCCTTCTTCAGCCCCCTTTTCTCTTGTGACCGACCCATCGCGGCGTTTCCTTTTCTTCGTTCCACCGCTCTTCATGGCCCAGGAAACGATATGTATTCTTTTCCTCTGCGCGCCCCCCTGATCCGCCCAATTTTCTTCCTCTCCTTTCGTCGCTCTTTTTCTCGGATAAACGGTCCTCTCCTGGTCCCTCGTTGTTTATCAGCCCAATTCCTCTTGACAAAATTCCAATTTTCCCTGCCTTAGGTTCCCAAGCGGATTTTTTTCCTCCCACCCGGCTGATCCAAATGCTCGGGCCCCTTTGCAACGCCTTTTCGGAAAGCGCTTGGGAGGTTCTTTGGTGAGGGTGCGCTGGGGCGATGGACGGCTTCTTATTTTTTTTCCTCTTCGGAACTAGTCCCGAGCGTCCCTTTCCTTTTTTATGAAAGTTGATTTTTTGCAGATGTCGCTGCTTCCCGTTGCATATCTTAGCTCTTTGATTTTCTCTCTGTGGATTTCGCAAACGATATCTCTCTCGACGCTCCAGTAGAGCAATCTGCGAGCCGATATGACGAGCCTGACTCCACTCTCTTTTTCCTTACCCATCCCGCTCTTTTTTCGGTCCTCCTGATCATAGAGTTTCTTTTCCTTTGTGTCCGCTATAATGGCTGCGAGCGCACCTCTGCACTGAGTCAACCTCGCGCTCTACAAATCCCGTTGTGCTTTTTCATTCATAGACTCTTTCGGAGGATGGTTTGTTGTTCTTCATTCGCACGAATAGGATTTCTCTGCGCAATATGGTTCGTCATTTCTTCTAAGTTCCCCTCTTCCCTGCCCGTAATTTTCCCCTTGGCTTCCGTAAGGTCTGACGTTTTTTTTGCCCTGAGACTCCTTCTCCGCGATGATATTGATCTCTCCTCCGTCCCCTTCTCCCTTCTCTTGTTTTCTGAGAATGGCTCCCTTCTTTTTCTGATGTGACTCTCGTGCATTCCCTGCTGTTTTACCCTTATCGGATTAACCCACCTTATCGGTGCGTCGACGTGCCAATGTTCTTTCCTAGCACCCCTCCTACAACTTCCTCTTCACCTCTACGTGATGTAGAAACTTTCTTCCCGGCTTGCGCACCGCGTGGCGCGAGCGCCTTCTCCCTCCCTTCATCCTGATCGTCCTTGATGCTGGTGAGTTGGTGGCAATGTCTGGCAACTCGGCTCTATCAGTTGTCGTCTTTTTAAGCTACCGGTGCCTCCATCATCGCCTTGTTTTTCTTTACTGAAGAGAACAAACATTACCCACCACATAAACAATTAAATTTCAATTCGGGCTTTCCTCATCGCCCCCCGCTTTATCTGTTTGATGGAATGGGCATCGAATCTCCGTATCCCACTTCTCCCCTTTGAACAACCTTTTGATGAAAAGTAAACGAGCCCTTCCTCGTCTCTTTGCCTAGGATTGCGACACCAAGCCGTCATTTTCACCGTGAGGATTTCTCCCTTGTTCAGACTGATCTTTTCCTGTTTCGTCTTCGGGCGAGCCGCGCCGGTGTCCTGATAGACTCTAATTTTCATGACCCAGCATGCGAGTCATGATTTTATTTTAGACTTTTTTTTCTTCTTTTCCCCTCGGTACTTAGTCCTCTCCCTCTCCCTTTTTGGCTTATCGTCATGTGTGGTTGCGCTGCTTATTTTAGTCCTTTGCATCACAAAACGGCGCCTATGCCTAAATCACTCGAAGAAGCCCGTCGATCTTCGGGCTCCCCTGTTCATCTCCTGTTGCAGATCTTTTTGACGCTTTTTGCTCTGCTTGGCCTTCCTTTCCTTCGGTGTGGATCGAACTGCGCCACTCAGCTTCTTGACGATACCTTTCTCTTGTTCGTGGCGATGCAACATCATTATATTTTCATTCCTTTTTTGTGTTCGAAGATGATGTGCTCTCGCGAACATTGGGCTCGTCAGCTCGCGGAATTTCCTTGCTACCCCAGAACAAAACCCCCCTTCCCTTGCCCTTCCCAAGCGTCCCCACCACGCCTTTATTTTCCTATGCGCGAGCCGAGATCTACGCGTTTTTCTGTGATGGCTGGCTCATTCCTTCTTTCTTCTTTTTTCCCGAAGTGAGCATCGCCCCACTCCTTTTGCCTCTCATCACACCTCGCTCTTTCGAGTTCTCCTTACCCCGATTTCCCGGTCTCATTTCGAGCGCAAACCCTTCGAACCTCACTTCCTATGGCTCGGCATGGCATTTCCTTGAACGCGATTGAATTCGAAGGCGAGCCCGTCACGGCTGCGTTTGAACTCCTACCCCCCCGACGGGGCTATCTTCCAAGGCGCTCTCCCAGGTGACCCGGCTCGCTTTTTTCTCTTCCCGTCCATCAGGACCAGTGAGGCTCGCCTTGAAGGCCTTTTTTCCGCGCTTTTCCGTATAACTTTCACTCCTTTTGGAGCGATGCCATGCCATCCACCCCCTGAATTGTTTTCGATTGTACCTAGCTTCCGATTGAACCCCAGGTCCAGCGCCCTATGCAAGACCGAGAGCTCTGAGTCTCTGCCGTAAGGATGGCCCGAGCTCTTTATCATGCGCGCGATGTCCACGACTGCCCAGTTTTCTGTCCACCCCTCACAGTTCAATCGCTTTCTCCTCTTCATTAAGCTGGCGAGGCCGCTTTTTCGACGCCTAGAGATTAAGCTTTCCGGCGGTTTCGACAACCCCTCTCTTCTTGATGAAGGTGTAGATGCGGTGCTCTTTCAGATCACCCTGTCCCCTCGAACGCCCCTCTTCCCTCTGGTTCATTGACCTATTGGTCCGGAGGCGAGCAGGTCTCTTTCGTGAGTCAACCTCCAGCGCAAATTCGTCCAGAAAATCCCCCCCTCCTCTTTACTCGCGGCGTCTTCGCCTCCTCTCTTGGTCCCCAGCTGGATTTTCCTACGAAAACGATCGGGCGAGGCCCTTCCTGGCAACCTTCCCTCTTTTGCATAGCTATGTTTCCCTTCTCTTGAATGCCGAACTCTTGAGCCTCCAGGCGAATTCCGCATGATCGGATTGCAGCATTACGCCAGCCCGATCCCAAGCCTTCCCTTTCACCTCCCATACTGTTACAGGTCTTATCTCTTGTTTGCCGCCTTTAGGTGCGCTGTCCTGGCGCTCCGCCTGTTCTGAAGACAACCGTTTTACGCGATCGGGTGTCTGTCCCCCCTCGAGTTCTTTTCTCCATTCCTCTTTAGGTAAGGGATCGTCATCTTCGTCTACATGTGTCGCCGTTGAGGTTCGAGCTCAATACTTCTCCAAATACTTATCCCACATTCTACCCCGCTAGCAAGCTCCGGT
>Ga0179593_1258273_pt1 | contig 11177 bp, 15 predicted proteins | sample CZODoug2_1_08_16_FD_185931 | JGI IMG/M metagenome (GOLD analysis project Ga0179593, IMG submission 185931) | Vadose zone soil fungal communities from Angelo Coast Range Reserve, California, USA - CZODoug2_1_08_16fungal (PacBio error correction) | ecosystem: Environmental > Terrestrial > Soil >... | reverse complement strand
AATACTCTTTCTAGACCCCGTCTTTGTCACCCTCAGTCTTTCGGTTTTACCATGGATTCACTTCCCTTAGGAGCTTCTAGCTGTTTTTTTACCTCATTTTCTTTTCTATTTGTTCCGCCGCACGAGCGGAATTGATACTGACTTGGAGGAAAGCGCTCGTCGCTTCGTCCCATTTGGACCCTTGTTTACCCCTTTAGTCCCATCTGTCCACACCCTCGCTGGCATTCCTTGCGAATAGATCCTTGGAAGTTTCAACTCGTTCCCTTTAGTTTCCCAACTTTCCCGCTTGCTTTCTAAATTCGCTCCTTTCTAGTGGCTGTAGTCCCCCCCCCCACACCTTTTGAGCTGTCGCTCTCTTGGTTCCTACTTGCACAGACCGTTTTTCCGGGTCAGGTTTTAAGAGGAACCTTGCCTGATTTTCTGCTTTTCTTCCCAAGGGTGATCGGGCGTTGCCCGTGTTCAAGATATCTTCTAAAGATTTCCGCTCCTGTGGTGACCTTTCTTTCCCTTGGCCCTTTCTTAAGACTGGCCTCAACCCCCTTACCTATCTGAAGGACGCGCTGGCCATTAATTAACAGGCGCTTTTTTTATGCACCCCTAGCTCATCTGCTTGATTCCTGCGCTCTCCGCAACTCAGTCATTTCTGATTTGGTCAAAATGTGTGGTTTTTTTTCTTTGTGTGTGTTTCGCCAACCCCCGACTAAACACATAGACTATTTTAGCCCCCTTCCGCATAGTTTTTATTCTTTCCCCCCCCCCTCCCCCCCATTACCGGGCTTTCAAACTGTCAAATGGACTCCATTCTCCTCCACAAAAACTATCCCAATTTTTTCCTAGGGACCCATACTCCCCCTTTTTCCGCAGAAGGAAGTTAGTTCGGCTCGCTATTCCAAATTGGAGGAAACTTTCCCCCTGGTCGATTCCCCCCTTTGACCGACCCGCCTAATAATCCACTATGAATTCACTCCGACTCAACATTTTTTGGCCGAGTTTACTTCCCTAGGTGGACGACCTTTGATTTTACGACTCTTTTCCCTATATTGTTGATTTTTTCTTTCATGTTCTTTGTAGTCAATTGGAGCCCCACAGGAGCATTTGGACTCATATCTCAGAGAATCTTTCCCCCTCTTTTATCTTTTCTTTTTCACCCTTTCCGTCCCCTTTCACCTAGGTTTTCCGGTTTTAGCCTAAATCGTTTCCCCCGAACCCCTCAGAATTGATGAATTTTTTTTTATTTTTCCCCCCCCCAACAATTCTTATCTTTTCTTTCACGACCATCTCCGCGACATTAGGGCGGTCCATTAGTCCGACCTTTTTTTCATTGTAAATTTCCCACCTTTTTTGAGTGTAGTCCCCCTGTCGAATCCCCTGCTTGGGCTCATACGCTCTCCGCCTTCGGTTGTTTGCCTCTCCAATTGGAAGCCATATTTCTGCTGATCGCTTTCTCCCCCCCTCCCTTTTTTAAACCAATTTTGGTTCCCAGGAAATCCCCCACTTGCGACCCAATTTTGCGCACCAGGGTGTTATTCGTTTCCCACACGGCAGACTTCTTCCGCTGTAGCCCCTCCACTGAGTGTGTCCTCCCCCCCCCCTCCTCCTAACCCCCGTTCTGTGCCTTTTTTTTTTTAATTGGTTTTTCTAACCCACGAATCATTACCAGTACGTGTGACTTCATTCCAAGCCAGTTTGGGGCGGTCGAATTCCCCTTGCCACTCTTGGTTCTTTTTTCCCCCCCCAGAGATCAAAATTATCGTTCATCCTTGGTCAAACCTCTCACACCCTTTCCAATTGTGTTCCCTCCCCTTTTTCTGCCTTTTATACTGGCGCTTCCTCGGATGCCCGGCGATCGGCACCCGTGGATAATCCGCGTGACTCCCGGCCTTTATCGATATCCACAAGTCTTCCCTACCCCTTTTTTCTCCCGACCGGCATTTCCCCCCACCGGAATTAATGGACCTTCACTCTATCAACTCCCAAATACCGGCGTGTCCCCTAGGATTAAAATTACATTTTATTTCCATCTTAAAATTTTTTGTTGCTAAGATCGGGTCCCAACTTTGGTTGGCCTCCTTGCAAAACTTCGTCGCCCTTTTCTTCCCGTGTTTGTGGCCTAGTCCGACCTTTCCTTTCCCACCAATCTTGATTAAAATCCGATTCGACGAAAAGACGTCCGAATAAAGAACCTTTTTTTGTTGCTGCCTCCCTCCTCTTCCGCCGTTCTTTGCAACAGCGGTGGCATTTTTTCCCTCTCTTCACCTACCCTTCTCTTCTTTCCACAGACATGAGGCTCGCAATTGGCGGTGCAGGTGTCTCCACCTGGTCCGCAAATGTTTGGATAGCTGAAGTCCATTGACATTTCCTTCTTCTCCACCCCCCCCCCCTTCCCACTTTCTCTCTCTAGGTGGGATTAAATTTAGTCCATGGCCTGTCCGCGTCAAGTTTTTTTGACCTCTCGGTTCTTTCACGTTCCGTTTCCTTGAATCTTGCCCGCGTTTTTGAGGGGTGAAGAAGATTTCCCCCCCATTTCCCCCTTCCCCCGCTTTTTTAGCGACCAAATCCCCCCTTTCCCGATTTCCTTTCGCGGCTGGTGGCCCCCCCCCCCAGGGGCCCCACCGAGCGCAGTGGACCCCCCCTTTGACTTTCGCAAGCCTGCGAGGGAGCAGCAAGAGGTTTCCTTTAGTAAGAGTTTTACCAGTCGGACGTCCACAATATACGACTTCTCCCGCGTTCAGCGTTTAGTTCCCCCCTCTTTTTTTCCCTTTTTCCCCCCCCGTCCCTCGTTTACGTTCTCGTCCCTTGGCCTTGGTCCATTTGTGACTTTCCTGGGACCCTCCAGTCTTTTTCTCCCCCCCCAACCCTCCTCGGCGCCCCTGAGAGCAGTTTTCTAATCGTTTTTTTCATGCTGAGACTCCCCCCCTTTTTTGTTTTTTCTTGTCCGGTCCGCTTTTCCTGTTTCCTCACCTTTATGGGGCAGACACCCAATTCCTTGGGATACTCATCTTTCTCACCGTTTGCCGCACCCCTTTTCTTTTCGCTTCAGCTTTTTCGACGCACTATGGTCGTCCCCTGGAGCGGTTTTTTGCGTCCCCTTGACACATCTATCCCCTTTGGAAACGGCACGGTTTTCTCTCCCCCCATTTAAACTTCGGGCCTTCCCCCCTTTTTCCTGAAGTGTTTTTTTCTTTCCCTCTTGGGCCAGTAGAATTCCGAATAGTCCAGCCCCTAACCTCTTCCCGGACCCTTCCCCCCTCAAGAGTTTACACGCTGTGTTATCCACTTCGCCATCGCCTGACGGCGGTGCCCAACGATAAGACTTACCACTGCGTTTTTCTTTGCCCCGGGATATATTTTGTTGCCCTGCGACGTCCTTGGGTCCCTCCTGCTTGGATCCAAGCTTTTGCTGCTGATTTGTTCCGATGGGTCGACCATCAACGGTCCCCCCTCATGGCTTCTGATGCCTTTTTTCTCCCCCCTGTGGAAGTGGTCAATCATGCGTTATTTCAAGAGTTGACCATTTCATTTGTTCTTTTTTTAGGTGTGGGACCACCTCCTTTCCGTTACGGACTCCCTCCCCCGACTTCCCCGACACAATTGCTGAAATGCTTATTGTCCGTGATGAGCCCCCCATCTTCTTCCTTTTCCGTTTTTCGCCCCTTCGACGAAGATGGGTCAGTTTAATTGCGTTTGTCCCCCGACCTTGTATATTTTAAATTTCCCCTTCAAGTAGCTTCTTTTTATATTTCCTTTTTACAGGTTCGGCGGAACGCCCCTGTCTCAGTACTCCCTGTCGGTGCCTCACTTCTCCCCTTCTTCCGATGGCTTTTTCCCTCTCCTTACAACCGGTGGGTTCGGGTGGGTCTTCCTGCGTAATCTTTTCTATCCTGAAAATTTGAACCCTCTTAAATTTGTCCCTATCCACCATCTTCTTGCACCCTCTTTCCCCTTTGTTCCTTATTAATGTTCCCTCCATTATTTGGATGGGTTTTTGCTCCCACGGGAGACACGAAATTACGCTCCCATTTTTCCCCCCCTTTGATCCCATGTTCTTCCCCTTTAGTAAAACAAGGAATTTGAGGGCACCACACTCTCCCCCTGTCCCCGTCTACTTGACGAGATTTTTTTTCACTTTTCCTGACCCGTGCTCCCCTCCCCGGACAAAGTTTTTCGCTGGACGGTATCTCCCCGCGTGGTAAACAGACCAGGGAGTTGGCGAAGGTTAACCCCTCCGGTGTCTAGAGTCTGTAAACAAGTCCGAGAAGGCAGAGGCCGCCCTTCTCGGGCAAAAGTCCCAGGGTCCATTTTCTAGCGCCCCCCCTTTCCCCTGCCCTCCCTTCTTCCACGGGCAAACGCTTTCCTCCCTCGCCCCCCCAACCTCACTCCCGCTCCCCCCCGTTTTACCCCCTCGCGCTTCCATTCCCTCGTATCTTTCCCCCCCCCCCCCCCCCCATATTTGGTGAATCCTAAATTCACCTTCTCCCGTATTTGTCCCCCCCTCTTTCCTCCTCCTTCCCCAGCCTATACCCCTCCTATCGCCGTGCTTCCCTGCTGGCTTCCCTTCCCCCCTGTACCTTTCTTCCTTCCCCCCTCCCCACCCCTCGCCTATTTCTTTTTTTAACCCCCCCCCCTCCACGCTTAGCCTCCCCCTGCACTCTCCTCGCCCTCATCCTTTCCCTCACCTGACTTTTTCTTCCCTCAGCTCTCTCTCGCGGATATCCCTGTCCCGTGTTTATCTCATCTTTCAGAACTTCCCCATGCACACCCTCCCTTTCTCTCCCCTCCACTCTGAACTTTCTTTTTTGCCTGCGCTCCCTTTCTGTGCTCCTCCCTCCACTCCCCTTCGCCACCTTGACGACACATCCCTTACTTCGCCTCCTCCCTCCCCCTCTGTCTCGCCGTCTGTTCTTTCTCTTTTCTCGCCGTTTTCGCCCTCATCTGCCTCTCGCCCCTTTTCTGCAGTCACCTCATCGCGCTACACCACGCTCCCAACCTAATCGATCCAATCGTCCTAACTATTTTTCCGCCCCTACCTTCCCAACTGAACCTTTTCCCACAGCCCGTTAACCTCTGTGTTGTTCGTACTCTTTTCCGGAAAACTTGTTCCTTCTCTTCCTTGCCCACTGTCTCCGACTGCCTTTTCCGCCGCTCTCCCCCCTCCTCCCGGATGCTACCCTTTTAATATACCCGTCCCCCCCTGATTCCGTTCATTCCTACCATCTCCCTACGCATTCTTCCTCTAATTGGCATTTCCATGTTCTCTGCTTGTTTATCCTCTGCCATCCCTCCCACCCCCCTCCCCTCAAACTTCCTCTTTTCCCCTTCCTCCTCCCCCCTTTTTCTTCTCTTTTCCGGCACGATACAACCATCATATGCAGTGGCACACCCCCATTCTCACTCTTTAAAGTTTTCCTTCCCATTTCTTCCTGTCCTAACCTTGTTTCACTCTTTTCCCTCAAACTTTTGACTCGTCGTCTTCGTCCTCCCTCGTCTATGTTTCTTTTGTCCCTCCTCTTCCTGCCCCCCTCTCCTTTGCTTCCCATTTCGCCCTGCCGCCTTATTCCCCCTTCCCTTCTACCTTTATCCGTTTTCCTAGTTCTCTTTTCTCCCGGTCATTGTCTATTTTGTCTATTTGCTCTCGCCTCTCATCTCCCTACTTTTCCGCACCCTTTGCGCTCTTCTAGTTCACTTACCACTTTTCCCTGTTGCCCCCCTCCGCCCCGCGCGCTACTTATCTCTGATCCCTTTTCCCCTACACTCCCGCCCCACCTTTTATTTTCTGTTCTTTTCCCTCCCTAAACCCACAATGCATTTAAGAGGGCCAGGGACAGATCTTCACTTTTTCATACTTCACCTCCATATCCCCAGACTCGGTCCTCACGCCTCCACACTTCTTCCATCCTTATAGTTCGAAGATTTCACCGCCCTCCCCCCCCTTTTTTTCCTCCTTCCCCATTCCTCCTATGCCGTTTCCTTTACTGACGTCCTGTCACCACCTTTGCCTGTCGCCCTCCTCTTATTTATACCTTTCTCCCCTGAGACCTAGGTTTTTCCCTCTCCCTCCTCTCCTCCTTCCGTGTGCGGGTGGGCTTCCTGCCGTTTATCTTTCTCCTCCGCCACCCTTGCCTCTCATCCCCTCCCCTCCTTCCCCGTAGCTTCTCCGTTTGTCCTCACCGCCTCCGCCCGGATTCTCTTCTGCCGGCTCTACCCACCCCCGCGCGTCCTTTTTCCCCCCTCTCACCTATGCTATAACTCCTACCTTCCTCCTTGTTCCCCTCCTCTCCTTTTCCCGCGTCTTTTTTCCCTCCGTCTATTCTCTCCACCCCTCCCTCCATTTCTTTCTTCCCCCCCCCCTCCGCCCACTCATCTTTTCTTCTTTCTACCTTACCCTGCTCCGCCCCCCTCTCCGCCTTCCACCACCTTCTCCACCCCTCTCAATATCTTCCCTTTCCTTTTCCTTTTGGGGCGCCTCCTCACCCGTGCTCCTCTCTCCCATCATTCCTACCCTCACATTCTGATTCTTTTTAATCCATATGCACTCTCCCCACTAACCCATCTTTCGTCAACTTTCTTGTCTCTGCCTTTGCCGTCGCTCCTGTTTCCCCCCCTCTCGACCGTCTTTTCTCTTCCCCCCTCCCCTTCCTTTATCTCCCTTTCACTCTTTTCCCCCCCTTTACACCCACCCTCACCCGCCCCTCCCCTTCCCTCTCCTTTCCTTCCTTTCCGTCTCTTTTATTCTCCTCCCCCCTCCCTACCCCCTCGCCCCTTGCTTCTTCTTATCCCCCATCCCATAACCTCCTCTTCCCCACCTTACCCTCTTCCTACATCACAAAGTTCCCCTTCTTTATTCCTCCCCCTCTTACTCTTCCCACTTCCCCATACTCCTCCTTCCCCCTTACCCCTCCCCTCCCATCCCTCCGCCTCTTTACTCACCCTTATTTTGCTCTCGTACTTCATCTCATGTCCCCATCCCATTCTCTCTTTTTTCCTGACACCTCCAGTATCCTTCCCCACGCTCTCCTCACTCCCTCACCTCTCACCCATTCTGTCCATTTCCTACCCTCTATGAGCTTCTACTCTTTCTTCGACTCCCCTTTCACTACCCCCGTGCCCACTTTCATTTTCTTCCCCATCCTTTTTTCCCCCGTCCTTACCCATCTTCCCATCGATTTTCCTATCTCACCCTTTTTTTTACTTTTCCTGCTCTTTTCCCTTCCCTTCCCCCTCGCCTTTCTCCTCCCTCCTACTTTGTCACCTTCATTCCTTCTCCGTCGCGTCCTCCTCCTACCCACCCTGCTCTCCGCTCTTAACTCTCTTGTCCGTCCACCTTTCCTCCACCACCCCTTTTCCTGCCATTCCCCCTCCATTCTTGTGCTTTTCGTCCTGTGTCTCTTCCTTTCTCTCGCCGCCGATCTCTCCCCTCTTTACCTACCCGCACTTAATCTACCCTCATCTCCTTGTGTTCCTCTCCCAACTTTTCTCACTTTTCTCTCTCTATTCCTCTATCGCCTCTTGACCTCCTGACCTCGTCTTCTTGTCCCCTTTACTCGCCTCGCCTACTTAAATCAAAGCTTATTCCCCCCCTCACCCTCTAACACGAGTTCGGGGACTGTTCGCACCCCTCCTTCCCCTCCCGTTTTTATTTCGTCCTACTTACTCACCCCCCCCCTCTCTTCCTTTCCCCCATCTCCCGGCTTCGTCCTTCTTTATCCCCCTCCCTATTTTTATGACCCTCTATTTTCCCTCTGTCCCTTGCCTCTCTCTCCTCCTTTTCCCTCCTACCGGTCTTACCCCCTCCACAGCCCCCCCCATCTCTCACCCCGCTTTAATCTCTCCCCTCCCTTCGTATCCATCTTCACCGAATGCCCTTGCTTGTCCTCTTCCCTGTCCCTCTCATTTTTCTCACCCTCCCTCACTTCCTCCCAGAATCTCAATTTACTTTTTTTTCACCATCCTCTTCCCCCAGTCCCTCTTTGCTCCTGGTCGCCGCAACGAATCCCATCACAGTATGCGGTTCTCGTCCTCCTCTCCTATACTTCCTGTATACCCCCCGAGTTCTTTTTCGACCAACTTTTTTTGCGTCCGTTACCTCCCTTGCCGCCCCCCTTACTTGATGGATAACCTGTAGCTTGGTGCCAGCCCCAAATGAAAGGTTTTTTCCGCCTTGTTATTACCAACAATGACTTTCTCCTGGCTGCCTCTTGCTTTCGTGTTCTCCGAACCTTCGTTTTTCCCCATGACCTACACCTTTTCCCCCAAGGCCCTATTTTCAGTTCACTTGTTGATTGGAACATCTCCCACATCCCCTTGCCCCTCTGCAGCATGGAGTCTGCTCTTCCGTATATGTTACGGGTACTTGACTATGCTCCTTCCCAGTAGCGCTTTGACTCTCCCTCATTACACTGGCGACACCGGGCTTACCCTTTGATGATATTTGTGCCCAAGGGTCTTCGAATTCCGAGTCTGTTTTTTTTTTCTACCCCTTTTTGCCCGTTCCCTTCAATTGACCTTGTTGTTGCACCCCCCTTCCTCCCCATCACACGCCGTGCGCCGCCTACTGCCCTTCGTTTCCCTTTTCTACTCCTCTTCTAGCCCCCCTTGGAAGACGCGAAAATGATCTTTTGGCCTCCGCCTTAGCCTAAACCCATGACAGCGAGAATCGGTCCTGAGGGTGTTGCGACTTCCTTTAAGGAACGTCCGCTTACCAACACATTTGAGTCCAGAATGAGTTTGCGAAATCTGTCATCCCTTTAGTTCATGCATTTGGCTTTTGTGAGACTCTCCGTTCAGCTTTCCTAGAATGACCTGCCCTTACCCCCCCCTCTTTTTTCGAATCTTCGATACCTACCCCTGCAGCCCCACCCCTTTTGATGAGTCGGGTCTTTCCAGGACTTGATTTTTATCCCATGAGTTTTGTGTTTTCAGAACTTGGGATTCCCAGTTCCTCCCATTCGCAGTCAAGGTTTTGCCTTTCCTTCGCACCCACGTTTTTATACCTGAGCGGATCACATTTGCTATTTCCGTATTCCTGTATGCTTTCCTGGTCCTCAGCGAAGCTTACTTTTTGGGCCCCTTCGGGATTTTTTTCCTGTGATATTTCAATTTTGCTGTCTTTCCATTAAAGTTTTGTGTTTTTTTTTTTCACTTCCTCTTCTCAAGATTTTTTTTCGGATGATGTTGAATTTGCCGAAGCTGGCGCTGCCATTATTAAGGCTTTCTACCCCCTTTTGTTAGCCCATCCGATTGGGGGCTTTTGGCGCGTTCCCAATCCCGCTTCCCCTCCATGTTTTCTAATATTAAACCCATGTTTTTTCCTTGTTTCTTTTTGGACAAGAGCGTGCATGAGGCATTCGCAGGGTTTCCATTCCAATCAATTCTGTGAACACGGGTCCTTCTACCTTCCAAAAAAGGAGTGTTCCAACTGCCGGCACACCTCCTTTTGTCTATCTTCCATGGGGTAGAACTTCCCCCCTTATGAGCCCCTTACTTGGATGATTGATTTGCCCAGGCGGGAGGAGACTTTTGTATTGAGAACAATGTTCCCCTCAGGTTGTTCTCTTGGTTCGCCATTACCCACAACTGTGGCTCCCTTACTTTGTGTTTTTCACTTTATGTTTGGTAGACAATTTTTTATTTGTTTTAGAAGGTGCGACCGGTTTTTTTTCCGTTGAGCTAGCCCCCTTTTTTTCCACCCTTCTTCTGCCTCGCCTTGATTTCCCACCCTGTGCCTGCAAGTTTTTTGGTTCAGTTTCCCACCTCTGAGTTTGGGGAGGGTTGGCAGTTATTTCTCCCCCCTGGCGGGCCTTTTTTTTTGACCCAGTCCCCTCCGGCCGGAGTGGGGGCGGTGGCCACCGTTTCCGATCAGAATTTTTGGGATTTTGAAAATATGGGAAGTTTTTTCGATGCCCGAGTGGTTCGGTTCCCCTCCCTGCGTGAAGGTCCTGTCTGTCACAGACCAAACTCTTGCCCCGCACTCAACGATCTTGAAGTTTTCGCAAATCCTATAAAGAGTTTTATTTGTTCGTGCTTTCGGATAGATGCGGCCCCTTTCTTTTCACTCATTTTTTGTCTCATGGGCTTACAACCCCCTATCACAGGCCAATGAGATTTTTCTTTATCGTAAACAATTATTCCCCCCCCCCCCCCCAACCCAGCGTAACTTTGCCAACCACATGTGTTCCGGAGGTCTTTCCTCTTTCGGATGAGTTTTTTGTTCGGCCCCCGGTTCCGAGAAAGTAGGCCATTTTTCACCCTTTAGTTCGTTTCCCTCTAGCCGACCTCCCCCTATTTTCCCCTTGTCGTCGGGGCGATCTGGCCCCTTCCACACCCTTGTTGTTTTTTTCCATGAGGCCCCTTTTCAGTTTACCTTTAGGATTTCCATTCACCCCTTGGGGAGCTTGTGAGTAGCCCTCAAACCATATTTGCAATGGAATTAGAGTTCAGGTGTTTGTCGTATTACCCCCCCCCTGAAATTACCCCCCACCACAGCACCTTTGCTCATAATTGACCTTTCATCTCTTGCGATTTCGTAAACGGCGGTTGTTCTCCCCCCAGATAGTCTCATCAGGGGTGGCACTAACAGTTTCCCTTTTAATGTTATTCGCTCTTCTTAGACTGAGAGTTTATTAGTTTTGTTACGGGGTTATGGGCCCATTCGTGAATCTCGGCACTTTCCCAACATTGTGGGGGTTTTTTTTGGGACATTCCCTGCGCGGACCTCTGGCCAGCAGTCTCGTCTTCTCCACACTTTTGCCGCAGAAGTCCCTTTACATCAAGAACCCTTGGCCACTCCTTTGCCCTCTTAATTTCCTTTTTGCCCGCTTCTGGTTGCCGGATACGTCCCTGATTTTCCATTTTTTTCCGTCGCAGCCCTTTGTGGAGGGCGGGTACTACCCCTCCAATCTCCACCAGGCAGCGAATGCCCCCTCTTTTTTTTGCAATACCTTCTTCGGTTCAACTCTCAGTCGACGATCCGCAAGATGCAGCGATGGGTCCTTGCGTCAACCCCCCCCGTGACAATGGGGACTCTTTTTTTTACGATGCTCCCCCTCTGCCAAGTCATTTCTTCCGTCCTTTCGTTTTACGTCCTTACCCCTCTAAGACTGTCTTCACCACCTTCGCTAAGATCCTAGCCAGTGAATTCTTGGTTCCGTCTACGCCCTTTCGGTCTCCCTCTTTCTCGG
>Ga0179593_1811472_pt1 | contig 11178 bp, 16 predicted proteins | sample CZODoug2_1_08_16_FD_185931 | JGI IMG/M metagenome (GOLD analysis project Ga0179593, IMG submission 185931) | Vadose zone soil fungal communities from Angelo Coast Range Reserve, California, USA - CZODoug2_1_08_16fungal (PacBio error correction) | ecosystem: Environmental > Terrestrial > Soil >... | reverse complement strand
TTTTCCCTCTTCATGAGATTAGAAAAAAAAATCGCCGGATCTTCTTATATACAGCGCAACTAGCTTTTTTCCGGCCTCCCGAGGAGATGAGAAGCGGCTTTTTCTTGCGGTCCTCCGGCCCCCCTCTTTTTTGAAAAGAAAGAAGGGCCCGCCCCTCCTCTTTTCCGCGATCTTCTTCCCTTCCTGCTCGCCCGCGGGAAAAGGAAGTAAGGCGCCCGCCCGAAGTCCGTGCTCCTTTTTGAAACAACCTTTCCCCCTTTCCTTCTACGGGCCGGCCGCGCTCTCCCACGAAGTAGTTGAAGAGTCGAGCATGCAGCTTTCCCCTTTTCCCTTTCTTCCAAGCCAGGGGGGAGGTATCTTTCTCTCCCCGATCCGGTCGCTCGGTCAGCTTTTCTCGCTGGAAGAGTCGATTTCTTTACCGGATTAAGAAAAAATGGCTCGCGCTCCCCTTCCCCTCCCCTTAGTCGGAGGACACCTCAAGACCCCTTTTCCCCCCACGTCAGAAGTGGGCAAGGAGAATCGGTCGCCTTCTTTTCTTTTCCTTCCTCAGGGAATAAATATCTTTCTGCTCCTCCCCCCCTCTTCCAGCAGATCATAAATTGCATGAACGATCTTCCCCTTTTTCTAAGAGTAAAGTGCCTTGGGGTGGTGTTCTTTTTCTTTCTTTTACCCTCGTCGAAGCTCCCCTATGTCTCGAATGAATTGAGACATGCGTCTGGACCCCTTCCACTAAAGTCGTCCCCCCCTTTGCCAGAAGGTTAGAGATGTTGGGCGGTTTTTCCCCCCCCCGCGCGGAAGGGGAACATGTCTCCCTGAGTTTTTCTCTTCCGGGATAGTAGAAATAAAGTAACCCTGCATCCCTCCCCCAGGATTGCCTAGAAGACCCTAATTTTCTCCTCGATTCGCGATGAGGAAAGAAGAAAGCTGGCCGCCTTTTTCACCGTAAGATCTCCAGTCTTCTCCTACGAGGGAAAGCCTATTCTTCTCCTCTCGGCCTCGGACAAACGACGTCTTTTTTTTTTTCGAGATGGAAATTGCCGTCGTTCCGGATTTCTTTTTTTTTTCCCCCCTCTGTCGAGTCACAGCCCTTTGTTCCCTCCCCTTGCTGTCGAAAAGAAAATTGGAGCCGGTCCTTTTTTTCCCCCCCCGTCTCGTGCTCGACAAAAGGGATTCCGTGCTTCTGCGCGCCGAAGGGGGTTCTTCCCCCTTCCGACCATCTTTTCCCTCCCCCGACATCGCAGCGAGAAGAAGTCGCCCCCTCCTCCCTCCCCCTTCCCGTGGCATCGTCTTTTCCTTTTTTTTCCTCGGGCATAAAAAAGGGGCAGTCTTCTTTCTCCTTTTCCCCCCCTCACCGCGGCCGATTCTTTACCCCTTTTTTTGGCGGAGGACGTTGCCAATGGAAGCCCTCCCCCACCTGGGCGTCATGCACCCCTCCCCTCCCCGGAGCAATCCGACTCGGGGGAATGCACCCCTTCTCCCGTGGAGGCGCCTCGAGCTGGATCTCCCCTCACAACCTCAAAAAAATACTCCCCAGATCGCGCTAATGCTTTCCCCTCCCCCCTTCGTTCAGGAAGCACGGACCATTTTTTTTTCTTTTTCTTTTTTTTTAGCGGGGACCGGCGGACCCCGCGTTTTTTTTTTTCTTTCCCGCTCGGGTCGGATTCGAAGACACAGTGTGCGTCCGCTACTCCTCCCCTCCTTTCCCCCCCCTTACGCCTTGACGAGTAAGCCGAGGTTCCTCGGTAGAGAGAGCCCCTCCTTTTTTCTCCGCGGAGGGCCGGACCAACGATTTCTCCGTTCGGGAGGTGTGCATGAGGTCGGCGGCCGGCTTTTTTTTCTCTTTTTTTTCCGCGTTCACGGAGACGGTGCGGTACTTTCCCTTCTTTTGGTGGAAGACCGGGGCCGATTCGACTGTGGCCGGACCCATTCCTCGTTTACAACGTGTATACCATGTGTTTTTCCTTTCCTGGCCGAGCACACCCCGGCTTTTCGGTAGTTGACAAGGACAGACCCTTTTCTTTGTAGAGATAGGGGTTGATGTTGTTCTTTTCTTGACCGAGTCGAGGAGCTTTGTCCTTTCTCCTTCCCCGCCTGGCAGACGAAAAGCCCCGCTTTTCTTCCGACGCGCTTGCCCCCCACGCCCCCTTCTCGGTCGCAGACGAGCCCTTTTCAGCAGTTTTCCTTCCCTCCGGCCGGGGGCTTTTGGTGAGGACCCCGAACGAACTCAACAAGCTTTCCCCTTTTCTGTGGCCTCCTTTTCGCGAAGCCGCCAGGAAACAACGAAGATAGCTGGACGCCGACCTCGATTTTTTTTTCGCACCGAGAAATCATCTGGTCCCCTTTTTTCCCCGTCCCCCCCGTCGAGCCGCCGCGGAAATGTAGCCCAAACAACTCGTCCCTTTTTTCTTCAAGAAGCCCCTCCCCCTCCCCCCTCCCGTGTTGGGTATAAGAGGAAAATTTGAGATCCCCCCCTTCCTTCTGCGGGACGGCCCCCCTTCCGAGGAGTACAACATCGAGACCACCCGCCTAATCTTATCTCCTCTACGACGAGAGGCTCCCCACCGACATGAAAGCAATGGAGTAATAGGATCGATGTGCTTTCCCTCCACCCTCCCCTTCCCTCGAATTCGGACATGGCCATTAATTCCCCCTCCTGGCAAGTGGACGAGTGGGCCGAAGCCATCCGGTCCGCTTCATCCCCTCCTTTCTCGGATGGCCAAGGACGTTTTCCGAATTTTCCCCCTTTTTTTCCCTCCGTCAACTCTCCGAGGAAAAGGAAAGATCGGCTGGCCCCCCCCCTTTTTCTTTTTTCCCCTTCTCCCTTCGAGGAGGGCGGGCAAGTCATTCTCTCTTTTTTTTTCCCTGCTCCTCCTCGACGACCCCTCCTTTTTCCCCGGCGAGAAGATACAATCATGATAAAAATAAAGCAGCTCAACGCCATGCCTCCCTTTTTCCCCAAACCTCGCTTCGCGCTATCCTAGTTTTATCGGCTGGAATGAAGAATGGACGGAGCTTCTCCTTCCCCCCCCCCTCCTGGACCCACCAGACGTAGGTGCCTTTTTCTCCTCGCCAGGGGAAAGGAACGTCACCTTCTTTTTCCTCTTCTTCCTCTCCCAGGCCAACCTCATAGGGCGCGAAAAGATAACCTTCTTCTGTGCTTCTCCCCCCTCCTCTACCTGGCAGAACTACAACGAGACTCTGAGTGACTCATTCTTTCCCTTTTTTTTCCTTCTCCCCTACGAGAACGCATTTTCCTTTTTCCCTCTACGACCCGTTCGGGCAAAAGGCAGCGGGAGAAGTGCACTTTGGCCTCTTTCTGCTCTTATCCCTTTCCTCTCCTGATACCTTCCTTCTTCCCTATCTGACCACTGGAGCAGGCGTGAACGACGAGATCCTGGTCTCTTCCTTCCTTGTTTTTTTCCCTTCCCCCGCCCCGGCCTGACCGCATAATGCCGGAGCTTCTCCCCTCATCTTTTTCTTTTCCCTCCCTCTTGCAAGGGACCGAAAAATGGAAAAGGGAAAGGTCCAGTCAAGTCTTCCTCTTTTCCCCTCCCCTATGGGTGAACATGGCCAAGTTAATCGACGAGGATGCGGCCCCGTGTGAGAAAGGCCATCTATGTTCCGTTTCCTTCTTTTTCTTTTTGAGCTAGATCAGTCAACGGACCTCGCTTTGCTCCCCTTTTCTTTCCCCCCCTTTTCGGTCGATGAAATTGGCAATGTGAAAATCGTAATTGGGACTGACGAAGGCCCCCCCCCCCTTCTTTCCCATTTCAGTTGCGGACTTGCCGAGTAGTAAGCTTAAAGATGCTTTCTGCCTTTTTCTCTTTCCCTTCGGGCTTGGGTCATACACAGAAGAGTTAAAGGGTAATAGTGACGCTTGCCTTTTGTCTACCATCACTTTTTTCTTTCGGGTCACGTTAGCGAATCATCAGGAGGGGCTAATCTCCATCCCTCTTCCACCGTGCCACTTTAAAGAGGAAGGGGCACGAACTGTTCTCCCCTCTTTTCCTTTTTTTCTTCGTCGTCGGGGAAAAAGGAAAGATGCAAATCAGAGTCGAGGGGAGTGAGGAAAAGGTAGAAGTATTATCTTTTTTCCCCGGTGATATGGTGACCCCTCTGATTTCCTTTTTTCCGATGAAGGAAGAGTAGCTTGATCATCATTCCCCACCCTTTTCACCGAAGTTTAATGGTGAGGTAAAGTCGCCCTTTCTGATTCTTTTTCTATCGATCCAGACAGTAAGGAAGAAAGGCAGATCCCTCCCTCTCGTCTTTCTTTTTTTTTCAACTTCCTCAGGACCGGGGACCCTCATCTCTTTTCCTCCCTTGTGACATGGCGGTGAGCGGCGTGCGTTTCCCTTTCTCCTCGGGGCCAGCACGATTGTCGCTTCTTCTCCTTGTGCAGGCAGATGACAGTGAACTACTCCTCGCAGGCGGCCCTCCCTTTTTTCCTCCTAGCTGGCCGGGTCCTCGGAGAAGGTGACGGAGTGTCCTTTTCTTGTTCTCCTTTTCTCCCCCTCCTTGGCCATCTCGCGGGGTCCAAAGATGGGAGGGATCGACAGGTTTATTCCCCCTTTCCCCCTCGTTGTCGGCCTTGAGCATGGAAAGGCAGACGTCTCTTTTGAATTTCTCCCTTTTTTCTTTTTTTTCCTCAGAACTGGACGAAGGAAGGGAAAGCACATCGAGTCCGATTACCTCCCCCTTCCTTCGATCAGGTAGAAGCCGGCTCCCATCCCCTCTTTTTTTCTCGGAGTTGTACTAAAGGGAGGCCGGCCCTTTTTCTTTCTTTCGGGATCTACCTTGTCATAGTAGACCCCCCAAGTTTCCCCCTTCTTTATTATGACGATCTTCGGGGAATTGTAATGAAAGCTGGACGGACTTTCCCCTTTCGTCGGCTGACGGTGTGGTCGTCGACACTGACGATTCTTCCTCCCTGTGCGCATACAGACGTAGAACATCGGCGTAATCTCTGACTTCTTCTTTTTTTTTTCCGCCCCGGGCGGGAAACATACATGCCCGGTTTTTCCTCTTTTCTTTTTCGGGGACCTCAAAAAAGAACCCGGCCGTCGTATTTCGGCCCTCTTTTTTTTTTTCCGAACTTCTCATAGGCGGCGGGGAAGAGAGTCGACCCCTCCTGCCTTTTCTTCTTCTTCCCTTCTTTGAGCGGCGAAGGCCAGCAGATAATAGAGCTAGGGGTACGAGGCAGGACTTGCGGTGTACTCCTTTCTCTTTTTCCCATGACCGGCGTCGGGCGCGGGAAAGAAAGCCATGAGCCTCCTTTTTTTCTTGAAAGCCGCAATAAAAATAAATGGGATAAAAGTTGTAGCCTCGCTCAATTCCCTCCTCCCCCTCTTTCCAGGTCGGTAAAAGAAAGAGTACCTTTTTGAAAGAAAAAAGAAAAACCTTCGTCCTTTTTTCTTCGGGATATAGGTGGTAGAAAGCTTTCCCCTTCCTCCGAAAGAAGGAAAAAACTCTCCTACCTCTCCTTTTCGAGAAAAGTGAGATAGAGGAAGTTTCTAGCCCCTACCCCTCTACCTAGGAAGTAATAGTAAAGGTAGTAGGGTAAGGTGAGAGGGCCGATGAATTCTCTTTTCATTTTCTTTTTGGGGGGGGATTTTGGTTTTTTTTTGAGGGGTTTTTTTTTTTTTTTTTTTTTTTTGTTTGTTGTTTGGGGGAGGGGGGGGGGGGGTTTTTTTGGTTTGGGTTTGGTTTTTTGGGGGGGGTTTTTTTTTTTTTGGTGTTTTTTTGGGGGTTGTTTTTGGTTCGGGTGGTTTTTTTTTTTTTTTTTGGGGGGGGTTTTTTTTTGGGCCTTGCGGGGGTCCTTTTTTTTTTTTTTTGGGGTTTTTCTTTGGGGGGTTTTGTTTTTTTTTTTTTTGTGGGTTTTTGTTTTTTTTTTCGGGGGGCGGGCTTTTTCTCTTCACGCACCAGCGACGAGGTGCAGGCCCCCCTCCCTTCTCCTCTGATGCACGCTCGAATGGTCGAGGGAGCAGACGCCTTTTCTTTAATCTTTCTCCTTTGTTGGGAGGAGGTGGCGACTACTCTCCTCCTCCCGACTACAAGGAGAGAAACAGGTTGATGAGTACTGTCCCTTTATTTCTTTTTCTCTCTTTGTAATGAAGAAAAGGTGGGAGAAGGACTTCCTTGCCTTCCTTTTCCCCTTCCTCCTTCCCAACGCGCGACCACATAGGAAGAGGTGATGGAGAGGAGCTTTCTTTTGCCTCCTCCTCTCTTTCTTTTTCCTTACTATGGCCAAGGGAAGGTAAGAGATTTGGTTCCCTTTTTTGCGACTCGTATCGATGGGGAGGTAGGGAGGACGACGGTCGACGTGGTCTCCTTTTCCCTTCATTTCGCCATACGGCACGGCTCCCGGGAGTGGAGAGCCTTTTTCCTTTCTGGTGTTGTGGGTGTTTTTTTTTTCCTCTTCCCTTCTGACAGGACGGTCGTTAAAACCGGCGGTGTCCCCCCTTGCGCCCTTTTCTTTTTTCCCCCCTCCCTCTTCTGGACGACGTACTAAGGAAAGCGACAGGCATGGCCATGCGCTCTCTTTTTCTCTCTCCCCTCTCTACCCCCTTCCCTTCTTCCTCGTCGGAGAGCCGGTCGAGCTGCCTTTCCTGATTCTCCCCCCCCTTTCCCCCTCCTCGATGTAGGCGGTAGCATCGCGAGCGCTTCGCGCCTTTTCTTTCTTTCTTCTCTCCCCCCTTTTTTTTCTTTTTCTGGTGACGTGATGGTCCTCTCTTTCCTCTCGACAACCTCCTCGAGACAGGTCCACGTCCGCGACTGGGGGGCACCCGCCCCCCCCTTTTTTCCTTTCTCTCCTCCGCGGCTCAAGCATTAGAGACGATCTTTCCTTTCGGCTCCCCTTTTCTCCTACCTCGTGGAGGACGGCCGACACTCAGCAAGGGAAATTATATATGTACTTCTCCATCCATTATCTCTTTTTCTCTCTTGCGGCCCTGGCGGACAGATCTTCCCTTTCCCCTTTCTCCTCTTTCGGCCCAGCATGCGGACGTGGGTGACAGAAGTTCGCTAGGTTCTCCTTTCTCGCCAGGTGTCGGATCCGGAACTCGCCCTTTCACAGCCCCTTTTCTCTTTTCTTGAGGATCACCTAAAAGCTGACGACCCTTCTCGTTTCTTTTTTTCTCGGCGGCCATTAGCAATTAATCGGAATGCTCCTCTCTCTTCCCCCTTGTGCTCTCGCCGGAATGACCGTAGACGACGCCGTAGCCGTTACCCTCTTTTCTCTTTTTTTTTTTCTTTTCTCCCGGGACGCAGGGTGCCAGCGGGAGCTCGGACTTTTCTTATCCGAGTAAACTGAGGAAATTGTCAGATCGTGCCCTTCTGCTGTTCCCCTCCCTTTTTTCCCCCCCCCTCTCCCGCGCCGACGGATAAGCTAATAGTGAGGCTTTTCTTCCCTTTTGTCGATGATGTTGAGAGGGGATCTCGTCCTTTTTCTTTGCGAAGATCCCGACCTCTTCCCTCAACAATAGAGTAGGGGAAGTCATCCTCCGTTGTTTTTTGTTTCTCTTTTTTTTTGCGGGCATCTCATGAGATTCGCCCCACCCTCCCCCCTTCGGCAGCTCCGAGATTAAAGAGCAAAAGCATCGCCCAGCGGGTCCTCTTCCTTCCTCTTCTTTTTTTTGCGCGGGAGGTCCTCGGCCCCGAATAGTAGATTCCCTCCTTGGCACGATATGCCAAAATGTACGTAATTTTACGCTCTCTTTCTCCTCTTTCACCCGGCGTCTTCTCCCCCTCCTCAGCCCCAGTGGAAAAACCGCCTCCATCTTCTTTTTACGGCAGGCCGCGAGAGAGCCACTTAGTAGTTGAAGAGATAGAGCTGCGATGACTTCTCCTTTTTTTCTGGGGGCGTGACGACGCCCAGATCCAGTTTTTTTTTTTTTTTAGATTGGAGGTGATACTAAGAAAAGAGCGCTGGCCGAGTCTCTTTTCCCCCCTGGCTCTCGACTAACAGACCTTTTCCCTACCTGCCAGTAGAAGTAGAGGAGGTACACCTTCTCCTCCTTTTTTTTCTCTTTTTCTCTCTGCGCCGGGGCAAACGGGGAAGAGGATGGCTCCCTCCCTCACCTCCTTTTTTTTTACGAATAAATGGAACGAGAACCCGCAGCAGCTCCTCCTTTTCTTTTCCCTCTCATCCTTTCCGTGCGAGGTTGTAGGCCTTCGACCCCTTCCTTCCTTCTGACCCTAGTAGACAGAGTTAAAGATAGTCTAGCTTCCTTTTATCCTTTCCTTTCTTCTTTCCGACCTGTTGCCAAGAAGGCTCCTGTTTTTTTTTCTTTTTTTCCCCCCCGCGGGACGGGGACTGTCGCCAGGAGGTTGTCGATTTTCTTTCTTCTCCCTTTCTGCTCGAATAACCCCTCACGAGGCGGCGCCTCTTTCGGCGATGCTAAAGCCATAATCTGGCCGCCTTCTTTTCTTACTTCCCTCCGACGAGCGCCTTTCCTTTTTTGCTCGCCGGTAGATCGGAATCGGATCCTTTCTTTTTTTTTTTTTTTTCTTTCTTTCCGCGAGACGTCGTCGCCTATCTGGCTATGGCAATGGTTTCCCCTCTTTCCCCCGCCGGTTGTAACGAAACGGTATGTCCGTAAGGTCGTCTTTCTTCCCCAGTATCGTGCTAGAACACACCGCGGAGCTTCCCGGTCGTTTTTCTCTCGCAGCAGGGGGCGAAGAGATGGTAGAGGTGAAACCTTCCTCCCCCTTTTCCTCGCCGACATCCGCAAGCGAGACTCTTCGTTTTTCCCCCTTCCCCCTGATCCGGAAACGGACACGTGCGAACCCATCGTCTTCACGTCTTTTCCCCCCTTTTCCTTCCACCGCCAGCTCCGCGCCTCACCGCGGCCTCTTTGGTCTCCCCCTTTTTGTTCGTCGGAGGACGGCCTGGCCGGTAAGTAATTACACCAAAAATGGGCCTTCATGACCAATCTCTCCTCTCCCCCCCTTCCCCCACCCCATTTCTTTTTCGCGCAGTGGAGGCTCTCTCTTTCCCCGCCCTCACCCCCTCGGTGGAATAAAGAAAAGATACGCTCATTCTTTTCTCCCTTCGAAAGCGAACATTTCGCGTGTCCTCCTTCTTCTCGTAATGGGGAGGGGGAAGGCGACCGACTTTCTTTTTTTTCTGCTCGGACGACCGTGTTTTTCCCCTCCTTTACTCCTGCAAAGAGAAGGAAATCGGATTCACCTTCCCCCCCTTCCCCTCTTTTCAGCAGTTCGGTTTCCCTTTTTCCCCGGCATCGAGCTCAAGGTGAGAGACGAGGAGTGCCCTTTTTTTCCCTTCGGCGTTTTTCCTTCCGAGGTTTTTTTTTTTCCCCTTCTTTTTCTGGTACCACCGAGATCCCTCATCTCCCCTGGGCCGCGTTAAAGGAAGACGGTGCTTTTTCTCCTTTTTTTTTTTTTTTTTGTGGAAGAAAGGGGCCGTCCATTTTTTTTTTTCTCCCAGGGAGATGTAAGTGCATTCCCCCCCTTTATCATGGAGTGGAGGGCTTTACCCGCTCCCCCCTTTTTCCTCCGAGGTGGAGGTAGTTGCCACTCCTTTCTTCTTGTTGCTGTTGTCGTCCCAAGCCTCTTCCCCTCGGCACCGAGATAGAGAGTGTCTTTCCCTCTCCTCCCCCCTTCCCTAAAAAGACTCCAAGAGGAATGGACCTTTTCCTACGCGCTTGCACAGAAAAGACTATGGAGAAGGTCTTTCTTCCCTCCTTTTTCCTCACGCCGGCCTTTTTCCTTTGTTGAGGTCCCGCCGCCATACACCAGCTGAACCATTGGATTCCCTTCTTTTTCTTTTTTCCTCCTCCAGTAACGCAGCTAGGAATGACGCCGACTTGAGACTCTCTTTTATGACGGCGATGCGCAAAAGAGGACCTCATCCTTTTTTTTTTCCCCCCTTTTCTCCCCCCTTTCTCCAACCACCTCCGGCCATCCCATTTCCCCTCCCCCTCAGAAGAGAGTAAAGAAGAACGACTCCCCTACTTTTTCTTTTTTTTTTTTTTTCGATCCCCAAAATCGGCCTCCCCGCCTCTTTTCGCGGGCAGGAATACCGAGGAGTACAACCTCTCCTCCCCCCTCTTTTTCCCCTTATCGACGAGCGGATCACTCATGACCCTCCCCTTTTCGGTCCTCGGTCGATGTGCATTTAAATACTTAGTCAGTTATGCGTTCCCTCTCTTTCTTTCCCTTGTCAAGGCATACAAAAGAATGGCCTTACTCCTTTTTTTTCTTCAAAATCACGGGAATGAATACAAACGCTCTCCCCTTTTCCCCTTTCTTTCTTTTTTTCCCCTTATGCGCCGCATGGCTGAAAAGGGATTCCCACTCCCCCCCCCTTTCACCTTTCCTCGGACCCGGCACAAGATAGATGACGAAAAAAAATATTAGGGACCCCTTTGCTCCCTTTTCTTCTTTTTTTTTTCTCTTTCACGGTAATATGAATGATAGCTCTTCCCCCTCCCTCCAGGGATGAGAAAAAGGAGAGAAGATAGACATCATTTATCACCCTCCCCTTTTTTTCCCCTTAAAATGCTGTGAGTAACCTTCCTGGCATCTCCCCCCCCCCTCCTCATTCGATCTATAAGGGGAGGTTATCTTCTTTCTCCTTTTTTTTTTCCCTCCTTCTCTCCTCCGCCTCCAGCAGCATCGCTATGGACCCCCCCGTTCCCCCTGCTGCGAGCCCCCGTGTCCCATTCCCTTTCCGCGGACGGCATCGAGACACTGCACCCCCTTGTCGACAAGAGTCAAATGGGAGTGCGATACCAGCACCCCCTCCCCTCCCTTTTTTTGTACCTCTGATTTGAAGAAAGCTGTTTGTTTTCCCCGACAGACGAGATAACAAGATCCCTTCTCTCTTCCTTTTTCCCTTCCGCGAGGGGAAGTGCACGGTGGCCGCGCTTCTTTTACTCCCCCCCCCCTTCTTCTCGCTAACGTGACACGAAAACTAAGAGAGACCACTTTCTCCTCTGACCTCCTCTTCTTCCCTTTTTCTTCCCCTGACGAGCGGGGATGAAAAGACAGGCCCCGCCCTCTTCTTTTTTCCTCATTCGAATTCTGGAAGCGTAATAAGGGGCAGTCCCTCCTTTCCCCCTTCCCTTTTTCTTCCCCCTTTCCCCCATGGGAGGTGGGGGCATCGTCAGGACCCCGATTCCTTTCCTTTCATCGACGAGGATGGATGCAGGACTT
>Ga0179593_1691089_pt1 | contig 11178 bp, 7 predicted proteins | sample CZODoug2_1_08_16_FD_185931 | JGI IMG/M metagenome (GOLD analysis project Ga0179593, IMG submission 185931) | Vadose zone soil fungal communities from Angelo Coast Range Reserve, California, USA - CZODoug2_1_08_16fungal (PacBio error correction) | ecosystem: Environmental > Terrestrial > Soil >... | reverse complement strand
TCTATGTTTCGCGTGGTGCTTGTGCTGTGTTCTTGTGGGAGTTATTAATCTTTTTCAAAGAATGCAACTCATGAAGGAAAGTTCAATTCGGTCGTCGTAACTGCCCGCCACTTCCAGTACCCGGTCTACCACCCTGGAGCCTCGTTTTAAGGCATAGGGGGAAAGGCAGATTGATGTGCGGTTGCCCGACTCCCACCGTCCCCCCTTCTCCAACCAGCCTATGATTGGGTTCTTTTTGTCCGGTACTTCTCACGGAGAGACATTACACACCTCCTTTTCGACGAACCGGTACAGCCACGGCGGACCCTCCGTGCTCGATCCCTCCCTTGATCTTTGAACCCCGTCTAGTCCACGGCGCCCCCCTTGCAACCCCTTTCTCACTGACCATAGTCCACGCGCGAACCTTGTTTGCATCCCCCCAGGGGCCGTATGAGACATTGCGGGTACGCTAGCACCCCCTTAAACTCCAACCACCCTCTCCCCTCCCAAGCTTCTCACGGTCGCGGAATTGACGTCAGTGGCCTTCTTCTTCCCCCCCCCTCCCCTTCCGGCGGTATTCTTTGCAGCAAAATGTAGGGCTTTTGCTTTCTTAGTCGTTTTTTATAGTTCCACCACCAACAATATTATAATTTGAGAAGTGTCGGTGGCCCCCCCCTCGTTGTTCCTTTCCCCGTCATCCGTAACCAATTTCTTCCCAGCAGCAGTGCCCTCAACCCCATCCTTCCTCCCTGGGGAACCATCATCTTTCCACCTCTACGGTCTTTTAACTGGGACCATCCATGCCCTCTCAACCCCAATTTTGTAAACACGGTGCCCCCCCCCCCCTCCCAGCCCCCAGGGTCCGCTCCAAATTTTTGAACCCCAGACGGCTCAGGGATTCTTCCTCCCCACTGATCACACCCCTTTTTTCGCCATTTGGGCCCCGGCAGCAAAGAGCCAACTCCCCCCCCCCCTTCGTAGACCCCCTGACTGTCCCCCCCTCACGGGGTTGAGGGATGCTCCTGTGGATTAAACAAATGGCAATTTCCCCCGCACAAGGGATTCCCCCCGATTCGTAGAGGTTAGGTCTTAGTTACCGCGGTTTGCCTTTCGGACAAGGGGCTCTCCCCCCCTTCCCCCCCTAAGTCGATGTATGAGTGGCGCCAAACGTCGTCACCCTCCGTTTTTTTCCAGCTTAAGTTTTTTGCACGGGCTCGCCTTAGTTCCTTCCCCCCCCCCACAAAACCCGTTCGACCGACGGACTATGCCCCAACTACTTTCCCCAGTTTCCCAATTTCCCTCTTTCTCCTTCCCCCGACAATCCTTTCGTCGGCAGCTTTTTTCTGTGTCGTTCAATTTCTTCCCCCTTTTTTTGTCTTTGGGGTTCGGTTACTATTCACCCTCCCCCGTGCTCCTTTCCCCCAACCCTTCCCAAACCCCCTTTTTGTGTCCCTGAGGACCAATGTTTTACGGCGGCCGACCTCCCTGCTGTTCCCTTGTTTTCGTCACGACCACGCCGTTTGTTTTTTTTTTGACCCGCTCGAAAGGGCTTCCTTGCTCGACTACCTTCCTCGAGCAGCACCCGGCCCCTCAACATCACTCCATATCAGGTTCCCCCCCCACCTTCGGGATTGCGACCGACAGGCGACCTGATCTTCCATTGCCCAAGTTTTTTTTTTGATAGTTTGCTCCCCACGCTTTACCCCCGGGCTGACACCCACCCGCACTTTCATTTCCCTTCCGGGCCATGTTAACCCATCAGACTCCATGTATTATAGGCTCAAGCATCTATTGTCTTTTTATTTCGCCAAACAAGATTAAAGTGTCCCTTAATCACCCCGCTTCGTTGGGCAGCCCAAACTGGGCGCCCCCCCCAAGGGATTGCTTCCCCCTTTGGCTTCACTTCCCCCGTGCCGAAAAAGGTTTTCTCCTTGGGGTTCTTTTTGTTTTCTAATGCCCAACCCAGGCTTACTGCTCCGGCTTGAGGGGCGGCCCACACATTTTTGATTCGTTTTTCCCCCCTCCCTACCTTTCTGGTATCGGCCCCACAAGTTGGCCCGCTTCACCCAACTTTCCCCCCCCTTCAGTGCGCCCTTTTCTCTTCCTTGCATTCGGTAGGGTTGGGAGGGAGGAATTCCAACCCCCACCGTTCCTCACCATCTTTTTTGAAACCCCTCCCCCCTCCCTTGTACAATTTTTGTCTGGGTTTCGCGGGAAAATCGCCAACCGTTTCTGCGCATTTCCTGTCTGTTCACTCTTCCAACAGGCTGTGTTTATGTTACATAGTTTTTTAGGACCCCCCGAGACACGCGACCCTCCCCCCCCCCCGATTTCCCGAATTTTCTGGACTTTGTCGTTTTTGCCTGTTTTGCCCTTGCCGGGTCTTTTTTGAGATCTTAGACTCCGAACCGACTTTGTGACCCTTACTCCCCTGACTTCCCTAGACTTCTTAATTTTGGTGGATTTTTAGTAAAAACTCTGGGTGTCGTTTTTCCTGGCGTCAGTGACCGATACACGGGCCGTATCGCAATCAAGTTGAGTCGGTCTTCACGGTAATGATGGAGTTGACTTTATCCCCAACAGGCACCCGTGTTTTCTAGACTACCTCGTGGATTTGATGGATGCTTCCTTTTCTTATCCTGAACCCCCATTTTATTTCTCCCTTTAGGGACGGTTTTCCTATTGAGATTTTTGACTTTTGCATGCGTTCTACTCAACGAGAGACTGTTTGGAAGGTTGGAATTCATCTGAAATGGTTTTTTCTTTTTTTGTAATTGTGTTCCCTTCGTATTTTCAGCACGGTACTCTGTACAGGGTTTTTTCCCTTTGGGTTTGGTCCTGATCGGTTTTTCGCTTTTTTTCTAACTGGTTTCGTTCCGCCGTTACTTGCGCCTCCTTTTTTTTCCCAGTGGCCCCTATGTCTTTAGTTATTTACTTCAGGATTGCCCGGCCCCTTTTTGCTTGCTGGTTTTTCGGAAGTCGACTCCACGGCTTTTTCTGTCCCTTTGCATCTGTCAGATGTGCATAGCAAGCGCCCTAACCTGCGTTCATTCCGCCTTTTCTTTTTCTTCCCCCCCCCCCCCCCCCCCCCCCCCCCCCCCCCCCACACCCCCACGCGATTCGTGATCCGCAAGCATCCACTTCCGTACTCCCCCCCGTTTAAACACGCGGCCTGTTTTTTTGATTGAGGAAAAGGCTTTATCTTTTTACCAGACAAACAACATACCCATCTCTTGAAGTGCATGAGCCAGCAGGGAGGATGGTTCTTTCCCTTTTACCCCTCTTTTTCCCCCTGCCGCCAAGCCCCTGAAAAAACCGCCCCACGTCTTCTCTCTCTCCTCCTCCCTTCTTTTTTTGTTTAGTCTCCTTCCAGGGGCGGGTTCGTTTGCTTGGCGCAGCCTCGAAGATCCCTCCGTCCATCCCCGCCCGGTGCCCTTCCCCGGGAACTCCCTTTTCGGGCTCTTTTTGTTCTTGATGACTTTCCCCACGTGGTCTCCATTTTCGCCCCCCCCAGCTCCGTTTTTCTTGGGCGCGCATCAGAGTTTTTTTGATTTCTCTTATTCGTAGAAGACGGCGTCGACGGACGTGATTGGTAATTGTGCTATGCCCGTTGGACTCGACCAAAGACGGTTTTGTTGGCTCCCTTCGTCTTCGACCGTTTTATCTCGCCCAACCGTTACCGCCCCAAGCCGGGCCTGCGGGGGCCTCCTTTTTTGAAGCGGGCCCGCGAGTGTGTCCCCTTAACTATTTTTTTTATTTCGTCCGCCAGCTTTTCAAGTGCTTCTTGTACGGTCGAGAACCGAACTCGCTTTTCCCTTTCTGGAGGTTGAACAACTCCTCCCCTTGCAGCCTACAATGCCACACCCCGTTGTCCAATGATTCTGACCTCCGATCGGTCCCACATACAAGGCAACACCCCAGCCCCCCGTTCGTCCGCGATTCCTTCCGGGGCCCGCCCCTGCCCTGCTGGTTTCGGTCTCTAGATCGGAAGCCGGGTATCATGGCGCAGTCAGCGGCCGGCAACGATACCCTTTTTTCCCAAATTTTTCCATTGACCGCACTTTTTCCCTCGGCCCCACCCCCCACAGTCTGTCCGCTGCCTGTTCCGCCAGCCCCTCCCTTTTCAGGCGGTTTGGAATTCGGAATACCCTCCCCCTCTTTCACCGACACTTGGACCGTCCATTTTTTTCCCCCCCCTCCACCCGCGCATGTGTTGATTGCGGATGTCCGTTGTTTTATCAAGCAATTCCCTCCTGCTTCCTGACAACGTCCCACCACTTTTGTTATGTTCCCCCCCCTTCCCAGCCTTCTGTGACAACTTCTTTGCGGCTTTTTTTTACCCAAACCCATTCGGTCTTCAGCCATTTAGTCCCCAGCCGACCCTACGCTACGTTTGAGAACATGCCCACCCGGGTTTGAAATTGAACCAATCCAGGTACCCAAAGGGGGGGGCTCACTTGTTTGCATGACATCTAGCGGTGTTTTTCGTCCTTTGCCTACCGTTCGCACACCGTTACATCCCTGACATACCCCCCATCTTGGTGTCTAGTAAACTTTCGGTTTCATCTTTGGCGCCGGACTTACCCCCGAAACGTTTGTCGTCCCCTGGTTTTTTTTGTGCTGTGTTGATGCCAGCAGGGGTCCCCTTTTGTGTCTGCGTGTGTTTCCCCTGATTCCAGGTTTTTGATTCGACCTAATTTGGTTCCGTTTTGATGTGGTTATTATTGCGTTGTGGCGTGCCCTTGGTTGGGTGCGCGGATCCACCGTTTTAATGTAAGTCGTTTGCACTCACAAGTGTCCCCCCGCTTTGGCTGTGTGGATCGGTCCTGCTTTGGGTTTTTTCGTTTTTCAAAGCTCGGTGCTCGATGTTGGGAATCGACTTTTTCCCCGCCCGTCAGTCGAGAACCTTCTTCTTTTTCCCTTCGTTGCCCATCCACGTGCCCCGTCCTATATGGCTGCCCAGACCGGCGTTTCTTGAGTTAGTTCATGGTAGCTCCTTTTGTTCCGGTCCCGCCCCTGTCCCGAGATGGGCACTTTAACGCCATGCCGCTACCTGCGGGTTTGTTGGCAACCTTGTGGGTGTGAACATGTCTTTTTTTTTGTTCCGATCCGGTGGTTCACCTCTTTTTAGCCCTCCCTTTTAGCTTAGAAAGGTGATGCTTCCTTAGGGTAATCTGCTTGTTCAAAAGTACCCATTTAAGCCGGAGACTTTCCACGTGCCGATGATGCTCCCCCGTCCCCCGGCTCCACGAGGTCCTTTGTACTTTACCCCATGCACTGCACGGGATGGCTGTTTTTCTCCCCAAACGTGGGCGTATTTCTTTTTTTACCTTTTAACCCCTGTCTCTTTGCAACTTCCCGATCGTCTGGCCGTTACCCGTGTCGCACCCTTCCCCCCAAAGTGTTTGAGGTTTTGTTACATTGTTTCTTTTTTCAGGGGAATTTGTCCTTCTGTGTGCCAAAAGCACAAGGCCCTTTCTTTCCCCCCCAATCTTCCCCATTCTTTTTTTATGCCCCCGGTGCTCCAACGACGACCGTGGACTTCCGTTAGTGATTCCTTTTAGGACTTTTGTGTGGCATTATCCCCGTTCAGTCCTGATCTGTTGTAGAATCCCGGTGTGCGAGCTTTGGCGAAGACTTATTTTCTGTCCCCCTGTGCTTTTTTTTTCACGGTTCCCCCGCTGCTTCAATGAGTCTCACTGGCACTCTCAAACCGGCCGTGTCCAAGAAATGACCTTTTATCCCCCTGCTCCCTCCCAAGTTTAGTACCTCCTAATTTATCCACGTACGTCCTGCTGTCTCCGTAGGGCCCTTTGGGGTTCCTCCCCTTACGGTGCCCTCTAAAAGGTTGTTTCTGAGTGTTTTTTTCCCCCCGATTTGTGTTCCGATACAATTCGCCTGCAGGTCCCTGCCCTGTGTTTCTGGATTTAAAACGGCTTTCGAACCCCTCTTTTTGACGGTCCATTTCGATTCTTTTTTGGTTTGTCCTCGAGCCACTTTGCCGGCGAAACCTTTCTTTTCATTTCTTATGTGGCTCTTCTTCTTGATGGGTGGCTCACTTTTTCCCAAGTCTCCGTTTTTTTGGGGTAGCAACAGCTCCGGTGTGATCCGCGCCGGACTTTACTGTTAGTCCGACGAAGACTTCATTTGTTTCACGGGTTGTTCGTTTTTTTTCCCTGTCGTCTTTTTTGGGGGTATGGGCCCGGTTCTTCCCCCGGTCGCCGTGTCCAGATTGCCCAGCCCCCGGGAGAATGCAAATACGCCCTCCCCTCCCCAAGCTCCTTTTGAACAAACGAATGTCTTTTCTTGACTCATACATTGCAGCCGTCTGGGGACGTACCCTGGTAAGAGTTCCCGTTCGCTGGCCGCCTCTTTGCTCTTGAAACCCTCTCCTGGTTGGTTCGTGTTGATGTGAATTATTTTTTCTGGGGCTGGCCTTTTTCTGAGGTCCGGGTCATTTTCTGTCGCGTCGCAGCTTAAGTGGTATCCCCGCCCTTTTTTTTCGTCGTTGCATTGTTCCTTCCGTTTTTAAACTTTATTAGTGAAGATTACCACCTCTTGACCCCGAGATTCGAGCTTACTTTTGGTCTTGTGTCTCCACGTTGTCCGTTTTCCCTCCCTCCGATATGTTTTTATTCTGTGCCCCCCCTTCCCCCCGTTCCCCTTTTGGTTGGTTCTACCCGCGATGCTTTCTTTTGTTGACGCCCCTGCCCCAAATTCTTGATCATGGTCCCTCTTTTTCTTTGCCCATCTTTAATCCCCACTCCCCCCCTCCCGCCCCGCCTTCCAACACAATCAACTATGACATTTTCCTTCACATTGTAATTTTTCAATCACTGGTTTTCTTTTTTTTTGTTGTTTTTTCGATCGGAGATTGAACACTGAATTTGTGAACATGCGTTGGATGGGGGTTTGTTGTTTTTCCTATTCCCTCCTTTGCCAATGATTTCAATAAATGTTGGTGCACGGATTCGTCCCCCGAAGTACAAGTCCGTCGAAAAACCTCTTCTCACCGTCCCAGGTTTGTCGGGGGTCGGTGGTGCAAACATGAAGCCCCCCTCATGGTGTGATAGGCCCCCCCCTTGCGAGTTACTTGCCACATTTGGCGCAGTCAAACGGACCGACCTTCGATTCCCCCCAAATGTTTGCGTGCAGGGGTCGCGCGTCAACCCACTCACGCCTGGGCTTCGACTAGCTCTGGACCACTGTCGTCCCCCAGGTCCCGGGTTCCTGTTCTCTTAAAGTTTTTTCTTCCGCCCCACCCTGACAAACCATTCTTACCTAAGTCGATTCCACGTCCCCCGCGATATCACCGTAATATTCCATTTCGCGGAGAACAGTGAATTTTCCCATGGGGCTCGACTGTTGGCTTGAAACAGGTCCGAGTGCCGACCATGCAAAGACAAGGGACTTTTTTTCCCCATTTCCCAAAGTATTCGCACGAGGGCAGCAGTAGTACGCATCAGTGATTCTCCCCCAACAACCGTTTGTACTTGAGGTCTTTGCCCAACGCTAATGGGGTTGCCTGACCTTCGCGACGTTGGTAATGTGAGGTTCAGTCACACCCCCCTCTTTTTTTTTTTCCCCGTTAAGCCTGAAGGGTCCTATCTTACGTGCCAACCCGGGTCCCACCGAATCTACCCTGTTTTCCGACTTCTGTTATCCCGCAAGATTTGTTCCTCCATCCAAACCCCCAGGCCCCCGGTTCTGATCCCCCCATCCTTTAAACTTGCCCCTCTTTTATATTTAGCTTATCTTTGGGCTTTCACCGTTCCGAACCAAGTTCATTTTTTTTTTTGTTTGGTTTTTTTGTTGACCCATAAACGATGGTGTGGGGTTCTTTTGTTGTCTTTTTTTTTTTTTGGGGATACCAACATATTTACCTGTGCGACCCCTGGTCAACCCATTTAACCGTTCAACCAAAGCTGCTTTGTTGTTTGCCCCAAAATTTCCCGCCCGGGCCATTTCTGCCCTGGCCTTGTGTATGACATCGTCTCAAGGTTGTGTCTCCCCCACTACCTTTTTTCCTTTGATTCCAAGCCCCCTTCCCCAGAATTTATTATTCCTCCTGGTATCTCCCGTGTCCCCAGCCGTGTCCCCCCCCATTCCCCCAGGGGTCTCAGTTCCCGATCAGTCCCGGGTTTTGGGGGGGAGAGAAAGGTGCTAGTTGAGAAGGCTTACCTCCGTGCCCAGCCACCACACTGTTTTTTTTCTCTCCATTTTTTTTTTTTTTAACCCAGGGGGGTGGTTGTTATTACCGGCCGTTTTTGAAAGGCGCGGACCATTTTTTTTCTTATTCTCCGAACTTCTGGGTTACCGGCACAACCACCCACCTTTCGTCCCACCATGCATGGGTAACTGATTCTTTTCCCCAGCTTTTGAAGCGAGCTGTCGCCTTGTCCTTTCGTCTCTAACCACCACGCCCAATAGATTCCCCTCCTCCCTTTTCTGATTTCCGACGTCCAACGATGACCCCCACCCAGCCATAGCCAATAGACACCCTGATTTTTCCGTCACCACCCCTAGTACCCCCCGGTTCTTGTTTTTTTTTTTGCACGTCGCCCTCTTGAGGTCTTACCCTTGGTTTTTATTGGGGTTTTTGATGTGTTGCATGTTGTTACAATGTTCTTTGCTCCCCGTTTTTTTCTGTGACAATTCCCAGACGGCACGGGGATCTCGCCGAACCATCACACATCCCTCTGGGAAGTGAACGACAGTTAATGCAATAACAGTTTAATGATGTGTTTGTTGCCTACTTCATGTCATTGATTCTCACGTGCCTTTTCCTTGCCTACTTTTTTTCGACAATGCCATGGACCCGGCGGAAATGCTATTGTTTCGATGACGGACGCGTACCTTGCACTTGGTGGGTAGGGGTAAGTGAGCCCTTTTCATGTCACCATACTCCCAGGCTCCCCAACGTTTGTTTGGTTGAGAAAAGATGGGCCCCGACAAAAGGCGGACCCCCCCCCCCCTAGCCTCCCAAGCCCTCTCGCGGGTAGTCATGGCTCGTTTTTCTTCATTATCCCATCCCTCGGGGTTCTTTCCACAACCACCCCCCCATTTCCGACTAGTTCTCCCCGTCGGTATTTTTTTTTTTGGACTCTACAGTCAACCATGATGGTGACTGCCCACTTATAGGCCGTGTAATGTTGATTTACCTTGTTCTCCTCCCCATGTGGTCCCCAAGAAGTTTGTGTGTGGCGACCTATACCCCAGGGTCAACTACCCCCCATTCATCCGTTTTTCTTTTGCACCAAATTACGCCGCGTGGTTGTTGCCCCTGGGTGGCTCTTTGGTTCAGTGTTCCTATTTCTGGGAACCCCTCAATCTGTGCCCCGCTTCAGGTTTTCTTAGGTGGGTCTCCCGATCCCCCCGCACCCCCCAACAAGCTATAGAGACCCATGGACTCACGGCGGAACACACCTTTCTCCAATAGAGGTTTTTTTCTTGTTCCCCCCAGGGTGGCCCTTTGGGTGTGGACCCCCATTCCCGCAACGCAACGGGTACATTAGTTTTCTTGCTCTTGGCCCCACCCACCCGTGGTCCCGCCGCCCCCTCGATGGCAAATTAAGGACAACCCCTTTTCCTCGACACGTGGATTTGTGTAAGGTGCACCCCACACCCCCACCCTTCCTCTGTCAAGTTCGGTAAGCGGTCACAAATGGCGGTCTCGTCGTCGGGAGCTTTCCCCCTCCCCCTCTTTGGTGGGTGTCCCCTTGTCACGAATGGGTCACATCTTTAGTCTTTTGATGGCCTGTGCCCTCTGCAAATTTTCCTGACCGCTTTCGTTAGCGCGTGGTACCCAAGCCAAGCGGGGGGGGAGTTTCTTGTCTGGCCCCTTTGTTTTTCGCGGCCTGACGCGAAAATTCCGATGTATCCCCATTGGTTTTTGGTTCGTGTTTACCATTTACCTCACTCTCCGGTTATCAGGGCATGCCCTAAGGTAGGGGTAGGTTGTGTTATCCGTTTAGTGGCTAGTACTTTTTTCAGATTTTGGATTTCACGTAACCCTTTTGGGCATCCTTACTGGTTAACCTGTGTTTCCTGTTCTTTGTGAACCTTGCCTCCCTGTATCAATTTGACTGTGTGCACCTGTCTTCTTTTGCTGCCGCTGGGGGTCGGTGAGTCTTTCCCCCAATTGGTTTTTCTGGTGCGTGCTTGCATCGGGTACGCTCGGCCTTGATACCGGCCTCCTCCCTGTCAGTTTTCCTTTACGTTAACTGCATGCTGACTCCTTTTGTTATATTTCGGTGATCCCAAAATACTGACCCTTTTGTTTTTGCCCTGCTCGGTGCTCGGGAATCACAGCCCCACTCCCCAACACCCCATCCTTTTGGGTGGTTGTCGAGATAACGTCGTTCGGGAAAATTTGTTGACCCCCCCCCCCCCCCCCCCGGGCAAATTTTTGGCGGATTTTTTTTTTTCTACTTGATATACAATGTGTCCCTTAAGACACCAATGGCAGCCCGTGCACCTCTTCATAGGCAACACTTTGCTTTTTTGTTTTTTTGGAGTTTTTCTCTTGACGTTTAGCCTTTCCCCAAGCGCCGGCTTCGACCGAGTTTCTTTTTTCTTTCCCCAAAATCCAGTCGTTTTCTCCCCTTTCTTCGCGTGTTCCCAGTTAGTTTTTTCATGTTTTTAACTTTTCCTCCGTCGTGTCAAGTTCGGCCTTTTGACGTCTTTTTTGTCGCCTTTTTTTTTTCTTTCTTCCCTGTAACTTATCGGTCGCACTTGCTTTTAAGTTGGTGAGTTGCCCCTCCAAACAAAATTCACGTCTCCTCTATTAATTCCTGTACCCGAGTTAGCGATTCCTCCCACTTCCGATAAAAGCGGCTTCCGGATTTTATCTTTAGGTCCGGAGGGTTTATTACATCCTACCCCATCCCCCCCCTCGTAACGTTACCTTGCGTGAAAGGGACGAGGCGCGCTTTTGATCGATGGTTTTCCCAGGGTAATCCTTTTTCCCGTTGGCGTCCAGTTCCAAGGAGTCGGCCGCGTACGATGGTTTTTCGGGACTTATGTGAAAACCCAGCACAACAGGAGTATGGTCCTTCCACAAACCGACACAAACCGAGTTCCGCGCACAGGCCGGGGATGTCTGTCCCTTTTTTTTTTTGCGGGACTAGCGAAATTTTTTTCCCCCTTGTTTTTTTTGTTGTAAAAAAGCCTTTGTGGTCTGCTCTTCCCTCCTTCCTG
>Ga0179593_1486090_pt1 | contig 11178 bp, 18 predicted proteins | sample CZODoug2_1_08_16_FD_185931 | JGI IMG/M metagenome (GOLD analysis project Ga0179593, IMG submission 185931) | Vadose zone soil fungal communities from Angelo Coast Range Reserve, California, USA - CZODoug2_1_08_16fungal (PacBio error correction) | ecosystem: Environmental > Terrestrial > Soil >... | reverse complement strand
TTGTGTTTGTTTTTTCCCCCTTCAGTTTTTCCTTTTTTTCCCTACGGAGGGATATAAGTCTTCGTTCTTTCAACGTTTGGGCTTTCCAACAACCTTTTTCCGCTTTACGCTCTTTTTTTTTTACCTGCTTGGTGCAGGCAGGCCTTCCCCCTTCCCAAAAAAATGTTTCGCTCCCTCCTGTGTATTTATTTGGGGCTCTCCTCCCAACATTCCACTCTTTTGTTCAACCGCGAAACACTTTCGTTTTCCCCCTTCCCTGTGTTACGTGGCCGCTTCTTGGTGAAAATTTTACTTTCCCCCCGGAGATGATCAAGGGTGTGTATTCCACTTTTTTTTTTTCCTTTCCAACACGTTTTGAACACTTTCACATGTTCTCGTTCATAGTATTTTACTGACATTTGGTCTTCATGGGGAATTCGCAACCACCCCCTTAGGGCCCACTGTTTTGGTCTTCCCCCTGTCACCGAAAGGGACATCAATTTCTCACTTTTCTCACCGGAGCCTGCCGTTTTGGGTAGCCCTCTATAGAACCCTTTTCCCTTGCTAAAACCCCACTCTACCGGCTTGATTTTCCCCCCAGGCTGTGGGTGGGAAACTCCCAGTTCTTCTGTTTTTCTCCATTTAAGTCCAGGCTTTTTTTCCCGCGCCTTTGAACCTAATTCGATCAAGTTTTTTCACATTCCCCTTTCTCTGAGGGTCCCCTCTTTTTTTTGTGCGGTTTCCTCCTATGAACACTTTTTTTTTTGACCCCTCCTTTTGGGACCCTCTGGTCCTTGTTTAGTGACAGGTGTTTCTTTTCTTTTCCCCTTCCCTCCAGCCCCATGTGAACGTCACTATGACCCCTTCGAACCAATTGCTATCTTCCTTTTCATCCCGTTTTGCTGAGCCCGTTTCCTTTAGTCACCAACTTCTCCATCATTCCTTCCGGGGTCAGGGAACGGTGTGTGGCTTTTTTTTTCTGGTCCTATGTTGGCAGTCAATTCACCAAGACTTTTCCTTCTCTTCCGATCTCACCAGTTCTTTCTTTTTCTGTTCTCCACTTCCCCTCCCGTCAGCATACCTTCCCTTGTGGGAACCCGATTTTTCTGCTCCCTTCCGTACCCCCTCTCCTGTGGAGACGTTTTGTCCTGGGAGTCTTTCTGTCCGATCAAATTGATCTTTGGCTGGCGTACAGGCCATTGCCCATTTAGCAGTCCCCCACCCCCCCCCCTTCGCCAATAGGCTTGGCGATTGAGGATCACAGGAACCATATTGTTAGTTTGCCGTAGGCGAACCCTTTTTTTTCTTTCTTTTTTTTTTTGAGGGTTCCTTTGGCAAAAGGGTGTTTTCTCGACTCACTGGGGATCGGCATGCTTTTCTTGGCCTCCCTCTTGTCGGTTCCCCACAGGTCTTCTGTCTTTTTTTTAAGGCTTCAATCAAGCATTTTTTTTTACGTGCCTTGATGGTTCCCAACATTTTCGGCTGACCAGCGTTTTTTGTTTCCTTTCGTAAGGGTGGTTTCTCCCTTTTTTTTGCCAGCGTTTTTTTTGTTTCAACATCGTCTGATCGTGGGGGGCGGGGCCCCCGGACGGGTCATACGGGCGGCTTTTGGTTTTCGTTGGTCTGATTTTCCCCAGATTGTTTCGACCTCCTTTTTCTCCGCCAGCTTTTTAAACGCGTTCCCCCTTTTTTCCCACCAGGAACTCTTTTTGTGTTCGGGAACCTCCTTTCTTGTCTTCCTTTATATCTTTTACCCTCATGTTTGTTTTGTCTCTTGAGATCCTTGACTTTACTCACCGTTTACCCCCCCCCTCCATGATTACAGGGTTTCTTTCCCTTTTTTTCCACGCGGTTGCTGGTGAGGCAAACCTTCCCCTTTCTCTCACTTTCCCCTCTGACAAACGTTTCCCCCCCCCCGGCTCCGTCTTCCCGTTTCATCAGGCTTCTTTTCTTGTTGGCTCCTCCGCTTGGCCAATTCTCCCCCCCCCCCTCCTTTTTTTGATTGGATTCGTCTACATTCTTTCCCCTTTGCGGTCAGCACCAACCTCTTTTTCCACAGGTTCCACCAAGCCGTTCCCCCCTTTGTAAACAATTCGGATTCCCTCCCTGCCGTCTTTTGTCCGCCACTTTCTTCTTTCCTGGAGCCATGACAGCTCCCCTTCTTTTTTCTATCCCCCCACTCGGACCCCTTTTTGCACCCTTGCCCCACAGAAATCTCCGTTTCTCACGAAGGACGAACCCTTTTCCTTCCCCAATCGCAGCTGGCGCTTTTTTTGGGTGTGTTTCCTTCGGAGCACATTTCCTCTGGCGGTCCATCTCCATTGTCTTCTATCCATCGATGGTTGATTTTTTACAAAGGGAAAATGGCTCCCCCCCACAGGCGAAGTTTTTCCCGTCCTCACTTTCAGTTGGAACCATTCGACGTTCCCGTACTTGTTTTCATGGCAGAGGCCCTTTTTTCTTTTATCCATCATCCTTTTGATACTTTCTTAGAGGGCGTTTTTCCCTTTTTGGCAGTTTTCTTTTTTCCTTCCTGCGAAACACCTTTTTTTCTGGCCCGTTCCTTGGTGGCTTATTTTTCTAACTGACCCTTTTCAGTTTGCTTGATTCGATAGACCTTGTTCCGTGACTTAGTCGTCTTGACGTTCAGTTCTTTAGGATGGTTTTGTTTTTAACCCTACCCCCTCCCCCCCCCCCATTCCCCCCCCACTTTTCATTGTGTTGACCATTGGGCCAACAAGTAAGTTCCCCCCTTTTTTTCGGCGCGAAACCCTCCCCCCCTCCCATCTCTCTAACCCACCTGACTTAACACTTTCGGACTTCTGTCCCGGCCCTCCTTTTCCCGTGGTCCTTATGCTACCCCTTGGACTTTCTTCCATCCTTGATCCTCCTTTGTTTCTTGTGGGGGTTAGTTCCCTCATTCCTTTTTCGTTTCTCAACCCAAAACTTCTACGGCCGGGTGTTCCTACCATTTGCGGGCATACATTTTGCCTTCTGTACAGGGACCCCCCCCTTTTCCCCCCCTTCGTGGTGTCTTCGAAATTCTTTTTTTTTTTCCTTCTCCCCCTCCCCCCCTTCCTCTTCCTCGGATCCCCCTGTCCCCAACACTTCCTTGGACCCCAGGTGTGATGACGGCCCCTCCCCCTTTTGATTACGTTCTGGCCGGGTCGTGTACTCGGTCATCTGCTCAACCCCATTGGTTAGGTTCCCCTTTTACGGTCGATTTTCAACTTCGAGGTTTGCGTGATATCCTCCTGCGCCCTTTCGTTCTTTCAAATTTTTTTTTGATTCTTTTTCCCCCCGGCTATGGTACTCCTCCCCCCACCGGCTGGACCCCCACCCCCCTAATCGTTTACGTTTCAAGGCCCCCCCCCCCACAAGGTTCGTCCCACGATTCCTGATCTCCTTTTTTCCCTTTTTTTTGCAGACCGGGAAAAAAAATTGGCCTGTTCCTTAAGCCTTTCACTGCTTGCAATTGGTTTCTTCTTAGCCTTTCCTCAACGGTTTTTTCCTTCTTTCTTTCTGGCAATCGCTGTCCTCCTTCTCGTCTTTTTTGTTTTTTTTGGGACCTGGCTCGGTTTCTAACAAGAATATCGCAACTTAGAGGTCGGAGACGGCCCCCACCTCAGGCTCGAGCCACCTTATGAATTTGACCCCCGGATTTCCCAAACCCCTTGTGGGCTCCTTCCTTCCCTCTTTTGTTTTGCCCACCAATTTTCGTGGGCCATTTTTGTTGAAGTTTTACCCACCCCCCCGTTCTGCACGAGTTTCCAATGTCTAATTAATCCTACCTTTAATCCCACCTTCGGGAATTGTTTTTTTTCCGTTCAAAGTAAACCACTTTCCTTTCCCTTGTCCTGTTTGTGTTTTTTTATTTGCCCCTTTTTTTCCAGTGTTATGTTTTTTTCTATTTCTTTCGTGTTTTTGACCCCCTCCCCCCCCCCCCCCTCGCGTTATCGCTATCGATGTTACCTGAGTTAGCTATCGATGCCTTCCTTCCCCATTTTATTCAGACCAATTGCCTCTTTTTCCCGCCTTCGCACGCGTCCCCTAATGAGTGTCAAATCCCTTTTTTTTTTCGACCCCCCGGATGCCGGGGAACGTCTTTTTTTTCTTTGCAAGATTGCCCTTCCTTTGTTTCTCAAGTCCCTGCCTTTTTGTAGTATACCACCTTCCTTTCTTTTTGATCACTTGTGGTTTTTATTGCTCTGCCCCTTTATGTTGCCTTCTTTTTTTCCATTCTTGTATTACTTTTGTGTCCGCAGCCATTTTGGTCAATATGAAGGCTACCCAATCGGGGACTCTTTTGTTCGTGCCTTTCCAAGTTCCCCTCTAACACTTTCTCCCTTTTTCTAGGGTACACTCCCCCCCAACCACCCAAGCGCTTTTTTTTACCATCCCCCAGTTTTTTTTTTGACCCTTTTGCCCCCGGTACTTTTCAATAATCTGGCAAAACACGACCCCCCCCCTTTCTTGGGCATTTTTTTTTCCCTTTTCTATCCATCACCGAGCGGGAACCCGCTGGGTTTTGCCTCTTTTTCTTTTTTCTGTTCGACAAGCCGCCCGCCTTTTCTTTACCTTGAGGCGTCTTCCCCCACCAACCGCGTATATATTTATCCTTACCCTTCGACTTTTTACTTGTTGACATGGGCCCGTGTAGTCTCCTCTTTACCAAACGGCACCAGTGTCCTTCCAATCTATTTTTCCCTCGTGAAAGTCGTTCCCCCCTTTCTTCCCTTGGATGCGAGCTTTTTTGCCCTTTTTTATTTCGGTCAGACCCACCCCGGGGTCGTTTTTGTTTTCATTCCTCCCCTCGAGTTTTTCGCAGCTCTCTTTCCCTTTTGATTAGATTTTTTCTTTTTGTCTCAACAATCCTTTCACTGATTTTTCCTCATCGTTTGTTGTTGTCCAGGACTTATTTTCCCTCAGGATGTTTACTTACCCCCCCCCTTTCCCACCGATAAACCCTGTCATATCAAAGGGCTTTTCTTCTGGGCCTTTCCCCCCTATTTTTGCTCAGCGACCACCACATAAAAAGGTTTGTTTGCTTTTTTTTTATTGAGATCCGTCCCCCGCATTTCCTCGGCTGGGATCGTCTTTGCACCCTCCCTTTTTCAGTTTCGGCAAGAAATAAGGATTATTTCCTTGTTTTGTTTTCTATTCTTTGCTCCCCGTGTTCCTTCCCCCCCCTCCCCGCCTTTTTTTCCCCGTTCTCGCGTTCAATCGAACTTCCCTCCCCCTTTTGACCCCGCTTCACTTCAGGACAGTTTGCGGCCGTGAGTTCTCCTTTTTCGAGTTTCTCCCACCCCCTTCTTTTTACTCGTGGCCACTTCTCTCTTTGCTGATGAAGCTTACCTTTTTCTTTTGATTTTTCTGTTTTGCCTAATTATTTGCAGGACTAGTCAGTTCCCCCCCTTTCCCCCTTCTGGTGGATGGGTTGTTTCCCCTCCCCGAATCAGTCGTTGTGTGATTTTTTGTCTTTCTGATTTTTCCCCCACATTTTTTTTACGATTGGTTTGAGCTTTGTCTTTCACACCGGCACCGTTTTTCACTCTTCTGCAAAAGACTTTTTGTCTTTCATCTGGTACATTTTTTTTGCGTCGGCACCAGCCCTTCCACCCCAGCCCCTGACCACGGTTTCTTCCTACTCTTCCACAAAGTTTCCTGATATACGTTATTTCCCTCAGTTTACTAACACCGTCAGAATTCTTCACTCCATTTATACGTGCCTTTTTTTCGCAACCTAGTTCCCTCCTTCTTCCCATTTTTTTACCTTCCTCACTCTTTTTCTTCCCCCCCCCTTTTTTTGCGTCTTATCGGGTCTCGGCGTTCCTACCCCTTTGTAATTCTGTTTCCTTTCCCCCTGGTAGTTTTCCCCCGCGTATCTCCCCCTTTCCGGCTTCCTCTCTTTTTTTTTTGAGGACCCCCTCCGCTTTCTATTTTACCTGAAGACTTTTTTTTTCACCAAACATTTAAAACCGTTACCCCCTTTCCCACGTTCTACACCGTTCCCTTTAAAATCGGACCCATTTTTTTTACCCCCGGAGTGACTTCCCAAAGCTTCACCAAGTACCTCGGTTGTTTTTTCCCCTCGCTTTTCTTTTCCTTTCTTCCTCGTGGTCCGTTTTTCTTTAAACCCCCTGAAAACCTGCTTTCCCAGGTGTGTTTGTGCCCGTTCCTTTTTTCCTGATTTACACTTTTCTTTCCCTTGGCTTTTACGGTTTTTTTTCCCCCTTCCTCTCCCCAACGGTATTGGAGACCGCTCCGCCTCTACTGTTTCGATTCATATTCTTCGACCGAATTCCCCCCCCGGTCCCCCCCCCCAAAAAGTTTTCTAAGGCGCCATTTTCGAGAAACTCACCTTCACCCCTTCTGTCATGCGCCGTCCCGATCCAGAATTTGGCCGTGAGAATTTCCTCAACTTTTTTCTTTCCCGTGGAGTAAGCAGTTTTTTTTTTTTCCCCTTTTTCCTGCCCATGGGAGGATATCATTTCTGACCCCCCCCGGTGGGTGCTCAAGTTTTCCGATTACGCTTTTTTCCTTTTTTGTGCCCGGATGGGGTTGAAATTCCTACCAGAGTCCTTTTTTCATTGAATTCAAACCCCCCCCCCCCTGTTTCACAATACTTCTTCTTTTTTCGTTTTGCCCTTCTTCTAGCCTCAAACTTTTTTTACGATTTGGAAAACCTCCTTGTAACCCCCCCTCGTTAAATACCCCAGGGGTTTTTTTCCCCCTTACTTTTTTTGTGGCCCCTTTTCTGATCATCGTTGTTCTGCGTTTCTCTTTTTTTTCCCCCCCCGGCTTTTCGCCCTGTCTTCAGTATCGCTTTTATTCGTTAAATGTGAGTTCCCTCGATGTTCCTGGGCATTTCCCCTCCATCCCCCATGCCCATTTCTTGCCTGTACCTCCACTGTTGACAGGCCACTTCCGAAATTCTCCACCCCTGTCGTTTTTTTCAATTTTTTTTCTTTTTTGTCATAGATCCTTTTTTTTCTTTACCCCCAAAAAAGCGCCCCCCCCCCCTTTTTGATAAAGGAGTCTCCTCTCTGGTTAGTAATTACGTCGGCTTTTTGCGGCCTGCCTTTGCCCCCTGATTTTCGTTCGTTTTCCGTACCTGGTTCATAGAGACTTTTTTTTTCTTTTTCGGGTTTCTTTGCGCAGAATTTTTTGCCACCCCGTTTTTTCCCCTTATGTGGTGCCACATCTTTTTTTTTTTTGCTGGATTTTTTTTGCTTTGATCTTTTTCTTTCTTTCCTGAACCTTAATTCCCCTGACTCGTTCGACACAATTTTGCTTCCTGTGAATCCCAACCCTTTCGGTTCCTTTTCTAATTCCCCCTCCTAATGCCGGACTGTCCCCTTCCCCGGGTGGGCTTTATTACTTTTTTTTCGTCCCCTTTTGTCAAATTCCACTTTTTATTCTTTTACTTCCTGTTTTCTTTTAAAAAGTCTTATTTTTCCTACCTTTCGATCCGTGGCTGCATCCCCAATACTGACGTGACATTTAGAAATCTTTGCCCCCTCTCCGACCTTGGCCTTTTTGGTCATTTTTTTCCCCTTGGAGTTCCCTTTCCTCCCTGGAATCCGCTCCCCCCCCAAATTTTGAGGGCTGCGTTTACTTGGACCATTGCTCCTAACTGCCCCCGACCCTTTTCGTTTGCTCGGACTTTGTTTCTTTCTAGTTGGGCTTCCCCCTAAACCATATTTTTTCCGGTTCCTTTTACCAGGGTCTCCTCTTGCGGGTCGTTTTGGCCACAGTTTCCGGCTTTTTCTCTCCGTCCCTTGCCTTTTTTGGATAGTTCCTGTCCACTGCCTCCGTTGCAGTTTGTTTCCCACTTTTGACTGCGTTTTGAAGGTGACCTCCAGCAAACATTTTCTTTTGAATTGCTTTTGTTTCCCACCAACTGGCTTTTTTCCCCTTTGCCCCCCCCCCCTGCTGGCTAGCAGGATTAGGCCCTGCCCTGGGCCATCTTCTTATGGTGTTTCGTGCATTTTTTCTCGAAACATCTTCTGTTTCTCGGAAACTTCCGTTTTCCAAAGACATTGTCAATAACGTTTTTTGTTTGGTTTTTATTTTGTTGTTTTTCGTTTTTTTTCTTCCTGTTTTATTTTTTTTCCTCCACCTCTTTTTCCCCAACTGATCTTTTTTATAAATGTCGTACCTTCCCTTTTTTTTTTTGTCGGACTCCGTAGGGTGGATCTATCTCTTTTCATAATCCACTGTTGTTTGTTTTTTTTCCTTAGACGCCTCCCTCACCAAAAGCGTTCTTTTTTTTTCCCATGGATCCCTGGTCGCGTTCACCCTGAGGCTGGGGGGTCCTTCCCCTTCCCTCCCTCAGCGTAAACTCCAACTCCCCAACGTCCTTTTATGGACCCGTCCTGGGCTGCATTATCCTTTTCTCTTTAGCGGCCGCGCTTGCACTTTTCTTTCTTTTACAGGATGGCTTAGTCCATGAAGTCTGGCTCATTCGTTGTTTCACGGACAGAATTCCAGGTGTCCCCCCCCTGCAAGGCACTTCGTTCCCCACAATTTTCTCGTTTTCATTCCATCTTCTTTCTTCCCCGCGTTTTTTTCCGCCACATCTTTCTTTTCTTTCATCTTTGCCATGTGACCCCTCTCCCCCCTTGAGTGGACTCAGCTACAAAATTCTGTCCTCCCACGGCCTTCAAACAGACCAATACATTTTTTCGCGTTTCTTTCCACTATGGTTTCTGGTTCGCCCTCAACGCCCCCTCGATTTTCCCTCTTTTTTGGTCCCATTGAGCGGAACTTTCGTTCCCATGGCATCTCACCTTGGGATCGCTTCCCCTTTTTTGTTTGCTCCCTTTCAATCTCTCACCACTTCCTCTTCGCAGACGGACCCCCCCGGAGTAAGCCAATTTCTTCCCTTTTCCCCCGTGATGCGAGCAGTTGGGTCTCTAGAGCAATAAGGGTTTTTATTTCACTGAGTTTATCTTGGCTTTTTATTCTGGTGTGTTCATTTTTGCCAGTCTGAAACTCCCCAAAATTCCAACCCCCCTTTTTCTCCCGGGCAGGCTTTCTGCCTTTTTTTACTGAATTAGGACTTTCATTTTGATTCTTTTCTGATTCAAATTGTTTTTCCGTTGAGTTTTATTTTCTTCTTTTTTTCTGGGAGTTCCCCCCCCTTGAACAATCAACCCTCCCCCCCCTTTTCCTGCAGGCTTTCCAGCTTGGCCACCTAATGTCACCAAACCCCCCCTGGTCCCCTTCTTCGCCCATCCCCTCCCAATTCTTTCTTCCCCTGGAAATTCACACCTTCGGCATTCTTTTTTCCCCGAGCGTCCACCCTCCGACGGTATCCCTAGACGTAGTTCACTTGACTCTGTTCTTTTTTTTTTGGTTGTTTTGCTTTTCTTTTAGCTCCTATTTCTTTTTTTTGTTTACACCCTTTCCCTGGACGGCCTTTGAGCATTTTTCGTTTTGAAGAACTATTTTCCCTTTTTCCCTTTTTCTCCTTTTTTGTGTTTTCTTCGGCCAATTTAACCCCATGATACGCCGTCCACCATTCTCCGGTTCTCCCTCCTGTTTGCTAAACTTCGTCTTTTTGATGCCGGCCTTGAACCCACGTATGACCCGGCCTGCGGCCCGGTTCTTCTTCTTCTTTCTTCTGTCACACACAGTTCCACCTGGACTGGGGGTGGTCGCGTTTTGACCCCCCCTCTTTCTTTTTAGGGCTCTCCTATGCTCATTCTTGATTCCCTGGGTTTTTTTTGTCATTTTTGCCTGAACTTTTTTCCTTTCCCCCATTTTTTCCCCCCCCCCACGTCTCCGTAAATCGGCCCTTTTGAAAGGCCAAACCCTCGCCGCGTCATGATATCCATTTGCGGCAGAGGAACCCACCTCCCTTTTTGCCAATCATTTGCCCCCTTTTTTTCTTGCAATATTCTGGTCGTGTCTTTCGGAGCTTCCTCCTTTTCCTTTTTTTTTGCAAGTACGATGCCTTCATTTACTTTTTTTGGGTTTTTTTTAAACCCGTGGGCTTTCGGTTCGTGATATTACCTTCTTGTCCGGATACTCCTCATCCTTTTTTTGCGACTTTCCCCCCCCTCGAAAGCCTTTTCCCTAACTTTTTCAAAGAAAACTTGTTTTGTTTCTCCCCCCAACCAGGGGGTTTTTCCCACCTTTTCTTTTTTTCTTCTTCTTTTACGAGTTTCCTTGAGTCATTCAGACAGTCCTTCTCCCCCCCTGTTCTTTGGAATGGTTTAGGCTTTTTACCCGACCTTTCGATTTTTAACAACTTTTCCGTGGGTTATTTTTATGTTTGATTAGTCCCTCCTTTTTTCGCTGTTCTCCCTCCCTTTCTTCTTGGATGGCGCGTTTCTTCTTCTTTAATCCTCATTTTCGATCCTTTCCCCTTTCATTCTCCTCCCGAGCCGGGTTTCCCTCCTCCTTTGGTGTTGTTTTCCCCCCAATGTTGGTCTGGTAACTTTTTCTTTTTTTTTCTAATGCTTTTCCCAACGTATATGATTACCCCCCTTGGTCCTTCGACCTTGTCGTCTTAAAAACTTTCTTGTTCGTATCCAGCCTTTTGTCTTTCTTTCTTTCCCTCTTTTTTTTTGTAATTTTTTCTTTTTTTTCCCTGTTTCCGTCCCTCCTTGTGAACCTTTAACTCATCAGGGGAAACTTTCTTTTCCGGTGCCGGTGTTAGCAAAGATCACCATCTTTGGTTCGCTGGTATCTTAACCAACCCCCCCGCGATTCTTTCCCCCCCAACAACCTTTTTTTTCAAGTGTCCGCCAGCGTTTCTGCCCCCCATGGGATGGTGAACACCTACCTCCTTTTCCCTTGGTTCAGTGCTCATCCATTCACCGGTTTATCGATTTTTGGTGGCTTCTTTGCCTGGTTTTCTCTCGTAATTCTGCCCTTTGGCGCAGTCCCTGCATTTAAGTCTTTCTCCCCCACCCCACATCTTCTTTCCCTATTCGTCTGCTTGTACCCTTTCCGACCCTGTTCGGGCATTCGTTCAGTTTGTAGCGAAGAACCCCTTTGTTCTCCCTTTAATTGTTCCTTTTTTTTTCCTTTTTTTGCTTTAGTATTTTCAATATCGCGCTTTCTTCTGCTCTGTCCCTGGCGTTATCCCGTGACCCCCACCCGTTCGCTGATCGAAATTTAATTTGATTTGGGCCCTTTTGTTATCAACCCTTTGATCGATTTCTTTTTGCGCCCTAATTGACAGCC
>Ga0179593_1452920_pt1 | contig 11178 bp, 7 predicted proteins | sample CZODoug2_1_08_16_FD_185931 | JGI IMG/M metagenome (GOLD analysis project Ga0179593, IMG submission 185931) | Vadose zone soil fungal communities from Angelo Coast Range Reserve, California, USA - CZODoug2_1_08_16fungal (PacBio error correction) | ecosystem: Environmental > Terrestrial > Soil >... | reverse complement strand
GCGAGATCGTAGGTTGACGCGGTATTTCCCACACTTGAGTCCGCCCTATACGTGAGTCTGTTGTCCCCCGCCCTTTCCTCCTTTGAATCTCTGGTTAAACTTAGAACCCCCATCTTTTTCACCTCTCTTGAGGTTTTTTCGGACCATCACTGTGGTGATTATTGGTTAGATAGTCTTGTATAATTTGCTACTGCGAGATTTTTACTCCTGAAATATTCTAGCCCTTCGGTTGCCTCCCGTCGCACGAGATCCGGACCTTCTTCCAGCTGCGGATCGTTAATGTCCACTTTTTAAAATCGCCTACCAGCAGGCAAGACACCCCACTCAGATATAGGACCTTCCGCCCTTCCCCGGCCAACCCCGTCTCCTCGGTTATCTAGTCTGGGTACCATATCTTTTTTTCAATGTAATTAGTTGCCCTTGTCCCTCCAGATTAGCCACGGCCAAGGTACGAGGACAGACAATCGACCGCAAAGGTTGTTTATGCTTTCACCTTTTGCGGAGCTAATAACTTAGTAGCTTGCCCTTACCCAGGCAAGCCCCCGTACCTGAGTTTCGGCGACTTCGTTGCGATGGATTTAAACCATCCCTCCTCTTCAACCCATCCCGTTGCCGGAGGAGAATGAGCTGGTCAATTGTCAAGTCTTATACGACTTTCGTACTTGATAATGGGTCCTCCGCCGGGAGAAGATTCTCTCACCTCTCACGTTGTTGAGAGATAACGGCTCCCGGGAGGCTTCCCCATTTCCCCCTTAAAGCGCGGCGCGGCTCTTTTCGTATTCCTCGGTAACCCACATTGCTTTCACTTTTTCTCCCCTCCCCTCCCTTTGATTTATGTGAGGAAGGATACACCATCCGCATCACCGTGCGGCGCCTAAACTTTTTTCCCCCAGTTGGAACCACCTGGCCACCCATATACGTCCCCAGCCCTTCCGCCGGACGTAGCAGTTGAACCTCCTTGGCGCTCGGTCCATGAAATCCTGTCCCTGTTATTGTCCGTCCGCTCAATTTAATGAACGAAGTCCTATAGAGGGACCCCATGACTATCAACCCCGACTTTTGCCTGTGGCGCGTCGGCGCGACTTTTTCCTGAATATTCGTTTTTCTGGGCTCGTGGTGTCTCGATTTGATTCTTTACTGATTCCCCCCTCTCTGTTTCCGGCTGGTTACAGGGGACTTTCGTGTTGAAAAGAGAAGTGCTCGACCGCGAGGTCGTACAAACATGAGCCCTCGACGTTTTCTTTCCCCCCCCCCGACGAATCTACCCAAATTGATGGTCCGGCATCCAACCCAGAATGTTCTAGTGGTGGGTCGCCTGTGTTTCCCGCCTCTTCCCCGGCTTGTGCAGTTCTGTTTGTCCTCCTCTCGCCCCTGTTTCTCAGGACCGCGAGTTTTGTCCTGAAAGAGGCCCCCCCCCCTGACGTTCGCGTCGGAGCCTCGGCTGGATGACGGCCGAGTCCTGCCCTCTGATTCAGCGAACCATCTGTCAGATTCCCCTCCCCATTCAAGAATGGAAGAGCTTCTTCTGCGTTTCACTCCCCCTTCGAGATCTTTTTCTTGTTCTCCCCCCCCCCCTCTTTTGGACCAGGTCTCTTTGGCGACCCCGTAGAGTCTGCCCGACACTTTGCTACCGCTGATACCTCACCGGGATGACAAAGAGTGGTGTGTTTTCTTTGGTACTTCGAGTTCCGTGCATGGTTTTTTACCCTGGGGTTGATGTGGTCACTTTGAAACTCGCTTGGTTTTGGCCAGTCTGGTTGTAGCCTCCAAACTTTTGTGCAAAGAAAATTTTCAGCCGACGCCTGTTCCAGACTCGTGACAGGGGGCCCGGCCCTATTCAGTCCGGCACCCACAAGGTATTCGTGCTATCGGAATCCCGTTTTCCCAGTCTCTGGCCGCGGCCCACAGAATCGTCCAATACCTGCTGCGGTGCGGGCCCGCTGGTCTTGCCAATCCCCCCGACTTTCTGCTGGATGGGAAAACAAGATTCTGTGGCTTTCCTTAGGCTTTGTGGTAACTCTCTTTCGAAGTCTTCATAGAACCCCTGAATCTCTCCCTTCGTTGAAAAAAAGAGAGACAGTTTTTGTGCGGTCATAATTCAGTTCTCGTCACCGTTCTTCGGCTGAAGAACAGCCGACACCCGCGCGTCGAACCCGTGCCCAATGGCCCAACCCTGTTTTTTCTGGCCTGCTGGCGGCTGGATCGAACCCTCCAATCTCCGTCTGCCCCTTTCCGCATCTTGCGCAAAAACTTTCGGGAAGAGCCAACATTCGCCTTCATGTCGTTTCCGCTCTGGCCGCCCTCGTCCGTTCCATTCGGAGACCTTTTTCTCCTGTCTTCCGCCTTATGCCGTCTATTGCTCTTCACTAGGAGATCCCTATTTGACGGCCAACTGCGTTTGGCCCCTGCATAGACGATCGATTGCCGTCGGCATGAAAGCAACCGTTCCTTCCTTTTCCCCGTCCGATGCAACTTTGCGGGTCCCTGGCGAGAGGGTATCCGTTAGTTACAGATGAGACTTTAACTCTATGTCTCGGATTAAGACACATTGGATTGTGGCACGGTTACTAGTTTAATTTTTTTTTGAGTGTTCTGTGTGCCATTTGTTACCGCAACAGAAAATGAGGGAGTTCCTGAATGAGTCCTCTATTCCTTGTTGTGTGGGAGAAGGTTGCCAATCGGCGGTCCCCGGAGAAGAGTGTTTTCGCGTCCCACACCCTCTTTGGAACGGCAGTACTATCAGTGGTCTTCTTACGGGTAGGGACCCTCCCTTCGTCCGTCCTCGTTTTCGATCGACCTTCTTTGGCCCGCGTGGGATCGGATTGCGTTTGTCGTCGCTTCCAGCCGAGAATCCAAACCGCGATCTCCCCGACCTCGACACCGCTTCTTTCGTCTTGTTCGTGACTCCTCAGTCCCCCGATCTTTCACTAGTGGAGCCGTCCTCGTCCCCTTGCTCCACTCCGCTCTCACTCGTGGTGTTTCCCCTTCTCAGATCGAGGAAGGCGAGAGATCGAAGATCGCTCAAAGCTCGGTCCAGAATCCCCCTCACCGAGTTGTCCGTTGACACTCTTTACCCTTTATGCGCCCTCGACAACCCCCTCTGACGCAGAAAATCAAGACGTAAATCTGCTGCTCGAGCTCCGACAGGGCCCCCCGCCATGCGTACACCATCTTCCGGCCCGCCGGCGGGTACGCTGATTTTTCGATCCGTCAGCCCTGAGAAGAGTATATATTTTTTCCTGAAACCGAACCTCCTTTGGAAGCAACGCGACTCTTACTCCCTTTTTTTTAGCTGGATAAGATCGCCTCACCTTTCCTCCTCTACTGAGAACCTTGGGGATAGAGAGATGTTCACAGTATTCCTCTCTCTTAGTTTGAGACACGGTACGCTTCTCTATTTCTGCCCCTTTACGGATTCCCCCCCCACCAGCTTAGCCTTCGAAGACTCGGACTTAGTTACCGAGATAAGTTTTGCCTCCCCAAGCACTAAAGTCCGTCGTTTCCCCTAACACCGCCGCGATGCTTTCTTGTGAACCTTTTTTCTCCCCCCCCCTCCCCTCCGTGAACGTGGTCGATCCCTAAGGGCGTCCGCCTCCCGGGTGCCCTTTCGTTTAACCAGGCGGCTTCTCGACCTCGGTCGCCACGGGCCTAATCCGCTGTCTCCCTCTTTCCGCGCCCAGGAGCTGTCGCGGAGCAGATACGCCTTGCAAGCAGGTTCCGTTCTCGCTGATTTTTTTTGTCCTCTTTTATCTACACTAGGTTGTCCGATGCCTCCCGCTTCTTACTGGCTCACTGGGTCGTGCTTCGGATTAGTTCGAAGATAACAGGGGTGTCTCTGTGAAATGCCTCTTGCCGAGAAACTCGGTTGGCAGTAGCACTCGCTTTCTCCGTGCTTTTTCGAATGGTGAGCCCCTGCGGGTATGAGTCGGCCCCTATTGTCGGTCTAAGTTTCCCTTGATTTGCTCCCTACACTGCGCGGCTCTCGCGCTTGGTTCCGCGCCGCTCGGCCTCGAGGTATCCGCGCTGCTGTCTTTTTCGGTTTCACGACCACCCTGGCCTTTGAGTCGGACCGTTGATTCTTAACAGGTAGGGACGCTCGGTCCTGGCGGGGCCGAGATCAGACTATTTTCTGCCTCTCCTCCTTCTCCGGACTTACATGAAATTGCGCGTCCTCTGTGAATGGTCCCCGAGGATTTAGCACGTGACCTGTACCATTTTCCCACCCCCGCAGTGGCCGTGCACCCCTTCATTTCAACATTGATCCTTGTGACGATCATGCCTGATCGCAGGCCGCACGCAGGCGCTAGGAACCACCTTTAATGGCAGGAGAGGTTCTCCATCTTTCGCTTCGCCGTTTTCTGCCTTCGTTCGTCTGCTCGTCGGGTTCGTTTCGTTTGCGAGCCACGGTGAACCCGAGGCCGCACTCGTCGTCCTGTCTTTGAGGAACTCGGATCACGCTTTGAGCCGTGTGATCTTCTGGGCCTTCGCCTCCCTTCCCCCCTCGGGAGCTGGGAACGACATGAACAGGCGCAGGTGACCGGCAGGCTCCCCCTAAGATTCCGGCTCGTGAACGCCCAAGTTCCCGGTGGCACAAAGGTCCTAAGGTTTCCCCCGGAGGAATCGAATCGAAGTGGCTTGAGCTCATCGGAGGACGACGCATTGATCAGCCTGTGCCTTAGGTCCAGGTTTTTTCCCCCCAACTCGCGTGAGTTGGTAGGGGTCGACTGAGTAGGATGAAGGGCCGTCCAGGACCCTTCCCAGTCGACTTTTAGTTCATGCTTCCCCCCCTGAGCCCGCGCGTGCGCTTTTGACCCCGGTTATAATCCAGGGTACCCCTAGTCTCCCCCGAAGATGTTCAGGACATCATCCCATCAAGAGAGCGTTCCCCGTCGCGATCACCGCCCCATTTCTTCTTCAGCCCCGACTGCGATACCGCTCGCTCCGCGGCTTTCTGCCCCTATGAGGCGGACTTTCCTCTCCTTTCCTTTTTTGATAGAGATGAGAAGGATACGCTTTCAAAGAAATCAGCGAGCGGATCGCGCCTTCGCTCGTTCAGGGCCGCCATGATGTGCGAGCGAGGGAACCGTATTCTCCTCTTCTGCAGGTCAGGCCTTGAAAGTCAGTCGTGGTTCATTCTTGGTCAAGATTAGAACCGGTTCAACTGTCCCGCGGCGAGCGTTGTTGGCTTTCGCCGACCCTTTTCTGTCTCTGTTCACTTCCTGCCTGGATCGGGCAGGATTATCGCATACCTCACCCCCCGACCAATACAAGATACGTTCAAACGGTCCTAATGAAGAGCGCGCCCTGAGCTCCGCCTCTCTTTCGTCTTCCCGCTTTGCGTCGGTCAATTTCACGCTTGTGTTCGTGACTTCCCGCGTTCCCCCCAGCTTATTTGGAAAGACGGACGTGCGGAAGTTCAGAGAATATCGTCAGTTCTGATCCTTGCCCTCCTGAGTACCTGTAGCATTAGTCCCGATTCCTAAGTCTACAGGAGACCGCCCCTCCATCTTCCGATCACCCGCAGAAGCGAGAACTTCTAAGATTCGGACTGGGAACGTCAGCTGCAAGCCGGAAGACGCCGACCCCCCACTTTCTATCTAACTTCGACTTACTCATTTCCCCCTCCTAAGCGATGACCCCCTCATCCTAGCGGACTTTTTCCGCGGCGTCGATGTACTGCGGGAAGTTTCGAAGCCAGGAGCGCCCCTCGCCTCTTTTATTCGTCCCTTGCAGTAGTTGGCAGCGTTCCCGTGGCCTCCGCCGCACGCGCGGCCATAGAGGGAGCAAAGCTGGTCGCCGTTCCTTTCTCGGCGCCCCCTCTTATGCTCCAGCCCCAATCTTGATATCTGGCAATTCTTCCCCCGCTGATCGTAGATGTCTCCTTTGCTCTTCGTGAGGCCCGACCTGGTTGGTCCATCCCACATACTCACTAGCCTCGACCCTGAGTCCTCCTCGACGTCACGTGAGCTTTCGCGATTGCCTGCGGGCGTCACGATCATGATAGCAGGCCAGAACTCATAGGCAGTCGAGAACAGGCCCCCCCTTCCTTTCCCACCTGGTGTTCCGACTTCGCAACGGCCTCAGCGTCGCCGGTTCGCGGCATAAACCCAGTCCAAAGCCCTCTTTCTCCCTTTCCTTACCGGATGGACGAAGGCGCCAGCAAGCCTTGCGTTCCTCGCCCGTCGGGTTTCTCTCAGCGGTCTAGTTTTGCCTGTCAGTAGTGTAGCAATTTTTGCTTTTTTTGGCTGACTGCTTCTAAAGGAAATGCTTTGCCCAGTCGAAGCGGTCCGCTACTTTCAGTGTCCTTTATAACTTCGAATCGAGCAAGGCAGACTTCTTTTCCAGTTGGTTCTCCAGAGACTAGTGGTTCCACTCCCCGTGGCGACCCTTGGGCTGCGGAGCTTTCTCCGAGCAGGTTACCAGTCGCAAGTTCCTTAGATGCGGACTCTAGAGGCTAGGGTGTAGGGGCGTACCTGGAGGGCTTGGCGTCCCCTCCCCTGATTCGGGAACTCGCATTGCCCTTCCACACGCTCAGATGATGAAGGGTCCCTCTTCACGACGTTTTTTAGCATTAGGGACCAGTACAGATTCCTAGTGTGTGTCGCGCTGATATCCCCTCGTAAGTCAGTCTCCTAGCCAGCCCATCGCTCTCTCCGGTTCACCTGGCTGCCCCAGATTATGACCAGAACCCCAGTGTCTAGCCCGAAGGAAAGGCAATTTATCTGCAATCCTGGAGGTCGCCTGCAGCTGCTCTGGTGACGCCCACGACCCAGCCCTCAGTGTTCCCCCTCCTTCTTTTCCTTCTATGTTTTCTTGGACGCCATCCCCGCGCTGTAGGCCCTTTCTCTGAGCAGCGTTCCTTTTCTTTTTTCTCAGTTTCGTAGTGGTTTTCGCGTGAGCTTCTGATTTGTTTTTCCGAAGTCCGACGCAGCTGAGGTTTTGGTGACAGCTTGCAGCTGAGGTGAATCTCTCGATTCGCCTGCGCGATCGTCCCGAGGCTGCAGCTCTGAGATTTGAGAGCGAAGCAGTCCTCCCCTCCGTCCCCTTAGATGTGAGTTCGTTTTTTTTCTACACGCCCTGATGTAGCCTTACGAGTGCGTAGGAGGTGCTGCGGAGCGATCTCCTGGAGCTCTCCGGAGTTCACCTCTCTCATCCTTGATCCCTCCTACAGGTCTCTCGTTCCCCACGACCGCTGGCCTTTCGGACCTGTACACTTTTTTTCCGCACCTAGTACCGAGCCTGAAGTCAATCGTTTGGGCGGATATGAATCGCCTCGCGCTCGAGCAGCACACGCCCGTTTTCTCTTTTCAGTGAGCGTAACCTTTCCCACATACGGCCCTCTGTTTTCATGTAGTGATTCTTTGGTCTGCTGTTTGTAAACTGTCCTCCCTTTGGAACGGAAAGCGGTACGTACTCAATTCCGGTGCTCGTTCCTAATTTAAACCCCTTCCTTCCGGCCTCGCCGACCGATCCCCAAACCGACTCCGCCCTGTCTAGGCGTGTTTGAAAAGAGAATTTTAGGTTAATTCATTTCGGGCACTCTAGAGTAGCATGACTCTGTCAGCCCCTATTGCCCTTCCCAATATTGACTTTTAGAATAATACGTCTCCTTTCCCCATACCGCATGAAGGCCTAGGAGTCATTCTTCAACCTGTAGAGAGAGTCGGCCATTTCCCGCGGCGATGCCCCAGTCGGGTTAAAAACCTCTACATTTCCCTTCCATGTGTGACGTCGTATTTTCTCTTTTTTGTCTGACATAGAATAGGCGGATGCATCCGAAGGCCAAGATGGGGGTTAGGTGGTTTTTGTGGGGGTGTGGCGGGGGTGGTCCCTGGGTTGGGGGGGATGGCTGGGTTTAACTCTACTCCCTCCTCCCTAAGGTCAAACCATTTCCAGTCTTCCGTTTTAGGATTACAACCCACCTTCGGGGATCGCTCCTAGCACTCCACTTCAATCCATTTTTTGTCGTAGACCTTATGTAGCACCCAATTCCGCATTGGTCCCCCTCTTTCGAGTCTGTTCAAGGAGGAGATACGTTCATAGCAAGATTTGAATTCTGACGTTGCCCCAGGCCCAAAGTCCCTCCCGACTTGCTCTTGGACTGCCCCAATCTCGAGGGCCTAGCCAACCTCAGCCTTTTAATTGGTAGAGTCTTTGAAGCCGCTCGGTTTGCGCTCCAAGATTTCTTCATACATTGTGCCCCGGGCAAATTGCCTTTCAGTCTCGCCGTTGCAATCACGTGTGATTTCTGATTCAGGCGGCAAATTCTTTTGATGAGCCTGCGACAAAAGACTGAGGAACCAACCTTTTACCCCAGCGGCGGTTCCCACACCTTTGACACATCACAATCAACCCTATTTTTTACCCATCTTTTCCCCCAACCCTTCGCCGTATTTAATCAGCAACATCCCGGATTGATAGCGGTAGTCGCTTCGGCGCCCAGCTCCCGGTGATCGCCCCACCTCTCTTGATCTCTCTTTCCCCATCGATTACCGCGTCGGTAGAGTGTGGAGATGTCAGACTCGAATGAGCTCAGTCGTCCCTTCTGAATTTCCTCAGCGCAGGCCTGAATTCTCCGATTCCTGATTAGGTCTTCCCCTTCCCTGGTCGCATAGTCTTAGTTCTTCTCCAAGGTAGCGACCGGTTTGACCCCCAATGAGATGTCAGGGTGCCCGCTGAGGGCTCCTCTTTTTCCCCCCTTTCCCCCGGTACTCCTTTTGACAACATTACCCCACCCAAAATTCGATGTGCCTGGGACCATCACGGTGGGTTGGTTTTTTTGGGTTACTTCGCTGTGATCATATCTCCTTCCTTATCAAGTCCCCTCCCTAGGGCATGTTGGGGTTCCGGCCCTTCTCTTCTGAACTTATCAGTCGCCACCAGAATTATTCAGATGATATCAGGAAGATTGATGCCCTAGATGAAGTACCCAAGGAGGCCCGCCGCCCGAATTATCCAGTCACCCCAGCCTCTCCGCGAACCAGTCCCCACTTTAACCTCTGTTCTCCATATAGTATGTTGTACCTCGTACTTGTGGCATCATTTAAGGACTTAACGACGCTAGGGAGTTTGGCTCGTACTCCCCACTTTCCGCTTCGTATACCTTCTTCAGTTTTTTCTTTTTTCTTCTCTCTTCTTCTTTTTGTGGTTTTTTTTCGGGAAATAAATTGTCAATAATTATGCCGGTGGCCTCAAAACTGTCAGTTTCTTGTCCGGCTCAGGCCCTCACAATAACACCACAACAAATTGTCTGCTCTTTGTGTATCCTTCCCTCCCCCCAGATCACGAACAAGCGGTGGCCGGTTTCAAGTGCGATTGATTATGGAGGAGCCAAAACCGTTCCAGCCTCGATACCTTACGCCTTCACCCTGGCAAAACCGCCGCCGGGTGAAATCCCCCTTTTCCTTATTTTAACCCACCGGGGTTTGTTGATCTACCCGGCGCTTGCACCGGTCTCTTTAAAATTTCCCCAGTCTCTAATTTAATCGGGGCTCCCGTTTTTCGTATTCTACGGTGAACCTCTCCCATCTCTTTTTTTCCTCCTTCCCGGCCCCCGGTGTACTCTTTTATATCCACACACTACATCTCCGTCGGGTCCCCCCCAATATGTCCATTCTTGCCACTTTTAGGCCGACAAACGTCCCCCTCCTGTTCTTTAAGATTTCCTCCCTTTCTGAATTTCTGTCCAAATGGCGTCCCACTGGGTTCCACTTCCCCCCTCCTCCCCCTGGGACGTGTCCGGTATAAGCTTTCCCTGTACCCTTTCCCCGAGAGTTTTTTCATTACTCAGATGACGGATCACCAAGTCTTCCTTTTTTCTTTTCTCCTTCTTTTTTAGGTTCCTGGAATATTGCTGGTTTTCTCACTTTTTTCCGTCCCCCTCTTTGCTTGGAGCCGCTTCTCTAGAAAATGGTGGGAGAACAGTCAGGAAGCGAATTCTTCAACCCTTCTTCTCGGCGTCTTCCCCCCCCAAGACTCTTATCACCTCTCCGAAACCGGCATCATAAGTTGTTGTTCGTTTACCAAGAAATTCTTTCCCTGGTGGTGAAATTCCCTTTTCCCACAAGTATGCCTCCTTGTTCGGCACCTCTTTGACCGAGGACTTTGTTTTTTCCACTCCCTCTTTTAACCCGTCTAAGAGATAGGAAATAGGTGGCTGCAGGAATTTCAGTTGGACGCATGATCGTGCTAATTACGGACTTTAGTCTTGCGTCCCATCAATCTCAGTGGCCTCTGTCAATCTATTGTTGTTTTCCTTTCAACCTCTCCCCCGGAGAATCGAGGAGTTCCTGGATCATGTTTCCCTTAATCTCTCATCTATTTGTCTCCACCTGGTATCTTCAATCAACAAAGACGTTTCCATCCACCGCCCTTGGATCCGAACTCAGGGATGAAATTTGTTTTCTTCGGGGTTAACCCAGGCGTTTTACAGTCAGATGGTTATTAAGTCCCTTCTTTCGGTTTTTCTGGTCAAGGTGGTGCCAATATTTTGCTTTTCTTTTTTTTCTTTGGCAGACCATAGTGGGGTGTCCATTATTCCCGATGGCCCCTTCCATATTTAGACGATATCTCCTTTTTCTCGTGATTTCACCGGCGCCGACATGACAAGAGTCATCCCTTCCTTCAGTTTCAAAAATTGTTGAGCATCCTTTTTCGATTCCGACCCATCCTTCTGCGTCACCGCATTTCACCCTTCCCCCCTTGCCCTGCTTTGTGTTTTCCCGGCTTTTTTTTTGCACTTCTAACTTCTGCGTTCATTCCGTGACAGACGGCCCACATCTGTTTTCCTTTTTGTTTCCTGGCAACTTATTCTCCCCTTCCTGGCGCGGGAACGCTTCCCTCCGGGACCGCTTTGGCATCGCCACCTATAGGAAGTTCATAGTGAAACCAGGTCATTCAGGCTTTGTTGGGGGTCGCCGGGTAATCCCTTCCTCCCCTCAACCGTGTCTTAGTCTGCTTGAGGCCCCCCATTCCTACCCCCGCATTGTTTTCGGACTCACGGAAATGATACCCACCCCCTTTTTTATTTTCCTGTGGCGCTCGAGATGCAACTCTCCCGAGATCTTCCCTCCTGTTCTCTTAATCTGACTCATCCCACTGCTACTTTCCGGCCAAACGCGATCTAAAGACTTTCTTGCGCTGGCTTCATGCATAGTAGGATTGAATTTTGAACTTTTT
>Ga0179593_1436490_pt1 | contig 11178 bp, 8 predicted proteins | sample CZODoug2_1_08_16_FD_185931 | JGI IMG/M metagenome (GOLD analysis project Ga0179593, IMG submission 185931) | Vadose zone soil fungal communities from Angelo Coast Range Reserve, California, USA - CZODoug2_1_08_16fungal (PacBio error correction) | ecosystem: Environmental > Terrestrial > Soil >... | reverse complement strand
CCCCTCCGCAAGGGTTCGGCCAACCCACCCCACTAAGCCACCGACCCTACTTGAGACCCCTTCTCCCAAGAAGTACCCCTTCATTCTCTGCCGGCAGAGACCCGGGTTCTGCCCCTTTCCCCCCGATTCCTGTGAGCGCTAAGGTTGCTGTTTCGTCTCTTCTGGGCCCGACTGTTTCCCATCTTACTGTAACTACCATCCCACCTTGAAGATGTCCCTTGAGCTTTTAAGAGGAACCCACCTAACCATGTTCCCCGGTAAGTCACCATCGATCTCGACAACGGTCCCTAAAAGCATAGTTTTTCTTGTCGGGGCGCGCTCTCACCCATAAAAATACCTCCACCGCCCCCCCTCCCCTATTGTCCAGGAATCATCAATCCCGTCCCACTCTCCCGCTCCAGCATTGGTTTCTAGCGCCCTCTTTTCGGACGTTTTGAGGCCGTACGAACTGCGACTCGTTGCGCCCTCCTGAAGCCCTTTTTCTGTGGAAAGAACCTGTTGAGTTTCGGCCACCTTTCGGGTCCGTTTTACTCCTAAAGAGCCCTATAAGGCGAACAGGTTCCCTGCCATCAGCGCCCATCCTATTCGATTTTACGTTTTTCGGGTGAGTAGCTTCCTTCAGTAACGAATTGCGTTCTCGGCGGTGCATTTGCAGCATGCCATGCCAGTTACTCCTTACGGTTGGGTTATCTTTATCTCCGGCCCCTGTTCGATCATCAGGACTTTTTTAGACGGCGTTTTTCTTTGTCTTTTAATTTTTTTCCTGGTTCTACTGTTAGGAGCTTCCGCGATCCCCAGCGTTTTCTTGCTTTTTATGATGTAACACCCTATCCATTCCCTATCTCGTCGGTGTCGATGCTTCGAAGGTCTTTCTGCTGACGATTCCTCCCACGCCGGGATGCCCTTTGATCCTTTCTTATAAATAGGTACTAGTCCCGACCGTAATGGGTGAGGGTTTTCCCATTCTTTGTTCGGCCTCGCATGCGAATTCATCATTCTGATTCCTTCTGACTTTAGCTTGATCAGGTCCTTGCCCGTCTTCCTTCCAGCGTAGTTATACCGGACTCTTTCTTTGCCGTCCTTATTTTTGTGAGACCCCTTTAAGTCGTTTAGCCTCCTCGGTGCCCCGTGCTCTCTGTCCATGGCTTCCCTAGAGACGCACATTGCACGCCGACCGCCCCTTTGTGTGGTTCCCCTAAAGGACCTTTTTTCTGTCCTGAAACTGAGCGTGATTCTTTCTCTTTTAAGCTCCTAAGTTTATTCTTTCAGGTACCTCGCTTTTATTGCCCTTTAACAGCTTCTATGTGTGTACAGTCTTTTCGGTTTCCCTTCCAAGATAACAGAACGCTTCCCCGGCTTCCCTTGACGGCGCGCCGTATAGAACCTCCCCATTTTCTCAGCCTATTTCTGGCTTCCTTCCTCATCGAACATCCGATGCCGAGGTCCACTTGACCTCCTGTAGTCGTGGTGGTTATCCCCCGAATCATTCATACGTGTCCCTCCCCGTTCGGGACAGGACTCTATTTCGTATTGCAGACCCCCTGTGGTTCGTCCTATTTTTTTTTAGGCCAGTTTAGCCGTGCCCCCTAACGCTTGCCACCCGACGGAAATAAGAGTGGTTTAAGCCCCTTTCCTTTTATCCCTGCTTCTTATTGAATTCCTCGTTTCGTCAGTTCCCCTTCCCGGTTTCTTGTCCCTTTTCTCATCGCACCATGGATCTACCCGTTGTGACGTTTTTATAATGGCCTGTTCCACTGCGGCTTTTTTGCTGGCTGCCCCGCCTTTCTATGGCTGTGCCCCAATGCGCCCCTCCGAAGGATGTTCCTTTTCTTTTTTTTTTTCCTTGCCCGCGCGCACGCGGTCAGGGGAGCTTTTTGATCATCTTTAGTGAACCCCCCCAATGCCCTCTTTACCGTTTGAAAACTCCGCTGCTCTTCCCCCCCCTTCCCAAAGCAACTTATGTAAAGCCAAGATCAGCCGTTGACCGACTCTTGGTGCGAGCACGTGAGCGGCCTGTCGTTTGCTTCCCTAAGACCCTTTTCGACGCAGCAACGCGTTTACCCTTTCTGATTCTCCCGTTGCTGCAGGTTTGTCGTTCGTCAAATCTATTAGTCGAACTTGCCTCTTCACGGGAGAACCTCCTCGTTTCCGTAGCAATGAAGATACGTAACGCTTTTTCTGCTGCAACCTTGGCAAAGTAGCCCTGCCCCTTTTTTTTTTTTTTTTTCAGGGCCAAAGCAGAGACTCGTTGACCCTCTTCGAGTATCAACGTTTGCGGCGAATACTTTTATCTATTTTGGTATGTTCCCCCCCCTTTTGTTTTCCCTCAGTGGGTTCTCCCTCTTTCCTGATGGCGGTCAACTTAAGAGAGATACTTTTCGCCTTCACTCAGCAACAGAGACTTGATCGATGGTGACCCTTTTTCACGACTCTTCGAGGCTTGTCTCGCTAAAGCGCGGTCACTGAATGGACGAAAGATCGGTTTGCCCATTTACTCTTTTCTGCAAGTCTTTCCGATCGCGTTCCTCTTTCTTCTTCCCCTCCAAGGACCCCTGGTCCATCAGCCTTTTTTCTGTCGGCTTTTTTTTCTCGTCCGTCTGGAACTGTTCAGACGACGCCCCAACCCCTTAGTGAGACCTTATGATTCGTGTCTCTTCAGTCCCCCTCTTCATTATAGGCGCTGACCCAATTCCTCATAGACTTTCAATCCCTGTAAGGTCCTACGTGATTGTCCACGCCAACATTAAAATAGCGTTAACAAGTGCCCCCTCTTCCCTCCCCTTGCAGCTCGTCTGCACCGCGTTGTTTCTGGATCGCGGAGTAGGCTTATTCTGTTTTTCTTCTAGATAAATTTCGATTTTTTTCCGATCGTCTGCCTGGTTCAGAATTTCCCCCTTGCCCACGTTCCGCGAGTGACTTGCAACAGTTCGATTCCTACCCTTCCCACCTCAGCAAGTAAAGATCTTCCTTCACATATTGACTATTCTCTTGATGCCCCCTGGTTTAGAGACGCTTCTCAAACTTCCCCTGCTCTATAAGGCGGCTAGGGGAGTTCCTAACTCATTGGGACTTTGCTACTTGTTTTGACGGTCCTCCTCTTCACCCCCCCCCCGGCTCTCCCCTCTCTCTCCCCTCTTCTAGACTGTGTCGATCATGTCACGGTTAATTCTTGGTACTTACTTCCCTTACACGACTCGAAACTGTTTTCGTGCCGATTGCCCCGACCATATTTGCCAGGTTCGACCCCAAGTTGAGTATAATGCTCCTCTTACTTCATCATTGCGGGCATCGATGTGACATTTCCGGAGAAAGCGCCGTGGCGGTTGGTTTTTATTGACTCTTTCTTTTTCATGCGCATAGCTCCTTTTCCTTTTCCGCTTAGTCGTTATGACGACGCCAAGGATCTTTAATTTTTTCCTTCCATTTCTGTCTTCGGGTTCACTTAATGCCGAGCAGGGAACGATTTGAGGTTTCCTCTTCTTCCCTTTTGCGTGATAATCCTTTACCCTTTAATAATTCTTCGCCCCGGCCTCTCATGTTCTCCGACCATGCTTCCCCCCGTTCCTCAAGAAGTTCTCTCTTTCTTTCTCGCAGTCCCCTCGTTGCCTGGTCTCATTGCGGTCTTTACCCCTTTCTCCCTCATCGTCAAAAATCTTGCCTTGCCCTTGTGTTTTTTCTCCCACCTTTTCCTCCCGCGGTTCGGCCATATCTTTTTTTCCCTTTCCTTTTTTTTTTCTTGGATATTGGACCCCTCCTCTCGGCCTCCGTTGCAAGGCACGATGGTTGGTGTTGAAAGTCGTCCTCCCCTCTTCTGGTGAAAAGATCGGTTCACCTCCGTTTTTTTGACACCTGTCCTCCCTTTTTTCCAACGCATCGCCGCCTTTTTTTGCAAAAGGAGTTTCAGCAGGTCCGAAAGACCGCCTCCTTTTTGCCATCTTTCACTTCTGCCTCCTCTCCTTCTCCTTGTTTCGGTATTACGTCAAACCGCTGATTGAACACCTGCTTGCGGCGCAACTTTTCAATCCCTTGTCTTGACTAGCCCGTTCGGAGCTGCTCGTTTTCTGGCGTAACATGCCCCCTTTCTTTCACCCCCCACCAGCCAACGTTCTAGTAGTTTCTCTTTACTTCTTGACCGCTATCATGGATACTCTCCTGATACTCCGCCCCTTGTGTATCCAAGGCCCGTCATAGCCCAGTGGACGGTTACGATCTTTTTTTTTTGCCCCTTTGAACACGGGTACCATTCATTTATGCCGTTCTCCTTTCCTCCCCCTGCTGCCGATCTATTTATCTGCGCGACGTGGTTTGACTTTCGATAGTTAAAACGTGAATACCCCGTTTTTTTCCCCCCTTGGTTCTACCTCTCCGCTGCCGAAGATTCAGATTTCCCCCTTTTTTCGCTATGGCCTCAAGCCGATTCTAATAGTTCATTCAGCTCTTTTTTTCTCTCTTCGTGAGTAGAGGTATTCTCCGCGGTTAATCCAGTCAACCGGAGCTTACCGAGTGGAACCTTTATGACAATCTTCCCCCCTCATATCCCCCCCCTCTCACCCTTTCAAGGGAAGGTTTCGCTCGGCGCCCCAATAATTTTTCCCCCCCCTCCTGTCTAAGAGCAGCGTCAACACCCAAGTGTAACTCCTGCGTTGATTTTTTCCATTTTTTCCCGCATTTTCCTTTTCTGGCCGAACACGCAGCCGTTTTCTTCATCCCCGAAAGCTTTCCTTTATTGCTTTCCCGCGCAACGCCGCCAGGTTCTCCTTCCTTGCTTTGCGCGTACTAACCCTTTCTTTCCCGTCCCTTCGCGCCATCTCATCACGACCCTGTTTTTTTTCCTGTATCGTTTTTGGCCATTGAGTGATTACTCTTCGCGTCTCTATGGACCGATCTATCAAGTTTTTTCCCTTTGAATCGGCGCCCCTTTTTTCTTATTACCTTTAGCGATGCCTTTCCCCGTCTTGAGCTTTTACCGTCCTGATCTGGTCTTCCGGACAGTGACCGCTATGTTGTAATCTCTTGTGATTCTGAGCCGTCCAATTTTCCGCCCCCCATCTAATCCCTCTCTCCGGTTTCTTTAGAAACAAGGTTAACTAGATGAATTCAGTCTCCGATACTCTGCCGAGTCCCCTGGTTCCCCTTTTTGCCCCTTTCTACGGAAGGTTAGCAGGCGACGGAGTGACTTTATTATTCCGGAGGTTCCCCTCTTGTGGCGGTTAATAGCCTGTCTCCTGGGTGACTACAAGACTATTGTTTTTCCAGTAATCTTCCCTCTTTAAAACCTTTGTCCCCCTTCCTTGCCTAATTTTCCTTCTTACGCTCCCCTTCTTGTTTTAGGTCAGCCCAAAATTCTTTCTTATCTATTTATCCTGGTTTGTGGCATTTCCCCTCGTGTTCCTTGTCCTCTGCCGTATTCCTTTCGTCGATCGATTAAGGTTTCTGTTAGCCAGTCCCTGAGCTTGATTTCGCTTATCATGCCCCTGAGATGAGCCAACTCTTCCCAAAACAGTGCATCACCTCCGGAGGCGCTCCTTGTTATTTTCGTCATTTAACTCTTCTCCCAGAGAGTTCCTTCCCAAATACTGATTTCCATTTGATTCGCCCCATTCGAGAACCTCACCCTTTTTCACCACTTTCTGAGTAATCACTTCTTGCAGATAAAATTGTCCCTTGCTTTGCACAATCAACTTCCTCGATTACTTCACCGAACATCCAGCGACGGTTAAGGCCCACTTTACGGAGTTAAGTAGTTTGACTGAGTCGTTCTTTGATCCCCTTTAGGAGACCCCACTGAAAGTACCCCCAATTGGCCAGTACTGGATGGTCCTTTCTAATTATGCGGGAAAAGACCTGAATTCCAAGGATTATTCCCTGTCGCGAGAACGGCACTTTAACACGCCGTACTTTGCCTCCTTACAGTTGATCGCATCGGTAGGCCGCTTCTTCTTGCAATAACATCTGAGTCATTGTGAGCGACTGCCCTTGCGCCGTTTACTGTCCCCTGGTAGCCCCTGTGCCTTTCATCTGAGTGTCTTGCCGACTTTTCTGCCCACCGGCCTTGCACTAGAATATGAATGACCGAAGGCTACTTTCGTATCACAGAGGATACGAGGGAGCCTTACGATAATGCCTCACACGTTGTCGTAACGTTAGAACCTTCTTATCCGGTTTCCCCCCCGGAGTAGTTTCTGCGGTTTTCAAGTGTTCCTTCTAGCCTGGATAGACCCACGGTCTCCTCCACCCGCTTGTCTAAACCTGAGTTTTCAATGTCTCGCACAACCCACAGACTTCACGACATCTCCGTCAATGCTACTCGCTGGTGTCTTTTCTGCCGCCTTTTTAATATTCCCTGCCTGGAAGGCCCACAGGAATATTTGGCGCCGCGATGGCCTAACCCAAGTCCGGCTTGAACCCCTAAAACAATTTCTACAGACCTCGATGGAGAACGCTGAATCCTCCAGCTGGGCAAGCAAGATGCTGGTTTTTCCGCGCGCAAAAGTTTAATCTCGACGACTCTATCTTTCTTCTTTTTGAATACCTCCCTCCTCAAGTGGCTCGACGCTATCGACGGTCACCTGAAAGAAAGTTTTCCCCATGCCTCTCCTGAATCAATCCACTCCTGTGATTGGAGCGGTGAAACGACTCCCTACACACCTGAAGAGTTTTTTTGTACTGGCCTATCGTAAATGAATTTTTTACTCCCCTCGCGATTGTGTGATTCTCTTCACCGTAGACTGCCCCTCTCCTCGTTCTGGATTTTTGATGTCGTATTGGCCTGTCGATCGGGTTGACCCTGATCTTCTTTTTTTTTGACCGCACCCCCCCCTCAACTGTTTTCCCCCCCCTCTGCCTCAAATCTCTTTACTCCCCGAGCAGGACCAATTTTTCACCCTCACGGCGCAACGGAGCTCGTTTCTGAATCCCAGAGGTTTCTTCGACTCTAACCATATGGCGTCTGGCGGCTGTGTTTTTTGCTTTCGGTCGGCTCCTTTCTAAGATTTCTTTTTTCTTTCCCCCGTGTATTTTATGTGAGTGGAGAAATATAGTCCCCCTGACGTTGACCTCTTCTTTTTGTCCCTTTCGATCGCGATTCCGGTTCGCGATGAGTTCATCTGACACCAGACTACTGTCCCTCTCGGTAGTGTTTCTCCTTTTCTTCACATGGTGCTGGCACCCCCCTTACGACAGACTATCCTTTCCCAACTGCTTCCAATGTTCGCGTCACACTTGTCTGTTGCTTTCCCGTCTTCTACAACGTTTCCTCGTTTTCCTCGATATTTCCTTTCCTTGTTCTAATCCGTCCCTTTCCCCATCTTTTTGCCGGATGTTTGGTTGCAATCCGGTTGGCTTTGGACTATTCTCGCTCTTTCATCTCATAATTGGTTTGTGATGGTGCGAGATAGGCCCCCCCATATCCTCCTTCATTTTTTTATTCCAAACCAGAACCATCCAGGTCAAACTCTTTTTACCTAGTTCCGGTTCGTGATCTCCGTGCCCGATCAATTTTTATTTTTTCCATTGCTTCCCCTTTAAAATGGTGCGAGCGAAGCTTAAGTTGAGATTTTTAAGTCCTTCGATCTGTTTGATGGTGGAAAGCCCACCATTTCATGCCCCCCCTTTCCGACACGAATCTTCCGGTTGGTCTTCCTTGCCGAACCTCACCCTAGCTCCCGTAAGCCAAGCATATGGCGACCGGCTACAGCATCTCTTCGAATGGGTTTGATCTAAACACCCCCTCAAATCCCGCCCATTATGCTGATCGACAGGGAACCTGCCTCCTCTTTTCTTAAATCTCCCCCCTTGAGCAGGCATCCGAAAGCCTGACTTCCCTGCCCTTCTTTCCCAGGTGTTTGGTTTTTGACCCGACTCTTGAACTTTTTTTCCCCTCTGAAGCTTTCCTGCCTTTAACGTTCTCTCCTTCTTTTCGGCCCGGCGGCAACAGTTTCGGGAGTACCCTATTCCCCCTCGCCTTCAAAGATCCGGAACCCCAGGCCTACCGCCCCAGAGTACGCCCGCCCGGACGGGGCTCTCTGGTGTGAGCCGAATAACAATCCCTTATTGTTTGGAGGATTCTTTGCATTGCCTCCTCGCTAATCCGTTCCTTTTTTTTTTAGTGCTGTTTCGGTTTAAAGCTCATCAGGATTCTTGATCCTTGGCGTCGCGTTAATTGTGATCCCGGCCTCTCCCTGTTATCCCCGGGTCCATTATCGCTCCTCTGGATTATTGATGTAACCCCCTTTCATCATCTAGTTAGGTGAGGTCTGTACATGAACTGGGTTGCTGTTGTCGACCCCCCCCCGCGGCTCTGCTTTGACAATTTCTGGCGTTCCCATCTCTTCTTAATACGTTTCCTTTTTTTTTTTTGATGGTTTCCTCGTCTTTTTTTTTTTCGCTAGCATGAGCTTCTTCTGCCTGGCTTTTTGAGGCCGGTGTCCTTCGTTTCTCAGGTAGCGGCCTGATCAAAGTTCTTTATCCCCCCTCTGTATCTTCGGTTTCCGGCAAGTTTTTTCCTCTCCTTATGCGCGAGTCATAATGCTTTCTATTTGCTTATCCCTTGTGCGCCCCTCCCGCTCTGAAAGACTCTACCGCTCCCCGGTTTGTGTTGCGCTTTTTCCTGTTTTGATGTCCTTTACACTGCCTCCTTCTGGATTTTTCTTTTTTACGGTCCTGTTAAATTACAGCGGTCGAGTGGCCGGTCCCGAGAGTTAGTGCCGGAGGTCTGTGCACCTTGTGGTGCGTAAACGAGTTGAAAGAACTTCCCCCCCCTCTTGTAAACTCTGAAGTCCTTTCCCTTCCCTCCGTATTTTTAACCCTCCCCTGCTGAAGCTCGTGTACGGTCTCATCTATGATCCCTGAGGAACGTTGACCTTCCTTCCCACTTTTTCCTTTTCTTCCTTTATATTTCTCCTGTTAATCTTTAATTATTGTCAAGGAGTGGTTTTACAGGTTCCCGATATTGAGATTGACAGTCAACCCTTCTTGACTGAAGTCGTTCTTTTATCCCCTGAGTAGTCAGCCGTGCCACCCCTCTTCAAGCAAAGGCCCATAGGCGGAAGTGTCTTTTTAAAGACGAGTTTCGACACCTTTGGCCGATACCTACCTACGTTATTTCACTTGTTCGTTTCCAGTGTTATTCGTCAGCTAACTGTATATCCCCGTGTACCTGTTCTATAATTCATTTGTGTAGGCTAAGTCCGAACGTTTTTTCTGTTTTTTCCTAGACCCCGATAGCGGATATTCGTTTAGCACCCTTTCCTAAACAAGCTCCTTCTGATTAGTCTTTTTTTTTCGGTTCGCGCGCCTGGCCAGGATAGTTCATTCCATTCTTACTTTACCAGTGCGTTTCCCACGAACACCTTAATGTCCTCCTTCAAGCCCGCTTCTCTTACATTTCAAAAATCACGATTGCATCCCCCCCCGTAAAAGCTTTGATTCTCCGTCATTGGGATCCAGCCAGCACATCTTATGGCCCGTTTCTTCACGAATGTTTGAAACGCAAGCAACTCCACTTCTAGGTCAATTCGTTTTTCCCCGCCTGTCCCTAGTTGTCGTCGGTAATCTATTCTATTACGCCCTTCGAGTTAGGTCTCCAACTACCTTGACGCTCTAACATTGAAATATGCCACAGCCACCGAGTTCTGCACCCCTGCACAAGACGTCATATTTCAGCAAAAGCGGGTTTTCTAGGTGGATACTACTGTGTCTGAGGTATATTCTTCCGGGTTGAGTGAGCCTTTAACCTCTCTCTATTGCTCCACTTTGTTTTCGGTAATTTTGTACTGTACTCTCCTATGATCTTGATTTAACCAACATTTCGATCCTCTTGCCTAGGACTTTTTTCTAGCGCATTTTTTCAAATGGCAGGGCCCCCCCCTCTTTTCCACCCTCTTAGCGACGCTTCACCTTTCGGTTTTTCCCCTGATTCACTTCTTTGCCGAACCTTATCGTCTTCATGTTAACTTTTGCTGAAGCTCGGGAGAAGCGTCTCACCCGTACCTTAAATTGACCCGCGTTTGTCATCGTCTTAGACTCTGATGAGTCTGCTCTGCGCCATTTGACGGACCCCTCTGACTGTCAGCTCTCCACCAGCCATTTCCTTCTCATGTGCTTATTCCTGTTTAATGCCGCGTTCTCGGCCACGCCAGTTAGCAGATTTTCTTGCACATGATTAAGACCTGTTGTCTTCGTCTTCCTGCTACAATGGTCACCTTCCTTGACAGTGGGAAAACTTGCTCTGCAGGCCTAGAGTTACTCATTTTTTCCTTCTCGTCGGTTCTTTCTCTTCCAATGATTTTGGCGAGCTTTACCTTAACATCTTTTCCCTCCGTTTAGTTCATCTGGTAAATGCCCTTTTGCCACGCCGGTAGATTGTGCTTTCGCGTTCCAAAGCCCTTCATGAGTCTTCGAATTTCCCACTCCGCGTCCTAATTCAGGGCAATTTTTCTTTTTTCTTTTTTGAGACCCGATTTTTTTTTCGTCCCCTCGCGCTTGCGTCGCCGTCCCCGGGCGTCATAGTCCCTTCGCTTCTCTTCCTGACCGTCCACGGGAATTTGAATTTCGATTTCTATCCCGACGTCTTTTGAGTAGTCCCCTCCCTACACACGCGTGAGCCGGAATTCTTCCTCGTTTTCAGGTCTTTTTTATCTCCGGGCTTCCTTCCACCCTCCCCCACGTGCACGCCGCCAACTTTTTTAACGATTCTGGCATCCCCTGCTCCGACCCTTTCCGGTATCAGTCCGTGCTTTTTCCTGATCTGGCGGCTCCCCTTCATTTTCTTGAAGGTTCTTTTTTGATGCCGCTGGCGTGTCCTTTTGTTGAAACCAACGTGCCACTATCGCAAGTTGGTTTTGCCTATTCGTCCTCCTCCCCCTCATATGATTTAGATTTTTCCTGAATTTGTTCCAGGATTCGATTGGCCTTTTTTCAACGGTCCTTCCTCTCCTGACCTACCCTGTCAGATCGTCAGATTGATTGTCTTGTCCCAAAGGACGTATCCGATTTATTTCGACCTTTCTCCCTTCCTAACACTGTCGCGATGAATGGCCAGCTTTGAATCCCGTTTTATCGTTCTTGGCCCCCCGCCCCGTCTCGGGTCCTCTTTCTTCACCCCCGTGTGTTTACCCCTTCCCCCGGATTGAGATCCTTGCCGTTTTAGTCAAGTCCCTCTGGTGTCCCTTTTCCCTT
>Ga0179593_1390822_pt1 | contig 11178 bp, 11 predicted proteins | sample CZODoug2_1_08_16_FD_185931 | JGI IMG/M metagenome (GOLD analysis project Ga0179593, IMG submission 185931) | Vadose zone soil fungal communities from Angelo Coast Range Reserve, California, USA - CZODoug2_1_08_16fungal (PacBio error correction) | ecosystem: Environmental > Terrestrial > Soil >... | reverse complement strand
ATTTCATGATGAACTGGCAGAAACCGCTTCACCGTTTACCCTGGCAGCACTGGGAGCGGTCTGGATATCAACTCTTACTACCCGTTGAAGGTTAGACGGTGACTCTTATTGAGGGACGTTCTATTACTTCTTGCTGTACTAAAGCTGTCTAGCCTTCAATTGCACTGGTCCTTTCTGCTGGTCGCTGGTTGTGTGGTCTTTCCTTTTTCTTCTTTTTCGTAGGGTTCTACCCTCGATAATACTTTACCGTTGTTTTGGGAGACCTTTGATGTTTTATTCCTTTTTTAGAGATAACTTGTCGTTCTTCTCCCTCAAGTCCACTCGCTTAACCTTGCGCAATTGGCATCGGGTGAAGACCCCTTTTTTAGTCCGCCTTTCCCGATCGGGCCCTTAATCTTCGACCTTTTTTCTATAAGAAATCCTCTGTGTTTTGACGTCATCGAATCCACCCCCGCGTTTGACCCAATGTTTTTTTTTTCACCGGAAGTGTCTCTTTTTTCGGCCCCAGGCGTTTTCCGATATGTGAGGCCCTCCCACGACGAGTTGCCCCCTCCCCTTCCCAGTCCTCTTCCCCTAGTTGTTCACCTTCCATCGCGTCTTCGTCTTGACCAAATAGCTCTTTCGTGCAACGCCTTTTTTTCCCACCCCAATCTTTCTCGATCTTTTTTTTCTTCACCCTGCGCTGATTCTCAGATCAGATGAAGACAACCTTCCCTGTCCCAGCCTCTTTATTTTATTTGATTCCTCCCCCCCCCTTGAAGGCTCATGTTTATTATCGAGAGTTACCTCGAAAAACCTTTTTCAACCCCTTCGAAGGCTCCTGGCCACTGACGTCAATGGCTTTTCCCTGTCATCCCCGTACCTCTGAGCGATGTCTGACGTTTTTTTCTCTTGTGAATTTATTCCCAATTTTCTTTCCTTCTTCGGCAGTCTTTTACCACCATTTGCCCTTTTTCCCGAGCCTATGTTTGATCTCGGAAGAAAGATGTCGCCAAGCAGTTCCCCCAAGTCCGATGTATTTCGCTGATCTGCCCCTTCCTGTATCCTCTCCTGCGTCTTTTTGGAGGATGGGCCTCTACATCACTGACTTCCTGGACTCCAGCTAGATTGGTGATCAAGGGAGACGATAATAATACTCCCTTCCTGTTTGGTCCTATATGACATCATGCGTCTCGGCCAGGACTTCCCTTCTCCCCTTTCCCCACGTCTTTTGTAAAGCTTGGTTGTCTTTTCTCTTTTCTGGAGTCTTCTCGCGCCCTCAAGGAAGGCCCCTGAATGGACAGCTTGTTTCCGGCACGACGGGAGTCTTGGCTCGGTTCGACCCGTCAGTGTGTTTCTCGCAAACCTGGCTTTTGTGCCATCTTGTCTTTTAATGATGCTCCATCTTATTGGCCTCTTGTCTTTCCCGATCTCTTGCTGTTGCCCGTCGTTTTTTCCCCTCTTCCCTCCAGCAACTCTTCCTCTATTTATTGTCACCAGAGACCTTTCCCTTTTTCATCACCACAACGTTGAGTCTCAGCGAAGCCCTGGTCTCCCTCTAGATTTTCTTCCCGAGATGATCTTGCTTTCCTGCGGGATTTTCTTCAAATACTTAATTCAGTTGGTCCATTTGCCTTTCCACTCTCGCCCGATAGAATCCTTACCTGTTATCCGTTCCCTTTTTTTTGCATTTTGATGATCATTTTTTCAAGCCCACGCGGTGCATCGGCGGGACGCCTCTTCCTGCCCCGTCTGTTTTTCATGGCCGTTCTCGCTCCGCCCTTGCTTAATCTAGGGCGTTAATTCTACCTACCACTTTTTGTCGCGACTTTTTTTCCTCCGGTATGTACCAATCGACACTAACCCAGAAACTCACTTTTATTCTTTTGTCAGGGTCTATCCCCGGATAGCTTCTTCCCTCCCCCTCCCACGAGGAGCCTCCATTCTGCTTACTATTGCTCCCGCAATGAAATGTCCCTATCTTTCACAGTGTTCTGTTTTTTTTTTTTATTCCATTTTTCTTCGCCCTTCAGTTTAAATTCATCCTTCTCTGTACAAAGTCTCTTATGACTCGCTTAGCAACTTCATTTCGTTACTTTACACCTTCTCATCGAAGATGTATCCCGGCCGAGCTTTTGTTCTTCGTTTAGGAGGGATGCTCTCCTTTTATTCCCTCCCTCAGGCTGTTTGCGCCGCTCTTCTAGTAGACTTCGCGTTGTTGCAGTCGCGACCACAGCATTTCTTACAGACCTTGCGAGAATACGCCCCAGATGAGTTCGGTTTTTTTACCACGCCCCTTAGGTTAGGAGGCCGGCACCCCCTCTCTTGGTTCGTTCCTTTTCAGGCTTTGCGTCAGCCTCATTCTCATCCAGTTACTTTATTTTTCGAGCTATATTGATCCCCCTCGTTGTTTTGTTCTCTCTTTCCCCTTTTCACAATCTTCTCCTCGTATCGCGCTGGCTTTTTTCCTTACTATTCTAAACTCCGTTTCTTTCCCCCTCCATGTTTTCCATTCGCTTTGGTTGAGTGACACTTTTAAACTTGTCTTCTTGGAGAATTCCTCCGCTTTTTTCCGTTTCCGTAACATCAAGGTCAGTTCTGAGCGCCCCCAACTTGATCCATCTACCCCGCGGAATTTAGGTCCGATCGACTAGATCTTAAAGCTCCTGCTTGATGTTTTCGTCCCACTCTCTTCCGCTGCTCCTTCTTTCCACCGAAGCAGAGGACGCCTCTCCCCCCCCCTCTGCGAATTTGGGATTTGCCCTCGAGGTTTTCTCTCCTGATAGATACCCTTCTCCTTTTTTGCTGCACATATCCATGCTTTGCACGTTCGTTCTTCCCGCTCCACTTTACTGCAAAAACCACAACCCCCCACCCACGGCCCCCTACCCCGACGTTCCAGATAGAGCTCTCGCGTTCTCCCTTGAGTGACCTCGGGGGGGCCTTTATTATTTCTCGACGTCGGGCTCTCCCTTTTTTTCTCGTAAGGGCCACTCTCTAAGACGTCTAAAGTTATTCGGATCTTGTAGTGATTCCGATTTTCCTGCCGTCCCTGTTCAGTAACGCGCAAAGGATGCGCGTTTTTTTTCTCCAATCCTGGAACGCGATAACGAAGTCTACTTTTAAATTGCACGGTCACTCGTGGACGTACGACCGCACGTTTGTCAATTCTATATGTATTGTCTTTTCAACAAATGTAGTTCCCCATACCCGTTTGTTGTCCCGCCAGGATATTCATTTTTGTATGAGGGAGCCGATGATGGCGCTCAGAGTTTCCCTTCTCTTGATCAGGCAGAAGCTTCCGATGATTTCGTTTCCCCTGAACATCCCTTTTCATCCCGACCACTACACAATCTGCTCGTTATTCCAGTATTTGCACCACCCGGTCGGAAACTTTTCCGTTTTCAGTGATCTTTCTTTGTCGTGATTGTTTGTTCTTTTTTTCGATGGTAAGGAAGCACTCTTTTCTGTTCTATTTTCTGGAACGTAATCTCCTCAACACCGGCGCAATATTTAGCGTGTCCTCCATTTCACTCTTCTGGGATTAGCCGTGTCGAGCTGCTGTCTCCGACTCGGATACGCTTTACGTGTGTGTTGAGCAACCCATTTTACATGTGGTACGAACAGATCTCGCCCGACGCCCGGGTTTAGAAAGGAGAGATAGACCCCACGAGCTAACGTCGGACAAAGTTCCCGTTCGATTCTGTCGGGCGTCCTGTCGGGCCGGTGCGCGTTTTTCTTTGCCCTCCATACTTCTTGTGAGTACAAAGATTACTTTTTCCACCGTGGACCACGATAAACACTTACCTCCGGTGGATACTCTACAGATTGCATTTATCCATCTCCGCGTTTCCATGAATCGCCACGTACTTTTCTTTACCTCTTTTTTACTCCTGGATACCCAGTTTTAGTTATGAGTGACCTCCCCCATTTGCGTAATCGGACTCCGTCCGTTTATTCAGGCCCTTATCCCGTCCCCTCGAGTCCTTCTCTTCGTAAGGAATCTAGCAGACATCCTCGATGTGCTGATGATAGGCCATTTCCCTTCCGGTACTCTGGTACTGAAATCAGTTCTTCTCCCCTAACCCCGCTACCCGTGATTAAAATCAGCCCACAAAGTCCTCAGAAGACGAGATATGTGTCTATTCTAATGCCCAGGCAAATTTGTCCTCTTAAGATTGTGTTTTCCGCACAAAAGTTTTTTTGCGCCAACCTACCCCCCTTAAGATTCGCTACTATTTCTTCCCCCTTGAACGGATGCACGACGAAGATAACCGTACTGCAGTAAACAGTGTCGCACGTCGGAAGGGCCTGCTTTTTGTTTGCCCTTGTCGAACAAGTACTTCATCGTTTCACGTTTTGGTGCACGTCTCACCGTTACAAATGGTTTTGTTTTTTCCCCTGCGCGTAGATTGATATACCGATGGTTGGCTCGAAAACTACCGCGTGTTTCCTTGTTGCCAATTGGTCTTTGAACTCCTTCCCTTTGTGATCGGCCGCAGTTGTTTAAAGGAGTTCCTGACCTGGGTACCGGGTCGCTTCTGAGCTAGGTTGCCCCCCCCCCGATCGCCCGTCTGGAAGGGCAAAGAGGGTCCTCCGTATTTGGGAGTCAAGGGGAGGAGGAGAGTGCATTTTAAAGTGTGAAAGCCCGTTTCTGCGCTCCAGAAGATTCTGCAATTCAGTCCCAAAGATTACCACGGCTCCGACACTGGCCTGTTTCTTTTCTGGCATCATGTTAGCCGTCACACTTTTGCTTGGGGTTCTCGTATAATTCCGTTGACGGTCGACCTATGATGAATAAATTCTTTTTTTTTCCCCCCCCCTTTCATCAAGATGAGACACTTTCCTTTTTTCTTGAGCGGTCGCTTATTTCTTGACCGGCCAAGGTTTGATCTCCTTTTTTTATTATCCGACCCTTTCCATCTTCATCATTTTGTTTTGGAGTGTGTCTTGTATGTCGGGCCTGTTACGCAGCGATAAAATGGCCCTCCGCGTCCCGACCTCACGACCCCCCTCTCCACTTCCAGACCGGTGCCATTTGGACATTCTTTCTCTGATTTTCCCAGCTGGTCTTCTGTTCCTTTCCTTCTTATCAGAACCAGACTGCTCGCAATGCTCCCCGTATCCGGTTTCCTTCCTCGGTTATGAATTATCCAGCTTTTCTCCCCATGATTACATTGGGTTACATGGCTTTCTTCTGTGAAGGCATCTAGTTTCCGGAGCTTCTTTGCGGTGACCCCCTCCCCTTTTCCCCCCTTTTGCATACCTGAATTACCCGTCTCCCCCTTTTGTCCGCGCATCTTCTTTGACCCTCCGATTCTGTGCTCAGCGCCCGGTGTTCCCTTTCTCTTCCTACGGATTTCTCTACAAAAGTCCCTACCCCGGCAGGTACATCTGCAGCATGAGGACAAAGGGCGCGATCACACGACGGAGTAGTCGGAGTTGCAACTTTAAGGATATGTTATTACGCTGTCCAAGAGACCAACAGTTTGAACTTCGTCCTGTTCCGCCTGGTACCAAAGCTACGCGGCAGCTTTTTCGATGTTTCATAAAGCAGTAATCATTCTTATTGTTGGGTTTGATCTTTATCTATTCCCATGACTTCTGATCGGCCGGCATCGGGGCTGTTCGTATCCCCTCCCTTCGTTTTTAGTCCTTCGCATGTGTAGCTGTTTTTTGGTCCCCCCCCTTCCCTATTGTTCGACCGCGCTTGTAAAGAAGCTTGAACCCCTTCCCATTTCAACTCCTTCTATGCCGATGCAGTCGAGATCCAGTCCCTCCTTCTTATTCATAGCTCCTCCCTTTAATCCCTGCCTGGAAGCTGAAAGATTTTTTTTGATCCCCATTCTCTCTCCGAATCTCTTATTTCTGTACCCCCTTCTTTTCTTGATCTGTGATCTAGTTTCCCCTGCTTCGCCCCACGGATATGCAAGCGTGGCTCCTTTGAGTCTCTTATTCCTAGCCTCTCCATGCGAACATTTCCCCCTTTTCTTCTCTTAACTATTTTGTAGTAAGACCTCCAGTTTAGTCGTTTTGTCTCGTTCCTTTCTTTACCCAAGTTTCCAATTTTAGAACCCGTCCGGATTTTCTTCCCTCTTTTCCTCGTCCCTGCTCCTGCGTCTTTGAAGATTGCTATCTTCTTTTCTTCTTTGAGTCCATTTGAATGAACCCTTACTCCCCGTTTTTTGGCGGACGTACCCGAAAGGACGACCAACGCACACTCATATGACTATTAAAGCGCCGCTGGGAACCCTTCTTTTGCTATAGTAGAAGATATGAGGGAGGGTTTTCCTACTGATGTGCTCCAAAACCCCCCCCCCCCCCCTTCGGGTCAGCGCGTTGCCCAATGCCGCCCCTAGAACTTGAGTTTTGATTACAAGGATTGCCTATTTGTTTGAAACGAAACTTCTCCCCCCCTTCTTAGTTTCCGATTCTTCCAGACCCTCCCGAACATTTCCACGATATTCCTCTTCCTCGCCTTGTTTGCATTGAGGCCCACTTTGAGTCCTACTTTTTTTCCTTCGTAAGCGCTTAAAATCGACATTTACCCCCCCCGCCTCTTGTCTTGACCGTCCGGCTAAGATCCTGCACCGCGACGCCCGCCGGCTCAGCTTCCCCTCTTATCTCCAAGACTGCTCCTTTTGTCCTTCCCGATTCCCGACCTTTTCAGCACTTCTCTTTTTTTACCCGAGGCCTCGTGTTGTTTTCTGTCCATGTTCTTCCATTCTCTTCCAATTCATCCTCCTGCGCGCACATAAAGTTCTCTCCTCGTTTCACTTTTTTTCCGTTCGACTCAGGCTCCCTGATCTTCTAACTTTCTCTTTTTTTTTTTAGTTCTGGCTTTTACGGTTTCGACTCCCTGAAGATCCCCTCCTTTCTTCGTTTCTTCTAGACAGAGCTCGTCTTCCGCGTTTGAATTCTCTCCCTCTGAGCTTCGCCCTCTCCCGACCTTGTGAGGCTGCGGTACTTCAATCACTCTTCTTACTCCTAATACTGTTTTCCTTCAGCCCGTTTTCTTCTCCTTCCCTTTTTTGCGTCCTCTCCACCCAGTCCGCGCCAGAGCGAGTTTTTTCCCCTTTTCCTACTCGTTTCTAGCCGTTTTTTTGAGTAGAGCTCTAATTCCCAACGAGGAGAGCTATCTGGTTCGCTGGGAATAATCTGACGCACACCTGCCGTCGTTTTCCCTCACGTTTTCCCTTGCGTTTGCTGATGAGCAGGCCCTCCGAAAAATGCGGTTGCCGGTTTTTTTTTTTATTTCCCCCGCTCTCTTCGCGGCCCAGCCTCTTTTTTCGAGCATGACCGGACGTCATACCTATCGCTAGTGATTTTCCAGATCTCGTTTGGTTTAGTCCTTCTCTCCATCCACAGACCGAATTAAATACAGGTTTTTTTTTTTCTTGGGGGGGGGGGTTTTTTTTACGACTCCTTCGTCTACATTTCTTCTCTCTTCCAGGTTTTAGCCGCAATGATAGGTTGCTTGCTTCTAAATCTTCTCCGTCTTCTTGTGAACTCTTCCCCTTTCTTTGACAAGATGCTTTTGATCAATATTCGGCACCCACCCCAACCCCCCCTCCCTTGGCCCGTGCGTTAAGATAGAGTCATGCTCGTACTTTTCCTCGAAGAGGACTCTTTTTCCCTTTTTTCCTTGTCAGGCTGAGAGTTCCTTTTGATCATGTCTTCCCCCCTAGTCTGAAACAATTTTGTTTTTTCCGATAGCTTGAGCTCTTTGTATGACGAGTAACGCCGGAGATCCCCCCTCTTCGCGATGTCCGTGACGCTTCCAGTGCAGCGTTCCATCTCTCAGGTTATTTCTTCTTTTCTGTCCTCATCGTGAAGAACTGACGCTGCACTCGTTTTTTTCTCGCCAAGCGTTCGCCAGCTCAACTGCTCGTTTCCCTCGAGTGTCGGCCCGGCTTTCCTCACCCCTTCATGCAGATGTTGCCTTTGACCTCCCCTTTTCCGCTTCCCCTCGCATGATCGGACTGCCAACTTTTCACGGCTTCGTTTTTCGCATCGTTGTTTCTTGGTGATCGTTCTTTTTTTTTATTCCCCGACCAGATCTTGCTCTTTGAAACGTCCTCCCTGAAGAAAAGCGCTGGCTTGTATCAGTCCCCCAGATGGCGGAGCCTTTCTTCCCCTATGCCAGTGCCCCCCGCCGCCCCCTTTGTTCCCCCCAGTTCGTGTCCTCCTCTCCTCCCCGACGACCTTTTTGCTTGGAAGACAAAGATTCCCTTCTTCAGACGGCCTGTCGACTGATTGAGTCTTCTTATCACTACGATGCCTTCTACCACCTTTTCAATTCATTTTTTTCCTTTTTGAGTCAGTTTTTGTCTCTAGACCCAAGTATTTATTATCTTTTTTAGCACGGCTCCTTGAAGTACGCAACTTCTCCTCCTGCCTTCCGTTCTTTTCTGTTTCTCCCCCCCCAAGCGGGACGGTTTTTATTATCCCCTTTTTCTTTTCCTTGAGGGGGTGGGGGGGGGTTGTCGAATTCCTTTTTTCTTTGTCTTTTCCCCCTTGTAAGTTCAGCGCTTCCCCCTGTTTTTTTTGAACGCTTTGTGCTGGCCCGCCTCCTCCCGCCGACGCACGATCTTTTCAAGCAAATTTGCCCTTCTCTACACTTGCCATACTCGCTTTTACTGACCGTCGCGGTCGGACCCTTGCAGGCCGCGATGCTGTAGTCAGGTTCCCACTTTGGTTTCCCCCCCGGTAGCGCTCTCAAGAACGCGTACTTCTTTTTTTCCTTTCCTTTTCAAGAGTGGAGTTTTTCTTTGGTTTTTTCTTTTTTTGGACTTCTTAGATTTTTTGTCACCTGAGGGCATCTCTTGGACACGGGCGGCTGCCATTTTTTTTTGCACTCCCGCGGCTCTCTCTGTTCCGTGTCCAAAGACTGGTCTTTTGAACTTTTATGCAGGGGTCCCTCGCACCTAAGATGCTCCCCCCGTGCCTCAACGGGTACACCCTCCCGGCACGGGAAAGTTGGGTCGATTTTTTTTATTATTCCTCGACGTCCCACATGTGCTGTCCAAGGAGGATTTTTTTTTTCCTTCTGAGGACGGTCTTTCACTACAGAGTTCGTCATCCCTTTCTGTTGGCCCATGGCATGGTGTCAGAGTTGTGGTGCGCCTGCGTTCTTGTCGGACGGTCTGTTAGTCGCTTTTTGTCGGCCCACTATTCATTCCCCCTTTTTCTCCTCAGTGGTGGGTGTTGAAGAGATGATGATGTCCTACTCCTAGAGAATACACAGTTGAATTAATCTACGGAACGCAGCGCACGCTTCCAGTGCCATTGCCTCTTTCTCTTCCCGCGTTATTTCCGCCTCTTAATGACCGACTTTTTCCCCCACCGTCAATTATCGCGCCCCAGCCTATTCTTCTTTTTTTCGGTTGATTGAATATACGCCTTCCCACTCTTCGTGGTTTTAAAATGAGTGTAGCGTTCGCCTTGCAGCATCTTTTGTGATAAAACCTAGGTCCCCTGCTCTACCTTTTACTGGGACCTCTTTTGATTTCTTAGAGCGAGTGCCCCCTCGCTCGGGCAGGCATTTCTCCCTTTCTATGCGCCCCTTAATTGTCCCCCCCTTTCCGATCCTACTGGGACCTTCCTTATTTTACCAAAAGTGAGAGCCCCACGCCCGTTTTTATTCTGCCGCACCGAATGAGTCGTTCTTTGCGGCTCCACAGTGGGACCTTGCGACGTTTCGTCCCTGGACCACTTAATCTCTTCCCTTCCTTCCGCCCTGTTTCATAAACTATGCAGTCTGTTAGAGGGTATGAATCGGTTACGTCTTTGTTTTTCCCATGCTCTGAGCTGTTTACCTTGTTGTCCGAAACTCTTTTTTAGTCCGTCTAGGTCGGTTGTAGCACCACCGAGTTAGAGTTTTCCTCCTGTTTCCTCTACGTTCCCACGAATTCATGAGCTTTCTATTCCTCCCGCAGATTTGGATGCGCTAGGTCTCCCGATGGCTCGATTGCGTTCTTTCAAGGGACCCCTCCCCCTCCTCTCGAGCTCCGTGATTGCCCGCTTCTTCTTAAATATTGCGACGCTTCTTTCCCACTCTTTAGTGACCTTCAGAGTGGTGCAGTGATATGATGATTTCTTTTGTCACTTTGCGACACGGCGATCGTCCTGTCCCGCTTGTTCGCCTCGCCCGCCGGTTTTGTTTCGGCTCTTACAGTCCCTTTTTGCCGCGAACAAAAAACAGGGGCGAGAGTCTGTATTGTCTCATGCAGCTTCTTTGCCATCTTAAGTCTTTTTGGCGGCTATGTACCTTTCGTACGAACTCCAGGAATCGTCTTTTCTTTCACCCGTTCAGAAATTCGGCCTCCCAATATTTTTCCGTATACCGCAGCTTTCTTGTTTTCATACGCGTGTAGCATCGCTCTCCTTGGATTGCTCTTGACCCTTCCCTTTTTTTTCCTTTCCCAGTTGAGTTCCGGGAAGTCCCGTATTCCCTTCCTGGTACTTCATGTTATTTTTGCTAACAACTTGATTTTTTTTTTTGAAAGACCAGCGCAGCCCCCCCTCCTTCCGGTCGCCACTATCCCTCCTCCCCCTGCCGCCAAATGCCAGTTTCTTCGCTCTACCGAGATGATTAGCATTTGGACGGAAAGACTCCTCCCTTATAGATCCTCGTGACGGTCTTTCCCCCCCCTAAATCCCGGAATATCCGCGCTGAGTTGTTTTGCCCCTTCCTTCCGTTTTCCTGCCCTTCTCTACCTCGCTTACATGAAAAGCTTCTCTCTTAGTTTCTTGATTTTATAACGATAGATACGGCCTGCGTGGGTTGGTTTTTTTCTAATTGATCTCAACCCCCCCCCCGGCGCTGAAAATTCCATTTTTTTATTTTCTGCTCCTACCTTACTGTCTCCCCCCTAACCTCTTCCTAAGTGTGCAGGACGTGCAAAGATGTAGCAGTTTCCCCCCGCCGTCTTCTCTTTGCGGTAGTTTTCCCTATCGTCCTCGCCCCTACCTCTCCTCCATCAGGATCTGTGTAATTTAGTTAACGATTATCGTAGTTTTCAGGGCGAACTTCCTCGAAGTCTTTTCGCAGTAAAGCACCTCGCTTCGGTTCTTTTTCCCCCCACCCCTTCCTCTCCTTTAATTAGAATTCTAAGTCCTGTCTGGAGAACGTTTCCCCTTTCCGAGGTTGCTCCTGAATTCAATCCAGTCCTCCACCGATCAGAGAGTCCTTTCATT
>Ga0179593_1607979_pt1 | contig 11179 bp, 11 predicted proteins | sample CZODoug2_1_08_16_FD_185931 | JGI IMG/M metagenome (GOLD analysis project Ga0179593, IMG submission 185931) | Vadose zone soil fungal communities from Angelo Coast Range Reserve, California, USA - CZODoug2_1_08_16fungal (PacBio error correction) | ecosystem: Environmental > Terrestrial > Soil >... | reverse complement strand
TTTCATCTTTAGATGTACTTCTTTCTTTTTGGTTCCTCAAGAAAGTGTTCATACGTTTTCTTTCCTGCGATGGATAGACCATCCCCAGGAGTATCCTTTTACCCTTATGGTCTCCCCTTTCCGTGGACCTTCCGCATTCTGGTTTTCTTCCCTTAAGGTTCTTCTTTCCACTCTTTTATGGCCCCCTTTTCCATTGCATGCTGAGTTTTCCCACCCTCCTCCCCCCTTTTGGCTTTCCCTCTTCGGGCGCGTTTGTTCCCGCAGCTTTCCTGCCATTTTTAACTTTCCTTAACCTCCTTTGTGTCCTCTGCTGCTCCTCGTACGTATCTCTCCCTAAGCAAAACTTTCCCCCCTTCTTCTCTTTTCCTGCAAATTCCCCTTCTCCTTTTCTGGGTTCCCTCAGAACTGACTCCCGTAGCAGCTTCCTCGGGTCGTCTCTCCTTCTTTCTCTCTCCTTCACATCCCCCCACACGCATTCCAACCTTTTGAACCCCTTTTCCTCCTCACTCCCCCTTCCTTTGATGCACCGCTCTCGATGAATTTCTTTGACCATCTCCCTTTTCATGCACATCCCCTAAGTGAAGTTTCACCTAACCTTTTTCCCCCTCCCGTCTTCTGACCTCCAGGGAAACGCATTATTGAGGAGAAGTAAGAAGGTACAAAGTTAGCTTCGCCGTAACTCTTTCTCGCGTCTCCCTCTTGGAATTTTCGGGCAGATTCTAGGGTAGGCTACCTCCTTTCTTCTTCAATCAAATAGCGTTTAAGTAGAAGGGTCGCGCTCTTTGTGTGAATCGATCCCGCGACTTCTTACCCTTCAGTCCTTTTGTCAGGGTGGGGGCTCCATCCTAGTTCGCAGTGTACTTTACAAAAAGGCCTTTTCGCCCAGTTCTATAGATTTCTTCTTCGCCTTTTTATAACGCGCGTTCTGAATTATCCCTCCATAAGCCTATAGTGAGATTTTTCCAGAATTTTGATTCCCAATCCTTCCCCTGAGCCTCCGCTCTAAGGTCCCAAATGAGATCTCTACCAGCGGCCACCGAATTTACCCGATCCGTCTGTCCCCCTAAGCCCCCCTTTCCAAACGGCCCTTTATTTTTTTTTTTTTTCCGGAGATGTAGTTGGCTTTCTGGAGCATTTTACTTCCCTGTGTGGGCTACCCCTACTTTTCGTTCCTTTCTTTAGTATGTTCCTTTTCAGTCTCGCCCTCCAGCGTTCAGCGCGATCAAGGTCCTTCTCGCTTCCCCCTGTTCCGCACCTTAGGAACCAGGCCCCTCAGATACTTTTCGCGCGTGCTCCTTATACCCCGTAGCTGTATTCTTCCGGCATCGGGGTATTGTCTCCCTCTCTCCTCAAGCTCCCCCTTTCCTAGTGGCTTCTTCCTTTTTTTTGTCTCCCTGTTTTTTTTTATTACAGCACGTCTAATCCCTTCGTTTTCTGAAATTACGTCATTCTGCAGCTTCTTTCTGAATTCTTTATTCTCTGCAACCTCCTCTTCCCCTCCGACTAATGGCCAAGACCGCGGCCACATATTCCCCCTTTGCCGGAGTCCCCCCTTTTGCGCTTTTTTAAGTCACTTTTCACACCTCCTTCTTTCCCCCATGAGGTTCCTACGCGTGCCCACCTTCCCAACTGGAATCGGGCCCACCCCTGGAACTTTCCGTCCTCCTTGACAACCTATCTTGTTTCTAGAACGGTCATTTCCCTTTTCTCTTTTTTCGCGCGCGTTTTGCTGCTTGAGGAATTTCTGAGATTTTCCCTTTCTTGAATCCCCCTGCGCTCATGCTTTTTCGTCCTCTCTCTTTCTCAGTTTTTGACGATCTTCTGAGAACTTTCCCCTCTTCCTAAAGCTGGAGTCTGATTCCCGAGTCCCTTCACCTCTTCTCGTAAATGTAATGCCCTTGCAGGCCCCCTAGATTTTTTTTTTTTCTTGGTTCCCCCAATGGTCCTGAAGCACGAGTTCCATTTGCTTTTGTGCCAAGTCTTCTCTTTCCAGCAATTTCCTTTTCAGCTTCAGTCTGGTCCTTTTAACGCATGCTCGCTACAGGAAGGGATGCTGCTCAAACCGAGGCCCTGTCCTTCTTTATTCTTCTCTTCTCCCCTCAAGTCGTAAGAGAAATCCCTGAAATTCTCACACCCTGTTTTAGTGCTTACGACCTCCGTAGCGGATTTTTCTTGGATATATAACCCCGTTCACCAGACCCGTCAGCGGTTCTTTGTCCCTTAGATTTCTCTGAAGGTCTTTTTTTCCTTTTGAATCCCCCCTGACGACGCCGCCCCAGGTCGCGATCCTGATGGTTTCCGCCTTCGTATCGTCCTTTCTTCTTCGTGTTTTTTTTTACTCGGTTTTTGCGCCTTCCCTCGCGTACTGTCTGCTTTCTTTCAGCTTCCCCGGTACGCTCCTTAGGCCCTCAACCTCTTACGTTAGAAACCGATCCTTCGCGACAATCTGTTTCTCCTCTTCCTACAAGAACGGGTGTCTCCTTTGGGCATCCTGAGGCTTAATGAAGCTTGGGTTTTAGTGGCCTCTTTTTCGATTCCCCTTTGTCGGCTAGCTATGCTTCGTCTACGATTCCCCCTCTTTCATTTCCTTCCCATCGCTCTTTTCCTTACCTGACTTTCCGGACCCGAGCTTTTGGCACGTGGCCTGTGACTTCTGATGTTTTCGAATTCCAACTTTTTTTTGGGGGGCCCCTTTTTGGTTTCCCCCCGCGAAACTGCTTAGGTTTTTTCGATCCCTTCTTTTAATACGACGCGCCTCTCTTCCCCCCTGAGGTTTTTTTCTCAGATTCTTACTTCTTTCTTTTTTTTAACCCCTTGTTCGGGTAGTACCGCTCTTTCTTGCGCTGCAAAGATGTGCTCTCCAAATTAGGTTCTCTGAGCTCTGAATCTCCCTTCGACTTTCCGTCTTTTTCTTGATGAAGCGGTTTTCCGTGAGAAACCGCGCTCTTATTGGATTTTTCACTGCCGGGTTTTTTAATCTTTTCCCTTCTTGGGAGTATCTGTCTGCTGCTTCAAGTTGTCCTGTCCCGTTTCTCTTGTGTTCCTAGCGTCGGCGCTTTATTTTTAACTCTTGTCGGTCCTTTTTCGTCTGATTTTTTTTTTCTTTCCTGAGAGCGCAAGCTCTAGAGAATTTTCGCAGCGTTTCTTTTTTTAGTTTTCTAGTTATTAAAAAACCCCCTTTTGAGAGGGCTACCTTTAAACGCGCTTCCCTTTTTGAGCATCAATTTCCTTTGAGGTTCCTCTAGTTGGAAGCGCTCCAATATTTCCTTCATTATTCCGGCGTTGGGAGGCGGCCCTTTTTGGGGACTCCGGACTTCCCCCCCGGCCTTCCTTAAACACTATTTTGGCGTTCCCCCTATAATCTTTTTTCCGCTACATTTTTCTGGTGTGCCGTCACTTCGATAGCCTTCATCACTTCGTTGCCGGAATCCAGCCCTTCCAAATTTTTTTTTTTTTTTTCCCGGAGCTATATCGGTTTGATAGTACTCCTAATCATTGTTCCCATCAACCTTCTTGCTTCCAGTGGCACTGCCCCCTAGTGCCTCCTTTCACTTCGTGTCTCCAATCCCCTTTTTCTCTCAACGAGCTTACGTTTCCTGACTGATTTCAACGATGTTTTTTTTGCCAATGGAAGGCTCCCCGTTTGTTGCCTTTTAAGACCTAGCCCTCCAGGATCTTGCTCTTTTTCCTCCATTTATGTTCGCCTTCTTTTCCCCTTCAGGCACTTCTTTTGGGTGATGGCTCCTTTATCGAAGGTACATTTTTTACATGAGCCCCTCTACTTTGATGTTTTTTATTTTCCTACCTGATTTTTTCTTACTTCGTTTTGAGTCGGAGTTCCCAGAGTAGTACAGCCGCCTTGATGCTTGGGTACTTTCTACGACGGTCCTCTTCCAGGGTTTTTCTTTTTTTTAAAGATTCGCCGTTTTTTTCTCGTTTTTTTTCATGTTGCGCGCCTTTCCCCCCTTGGTATGAACCTCAGACTTACGCTCTGCGCTAGATGGCCCTCTCGCCATTTCACCCTTCCTTAGCACCTCCTCCTAAAACATGCTTTTCCCCAGCCTCCTCCCCCCCCAGCAGTTTTTTTCCCCTCCCAGTCCTTTTTCTTTTGGTGACCCATCCAGACTACCACGTTAAAATCGCGCACCCAAAGTTTTTATTTTTCACACTTCCACCTTTTTGAACCGAATTTTGGCTCGCCGTTGCTTTCCCCTTTCAACCTCGCTTCCTGAAAGCATGACGTTTTTCCCTTTCGAATTCCTCCCCCGATGTTTGAAAATACCTGGAAGTTTTATAGCAGCATTTTTTTCTCCATGCCTCCTTATGTCCTAATTTTCTAAATCTTCCTCCATGAGTAAGGTTTTTTCCTTCCCCCTGGAAATTTCCCTAGCGGTAGTCGTTCTAGGCCTCCTCTCCCTCTTCAATTCTCATTTTTCGGGTTACCTTCACCCAAGTCCCCACGGCTCTTATTTCCCTTAGAGGATTTTTTCCAGACGGTTTTAAGTTCGGAGCTTTGTGCCCCTGACAAGAGCGTCCCCCCCCAATCGACTAATTCAAGCTATTTTTCTTCCCCAGACTTTTCTATTTCTCTTTCCCTGAAAGCGGCGGCCCCATCCTTCCTCTCTTCCAGCACTATCGATCGAGCCTCACATCTTCCTCATCCGAAGGTCCCCCCCTGAATGCCCAGCGGTCTTTTCTCCCCTCCCGGACTCGTAAACAGCAAAGGCATTTCGTGAGGATCGCTCTGAATTATTTGGGCCCGAATAGTGCCGTTCGCTTAGCTTTTTCTTTTCGGATCTTTCCAGAGATAAGCGAGTGATCCGAAGGTCGCGAGTCTCCTTTTTTAAAACGCTGCCGCCGCCCGTGATTTCCAGGAGCTTTTTAAGAAGTGGCAGGTAACCCAGTGTCTGGCTCGGGGCCCCCTTGGTCTCATTCTTTCCTCCCCAGGAACTTCCCTGCTCTTTTTTCAACTTTTCTGTATTGCGAAGTCTTTCACCCAGCTCTACTTTTCTCTTGACAAGTATTTCTTTTTCACGTGTTTTTTGCTTCTTGAAGGACAATTCTTGATGCCTCTTCTACTTCTTACGTTACCCGTCCGGAATCCGAGCTCCCTCCTTTCGCGCTCCTGATACCCTCATGCATTTGAATTTTTTCCTTCCATGAACAATTCTGCTCCTCCCGGTAGCCTCTATTGTACAAATTGCGTAACCCAAGGGCTTCGGCATTCACTCTCGGAAACTGTCTGTCCCACGGGGGGCCACCTCGTTTCCTAGACTTTTTTTTTAGATCGTCTTCTCTTCCTTGATTCTTTTATCGTACTCATCTTTTTCGGCGTGGAAATCCACCTTGATTTCCTTTTTGCAGCTCCTTAATCTTGTTGTTGCTCTTTTTATATGAGCTTTTCGACGTTATTTAAATTTTTTCTACAAGCTGTCTCTACTTTAGAGCAAGTCTTTCCTACACCCTCCCGCTTCCTCCGTTTTGCAAGGTGATTTTTCTCCCCCGTTTTTCTTTGGGATGACTTTTTTAGGTTTCACTGGTTCCTTTCTGTTCCTTGGATGATGGCCCTCCCCTGGAGGTTGGCGAAGCCCTTTCTCTACCCCTCTTTCTTCGTTTGTTGACAGCCCGAGACCCTCAACATGGCTCCAGGGTCGCTCCGTCCTTTGAGCGAACACTTTTCCTCTCGGCCATAGTGCCGCCTCTGATCCCTTTCCCAGATCCTGTTTTAGACATTTCCTGAAATGAAGGAGCAAGGCTCTTGAGCCTTTGCCCAGTCCTCCAACTCTTTTCCGGATTTTGGATAACGACTGCTTTTTCGCTTACCAGCAGCTGACACCCCTGTATAGGTCTTCTCCCTAAATGACCCCGACCGACGCAGATGGTTCCTTCCCCCTAAGATCTTGTTCCCCCAGCGCTAATTTTTCCAGGTCTTCGATGGGTTAAGCTTTTCCTGGTTTGATTTAGACCCCCTGGATCGCCTCGCTTTTTTTTTTCCTCCTTTCCACCAAGACTCCCTCAGGGTCAAGCGCACTCCACTATCAGAATGCAACCATCCATTCTTACTCCTTGGCTGGTTTCCACAAGTCCCGCCCTTTTTTGGACTTTATCCCTAGGTTCCTTTGCGCCGTGGCAGATTGTTGCTTCGAACTCTCGTGATGGCCCGTCGTCCACCTTTCCCTTGTGTTTTTTTTCGTTCTAATTTCCCATAGCCCGTGCTTTGCTGGGCCCTTTGCTTTTCTGCGGCCTTTCATTTTTTGGGTTTCCCTGGCTGAAGAATCTCTATTACCGCACTGAGGAGTTTCGGTGGGGACGGTGTAGCCAACGTTTTTTTGACTTCTTTCCTCTTTTTGGCGGCTCGACTTCTTCCCGCTTTCTTTTTTTTTGCTTTTGATTCCCCCTCAAATAAGAGGCGCTGACGCTTTACCCCCCTTTCAGCGCTTTTTTTATAAAACCTGGGTCTTTTCGGTACATTTTTTTTTTCCTTTGCGACAACCCTTTTTCTTTTCCTTGATCGGAGGAAATAGTTGCCTATCTTTTCCGTCGTAAGTCTTATTCGTTGGACTTTCCTCCCGTTTTTTTGTTCAGTGGATCTCTGGTTTTGTGTTAAAGTTGTGATTCTTTTATTTGTGAAGATGGAGATCCACCTGTACTGCTTCCTGCTTTCTTTGGCTCGGCCATTCAGAGTGTTCCCATGTGTCGGTGTTTTTTCAGGCAGGAGATTTCTGCGCGTCTCAGATTTCTTTTTCTTTCTCCGTATGTTTTCCAGATTTTTTGGTAAGTCACTATTTTTTCCAATTGAAGCTTTCCCACCGCGCCGTGGACTTCCCTTTTTTTCCCCGTTGATGAATCACGTGACTCTAGTTTTCCTCTTCTTTTTTGCCGCGTCCCCCCTTTTGTCCCACCTGGCTTTTGGTCTTTTCCTCTTTCTGCTGTGGGATCCGTGGCCTTCTTCTCGCGCCCACTCCCGTTGCTTTTTCCCAAGATCCTTTTTTCTTCCATCTTGAGGACCCCGCTCCTTCGATACCTGCCCCGAAGGCGTGCCCAGGTATTCCTTGCCAAGTTCCTTCTCTGTAGTTTCGCGCATTTTCTAGCGCATTCTTTTTCCCCAAGCAAAACCCTTTTTGAATTTTTTTTTTTTGCACTGGCCCCCCTTTCAGGAGCTCCCCTTCTCTCAATCATCTTTCCCATACTTTTTTTTTTACGAGCTACGTTTTTTGAAGAAGTTCAACGCTGTGTCTTGAAGGAGCCCGTCCGGGGTCGTTTCTGAATCCCTGCTTTGAGAGTTCCCCGTTTCCCCCAACCCTCCCTTTTTTTTTTAGTCATTCCCTTAGAAGTTCAGGTTCGTCATTCCGGCACGCCCCTCTTTGGTTGCTGGTTCAAATGGATCTTTTCTTTGTTACCCAGCTTTTCTTTCCCCACCTCATCTCTTTTTTCACCCTATGAGGTGGACCGTAGGGTGCGTCTCCCCTGAGTACGGATCCCCCCTTTTTTTGGACCAGCCGCAGCCACTATTTTTCTTAATCTTTCCCGATTTCTTTTTTTTCAGTGCGCCCCTAAGTTCCGAAGTACGCCCGTATTTCTCTTTCCTAAACGGCCTGCGGTGGAAAGCCTCAGTTCTCCCTTGCCCTCTCCTTTCTCTAGCCCTCATCCGGATTCATTGAGATGCTGAACCTTTTCACATCGGATCTGTTTTTCGCCATTAACCTCTTCATGCTCCTCTCTCCCCCCCACTCTCCCTCTTTTTCCCCCAGAGCCCCCCTCCCGATCCACGCCATTTGAGCCTTTTTTTACAGATCCACTATAAAGTTTTCCTTACAACCCTTCCCCTACAATAGTTGAACCGCCCAAAACCCCCCCGGAGTCCTTCCCTTTGACCGGCGTTTTTGTCCCCGATTACATAACCGCGTTGAGGACGACTCCCCTTCCTTCCCCAGCGGCAAGAATTTCTCCGTCCTAGTTGTCTCTCGGCCTTTAAGACTTTTCACAGACTCCTTTTACTTTTTCCTAGGACTTCCCCTTCCCTGAAGCCTCGCTGACCCATATCTCCCCTCAGAAAGAGTTTTTTTTTTTAGGTTTCTCTCCTTCTGAAAAGGTTCGATCGCCCTTTCGTCTTTAGATTCCCCTCTTTGAGAACCTCCCCTTTTTTTTTCCTTTCGAGGAAAACGGATCTTTCTATTCGGTAACTTTCTTATTTGTCTCAACTCCCCCTTCCGCTTTTGCCACTCCCTTCCGCGCCACGCAATACAAATCCCCACATCATATCATTTTTGAGCGGTCCCGTTCATCCTCTTTGCTTTTAGCGGATTTCTCATTTTCCCGGCAGCGATTAGAGGCAGCCTTCGTCTCCTTCCCAGCGCCCCTCTAAGCTTCCGATCCTCCTCCCTTTTGCATACTTTTTCAACCAGTCGAGACATTTGTCGTGACCATACTTTCTGTAGCGATTTCTAGAGTGTTCTTCACTGTTTTTTTTTCTATTTTTTTTGTTAGCGTGGCTTTGCTCTGCCACCGTTTTTTTTCCCCCCCCCTTCGTCAGCGTACTACATGCCTACCCTCGCGATAAGGTCCTCCGCCGCTTCGGCGTCCCGAAGCCTCCCCTTTTCTTTCACAGGACGGGTCAACGACCACTTTTAGCGCGGTGCCCCCCTCAAGATCCCGTTCCCATTCATAGGTGGTAATTTTTCTTTGCGTTTTTCCTTCTCGTCCTGATCCCGCTGCTGGGGTGTCGCTTTCTTTTCTGGTCGTAATACCCCAGAGACTCCCCCAGCAATTACTTTTCCCTTCCGCAGCGTAGCTCTCTCCGTGACCGGAGAATTATGCCATGGTCTCTATAGCGAGGTTCGAAAACGACGCTTCGCGCGAACAGCAGCCGGTCTTTTTCAACCCTTTCTTTTTTTCGCGTTCCCCCCCCGACCCATACCCAGGCTAACGGTATCTTAGCCGAATTTCTTCGTCAAACGTCAGGTTCCCTGGCTTCGGTAAGACCCTTCCTATCCCCTTTTGTAAGCTTTGTTTTGTTGCTGGGGTTCGGTTGTTTTGTCCTTGTTTGTGTGGTGGTCTTTTCACTTTTAGGCCTTCCCCTTGAGCGGTTTTAGCTGAATTTTTTTTTATCGACTCAGCGATCTTGTTGCCAAAGCTTTAATCTATTTCCTGTCGCTCTTCACCTCTATTCTTGAGAGAGATCCCCCGACCGAGCATTTTTCGTCTTCTCCTTCACGCCCCCCCTTTCCCAATCGTATTCCTTCGACTTTTTCTTAAAACGCTCTGAGAGCGTCCTATGAAGCATTTTTTCTCATCGACCTTTCTCACACTTTTTGGTTAAGAGTTTTTCCTTTGTCCTATTCGCTATGATTTCTCCTTTTGACGAGTTAAAGACTTCGTTCTTTCTTTCCCCCCCGAATTATCCTTGGTAGTTTCGTTTCTAGACCCCTCTGAATTTCCCCCCTCGACTGTGCTACTTCGATAATTCCGTTGCTCCGGGAAGGCGGCGTCTGTTCCCTTCCCGAGTCTTCGGCTGATACCCATATTCTCCTTAGGCATCGACCCAAATCTTCCTTAAGCCCCTTCCTTTAGATTCCCCCCTCATTAATCGGTTGTCCTCTTTGGAGGCTTTCAAGTCATGCCCTTTAGCCCCGACCCCCCCTCCTCCTGAACCCCCCATGCGATTTCCTTCTTCCTCGCTGCAGTCACATGACCCCCCGATGTTTTCCGCTGTTTCAAGGAGCCATATTATCTTTTTCTCACGCCTCCCTTCAGGTTTCCCTCCTCGAGAGTGGAAGCGGTTTTTCGGCGCTTGCAATTCGGATAGAATATTTTATTCTTCTCTTTTTTTCTAATACCACGACTGCTCAGGAACTAATTGCCTCCAACACGGAATCACAGAATCAGCTATCAACTATAATATTAATTTTGCTTTCACCTCACGTTTTTCGCTCTTCCCCCTTTCCCCCTGTTGGTCTTTCCTTCCATCACAGCTGCAGCGGGAGTTTTTGTACCTTTCTTTCGGGCGGACTGTTTTTATCGTTTTTAGATTTTTTCTAGACTTTTTCCTTTAGACATTTTTGCTTCCTGGTACGATTTTTCTTCATTAACTCCCTGACGTTGACCTCTCCTTTTTTATGATCTTTAGGTTTTTTTTGCGTGTTTCTCAGTGGCGGGGTTGACCTGGCCGCTTCCCTTTCCCTGGCTGTTCTCGTGATCCTTTTAGAACTGAGCAGTTTTTTCCGGTGTCCTTTCGCCGAGTCCCTTTTTACCGCCGCGGCGACTGGCGGCCTTCCCCTACTTTCCTTTCTCTTGTTTTTTCATTACCCCTCCCCCCTCTTGCTGACTTTCCTTTCCCTGTCAGTTTCTTCTTTTCTTCAGGAGGTACAGCGACTAGCTTTTCCTTTCGCTCCTCGAGAAAACTCTTGTTTTTCCTCTTCTCGGGAAATAGTCTCCACTTTCCCTTTGAAGATCCCTTCCGTCTTTCTTGCTCCTTCAGTGCTTTCGTACCCTTTTCACGCCGATTTGGTGCTGGCTTTTTTGTTTTTTAAGATTTTCTCGTTGCTCTTCTGTCCTGCAGTTCCCCTTTTGATATTTTCTTTTTTTGTTGGGCGGGTTTACTTTTTTTCGCTGGTGGTTTCCCGCCCTTATTTTTTTCTTCCTTTCGGAAGTCCCTCGTTCTTTATCCTCCCTTTGAAGCTCTTTTTTTCCTTTTTCGTATCGAAGAGGATGGGCATCCCTTATAAGATGTGGTAGAAATGTTTTGAAAACCCACCCTCGACACGTTTTTCCTGATAGTGCCTTTTTTTCAAAGTTCTTTCTCCCGGTTCTTTTTTTCAGTCTCCGTGAAGAGGCCCTCCTAGCTTGCAATTCGGTTTCGACCCGGCGGCTGGACTTTTTGATGGTCTCCGAAGGTTCCCTCCACTGTACCCCCCCTTTTATGTTATTCCTTGAAACCGTCTCCCCCTTTTTTTGCCATCCGGTCGAGTGGTGAGTCCCCAGTTCCTTCTATAACAATTCCTTCGTTTGGTACCTCCTCCCCCTTCGAGAACATTCCCCTTTCTGATGGAGGTGTATGATCGAATCATATCGTTTTCTTTTTTAAAGCCGGATTCGTATTCATTTGGGACCCCCCCCGCCACACTTTCTTGTGCAATTTTTCCCCCCTTTGACCCCCCTCCGTTCTTTTTTTCCTCTTGGC
>Ga0179593_1497022_pt1 | contig 11179 bp, 14 predicted proteins | sample CZODoug2_1_08_16_FD_185931 | JGI IMG/M metagenome (GOLD analysis project Ga0179593, IMG submission 185931) | Vadose zone soil fungal communities from Angelo Coast Range Reserve, California, USA - CZODoug2_1_08_16fungal (PacBio error correction) | ecosystem: Environmental > Terrestrial > Soil >... | reverse complement strand
CTTATTTGTTGGAACCCATTCTGGCCTCCTATCTCTTGGTTCTAACTTCGGCGATTCTCTTTCCTTAGCAATGTTCCGATCCCTTGACCCCATTGAGTGATATACTTTTCTGGGCACCACCCACTGCCCAATGTTTGCTACCCCACTGGCCCCCCCACACACCACGTAATCTTGTAATTTTGGGTTCCTGAAGGGAACCTAATTTTCCCAATCATTTCAACCATCCTTATTTGCTAGTTTGGGGTTTTTCTCATTCTCTTATACCTTTTCCCTCTTTTGATTTTCTTACCTCTTATCCTCCCTTTTACAAGCATATAACAGTTCGAACCCCTGGGCCCCTTCGAAGATATTGTTTCATCACACCCTTTTTTTCGATGACGTTCAAAGTAGCCTACAATGTAGTCGATACATAAGTAGTTTTCGTTTTTCTTGTCCTCCTCCACTAAACTCGCTCACCCGTATCATTCTGTTCTAGTTGTCTTACACCCTTTGGCTAACTGTTTTTCAGTGTATAGGTTTTTTCCGTTTAGAACCCCCACTTCTTTTCATTTCCTGAGGCGTGGCCTCCCCAGGCTGCTTCTAGAGCTCGGTACTACTGGTCCTAGGCCTGCCTAACATTTCAAAAATGTAGAGGTCATCTTTGGTTTCGATCCTAAAACGGTCTGCTTTTTGTCAGGTGAAGCCCCGCCAAAGGTACTTCCGAGGAGTGACCTCGAGCAGGACATCTGTTTCTTCTTTTTCTTTGCACTATAGATCTCTTTTCGGGTCTACTAGGTTGTCGGCTTTCTGGATAATACTGAACCGTCCCGAGCCCTCCGTTCAGTCTCGAAATGGAGTAGGGTAATATGCGTGTAGTTGCTTGCCTAGATTCCTGGGAGCCAGGATCACCCCCTTGTGTTCCCTCTTGGACGGGATGTGATGTGTTTGTAGCGGTTGTGTGAACGACATTTCTTCTCTTGTTTTATCTTATTTTTTTCAAGTTTTCTTCAGGTGCGACGTTGTCATTGTGAGTTTGTCCTCCACCCCCCTTTCACTATCGTTTCTCCTCTTTCCATATGGTACGGACTTTACTTTTACCCCCCCCCTCCCCCATTTGGCCCCCCGATGGGAATGTGACAGAGGCTTTCCCCCAAACCCTCGCCGCCCTGTTGAGCATCGCTCCGTCCAGTGAGCATGAAGCCTGACTTTGTTCCGCCCCCAACATCTACTTTATTGATCTTTCCCGTCCTGCCCCCGAAGTATTTTTTCCTACGATGCCAGGGTGACGATGACGACCGTCCCGGACTAAAGAGGTTTCCTGACTTCACTCTTTTATGGACATGCTTCGTTGCCTGTGTCGGTTAAGACCTTTTTGGCCCCTTGACATGGACAAGTATCATTTTTTCCCTCGGGGATGGTGCCTTTTTTTTCGGTGGACTGTCTTCCATATGTTCAGTGGCGCTCTCCAATTTCCCTGCAACGTGCCTCACAGCTTCTCTTTCTCCTAGACCCGACGGTAGCACGATTAGCTTTTCGTTGAACGACCCGTTTAGCTGGTCATCAATTTTTTCTGACCCACGACGACGTCAGTGTCTATCTGCTCCTTGGGGAATAATTTTGAAGAGGCTGCTCTCGATTTCCCTGACTTTGACACCTCCTGACTTGCACGTTCCAACAAACCCATGCCTCCCTTCTTGCCCTTGATGGAGGGGACGGTTCGTAGTTTCTGCTTGTAACCACGTCCACCCTCTTCAAGAATTTCCCTTACGGCCCCCTTGCACTCCTTGGATCCTGCCTGACGATTTTTTCCCCCACTGTCTTAATGTGGCGTTTTCATCGGGGACTCTGAAGAGGTGTTCCAGCCACTAAACCTCCTGCACCTAGCCATTACTTTTCTTCTTGTAGTAAGTTATTTGTAAGTCTCTTCTGGTGTATATTAGGTTTTCCCCCCTCTTCCTCGTACCAGTTGCTCTCACACGGCCACTCCCTTTTGATTTCAGCAGGCTTCCTCTTTTTTTTTTGAACCTCTTTCAGTAGTGGTGGTAAGTGTTCATCTACTTACGAGGTCTACTCGCCTTTCTTGTTAAACCGCTGACTAATTGTCCCGTACCTTACCTTCTTTACCCCATGTCCCCCGGGTGTTTGCAGAGGACCCAACGAATCAATCCTCCTAAACTTATTCCCCGGGACTTTTACTTATCTCCAACATTAGTTTCTTCGTCCCCCATTGTCTGGTACATAAGAACTCTTTCTGTCCCCCCTACCAGATCGATGATACAGGCGCCCCGGTACCCCTAGGTTTTCCTCCTCGCTTCCGGCTGTGTGATCCCCTCAGAAAAATCTCGAGCCACTGAAACATCTGGAGAAAGTCCTGCCCCTCCTGACCCCCTCCCCCGTCCCCTTCAATTTATGCCCACTACCGTTCTTCACCTTCCACCCGATGTCATCCCTTCCCCTTTCCTCTTCAATCGACAAATTCTCAGGAATACTTCATCACCGCCTTCATCGCACCGTCCGAAGTCGCTTTTATTCTTCTTGGTAAGGAACAATCCCCCGTCCTTCTGCGGCGTCACTGTCGAACACCTCTTATAGTTTCCCCCCTCGGAGCGCGTTCTCCCTCACCATTGGGCTGAGGGGTTGGTCTATGTAAAATTCCTTTTTTAACAATCTTTTTGAGGGGATAGACCTTCCCTGTTTGTCATGAGATGACTCGTCACATACACGATCTTTATTTTTTCCCCCCTTCCCACTGTGACCTCCCTTTCCTCCCTCCCCATTACGCCTGCTCACGTCTCCTCCAAACCTCGTCCCCCCCTTTTCGTCCACCATCCAATTTCCATCCACCCCCCCCCGTACAATTCCCCCCATCCCCCCCCTGTGGAGCCTGCGGGTCACAGGACTTTTTCCTCTCAACTGAACATATCCCCCCTCCCGCCCCATTTTCATTCTAGGTCCTTAGACGTATGGGGCCCCCGTCGGTACGCCCCCTTCATTATCCTGACCTCTACCTCTTGAGTTCGGCCCCCCAGAGCCCTCGATATTTCCCCCCCCCATCAAGAACCAGAACGTCCCCTTCTCGTGACTCCGTAATGTTTAGCCTTCCCTTCCAACAGTTCTCGAGGTACATGTTCCTCTAATTGTTGAACCCCCATCTCTGTAACCCCGTATACCCGTTCCCCTTTTGCTCACGACGCACCTGGACCTGGACAGATTTTTTTTCGAACGTTACCCCCAACCTGTTGAAAAACGTTAAGTCCCTCTGTTTTTCCTTACCTATCCTCCACCTCATGACGAGCGGGTGCTATCTTTCTTTAGCTATTGCAAAGTTGAAGTGACCATCTCCCCCTACTTTTTCCGCCTGGATGGACCTGATAACTCCAGTGTCTGAAGACCCCTTTGACCGGTCATCTCCCCCGGTGCTCTAAAATCTCTTCCGCCTGTTACCTTCATCAGCTTGTTTTTCGTTTTCTGACAATGTATGAAAAGGGAGGTCACTCCCTTAACAAAACGCAGGTTCCCATTTTTTCCTCTTGTCCTCAGTCCAAGACTTCCTTTTCTGCTTTGAGACTTCCCCCTTATTGACCCTCTTACCTCCTTAACGAATGTTTACCCGCAGTCAGTGTGCGGCATTGGGTCGTTTTTTATGCAAATACCTCCTCCTTTCCTAATCGCCCAACTGCACTTTTTACAGCCATCGAATCTTTATGAAACAGTCTCTCCTCCTCTTATGTAACCCCCCCATTGACCCACCACCTTTATACGTTGTGTTGTCGAGAGCTCTTTTTTTAAAGTCATTGGCCCTCACTTTCCCAGTTTTTTTTTCCTTCCACTTGATCCGGTTCATCCGCCATGTCTTTATATTGGAAAAGTAGTGATTTCCCATATCCTCTCCCCACCCTTTCCTTTCACTTTCTCACACACGTCCCACGTTCGTTTTCCTCTTCCCTCTTTTATGAATGCGCCGCAAGCCTTCATAAGTCAGTATGGCTAGGGCTGCCCTTTACACTATACTTTACTCCCTTTTCCCTTCCGGGATCTACCTCCCCCAAGCTCTCCCCACGCCCCCCCAACGTCGATCTCCCCACCCCCTTTCCTTTTCGTAATAGCAATGAGCGTGACTTTTCAAAGCATGTCTTCCTACCTTGAATCCTTCAATCGTTTTCTAGTTTTATTCTTCCTTTCCTCTCCCATTTCTTTTTTTTATCCCGCTCTCATTCTTTTTTTTAGGTTTTCCCCCTGAGGATACCATTACCTTTAAAGTTTTTGAGTTTCCCCATATGTCTCTTCCTGTTTCGGCTTGCCCTAGATTTTTCTTTTTCTTAGCAGACAATACCCTTTGGTTATAATTGGTCAACCTTCCCATCTCCCTTTCTCCCATTCCCATTTAGAGAGGGGGATCTCCCCCTCCCTTTTGGAGCAGTTGAAAGCACCTCAATTTCGGGCTGCGTTCTTACTGGAGTTAAGCTCTAGGGGGTTGCTGGTCCACTAGCTTGAGGATCCCTCACCCTCGGTATGATTAATAGCACTTGACTCTTCATGTGTCTATTCGACATCCAGAAAGGGGTGTCGGGGGGACCGATAAGGGATCCATCCCGGGAGCAGCTTCCACTGTGGTGATTCTCTTTTTGGATTTTTTCTTGATTTGGGTCCCCCATCCTGGTTAGTTTAACGGTCCGTTTTCTTATTGTTGATATAAGGCAGGCGTTTCCTTGATTTGAGGTAACTGTTAGTTTGGAATCTTACGAATCTTGCTCTCTACCCGCAGGGAAAGGCAGGGCATTATCCCCCCCTCCCCTTTGTCCAACCCAGCTTTTCCTTTTTTCCCCGAGGAACCCACCCCTCCCCTCCCTCCGTTGTAGTAACGCCGCCTTCAACGGTCCCGACGAGCCTGAATCTTTTTTCGACGTTTCAGCCACTACTGGATGGTCCAGTAACGAGACAACTTCTTCTTTCCTCCTGACGTCCCCACTGCCTGTGGCTGAATCGCCCGCCTTCCCCTCCCTTAGTGTTCGAATTCAGCGATAAGGACCCCTTCCGATCGGTTGGAAGGGGCCCGATCAGATTCGGGCTACACTTCCCCGGCTTTTCAGGGTGATGGGCACCTTGAGTTCGTGCCTTCTGGTTACGTTGCGCTCTCCCAAATTCCCTGCATCCACTCTCGCTACTTACCGTTTTTAGCATAGTATTCTGAATTTTTTGTCCGTTGCCTCTGCCGATGCGAGGATGGTTTCCCTCAATGTGTTCTTGCCCCCCTACGACCCTCTCCTTCAAAGTTCCCCCTTTTCCATGTTTGCCTTTCGCTAAATGCGTTGCTCTCCTTCTTCCTTTCACCACCCACGCCTTTAATCGTTTTGTAAACAATGGAAGGACTTTTCCCGTCCGAGAGTAGTCGTCCAAGCCCCTAATTTTTCCTAACGTCTCTAGCATCCACATTACCTGCACCCCCTTCCAGCCGTTTTATTAGTCCCCCCTCTGGCGTTCACCAAAATTGCATGGCCGTGTAATCCCCACCTGATGTGCCTCTTACAAGAGGTCCCCCCCCCCCTAACGATACCTCCCCCCATTTAACATTCTCCCTTCTTCTACTTTCCCTTCCCTTTGTTTTTTTTTTGGCGTTTGGAGATGGTCGACGCCAGGTTATTTGATGGAACCCATCTTCCTTTCATTTTAACCGGCGTCCATCGTGTTCCCATCCCTTTTAGGCATTCTAGACACGTCTGTAGCAGGGATTTTGTTTAGGTTTTAGGCAATGAGGATATTCTTCATGGTCTTGTACACGTACTAATCTTCCGGATTCCCGCCGTTTCCAAAATTTAATTCTTGCTTTTGTAGTCCTGTACAGTGACCAAAAGTATATTTTTATTTCGACACAACACACATTAAGCATCTTCCTCCCTCCTGGGTAGTGTCATACAATTATGCTCCTCGCAGCTGAGATTCCCGACCTTTCCTCACGATGTCTCCGGCGTAGTTTTCTATAGCTATCTATCCGGTGGGGATTTGGTAACTCGAAGTTTGAGAGCTCCCCCCCACCCTTTTACCCCTCTGGAAGAACGGCCCACCCCTCAATGCCCCCTCGTCCCATGATACCGTTCCAAGGGGAAAGGTTAGAAGCCTGACTCTTTTTTTTTTCCCCCCCCAGTCCACAGACATTGCAGTTCTCCTTAAATTCTCCTCTTCGTGAAGGCTGTTCGTTAATTTTTCCCCCCCTGCCCGTGTCATTCCCTTAGTGGCTCTTTCTTGTTCAATGGACAACCATCTTATATGGTTGACCCATGTCGACACATCTTTCCTATTTGACCTTCCGGAGCATTGTATGATTCTAAACGAGGGCGAGGGTGGTTTCCCTATCAAAACTGTGTTCAAATCTTGGAGTTATAGAAATCTGAAATTCATTTCCCAATGCCCTGCTCTCACAGCTGCTAGGGATCTTCAACACAACTGCCATCCATAGCTTCGAGAACAACCTCAGAAAACATTGTGTTTCCAACCTAAAACATTCTGTGGCCCCCCCATCCCCCAGTCCCTCCTCCCCAACTGTGTTAGCCTTGCGTCCCAGGAATGAGTCTCAACTGAACCCTTCACTATTTAACCGAACATTTTCTTTCGTGTCTTTGAACTACCGATGTCCTTGCAGTATTATACGACCGCCTTAATCTTTGAGTTCGCGACACCTCAGTCGGTAAGCTCTGCACTCTGCCCCTGCTTCCTCACTTCCCCTTCCTGGCTGTGCTTCACCGCAACCCGTTCGCTATACCCCTTTCTTTATACCCCTTTTTTTTGACCATTCTTGCAGTCTCGTTCAGACCCAGTGATATCTTGCCTGCTGGACCGCATCCTCTTACCAGCTAATTTAATTAGCCCATTTTTGGTAACCTAAAAACCATCCTTTTTGAAAACGTACTTTGGTGGGGTCCCCCTTGTGTTTTTTTGTGAATTCCCTATTCCAGAATTGTATGGTTTTCGATCAGATTGTCTACTGAAACTTTTTGGACACCCTCTAAAAACTGCCGTTCTTGGCTGGACGGATCTCCCATTTCTCCGCCCATACTTTGCCGTTCTGATTTTTCAAACAATCGGCGACTTGGCAACCTAGTTTCGACTGTTTTTATTCTTGCCTTTCTGATTTCCGGAGGTAAGATTCTGCCAAAACTCTGTCCTTGAGAACCTAGGCCCCACTTTCTACTTTCTTTGTCTTCTTTGATGCCCCTCCGTTTTCTGGCCTTTTTTCCCAATAGGACGCGGGTAACAATTTGGAGACCCCATTTTTCATTAGGCCCATTCTTGGTGTGTTACTATATCACCCTTGTCATCTTCTTGAAATTGTCAGATGAGTCCCGCAATCTCATCAGTGAACCCTCGCGATGCAGGGGTAGGAAATACTTTTCCAACCCCCCCCTCTCTTATTCCTCCCCTGGTCTGAGATTTTATTTGTAACGGGATGGGCTACCCCTTTTGGTTTTAACTTTATTGCGTCAGTACCGCAAATGGCTCGTATTTCTAATTGACCAATTTGTGGGATATCTTTTGAATAGGCAAACACCCAAAGAAGTGCCTGTCCTCCAGGGGTATACAATCCTCACAGTTTCGATTCTGGGTCCCTCTGCGGTCAAATTGACCCTTTTTTTTGAAGTTTAATCAAAGCATCCAAGGAGTTTGACTTCAAGTAACTATCTTCCTAGTTCTTTCCCTCTATTTTTTCCATTGATTCAGTGACATCCCGAATCTAACCTCCAAACCTTTCTGCAACATATGTTCCCCATTGAATTTTCTATCAGCCCTTGAGCTTCAAGCTTTTCGACAAGATTAGCAGTCTTCCCTTCACAAGTAATTTCCTATAGCTCTTCTTATTCCCCCCTAAACTTCTGTCCTCACCAGCTCTGCTTCTTCAAAAGCAGGTCACCCCAACGTTCACACAGGTGGTTTTCCACCCCCAAAATATGTCTCTCCCTTCTCTGCCTCGATTAGGTTTCAGGCCCCATATCGGACTTTTCACCTTAACGCTACTGGCCCTGTTCCCCCCTGTAGCGGACTCCGGGAAGGGGTAGAGCCGAAAACGGTTGCCAGCAAGGTTTCCGGAGGCACGTGGACGTGACTCCGTATCTTCCAAGAGTTCATGATGGGTGTTTCTGTTTCGCTGTCGGTCCCACAATATGTTCGAGTGGTCGGATCCTCCTTCCCTTTTCAGTGAGACCATGCGTCTAGACACGAAAAATTGGCGGTTTGAGTTTCCTCTGAGAGTGGTTCCTTTGGTCGGCTTTTTCCTGCATGGAGCCTACCGTGTGGGCCTATCTCTGGGATGGCCGTATTGCCCACGATGGCGACTTAGTTGGTCCCTGACCTTTTTTTTTTTCGATGGTGATGATGATCTTTTTGCGAGTTTGAGGAGTTTTTCGTCCATACTCCCTTTCTTTCTTTCGCATTTCCACTTTTGTTTCAGAGCCTTCCCCCCCCCCCCCCTGGTTGCACCCCCCCCAGGGGTTTTCCTCGAGCACCCCCCCATTCCTCCCCCGTGATCCTCGTGAAGGTCCCGATCACTTCGCTGGGCGCCCCATTGGGAACGCCTCCACTGTAGTGTTTTCCCAAGTTTGTTTTACGCAAAGAGCCTGCCAAGTATGGTACACCCGGATGTGAACGCTAGTGAGTCTAACTTCTCCTTTCAGCGCCCTCCAGGCCATGCTCTCGGGGGTGTGGTTTCCCAGATCGATTTAGTTGTGACCCTGGCCTTTATCATGGAGTTTTTGTCGGTGGGTATGTTTCGGCCTTTTCCAGTTCGCTCTCCCCCCCCCTTCTGAGCCTCAACTGCATCCACCCTAAGTTCTTCTCGTGAGACTTACCGCGCCGTAGCAATTATTCTTCCCTTTTTCTTTGCCATCTTGAATTGAGTTGTACCTGACCCGACCTCCGTCAAGTGGCTAATGCCCGATCCTCCGGTGTTCATCCTTTTTCCGTGCTTGATGACCTTAGAGCGGAACCTCCTCTATGCAGTGGCGTACCCCCCCAACCTGCACTTACTTTTATTTCAACCTTTTTTCACTTTCTTTACGGATCTTTCAGTCGGACGGTAACAAGACCATGCATTACTCTCCTTCGAATATTACCTACCAAACCGGCCCAAACTCCATGTTCTACAGCCGTTTTCTTGCTCATGCGCCTACGATTTGCTTCACCAGATGTTTCACGGGTAATTCACACCCCATGTTAATCAACAGAGGTACGATGAAGAGTGTTCCCTGCCCCAACTTACCCACTCCCCTCGTCCGTTCTCTCTGCTCTTACACTCCTCTGTTTTTTTGTTTCTTGATTTCTGGCGAGGGGGTGGTCCGCTGTGGGTTTTTTTCACACCAGGTCTCCCATCTTGAGCCGTCCAATGTTGTGAGCCCCCATAGCTCCGGCAGTCTCCCCCCCGCACGGCTGTAGCCTGGATTGTTCCTGGGGATAAATCTGCTCAGTTTCATTCTGCGTTCCCTTGTAAACCCTTACTAACTCCGTCCTATCCCTTCCCTCATCTGTTACCAGCTCCTTGTTTTCTTCAAGCTTCCGAAATATCCGCCTCGGCCCCCCCCCCAACTTACCCCCTTATTACCCGGTATCTTTCCCGCTCGCAAGGCTCCGGAGTTTTCTAAAAGGGCTGCCAGTCTGCGCTAGCGTCGGTCCCCCTTTCCCGATGTACATTGAGAGGACTAGTCCGTTTCGCGACGCGTTCCTGGTGTCTCCTTGCAGGCCCCAGCCGTTGGGCTTCCACTGCACCACCGAACGGTCCCCTGCCACTCCTCCCCTCCCACCTTTCGTTTATATGTGCCGGTAAGGGTAGCCGAAAGAGAAGGGGGCCCACCCACTTAGTGCAGGGACCACACATCCGGGCAGAGAAGGCCCGGTCCTGAACCCCCCCCAGACCTTTCCAGGGTAAGGATTTACCCCCCTCCCCCCGGCCGGAAACCTTCCCCACCCTAACCATGTCCATGTTGAGGGAAGTCCTTTCTCCACCGCTCAAAGACTGATTCTCGTCAGGACGCGTGGTTCCCCCACCGGGCCACACACAAAGATTAGAGGCCCATGACGGGCGGTAACAAGGATGAACATCGGCCCAGTCGCAGAGGAGTGACCCCTCCTCGGATGATGACAAGGCGACAGTCTGCAGCAGGCTTCGGCGATACTCGTTCTCACCCATTCACTACACCCTAGGGTCTCTTGGACACCCCCAAGGTGCGTCGAGCTGCCACTTTGCCTGGCCCTTTCCATGAGTATGTCTCCTCAAGATCCCCAGTGAGACCAACTCCCCCGGAATTAAATACTCTCCAGCGCCTGCTTTCACCGTACCCTTTCAACCTCGCCCTGTCCTTTCCCCCCTCCCATCCTTTTCCCCCATTCACTCACCCTCCCCTCGAATCCCCATTTGGATCCCCTTTCCCCGGAAGGATCCTCTGCCTGAACCCTTCCTTCCCATCTCCCCACCGCCCCAATTGTGTTAGACTCTGACGGTTCCCGCTTTCCTTTCGCCCTATTAATGCTCTAACCCCTCTCTTCGGCCTCAGTTCTGCCTCTCAGTGAAAACCCTGAACTCTTGCCTCTTAATTTCCCCTTCCTCACTTTCCCTCCTCGAGTTCCCGTGATTCCCCTCTCCCCCCGTTCGGCTCTCCCCTTCCCGCTTCCTTTTCCATTGTTTCAATTTCTTGAATTTCCCGTTAATTTTCCTAACCCTTTAATCTTGTCTAAGACTCTGCAGACTTCGGCAATCTTAACCCATATCGGTTCGAACGGAAAAACCTCCCACATGTCCCCCCCTTTTTCTTAGCCCTGTGTGCCACTATGAAGATCAGAGTGATCCTTCCAACTGGAGCAAATATTAACCTCCCGTCTTGGATGCCTTTCTTGTCGACGCCAATCTCAGGTGCTTGTATAGAAACCCCCGTCCTTCCTTGTGCACCTAGGGTTGATTTGTTCCCCGTTTCTTTCACTGGTCTGATAATCCTTAACCCCCCCCCCGATCCCTAATAGAGGGACCCTCCATAATCTTGCAAGGCCCCATATTTTGATGACCCTTCACTTTCCCTACTCACACGCACTTCTTCGACAGACGGCACGAATGGCTTCACATTGGGACGGTTTTTGAAAGATTCACCTATCTCGCCTTGTCATTATGAATCCATGCCTTAACCATCGACTTTTCTCACACATCGAGCGCTGATTCACTCATCAA
>Ga0179593_1487956_pt1 | contig 11179 bp, 13 predicted proteins | sample CZODoug2_1_08_16_FD_185931 | JGI IMG/M metagenome (GOLD analysis project Ga0179593, IMG submission 185931) | Vadose zone soil fungal communities from Angelo Coast Range Reserve, California, USA - CZODoug2_1_08_16fungal (PacBio error correction) | ecosystem: Environmental > Terrestrial > Soil >... | reverse complement strand
GAACCACACCCCCTTGTCTTCTCTCACGTCCCTGGATAATCCTTTTTTCCGCGACACTGGCCTTCCCCCCCCCACAAACTTTGCCTTTTGGACATACTTGATTGTAGGCATCGGACCTTCCCCCCCAACGAACAGCAAAAAGCGCCCCTTTCCCTTCTATGCCCCCTTCTTAAGAATGTCATTTCTGCGTTTAGAGATCACATCCCCCCCAGAGTGTCGAGCCTTCGGTCAACACCCGAGACTGCGTGCCGTAGCTTGAGGCACCGCTGTGTCCCTTCAAATTTAGAGGTGGGGCTCCATGAGTTCCCAGCCCCTGGCGTTTTTGGTTCCATCTATACTGAACCTGAGAATGTAGTGGAGAGCATTGAGTGTAAGTCATGTGGTAGCGGGGCCTGAGTCCTCAGAAAACTGTCGGCCTCGACTTCTGCGTTTGGTTCTGTGGCAGGCGTTCTAGTCTGCGTGAAGGCTTTTCCTGTTACCGCTGATGCCATTGGCCCCTTCGCTTTGTGATAGCAACGGAGGGTTTCTTGACCCAACCCAGTGTCTTCGACGCCCTCTGCCCTTGGTGCGGATTCAATTCCCTTGTTACAATACATTTTTTCCCGCCCGGTGCCCGATTTCCATGCCTTTTGGGTGCACGCCAGTCTACCTTTTTGCCAGCCTTTGCGCGCCCGCTTCATACCGCCGAGAAATTCTTCCGACCGAGGCCATGAGCGCTTTCGGAACCGGATAATACCTGAAGCTTTATTCACTCCTAGCCCTTTTGTCCCTTTTTGCTGCGGAATCTGGACACCCTCCCTGTTTTATCGAGAAGATTTTTTTTTTCGCCCCAGATTGGGTTACAGAATAGTTGTTTACGAAGCGTCCCGTCTTTGCCTATGCCGAGTCCTTTGTTTGCTCCAGGCCTCTTTTTTGGACTTTGGGAGAGTTTGCTCCCTGTGCGTCCTCCTCGGTGCTGATCTATCATTAACGCTGCACCGCACAGAATATATCTGCCTTTAGCGGTCCCAGCGTTCAACAAGCCGGTCGTTTCGCTTAATTTCACTTGGTTTTTTCGAACAGGTCTGTTTTTTTTCTGGGTATTCCCCCAACTCCTAGCAACCCCCCCGAACTGAGTCTTTTTCTTCCTGGCTTTCTTACCCGCTTTCGCTCACGAAGGGGCCACAAGCAACACGAATCCTTGGTTCGACTGGATAGCCCCCGTCGTTTTTAAATTGGCGATGGGAGCAGTTTCGTCGATAGTAACATATCCGCGATGAATTTGAGTCCCTAGCGAATACGGCACCTTCTTTTAATTTCTTTTTTCACTGTTACAGAGATTCTGTTAGTTTATCCTGCAGTGTGCGACTTTGCCACCACATTATTAATTGCAAGGGTTTCGTGTGGGAACGGTTTGGCGCCTAGTTTCCATTTGACCTCTTTGAAATCACCATGGCCCCGGGCTTTGTACGATCATATACGTCGGGCTCGCCATTCGAAGTATCCACCGACGCCCCTGCCGGTGGGTTGAGGTCTTTTTTTCCCCTCGAACCTCGTAAGTGCTCCTTTAGCTTCACTTTGCGTTTGTTGAGAGCCAAAACTCTTTTCCCCATAGTTCGATCCCTAGAGTCTAGCCTGAGTGGAGCTTATTTGTTTTTTCCTTTCGCCGGCTCCTTCCCAGAGCTCGGACTCAGATTATGCAGTGTTCAAGGAACAATGCTCCCCCCCCCCCTTTTGCAACTTGAGAGTTTCTCCCTTTCTCCTCTGTGGACGAAGTTGGAAGCGCCCCCCTTGGTGGAACTGGTCGACTCCTCTTTTTTTTGTGACGACACAAAGAAAAGTACAACCCCGTGGCTCCCCCTACGTTCTTATGGTTATGAGGTTACGGCCCAATTCACTGAATTCCCTTTCTGGGTTGACAAAGCAGCCATGCCCGTTAGATGTCTTGGGTGGATCCGATCTATTGATCTGGTGCACCCTTGCTTAACAGTCCCCCTGCTGTGAATGCCATGGCAAGAATGATTCCCCTGCCGTCGTTTTATTCTCGACATTTCCCGGACTGTCCCCTGCCCGCATGGTTTGGGATCTTTTGTGGAAGAAATTTAAGCATTGTTACAGCTTGTGATGCCGAACAGCTTCCTGTTCCCCCCCCCAGCTTTAGTTGCCTCTCCCCACTTGAAAGGGCTGATCAAGGTGTTGCCTGTTCCATATTCTAAACCCGGAGCGCCAAAAACCAGATGGCTTTTCTCAGGAGTGATGTTTTCCCCATTGGCGATGTTTCGTGAAGCAACGTCCATCTCTTTCCTTCAGCTTTCGCATATCTCGGCCGACGTGCCTTAGGGCGTGTTGGGTTATGATCTCGTTGCATAGCTGCAGCAAGTGTCTTATTGCCCCCGCCTTCTTTTCAGCCACCCGGATGCGTCTTTCCCTCGAAACTATTTACGCCTCCGGCGCGGCCAAGGCGGGCCCATCGTACTTCCTAGAAAACCCCCAGAACCTTATGGGGGCAAAAATAGTTTTTAAAAAGTAGATCTTGCACGCCCCTTGAGACCAACTCCTTTCACGACACCTCAGCCCCCCTTCTACAAAATCGGGAACTCACCAAAGGTATTCCCTTTGGAATTTTCCGTCTCTTCTGCCGTCTTCGTACAAAGCAAAAAATTTGGAATGCCCTCGGCATTTGTTCTAGTCCGTACCTCCATTGCCCGTCGTCTTTCTTTTTACTCTAGCCCTTTTGTGTTTTGACAGGGTTCCTGGGACCTGGCGCCACATTGTGTGGATAAAAGAGTTCTCATCTTCTTTATTTCATCCTGGTTTTTGTTCGCTCATTCCCTAACTTTTTTCGCAAACGCTCCCCCAGCTGTGTCGCGTAGGCACGCTCACCACGCGTCTTTGATCTTCCAATACAGCCGAATGTTTTTATTTCCCGTACCACCGACGTCTGCCCTTTTCCCCTCGAGAGTTTGGTGTTCCTACTACAAGGAAGAAGCCCACGGAAAACCTAGCCTCCCTTCTAAAGATCCAGTGGGAGTCCCCAACGTTTTCCTGAGGGTGTTTGGTGGACATCCCTTTTTATTCACTTGGCGGGTTAAGGCCCTCCTTTTTATTTCCACCATTTGCCTTTAGTTCTGGTTTTTTTCTTTCTCTTGCCACTAAACGCTTCCTCTTCGCGCCGGGTAGTCCCTCCCCGTTCTCTCGGCGTCCCTTGTCTGCTTAAATCGTAAATCAAGTTTTTTTCCTTTATGCAAGATGAATTGACACAGCGCTTCCCCAATCAGCCCTACTTCACACTTCTCTTCCCTACTTCTTCCTCCTCCTCCTTGAAAATATTCGGTCACCCCCGCCCCCCATTCTTCCCACGCACCCACAACTGGCGCCCCCCTCTCTGTTTTAACCCCCGTCGTCCATTTTCGGTCTGACCCCCCCCTGCCCCAACAAATTCCCGAGTGACGCCCGTAACCTTTTCCTCCGAGCTTTGATCCATTCCTGTGTCTTGCGTAGCCCGGTGTCCCTTAAAGACATCCCCACCCTGGCTTGCCGTACATCTGCGCCCGAGTGCGAGCACGTTCGTGAGTCATTCTTCCATTTCCCTTCTTCCGTCCCTGCCTTGGTTCCTTTTGTTAACTCGTTCCCTGATCAACGATATCAGCATGTTCGAAATTCGGTTCTCTTGCGTTGAACCCTAAACGTAATTTTTCCTTCCCTAAACCCTGCATCCAGAAGAAGCAAAAAGCCCCCCCCCGTTTTTTATGGTAGTCCCATAGGTAGGCATATCCGTTTCCCCGAAGTTCAGCTCCCCCCCCACAGTATTATAAGAGGTTTTGATCCCCTCAAGTTTTTTCCGAATTAATTTACTTTTAATTCTGAGCTGGATGTCGCTCGGGAGTCCCCTTCCCTGGCCACCACCCCCCCAGCCCTCTGACCCCCAAGCCGATACACATCAACCTCCCTAGGTTTCAGATAGCCAGCACGCTCTAGTCCTTTCTACTGTCTTGCTTTTTTTTCCTATCAGATTGGCCCCCGACGTGCCCCCACACTGAAGTCCTCAGCTGTTTCTGTTCCCTGGCGATGTCTTCCCCAAGGTGACGGACGGATGCTACAGACTACGTTTCTTGTGTTGTACTGGTCTGTAGTGCCGGCACCAGATTGATAGACCCCTACCTTTCCCCCGTGATCCAACCGTTCGTGTCTGCGGGCAAAAATGCCATCTCAGAATGATTCCAGTTTGAAAGACCGGACACTAATTTTTCTTTTACAGTTTCCCTCCTTCCTATCTTAGCTCGCTAAAAGGCTAACCCCCACCTTGCCTTGTGAACGTCCAGCTTAGAGGTTATTCCCCACGTCTTGCGATGGAGTGCTTTTGCTTTCTTCTTCTCTCCACTCCTGTCGAAATCTGCGTCCCTAGAGGTTTTCCAAGGAGTTAGAGAGCTTTGCGCGACTCCCTACCCCCCCTCCCCTTTTTTCACCCCCGTCCATTTGCCCTTGAACAGATGCTCCATACTACGTCCTTGCGTTTTCTACAGCGGATCCTCTAACATTTCGAGATATGATGCACGCTTAATCGCGCCATTCTGTCCAGATTTGACATGAGGACAACTCCACAAGCAGGAACTGCACCAATATTTAACTAGCGAAAACTCTATTAGGATCTCTATTGCTGACTCTTTTTCCAACTATTGAGTCAAGCCTGCTCCCAACGCAGTCTCGCCTTTTATTCTCCTCACTCAAATCTTCGGTGACCCTCCCTCTGAGAATATTCAGGTCTTGCTCCCTCACCCGCGCTCCCTTCCCTTTCGTTTCAGCACTTTCTGCGGGCATCTGAATATTCTGATGAAACCTCTCAGTCTTTCCACGCCCCCTTATCCTCTCTCGCACTCGCCTGACACTGCATCTTTGCCCCCGCCGCGGCACTTCTTTTTGAACAAAGGGATTCCAATCCACACTGTGTGCAGAGCTACGAACGTTTAAGAAAACCTTCTCCACCATACGATACGGCTGCTTTCCCTACTAGTTTCATTCCTCTGTCCCAGATTCTTCAAGAGATCGATCGATGTTAAAGGAAACCCACCTCCCTGGCTATTGAGTCTACCAGTTTCTATTACCCATTCCATACCTTCCCCAAATTCACTAGACAAGGATGAGTATACCCTGAATACGGACGCTTTTCATAGATTTCATTGTCTTCTACCTTTGCGTCTACACCGCATCCTTTTTTCCCATTTCCCCCACGACGAAAAAGAAGAAGTCTGGGACTTTCGGTTTCTAAACTTTGTCTCTTACTATATTAATAGAGAAAGCAAATCCATCCAGTTTCTGCAGGAAATCGGCCCCTTGTCGATTTCCCCCCCGGAATGAATCCAGGTTCCCTTAGCTTATGCTTTCTTTTGTTTTCATTGTATCCCTTCTTGTCCCCCCCTTTCTCCCAACGTTTTTCGGCCATTTTGGTAACTTCTCCTCCCCAGTTGGAAGTTTGTTTTTTTTCTTCAACATCCACTTGTGTTTTTCGCCTCTCTCTTCTTCCCCCCCCTTTTTTGAGATCATCCCTGTCCAACCCTTGTGTCTCGCAAAAGCGCATGATGGCTCCTGGTTCGTCCCCCCCGCTCCCCCCCCCCCACTTTGTTAGAAACAAAACGTTCTATTTTGACCTCCTCTGCTTTCTTCATGAGTCCGAAACCACCTGCAAACTACAGCCACAACCCCGCACGACTCCGGCCTCTCCTTCTAGTCATACTTTTATCTGCGTTTCCGATGCACCGCCACTTTCGCGCCGATCCTGTTCGACCCCTACCCCCCACGACTCCGTTCCGTGACTTTCGGCTTCCTTCTGTATTGTTTTTTTTTTTTTTTTCCCCCTGTCGCGACAGCCCGACATATTTGACCTCAACCTCCTAACCCCCCTGGCCGATTTCGAGTCATTTCTCCGAATGGGCACTCATGTTTTCATTTCTTCTTTCCTTGGCTCGTCCAACTTGAGGACTATCCTTGCATTTTCTGTATTCAGTTTCGCCTGAAGCAACGCCGCGATTGAACACTATCCCGGACCCCTCCCTCTTTTCCTTTGCGAGTATTTTGTGCGTGGGCAGTTCAACAAGTGTCGTCCTGTCCCCCTATTCCGAGTCCCCTTTTTCCATAATTGCTCGCTCGTGGCAGAAGATTCTCTTGCCTTTCTTCGTCTCCCAGTCACCTTTTGTGCATTGCCTTCCCTTTTTGCCTCAATTACCTCCCTCCCCTTTCTGCCCCCCAGAGGCCTGTTTTTTTGGTTCCCCTTTCTTCAGTATCCTGGATTCTCTCCGCGATTCGCTCCCCTCATGGTTGCGGATTGTTCTCCCCCTTTTCTCAGAACTGAAGATTTTTGAGATCCTGGGCCAGTGGACTCCCAAGTGTGGACACAAGCTGACCGAGGCTAGCATCGCAATCCCCTCTGAATGAGGTTGTGGAGAGTTCGTCTTGCCTTTTTTTCGTGATGGAGTGCGGCAGGTCAGGGAATCATCGGTCTCTTCTCCTCACCTTTGCTAACAGATTGCTCAATTTAGCGTTTTACCCCCAGTATTGAACCCCCTCCCCTTAAGTATCCGTTCTCGTTTCACACCACCGGCTTTCAGACCTAGGAGTTTTCGGTCCGTTCAGAAACCCAGAGCCGTCCACAGACTGTGCAAAGAGAGTCTTCTTTTCTTCTATCTCCGAAGGTTATTTTTTAAAACAATCATACCTTCTCGCATTTTGTAGACCTTGTCCTTCTTTGATTTCTTTCCTGAAAATTGTTCAGATGGTCCAGGTTTCGCTAAATCGCCCCTGAACCTCTTTAACGTGCACGCGCCCCTCGAATATTTTTCCTGTAGGCCCACCCCTTCCGCGCTTTTCTGGGTTAGAGGCGTTTGCCAATGTGAGACTGGACCCAACAGCCTGGGATACAGGGATTGTCCCCGTTTCTTTTTCCACACGTCCTTTTGAGCAGCATTCATCCCCCCAAACCGGGAAAAAGGGCTTCGTTTCCCTTCTCCCCAATTCTCCCCTTGGTTTCTCCATTTCTCATTCGAAACAGCGGATGATCTTTTTTTTCAGGCTTGGCATCTCTATTTTCCATACTGCCCTCCGTCGCGAACCAGACTGAGCGGTTGTTAGTCAAAAAGGGCTCCCCGTTTAACCGATCTTCAGCGGATTTTTCTCGGCTGGTTTTTTGGTGCTTTACTGCATAACCTAGCTTTCCCGATTTCCAGAGCCAAAGAGTTCCCTTCCCTCCAATGTACTCAATGGCCCCCCAGTTCTAGAGGTCATTACCGATTGAGGCACCTTGTCATCGAATTTCCTGGACCGGCAGGCCACTGGTAGACATTCCTGCTTTCTGGTGAAAGACCACCCCCTCCCAAGACGTCCCCGTGGTTGGCGAGGGTTGATTAAGTTTTACGTTCCATGACCAGCATTAACGGGGATGGGCCGCCCCCCCCTCCTCCCCTGGATCCTCCTCCTTCGCTTTCTCCCAGTACGTGATCATGTTTTTCACTGGCTTCACCACCTCTTTTTTTACTTACTGGAAAGTAGTTCCATCTGACTTTTACGAATTCGTGATGGATAGAGCCTTCTAGGCAGGCCCTCCACGGGTGGGTGGGATGAATGTTTGCTTACCTTTCAAATCCCCCTCTGACCCCCTCCCAGGATCTTTTGAACAACCATGACTGTTTCAAAGCTTCGTCGCTAAATTTCCCTTGCTTACGAGGTACGGGTTGAAGGGATTTCCCCCTTCCCCCCCGCAAATAGGCCGATTTTTGTTAGTTACCAACGTTCTTCTAGAACCATTTTTTATGGTTTAGGGTTAAGATCTGCGGTTCTTCCAGCCCCTCCATATTTTACTTCGGCTATTCTACTCCTCTTTTCAATTCTCCGCAGGTAATCTATGTTGGGCGATAGATTTTTACGCCCCCCTTTTCCGACTCTTGGCTGAAGGTTTATGTTAAGCCCTCACTTGGAGACGCCGCTCCTCCGGGCACTTGAAAGATGAATGCCCTTCCTCGCTCCCCGATTTTCACGATAAGACCCCACTCCCCCCCCATAACATTTCCACAGACCTACCAGACGCTCTGGTTTCTCCCGCGGCACCCCTTCAAAGCTTTTTGCCCCCAGCCCAAATCTAACATAGTACGGGCACCATCGTTGGGAACAAAGACCCCAGTCTTTCTCATGCTTTTACCTTTTCTGTCCTTGCCGTGTTTCTTTTCGTTGTAAAACAGCCCCAACTCTTACCCTCGGGTTCGGGAGCTTCCTTACCCCCAATGAAACGATTTCGTCGTTCTAATGTCGGTTGAGTATGGGCCCCGGTACCTTTTTTTTCGACCCCCATGCTGCATATGTTGTTACCCCCCCCTCCTCCGATCTCTCTAGGCCCTCCCTCCTCCTTTGTGTGTTGATCGCTTCGACACTTTTTTTTTTTTGCAAGTTTTTCGAAGGATCCGCAATGATCCCACGCGGACTCAATACCGACTGACCAATAGTTTCATGGATTACGTCACTGCTCTGTCCAGGGGACCCCCATTAGCCTTCATCGTTTGGCTTCCCCCTGCGACCTTTTCACCCCCAATACAGCAGTTATGATTACCCCTTTGTCCCGAAGTTTTCCCCCCCCCCCCGTATCAAGGGGATTTTATTTGGCTGGCAAATTTTTTTGGTATCGGGCTTCACAGATCTGCTTTCCCATTTGCCAGTCCTTTCTTTGGGTGTAGTCTGAAGCCCCCTGTTCCTCTCTTATTCCGCTTTCCCTGCGTCATAGTCCCGTCCCCCGAGATGACTGCGTCCCTTGCCTTTTGAGAGCCTTTTCCCGCCCCGTTTCTTGAATTTCGTAACTTCCCGACCCCCCCGAAAAGCCCCCCCCCCCTACTTCCCCACCTCAGTTCTTTTTACTTCCCTACGAAGGCCCTCTTTCGTCTGTTACCTTCCACTCTGCCCAGCATCACGCACTGTCTAGAATTTGTAGCCACACTAGTACGGTCGATTATATTTGGCCCACAATTCCCCAGCGGAGGTACAAGTTTATAAGTCCTTTTCTTCCATGCATTGTTTTTTCTCACCAGCTTTCCGCAAAGCCCCTTTTGCAATCTTCCCCCCCTTATTCCCCGAGGCCTGACGAGCCGTCTTGCTCCCTTCGAGCCCCGTTATGCAATCTGCTTCCCCTGTCCGTCCAAAGAAGCCGGGTTTCTTGTAATCCTTGTTACCTGAACTTCGGCGCTTGTCTATTCGCCCCGGAGCAGGCTTTTGCGGGTTCTCCCCCCTCCAAAAAAAAACCTTCTTGTATGCAACCGCAATTTCCCCGAGCGACGCCCCCCCCCTGTGCGGATTGATGGTTCGTCCCATCATTCTTAGAAATTTTCCTGAAGTTCCATACGGTCTCTTTCCAAGTCTTTCACTTCCTTATCCTTTCTCCCCCCCTACCTACATAATTTTCCGGCATGACTTTCTGCCTTTTTCTGGAATCTAGAGTTTCTGCTTCCGGCCAGTCCCCCGTTCCAGCCTCCCCCCCCTCGGACAATCTCTGCTAACGCGGCCCGATTTTTTTTTCCTCCCGCAAGCAAAGGGGTTTTGGATCCTGGTTGCTTGCATTAACGACTTCGCGTCCCCCCCCCCCTCCTGTTGAACACCACGGCCTTCCTCCTTGCTTTTTCCAAGTAAGGTAGGCTTTGTAACTTTGAATTCTTCTCTTCCGAATAAACTTTTCCCGTTAGTTATTTTCTCTGGAGTGAGCCGACTTCTTTCTCCCTGAAAGTTCTTGTCTTTATCCAAGTCTTTCGACCCCGCGCAACAATCTAACCCCGACCATCCTTTCCGTCGCCTAACCTTAACCAGCCTTATCTTATGGCCGGTTTCCCACGCGCCTCCTCTTTTAGCAGCAGAACCGGCTACCCCTCCGACTTCCGGAGTCCTGTCCTAACAAAGTGCGATAGTATTCTTTGTGATGGCCATTCGTGGACTCAGACCGACACTTGCATCCACTCGTTCACTGTCCAAGTTCGCGCTGATGGGAGAGCCCTCTCTTTTCCGCCCCGTTTTTCCCCCCGTTCATTTCAGAGCGTGCAGACTCACAGTGCCGGGCGGGTTCTTTCGTCACTGTCTCAAAGTTTCTTTGGGCTGATATCTGCGTCTTTTCCTCCCTGTTTCAACTCACCTACCAATGTAAAGCGGACGCTGCCCCCCCCCCCCCCCCCCTCTTTTAGCGATAGGTCGACTGCGCTTTATCTTTTTTTTTTTTTTCGGGGTTGTGGTTGTTCGGCTTTTGTCTGGGTCTCCTTCTGTTCGGGGTGTTCCGGTGGGGTTTTTTGGTGTTTTTTTGGTTCTTTGTGTTTTTTTTTGTTTTTTTTTGTTTTGTTTTTTTTTTTTTTTTTCCACGATTTGCGTTCCTCCCCACTTCTCAGAATACGAAATCGGATACACATCCCTCTCCCAGTAGAGGTCTATGTGGGACCTCCTAGGATCCTTATTGAGTACTTGGAGATCCTTACCCCCCAGACGATACTACTCTCTCCGAAGGAGTTTAGTTCCGCGCTTGTGCCCACGAGCCCTGAAGCCACTAATTATGAGATTTCGCAAAGCCCACAGCCATAAGGTCCAACTCTCCTCTCGCATCTTTTCCAAGGGCCCCTTCAATCCACATCTTTCCCGTCTCTAGCCATCACAAGTGTTACCCGCCGCACCCACCTACTAGCTCCCCCTGATCTTCTCTCATGGCATCTCGTTCAGAGCTAAGCGCTGCGAGAGCCTCCTAAAATAAGTTCCGACACACTGATATTCTTGTCAGGTTTCCCCTTCTTGCCCCCTAAAGCAAAAGACCCCCATCCATTCTACTCGCCCTGTGGTTGGGCCTGGGTGGGCCCCTGAGACCACTAGCTTCAGGAGAGTCTTCTCATCGATCAAAGGGTTGGATCATTGGGAGAAACTTTTCATCACCCGGTACCGTCACCCTCGCAATGCACCGCTCAGTTCGTGTACGTGGTCTTTGACCCCCTCAACCTCGATATGTCCATTTTAGGCCCTCTCTCCAGAACTCATCCGTTGAGGGAAAGATTTATTTGTCAGGGTCAGGAAGAACCCTTAGGGAGACGGAGTGCTGTGATTTCTTTTAGGCCTTCCTCTATTATCCCAAACAAATTTTTTTATTCTCCCCCCAAGTCCTGCCCAAGGTTCGCGTTTGAGATCCCTCTTTTGTTTTTTCCCCCTA